>Ga0316624_10000580_pt1 | contig 12678 bp, 10 predicted proteins | sample OWC_Aug_N3_C1_D5_FD_207657 | JGI IMG/M metagenome (GOLD analysis project Ga0316624, IMG submission 207657) | Wetland soil microbial communities from Old Woman Creek delta, Ohio, United States - OWC_Aug_N3_C1_D5_A | ecosystem: Environmental > Terrestrial > Soil > Wetlands | place: USA: Ohio...
TGTTCAAATCGCGCATAAAAGCTCCTCTCAGTCGTATTGAAATAAGTCACGCAATCATTGCATCATCTGTGTTACCAGATTCACTCTCAGCCCGCTTCCTGTCGGCAGCAGACCCGCCCCTGGCACGGCGTCTATCGGGAACGGGTACAACGCTCCGGCCGGCACGATCAAACAACGAGAACGTGTCCGAGCGAAGTCCCAGCCGCAGGGTTTCCAGGCCGATGACATCGCCAAATGCGATATTGCCGAGATTGACGTTGGAGCCCAGGGAGGTTATCAGTTGTGCCTGCAATGCTTTGTTTGGCGCTTCCCATATGGCATCGGTAAGGCGGAAGTCTGATTTTGAAATGCGGGCAACCAAGTCCTTGCGCAGATTGCCCTCGCTATCGCAAATGCCGCTTTTGCCTGACTCGCGGGCTTCAAGAATGACCTTTTTGGCCCCGGCGAACAGATCTGCGAGTATCTCGTCTATCCACTGTGAAATCGGCATGTTGTCGGATTCATCGGCATCTTTCTTGCCGACTTCGCTCAGCACATAGAACTCCTTGGAAAAATCAGCTATGTACCGAGCCCTGTCTTGGGGCGAAATGTATAGCGTGCCATCTGACACTTCCATGATCTCGCAATTGTATTGCTTCAGGTATTTGTAATACCCATCCAGCTTTTTCTGCGACAGCGCTTTTTCGAACAGGGTGCCGCCAAAATAATATTTCACATCGTTTTCAACCAGGCACTCGATCTTCTTTTCCAGATCCTTTGTGACCAAGGAGGTACCCCAGCCAAATTTCACGACATCGATCAGGTGCGCCTTGCTCTCAATCACGTCGATGAAATAGCGCGTTGGCACGCCGTTGTCGATCAGCGAGGTGAGGCCGTGGTCTCTTGGCTTGTCGCTTCGTTTAGGTGTATCAAGAAAATTGCGATTCATTGTTCTTGTCATTCTTGCCCCCACTTTGATTGAACATGTTAAGCCGCATGTTGAAATTACCCCAATTGCGGGTGATTGCAGTGAGGCACGATACTGCCGAGCCAAACGCCTCGATGCGTCCTGAAGCAGGTGGCCCTTTCGCTCTTTGTTGTTCTTGCCGATAGTGCATGGCAACCCGCACGATCAGCTCACCTCTCCCTCGTGGTGAGCGCCACCTGCAGTGCGAACGGCGCAGACTGTATGTGCGGCCTCTGTCTAGAACAACTATCAGAACTAGTAGGTAGACGATTTCTGTGCGAGGAAGATTTTATGGCTGCGCTTTGCCAGCACAGATGACGGTCTGCGCTGTAAATTTGTTACGGGAGTGTCACACTGGCAGGCATGTGCGGAAACATGGGCGACCATGTCGAATCACTCTGCTGCGCATTGCCGCAGACTGCATATCAATACATGGAACTTCGCCGTAATGAAGAGACTGTGTCTTTACCAGATCAGCAGGTTGTTACAGCACCTTCAGCAGCAACTTGGCCGCCAGCGCCAGCAGCACCAGCGCAAACGCTCTGCGCAACAAGTGGATATTCATGCTGTGCGTAAACTTGGCGCCCAGGGGTGCGGTCATGACGCTAGCAGACGCGGCCCACAGCAGCGCTGGCAGATAAACATAGCCCAGCGAGGAGGCGGGCAGCGCGTGGGCTCCCCATCCGGTCGCGATATAGCCCAAGGTGCCGCCTACAGCGATCGGAAATCCTATTGCCGCCGAGGTGCCGATGGCCAGCCGCAACGGTGTGTTACACCAGACCAGGAAGGGCACCACGAGGGTGCCGCCGCCTATGGCAACCACACTGGACAGCCAGCCGGTGAACGTGCCGGCGAGAGTCATGCCTACCCGGCCAGGCAATGGACGTGCGGCCTTGGGATGAAGATCAAGCAGGATCTGCGTGGCCGCAAACAAGACAAATAGCGCAAAAATGATGCCCAGCATGCGTGAAGAAATGACAGATGCAAGCAGCGCGCCTATGGCTGAACCAGCCAGGATGCCCGGGGTGATGTCGCGCACGACGCGCCAATTCACGCCCTGATGCTGGTGATGCTTGTACGCGCTGGAGAATGCAGTGAACACGATGACCGCCATCGAAGTGCCAAGCGCCAGATGCATTTGGCTTTCATCAGGAAAGTGTTGGGTGTCATACAGCATCAACAAAACCGGCACCAGGACGAAGCCGCCGCCAATACCAAACAGTCCGCCAAGAAATCCGGCGACGGCGCCCAACGCTATATAGGCTACAACCCATTCCATATGAATATCCTTCTTTTAGATTGGCAAACTAATGTACGGTCACCCAAGAAAAGCGAACGACACGGCAATCCGCCGGTGGCTCGCCGTGTCGCCAATTCACTCCGGATAACTCCGGTTGCATCGCATGCCGCGTTACCGAATTAACACTTCACGAAGCAGGAAGTTCCGACCGGGCTTGAGGGCTATCCGCAGATTCAAAATTCACAACGCAGCAGCAAAAATTCACGACCGGCAATTTATTTCGCATTCGATGACATATGCAATATCGAAGCGCAATCGGGAATCGGGAAGGATAAAACATCCGAAAAGACGCAGCCACCTATCATGGTCGATAGGTTTGCGTGATTCAAAAACCCTACTAGTATTTGCACTACTTTTGTGAGATGCAGCGATGCGAAGCCAAGGCTCGCTGCCGCAAATGGAATAGAAAAAGGCAAACTGGTCGAAAGACCACGACGCAAAATTTCCGGTCTAAGGTGCTTAGCCACTACGATAGCGGGATCGCCAGAAGTTCGTGCAGGTTCTGATCGATATTCTGTAACGTCCCCCTTAAGATCTCTAGGATCTCCCAGACTCGAATTTTCGCCGCTCATTGCGAGCCTTGCCGCAGGTGCGTTTTCCCGCGTAACGGGAGATTCACCCTAATAGCAGTAACAAGACTAAAACAAAAATAGCATTGGCGGAGAGAGAGAAAGAGATCATGGAGCAATCCTCGCACCAACCCGTTAGTGAGTTTTCAGGAATGCAACCCGGCGAGGCAGTGCTGAAGCTGCTGGTGCTGGGCTTCGTACCGTCGGAGCGTCAACTGCTGGACGCCATCGTCCAGTTGTCGCGGCGGCGCCAGCCACGGATCGTAGTGCTCGACGCGGCCGATGGGCCACATGCAGATGTCGTGATGATCGATGCCGAGGATGCTCAGGCAAAAAAATGGGCCAACAGCCAGCCGTGGCTTGAGCGCAAGGTGGTCATCTGGGTGGAAGCGCCGGGCGCACGCGCCGCGGGGCGCACCGTGGTGCACCGTCCGGTATGCTGGTCGGCTTTGCCGGTGTTGCTGGCACGTGTGCTGGAGCAGGCTCCGGTGAACGCGCCGGCAGCCGCACCCGGAAGCAACTCGGTTCTGGTCGTTGACGACAGCATGGCCGTGCGTGCGCAGCTGCGCGCGCTGCTTGAGGCGCGCGGACTGACCGTGGTCGATGTCGACAGCGCCGAAGCCGCCATTATGGCCACAACCGCAACGCATTACGCTTGCATCCTGATGGACGTGCTCATGTCCGGCATGGACGGCTATGAGGCCTGCCGCCACATCAAGGCGAATGCACACGGCGGCAAGCCGACTGTCGTCATGCTGACCAGCAAGGGTTCCCCCTTCGACCGCATAAGGGGAAAGATGGCCGGCTGCGACGCATACCTCACGAAGCCGGTCGAAGCCGAGCGTCTGTACGAAGTGGTCGCGCGCTACACGACAAGACCCGCGAACAACGGTGCCGCAGCGCAAGGAATGGCGCCGCGGTACGCCTGATAATTTTTCAACCCTGTTATTCAACCATCTGAAAGGACACATACCATGGCACGTAGCATTTTGATCGTCGAAGACAGCCACGCTGATCGCAGCCGGCTCGAAAAACTGTTGAGCGACGCTGGCTATCTGGTCAGTTCCGCCGAAAGCGGCACCCAGGCGCTCGATGCCGTAAAGCGCAGCAAGCCTGATGCAATATTCATGGACGTGAACATGCCCGGGATGGATGGCTTCGCCGCCACCCGCGCCCTGCGCAATGACTCCAGCACGAAGGACATCCCGGTGGTATTGGTCACCTCCAAGGACCAGAAGGCCGATATCGCCTGGGGGCAGATGCTCGGCGCCAAGGCCTACATCACCAAGCCCTACACCGACGAGCAAATCCTGTCGCAGGCCCGCGCACTCTAAGACCGTGCGTGCTCAAGGAGTTCGCCATGCACCGACGCGGCGGCTCCTTGGGCAGATCAAGGCATGAAGCGACAACCAAGGAAAAAATGAATACACCCGACACCGTTGGCTCCGCGCCAGGTGCATGCTCGCCAGAAACATCCATGCTACCCACACAAGCACTGACAGCCAGGTTCAATTTCGATACGAGTAGTGATACCCGGCGAGATGGGCCGAAGCAGGGAAAACCCGGCACGTCAACGCTCGTGAGCGGCGCGTCCAGGCAAGGATTCCGGATTGGCGAGCTGCAGCTGATGATTCCCTATGAAGATGGCAGCGAACTGTCCGACATGTCAGTCATCCACCGGCTACCCAACGCCCCGGACTGGTTCTGCGGCATGGCCAATCTGCAAGGAAAACTGACGCCGGTGTTCGATCTGGCGCGCTACGTCGGCGTCGAACACAACCGGAGTGTGAAGCGCATGTTGCTGGTGCTGGCGCACGGCCCCGATGCCGCGGGCGTGATGGTTGATGGCCTGCCGGAACGGCTCCGCCTGTCCGACCATGACGAGCATGCCGATCCAGACGTGGCGCCGAAACATCTTGCGCCGCACTTGCGCGGCGCTCGTTACATCGGCGGATCGCTGTGGCTTGACCTCGACATCCGGTCACTGCTCGATGCCATCGAACATTCACTCGGAACGCCACAATGAACGCGAGATTTCCGGTTCCGGCCCAATTGGGCGCGCCCCATTCCATTTTCCTTACCTGGAGGTAATTATTATGCAATTGAACCTGTCCCGCCGGTTGGGCAACATCAAGATCGGCACCCGATTAATGCTGAGCTATGCCTTGATTCTGGCGTTGCTGATTGCGACGCTGATCTTTTCCGCCTCCACGATGTATCAGGCCAACAAGCATGCTACTGAAGTATTCCAGAACAACTACGAAAATACCGTCGCCCTGGATAACATTATCATTTCGATGCAAACCGTAGGACGCGCAATGCGCTCTATCCAGCTGCTGCGCGATGACCCGGATGGACTGGAGCGCGAGCGAAACACGATCCAGGCGATGCGCGAGTTGTACAAGACGTCATACGCGAAATCCGAGGCGCTCTCGGTTGATGAAAAGAGCAAGGCGCTGCTGAAGGCGATGAACGAGGCCCGAGACAAGGCGGTTGCGATCAATGACCGGGTTAACTTGCTGACTGACCAGGGCAAGCGCGACGATGCCGTACGACTGCTCCTGAACGAGGGTGTTATGGCCCTGAACGCACGGCAAGTGACACTCGATAATTACAAGAATTATCTGAATGAACAATCTCAGGCAGCGCAGGCCGAGTCCGCCAGAAAATTCACCAATGCGATTATTATCTCGGTAACGATTTCCGTTGTGGTTCTGCTCTTGGGCGGCTTCTCAGCCCTCGTGATTACGCGAAGCATCACGAACCCGCTCAACACCTTCCAGAGGGCGATCAATACCGTGCGGCAAGGCGGCAGCCTTGCAGCACTGGCGCAGATTGACTCCAAGGACGAAATGTCCGACATGGGTTTCGCGGTTAACCAACTGCTGCAAGACCAGGTGTCGGCGCGCGAGAAGGCCGAACAGGATCGCCAGAAAGCCGATATGGACAAGCAAAAAGCGGAAGCGGAGAACGAGGCGCTGAACAACTCGGTTATCGCGATTCTGCAAGCTGTGAACCAGTTGTCGCAAAGGGATCTGACTGTCCGTGCGCCGGTATCGCAAAACATCATCGGCACGGTATCCGACTCCATCAACCAACTGACCGAGGAAACCTCAAGGGTTCTGCACGGCGTAACCCAGATTGCCGGCCAAGTGGCGGAAGCCTCGGGCAAGGTGCGGTCGCAGGGCGATCTGGTGTCCCAGACCGCTGCGGACGAACGCCAGAACGTGAGTGCCATGATCGTGTCGCTCGGTGAGGCGACGAAAACCATGAACCAGGTGGCAGAACTGGCCGGCCAGTCAAACCGTTCTGCCGAGCGCGCGACCCAGGTCACCGAAACCGCGTTGACAACGGTGAACAATACTGTGAAGGGTATGGAGTCCATCCGCGAGACCATCGCCGAAACCGAAAAACGCATCAAGCGCCTGGGCGAACGTTCGCAGGAAATTTCCGGCATCGTGAACCTGATCAACACCATTGCGGAGCGCACCCACGTGCTGGCGCTGAATGCATCCATGCAGGCGGCGGTTGCGGGTGAAGCAGGGCGCGGTTTTGCGGTGGTGGCCGAAGAAGTGCAGCGCCTCGCCGAAAGCTCGCGGAACGCGACGCAGCAGATCGGTACGCTGGTGAACAACATCCAGCTCGAAACAAATGAAACGATCTCCACGGTGAACCGCACCATCGGCCAAGTGGTGCAAGGCTCCGAGCGGGCGCAGCAAGCAGGTGAACAAATGCGTCTGACGCAGGAAATTACCGGCGAGCTGGTTGCGCAGGTGCGCCGCATTACCGAGGCATCGGAGCAACAGAAGCAAATGTCGGCTCAGTTGCTGGACTCGGTGCAACGTCTTGGCAAGAGTAATGAACACACGGCACAACAGATCTCCACGCAGAGCCAGCAAACCCAAACGCTGCTGGATTCCGCGAAGCAACTGATTGATTCCGTAAGCGTGTTCAAGCTGCCGCAATTCGCCTGAGAACCGGAGCCCGACGATGCAACAAAAGGCTGATGCCACATGAAACTCAAAGACCTGATTGAAGCATTCGCCAGCGAGATCGAATTGGCCATGGCGCGGCTGGACCACAATCTGGACCAACTGGCCACGCTGGACATCGAGAGCCCGGCCTTCGTGGATGAGCTTGACCAGTACAGCGGCCAGGCTCAACGCATGGGAGACGCTGCCGAACTGGCCGGATTCCCCGGGCTTCAACTGGTGTGCGCTCATGTTGTGGAAAACAGTCTGATGCTGGCCGCACAACCGCCGGGTGAACGTGGCGTTCTGGTTGCTTTCTTGCGCGCCTGGCCGCCATTGATTGTGCAGCACCTGCGCAACCTGAGCGACCCTTCAACCGCAGCCGGGCTTGTCGATCACCTGCGTGGCGCACCCTTGCCCATGGGCGAGGAGGACGCCCTGAAGGTGATGCACATGCTGGGTGCAATGCCCCTGCAAATAGGCATGCCCGGTGAAGGCGACGCATCGTCGCGCCGTCAGGTGCTCGCGACGCCCGAAGATGTCGCACTGGAGATGCCGGACGATGTGGACCGGAATTTTCTGGAGGGCTTTTTTCAGGAGGCGCCCGATCAGGCGCGCCTCCTGATCAACCTGGCGCGCAATATGGCCGCGGGGAAAAGCGACAGCGCGGATGTCATCGCCGCCAAACGCGTGGTGCACACGCTCAAGGGATCGGGCGCGACTATGGGGCTGCGCGGAATAGCTTCGCTGAGCCATCACCTGGAGGATATCCTCGATTACTTCGAACGCGAGGAGTCGCAGGTAACCGGTCAGGTCGCCAACGCCTTGCTCGACGCGGCCTACTGCATTGAGCAGATGATCGGCTTTGTGTCTGGAACCGACGCTTACCCGCAGCAGGCGCAAGGCGTGCTGCAGGCCGTGCTCGATGTGGCAAACGGCATCGATGCCGGCGAAGCGCTCGATTTGCCCGCAATGCGCGGCGCTTCGGTGATTCCGGCAACGGCTGAACCAGCCGACGCGGTTCCGCTTGCCGAAGTAGCCCGCGGCGCTGACCATCCTGTCGCCCCGCGCACCGATGCCGGCATTTCGAGTTCTGCGGCAACGGCGTTGCGCGTCAGCCTGCAGCGCATTGAGGATCTGTTTCTGGTCTCTGGAGAAATCTCGGTGAACAGCTCCGCGCTAGAGGCTGGCATCAAAGCGCTGGTCGAAAGCTCGCGCGAGCTGCTGGCGCAAAACCTGCGGGTGCAGAAGCGCCTGTTCGAACTGGACACCGTGCTCGAAATGCGCACGCTGACCATGACTCGCGCGCGCAACCTGCGGAACGGCGAGGCGGAATTCGATCCGCTCGAAATGGACCAGTATAACGAACTGCACAGCACCTCCCATGCGCTGGCCGAAGAGGCGGCAGACGCGCGCACCATGGCGTTGCGCGTGGAAGACGGAATTGCCCGCGTCGCAAGCCAGCAAGCACGCCAGCGGCGCTTGAGCGACGATTTGCAGCATCTGGTGATCGGCACGCGCATGACGGAGGTTGGCGCGCTTGAATCGCGGCTGCAGCGCAACGTGCGCTCGACCTGCCAGATCACCGGAAAAGAGGCCGTGCTGGTGCTGGAGGGCGGGGACACCCTGATTGACAGCGATCTGCTCAACAAGCTTGCCGAACCGCTGCTGCACCTGCTGCGCAACGCCGTTGACCATGGCCTTGAGACGCCCAGCGAGCGTTCCGCCGCCGGCAAGCCGCAAAGCGGACGCATCCTGCTGACCTTCGCGCGGCAGGGGCAGCAGGTGGTTCTGCGCTGCCAGGACGACGGACGCGGACTGGACTTGCAAGCAATCCAGCAGCGCGCGATTGAGCGCGGCCTACTCGCCGAAGAACAAGCGCTGAGCGACGCGGAGATCTCGCGGCTGGTGCTGCTGCCGGGCTTTTCCACGCGCCACACCGTCAGCGAAGTATCGGGCCGAGGCGTCGGGCTGGACGTGGTACGCGGCTGGGTTACTGCGATGAACGGCTCGATCCAGATTGCCTCGAAGCCGGGGCAGGGCTGCACGTTCGAATTGCGCTTCGCCGCCTCCCTTTCCACCATGCAATCGCTGATTGTTGAGGTTGCCGGAGAGCGCTTCGCGCTGCCTTCCGTGCAGGTCGAACAGGCGGTTGCGCGCGGCGCGGGCGCGTTTCATCTGCTTGGCGACCGATTTGTATACAACTACAACAAGCGCTCCTATCCGGCAATGCGTCTGGCCGACATGGCCGGGCTGCAGGATGAGGACAAGCCGCTGGACGCCTATGCCGCAGTGATCGTCAAACTTGACGACAAGACCTGCGCGTTGGCGGTTGACCGCCTGCTTGACGCAAGGGAATTGCTGGTCAACAGCCCCGGACGCTATGCGCGCCATTTGCGCGGTGTCACGGGTTTATCAATTCTTGGCGACGGAGCCATTGCTGTGAATCTCGACCTTGCCCAGCTGCTCGCCGGTGGTGCTCAAGCCACCATAGCACACAGCGTTGCCGCGAGAGATGGACAGCAGATCACACTGCCCGGAGTGCTGATCGTTGACGATTCGCTGTCCGTGCGCAATTCGCTGGTGCAGCTTGTGCGGGACGCTGGGTACCGTGCCGAGACCGCGCGCGACGGCATTGACGCCATTGACACGCTGAGCACGTTCAAGCCGGACTTGCTGCTCACCGATCTGGAAATGCCCAACATGAATGGCGTCGAACTGGCATACCACATACGCGGGCGCGAAGACATGAAGGAGCTGCCCATCATCATGATCACCTCGCGCTCGCAGGACAAGCACCGGCGTATGGCGGAGCAGGCCGGCGTGGACACCTACATCACCAAGCCCTATAACGACGGCGATTTGCTGCAAACCATACGCCTCACCATCACCCACTGATCGAATGCAAGAAAACCAAACCATGACTTCCGCCATCACGGTCCGACCGGAAACCGCGCTCCGTGGAAATTATGTGCTGCTGAGCGCAGATACGCTGCACCTGCTGCTGCCACAGCACGAGGTGGGCGCGGCAGAATTTCTGGACGGTGTACTTGAGGCGAGCGACGCCCCCGGCCTGCTGACGCTCGCGGGAGATGACAGTCGTCGATATGTCGCACTGTCGAAGCAGATGACACTGTTGCCACATTGCCCACCAGAACGCTTCCTGGTCGCCTCAGTCGGCGATGACGACAATCTGGGCTGGTGCTGGGACGAGTTGCGCATATTGATCGACGTCGATTTACAGGCACAACCCTTACCTAAAGTGCTGGTTGCCCCCAACACCCCGGTCGATCAATACGTCGAGTTCGATGGAAAGCTTGCCTACTTGTGCAGCGCACAGCAGTTGCGAACATTTGTACTAACGTCTGGGGCAGAACGATGAGCGTGGAACTGGAACAGTCTTCAAACGGGGGCGCATCCGATGAATCCGGGCCAGTCCATTCCGCTCCCGTGTTTGAAAAGGAGCAAGATGTTACTGCCACACCGCTCCTTGCACACGTCCCGCACGTGGCCGCGCGCTTGGTCGAATATGCGAACGGGCGCCATATCGCTTTGCCTCCACATACTACCTACGCCCTGGCCACTCAACCGGCATTCGACGCGGTGCCGGGGGGCGCACACTACGCATACGGCCTGCTAACCTGGCAAGGCGCCCGCCTTCCTCTGCTGAATCTCGATGCGCTGCTGCACGCTGAGCCAAGCTCCGTACTCTCCATTGCACCGCGCTACGCGTTGATCGTCGCCTACCAGAGTGTTGCGCTCGGACCGCTGGCATTCGGCGCAATCGGTATGGACTCAATGCCGCAGACCGTTGCCATCAGCGACGAGGCGCACTGCGCGCTGCCCTGTGATAGCAGTCTGTGGCCGCAGCTTGCATTATCCTGCTTCGAGCATGAAGGAGCGGCGGTGCCTATCCTGGACACCGCTCGGTTATTCACCGCCTATCACGGCTAGCGAACCAAATCACTACTATGGGCTACATTCTTCCTTTTGCGGTTATGGCAAAACATTGCATGAGTAATCTAACCGAGAATAACGAAGCGAGCCTAACAATTTGTTCAAGTCGTTCGCTTTGCTCACTGGGACGCTCCGCCGAGATGCGGCGTAGCGCCCCTTAATACAACGTTGACGCTGTAGAAAAACTCTTTTTCAGAGCAATTTCAGTCATAAAAAAATGCGCGGTCGCACCGCGCATTTTTGTTTTCTGTCTTTCCGCTATTTCAATTCAATGCCGCTCGTTGAAGCAGTCTTGCGCTCTTCTTCTTATTCCTCATTGCGCATATCCGTGATGCGCCAGTTTCTCAATGTTGTGCACCAGGCAGAATAGCTTCCACTGGGCATCGACTTTCTTTTTGCCTCTTAACGTGAAGCGATCCAACTTTTTGTTGTAACGCAGGTTGCCGAACACGGGCTCTACGGTGGCGAAGCGTCTGCCATATTGGATTCGTCCTTCCGGGCTATCGATGCGCCGCTTCATTTTGTCGGTGTAGCTTTCGTGCCCATCAGCCTTGCCTTGGAAGAAGGCGACCTGCCGGGTCTTGGTCTTCTGCGGAGTGAGCAAACAGCGGTCTCGGTGTGTGCACGGTGTGCAGTCGCGTTGTGCGCCTTTGAACTTTACTGCCGCATAGCCGTTGATCGTGCAGCCACTGCCGTTGCCATAGAGTTGCTTGCCGGCGGGGCAGACACAGGTGCCTGCTTGAGGATCGTACTCGAAGTCCTTGGGTTGGTAGCGCGTAGCTTGCTTGGGTTTGCCGCCTTTGTTATGGATCGGGTCGGGCAGTGCTTTGTATTTGTGCTGCCCGGCAAAGCGTTCGTCGCGGCTACGCATGTTGTTGTCGGCGATCAATGCTTCGATCTTCATGTTCGCCAGTTGTTTGAGGTTGGCTTCGCTGTGGTATCCGGCATCGGCGGTGATAAGTGAATCTGCGCTGAGGGTGTCTTGCATGGCCTGCACAACGGGGATGAGCAATTCCTGTTCGCTGCCCGTGCCGTGCGCTTGTGCCTCGACGATGATCTGGTGGCGGGCATCAACGGCGGCGACGCCGGTGTAGCCCTGGATGACGCCTTTGGAGGTTGCCATCTTGGCGGATTCGTTGTCGGTGCGGTTGCTTTTGCGGATTGCTCCTTTGCTGCCTTTGCGGTCTTCCGGGTGGTCGGCCAGCCACGCGCGGAGTTGCGCGGCATCGGTTTGCAGGCGGGCAAGGCGTTGGCTTTCCTTTGCTTTAAGGTCGGGTTCCATGACGCGCTGATCTGCTTCGCGATGCCGTTCGAGCATGGCCTTTGCTGCCGCTTCAAGTTTATCCGCCTGGTGCTCAAAGTCGGCACGGGTGCCGCTCCTGGCTTTGGAGGCATTGCTCGGCAGTTTCACGCCATCGATGGCAAACATCTCGCGTCCGATCAAGCCTTGCTTGTCGCAGATGTAGAGTATCTGGGTGAAGATGTGGGCGATGTCTTCGCCAAGGGATGATACGAATCCGGCGATGGTGGTGAAGTGCGGTTGGCTGTCGCCGGACAGGGCGATGAAGGTGACGTGTTCGCGGCAGGCGCGCTCGATGTTGCGGCTGCTAACGATGCCTTGGCTGTAGGCAAACAATATGACTTTGAGCAGCATGGCAGGAGGAAACGCCGCCGCTCCGGTGATGTCATTGTTGAAGCGGGAATCAAAGCTGGATAGGTCAAGCTCGTGATCAAGCAGATGATTCAATGCGTATTCAAAGGTGCCGGGCAGGAGTTGCCGTTGCAGATCCACCGCAAGGAAGCGCGGACTGGTGTCGATGTACTTGTAGCGCGCCATTTACTTCTCCGAAATATCGTCCCTGCTTTCGACCTTGATATTTGGTTTGGTTCACGGCACGATGCGGCTATGAAGATACTTTTTCTACAGCTTCGTTG
>Ga0316624_10000581_pt1 | contig 12674 bp, 11 predicted proteins | sample OWC_Aug_N3_C1_D5_FD_207657 | JGI IMG/M metagenome (GOLD analysis project Ga0316624, IMG submission 207657) | Wetland soil microbial communities from Old Woman Creek delta, Ohio, United States - OWC_Aug_N3_C1_D5_A | ecosystem: Environmental > Terrestrial > Soil > Wetlands | place: USA: Ohio...
TAGATCACCCCCGTGGACCCTGCGAAAAACGCCATGGGTCCGAAGACCGCCGAGAGCACCAGCCCGATGCCGATCAGGGCGCTGGTGATCTGGTCCATGGATTTGCGCGTGGCTTCTCGGGGTGAGAGTCCCTCCTCGCTCATGATCCGTTCGACGTTCTCCACCACGACGATGGCGTCGTCCACCAGCAGGCCGATGGCCAGCACCATGGCAAACATGGTGAGCATGTTGATCGAAAAACCGAAAAGCCCCAGCACGGCGAAGGTCCCCAGGATCACCACGGGTACGGCGATGGTCGGGATCAAGGTGGCCCGCATGTTCCCCAGGAAAAGATACATCACCAGGAAAACCAGCAGGATCGCCTCGAAGAGAACCTTGACCACCTCATTGATGGCCGTCCTGACAAAGGGGGTGGTATCGTTGGGATAAACAATCTTCAAGCCCGGGGGAAAGAACTCGCTCATCTCTTTCATCTTGGCCTTGATGTTATCCGCCGTATCCAGGGCATTGGCGCCGGCCGCCTGCCGGATGGCCAGCGTGGCAACGGGTTTGCCGTTGAAATAGTTTCGCCTATCGTAGAATTCGGTCCCCAGTTCCGCCGATCCGACATCCTTCATCAGCACGAAAGACCCGTCCGGGTTGGCGCGCAGCGGGATCTCGGCAAACTCCTCGGGGGTCTTGAGAAGGCTTTGGACAACGATGCTGGCGTTCAGGCGCTGTCCTTTCGCCGCCGGTGCTCCGCCGAACTGGCCCGCGGAGATCTCCACGTTGTAGTCTTTCAACGCCGTAATCACATCCTGAACCGTCATCCGGTAAGCGGTCAGCTTGTCGGGTTTGAGCCAGATTCGCATGGCATACTGGGAGCCGAAAATTTCCACCTCACCTACGCCCGGCACCCGTGAAAGCACCTTCTCCAGGCTGGACTGGGCATAGTCTTGCAAGTCGTTCCCGTCCATGCTTCCGTCCTCAGAGATCAGTCCCACGATCATCAGCCAGTTCCGGGTGGACTTGCTCACCTTAATCCCCTGGCTTTGCACCACCTCCGGCAGGCTCGCCATAGCGAGTTGGAGCTTGTTCTGGACCTGAGCCCAGGCAAGGTCCGGATCGGTCCTCGGGGCAAAGGTCAGTTCGATCCGTGATTGACCGGACGAATCACTGGTGGCGGAGACATAGAGCATCTTGTCGAAGCCCGTCATCTTCTGCTCGATGATCTGAGTCACGCTGTTTTCAACCGTCTCTGCCGACGCCCCCGGATAAAAAGAGGTGATCGCGATGGATGGAGGAGCGATGGGAGGATACTGGGATATGGGCAGATTGTAAATCGCCAGGGCGCCTGCCACCATGAAAATGATGGCGATCACCCAGGCAAAAACAGGGCGGTTCAGAAAAAATCTCGATAACACCGTTCTCCTCTTAACCAGGCTCCGGAGAAGTGGCGGAATCCGGGTGGCTATCAGGCGGTATTTCCCGGCTGCTTCCCCTTGAACACGCGGTATATAAGGACAAAGAACAGCGGGATGTAAAAGAGGTCGATGAACGTGGCGGAAAGCATCCCGCCGGTAACGGCCGTGCCAATGGACTTCATCGCGCCTGCACCCGCACCTGTTGCGATGGCCAGCGGCAGGACGCCGAAGAAGAATGCCATCGAGGTCATGATGACCGGTCGGAACCTCACCCGTACCGCGCCAAGGGTTGCTTCCATCAGCCCTTCTCCATGCGCCAACCGCTCCCTTGCAAACTGAATAATAAGGATGGCGTTTTTGGTCGTCAGACCGAGAGTGGTGAGAAATCCGATCTGGAAGTAGACATCATTGTGCAGTCCCCGCGACCAGGTGGCCAGCGTTGCACCGAATACACCGAGCGGCAACATCAGCATATTCGTGAGCGGGATTGGCCAGCTCTCATACAGGGCTGCCACACAGAGGAAGATGACAATAATGGAGAAGGCGTACAGAAGGGCCGCCTGGGAACTTGACGTCCGCTCCTGATACGAAAGCCCGGTCCATTCAAAACCGATTCCCTGGGGCAATTTGGCGGCGATCTCTTCCATTGCCTGCATCGCTTCACCGGAGCTCTTCCCCGGCGCCGCCTCTCCCTGGATATTCATGGACGGAAAGCCGTTAAAACGCTCGAGCCGGGGAGGAGCCGACGTCCAGTGGCCGGAAGCAAAGGAAGAAAAAGGGACCATCTTCCCCGCGGTGTTGCGTACGTAAAGCTTCTCTATATCTCTGGGCAGCATGCGGTGGGGGGCGTCCGCCTGAATGAACACACGTTTGACCCGGCCGCCCTGAATGAAGTCGTTGACATAAGCGCTCCCGAACGCCTGTGAGATGGTGTGATGGATGGAGGTAATGGGAACCCCGAGGGCACCGGCCTTGTCCCAGTCCACGTCGACCCGGTATTCGGGGACATCTTCAAGGCCATTGGGCCGGACTTTGGTCAGGCGAGCATCTTTGGAAGCCATGCCGAGAAGCTGGTTGCGTGCCTCCATCAGCTTTGGGTGACCCAGTCCGCCCCGGTCCAGCAACTGGAAGTCAAACCCAGTCGCTATCCCCAGCTCGACGACGGCAGGCGGAGGGAAGGCGAAGGCCAGGCTATTGCGGAACTGAGAAAAAGTCCTTGTGGCCCGTTCTGCAACGGCCTTCACCCTGAGATCCGGCCGGTTGCGGAGATCCCAGTCCTTGAGCTTGATAAATACCATGCCATTGGTCTGCGCCCTTCCAGAAAAGCCAAAGCCGGTAATGGTCATGCAGGATTCCACCGCCTCTTTTTCGTTCTCCTGGAAATGGCGCCGTACGTCCTCCACGACTTTCTGCGTCTGCTCCAGGGTGGCGCCCGTCGGCAACATGATCTGAGCGAGCAGGGTTCCCTGGTCCTCATCGGGGACGTAGGCCGTCGGCGTACGAAGGAAGAGAATCCCCACGGCCGCCACGATCAAAATATAGATCACAAAGTAACGCAGTTTCCTCGAAAAGGAGCGTTCGACCGTTTTTACATACCGGTCTCTGGTCCGGAAAAAGTTGCGGTCAAACCATCTGAAGAAAGGGCGCAGAAAGAAGACCGCATTTTCGGCGGGTTCATGTCCCGCTTTCACCGGCTTAAGAAGGGAGGCGCAGAGGACCGGCGTCAGAATCAAGGCCACAACCACGGACAGGAGCATGGAGGCGATGATGGTCACCGAGAACTGACGGTAGATGACGCCCGTCGAGCCGCCAAAAAAGGCCATGGGGCCGAAGACCGCCGAGAGCACAAGCCCGATGCCGATCAGGGCACTGGTGATCTGTTCCATGCCTTTGCGCGTGGCTTCTCTCGGCGAGAGCCCTTCCTCGCTCATGATCCGCTCCACGTTTTCCACCACCACGATGGCGTCATCCACCAGAAGGCCGATGGACAGGACCATGGCAAACATCGTCAGCATATTGATGGAAAAGCCGAAAAACCCCAGCACCGCAAAGGTTCCCAAAAGCACCACCGGCACCGCGATGGTGGGAATCAGGGTTGCACGGATGTTCCCCATGAAAAGCCACATGATCAGGAAAACCAGCAGGATCGCCTCAAAGAGGGTCTTGACCACCTCGTTGATGGCTACCTTGACAAAGGGGGTGGTATCGAAGGGATAAACGACCTTCATGCCGGGAGGGAAATACCGGCTCATCTCTTTCATTTTTGCTTTGACTGCATCGGCCGTATCCAGGGCATTCGCGCCCGCGACCTGTCGGATGGCCAAACCGGTGGAGGGTTTACCATTGTAATAGGCATGGGTGTCGTACGACTCGGTTCCCAGTTCCGTCCGTCCTACATCGCCGATCCGCACGACGGAGCCGTCCGGATTGACGCGGATGGGAATGGCGGCAAACTGATCAGGGGTCTTCAGCAGGCTCTGGACGACGATGGAGGCGTTCAACCGCTGCCCTTCGACTGCCGGTGCTCCGCCGAACTGGCCTGCAGAGACCTCTACGTTATAAGACTGGAGTGCGGCAACAACATCATCGACCGTGAGATGGTAGTCAACCAGCCTGTTGGGGTTCAGCCAGATGCGCATGGAATACTGGGATCCGAAGACTTCCACCTCGCCCACACCCGGCACCCGTGCCAGAACCTTCTCCAGGCTGGATTGGGCGTAGTCCCCCAAGTCGATGTCGTCCATGCTGCCGTCTTCCGAAGTCAGGCCCACGATCAGTAGATAGTTTCTGGTCGCTTTGCCGACCGTGATACCCCGGCGCTGGACCATCTCGGGCAGGCTTGCCATGGCGAGTTGAAGCTTATTCTGCACCTTGGACCAGGCGAGGTCCGGGTCCGTTCCTGGGGCAAAGGTTAACTCGATACGGGAGTTTCCCGACGAATCGCTGGTGGCGGACAGGTAGATCATCTTGTCAAGACCGGTCATCTTCTGCTCGATGACCTGGGTGACGCTGTTTTCCACGGTCTCTGCCGAAGCCCCGGGATAAAAGGCTTGAATGTAGATCGATGGCGGTGCGATGGGAGGATACTGCGATATGGGCAGATTATAGATGGCGAGGGCACCCACCAGCATGATGACGATGGCAATAACCCAGGCGAAGACAGGGCGATCCAGGAAGAATCTCGATAACATCGGGCGCCTCCCTAATTCACTCTCTCAGCCGGTTTGACTGTCTTCACGGCTTCTGGACCATCCTTCCCACGGGTCTCAAAAGAGACAACCTTCACGGAAGCCCCTGGACGAACCTTTTGAGCGCCCTCGACGATCACCTGATCACCAGGCTTAAGACCCGAGGCAACGAGCCATCGGTCGCCGATCGCTCGATCGACCGTGATCATCCGCTGTTCGACCTTGCCCGAGCCATCCACGATCAGCGCGACGGGATTCCCCTTCGGGTCGCGGGAGACCCCCTGCTGCGGGACAAGAATCGCCTGCTCAACCTCACCATCCTGGACGAGGGCTCGGACGTACATACCGGGAAGGAGAATATGTTTGGGGTTCGGGAAAAGCATCCGGAGGATAAACGATCCGGTGGTTGGATCAACGGTGACCTCGGAAAACTTCAGGGTCCCTTCCACGGGATAGGGCGTGCCGTCTTCGAGAAGGAGCTTCACCCGCGCCCGGTCTGGGCCTGTGCCTTTGATCCGACCGGATGCGATGTTCCGTTTGAGCTGCAGCAGGGTGGCGCTTGACTGGGTCGCATCCACATAAATCGGATCAAGCTGTTGGATCGTTGCGAAGGCGGACCCCTGATACGCTGTTGCGAGAGCGCCTACGGTCACATTGGATTTGCCGATGCGACCGGGGATCGGCGCCGTCATGCGGGTGTATGCCAGATTGATGCGTACCGTCTCGAGCGCCGCTTCCGCCTGATGGATGGCCGCTTCGGCCGCGGCCACCGATTCCCGGTCGCTCTGCACCTGCGCCTCGGTGGACCGTAGAGTGGCTTCCGCCACTTCGGCCTCGGTCGCGGCCTGGTCACGCTGACTGGCGGCGACGGCATTGCCCTTGAACAGCTCCTCGAAACGCCAGCGGTTGGTCTTCGCCAGCTCCAGGGTGGCCTGCTGCCGCCTGACGCCGGCGATACTTACTTCCAGCGCGGCCCGCGCCCGGTCGGCAGCCTTTCTCGTGACGGCGAGATTCGCCGCTGCATTGTCGTACGCCGCTTGAAAGGGGGCGGGATCGATCTGATAGAGTACTTCGCCAGCCCTGACATCGGAACCTTCGTCGAAAAGCCGTTTCTGAATGATGCCATTCACTTGCGGACGGATCTCGGCAACAAAGTAGGCAGATGTACGGCCTGGCAATTCGGTGGTGAGGACTACCCGCTCAGGATCGACCTTCACAATGGCAACCTCGGGGATGGCAGGCGGGGGAGTAGCCTGCTGCGAGCCACAACCGGATGTAATCAGTCCCGCGACAAGCACCCCCAGGGTAACCATTCGTTTGACATTTCGTTTGACATTCATTTGCATGGAACACCTCCGAACCGTGTGTGGAGATCTTCGAATCGATCGCCCTGTTCATTAGGTGGTATGCCTCCGGTGAAGAGGCTACATTCTACTCTAACACTTCAATAATATAAGTCGCATACCCGTCGTCGAATCGCAAGCGTGCAAGGCGTGCATGAGGCATCGCGTCGTGTCCTTCCCCCTGCCCAATCGACCAGGCACTATTTCCCTCTGCACGAGTTATACAATTTTTGTCAACAGGAAATACCAGAGATCCGGACATTTGTTTCAGGGGCGTTATAAGGCTTTCATTGTTGAAAAAGGGGGGGATATCTACTGGAATTGGGGAGATATATTCATTTGAATCCAGTAAGTGCGGGGTTGGTGAAAAGACCGGAGATTCCTTGTAAGGGGCATCGAGTAAAGTGTACGGTTTACCTTCGATCCCACTCCGCTGGTGGGCTTTTGTTTCCTATCCTCCTAGCCATATGAAGTCCCCGATGCGCGAGCGCTCCTTCATGGGGAGCTCCTCAACGTATGATAGAAAAGTCACGACTGCAACCTTAAGTTCAGGATGGTTCTTCTGGAGCTGGTACGGTATACCGAGATGGTAGTCGGAATGAAAGTGGCCGCAGCAGAAAAGTATGAGGCGGCCCAGAAAAGGTTCAAGGGAGGCGGACATCACGGCATCCTTGAGAACTTGTGCCTTATAAAGCCCATCTGCCTTGATGCCTTTCATCGGAGCTGAGTGCGGCATTTCCCCCATCGTAGCCATGAAGCGATCATAATATTCCTTTGAATCCAGATGCAGGACATCAGGGAGGTATAGGTTGTCCGCTCCCACGACATCGTGTGAAGCCTCATCGGCCATGGCCACGGCTGCTGCCGCCCTCCGTGGCACGTTGGCCGCTATCACGGGAATACCCTTCGACTTTGCAAACTCAACAAGGGGGCGGTAATCCTCCTGGTAGTTCGGCCAAGGACGAGCGAGATCAAGAAACGTATCTTCAAGGATCGTTCCTTTGAGGTAGGCATCGAGGGCGTCCTGAACGTCACGTTCGAACATTTCGAGGGCAAGCACGAGGCCTGAATTGCGTTTTGACAGCTCTGTGAGGATTGCAAGCTCCGCTTCGTGGCCTTCATGAGAGTCATGGTCCTCACCGACGAAGATGACGTCATAGCTCACGAGAGCTTCGAAAAAATCCTTCATCTCCAGGATTTTTCCTTTGTTTGTCATTACGCAAGTCAACTGGATCACCTACGTCGTTTTTGTTTTTCCGAAAAAAAGGCGGCCTGCCCTGCGGATGGTGAAATGGCAAAGGAGTCCAAGGAGGACGAGACAGAGAATCGGGACGAGGATAGCTAAGACAGCTATGACTATTGATCCGGCCAACTCAGCAGAGGAGACCAAAAAATTCCCCGTCCCTGCAGTCAGGGCTGAGGTTTTTGCACGCAGTGTAACGGTCATTCCCTGTACGATGGCTGCCGCCCCGCCCCCCGCGATAAGCGCCAATGTCCACTTTAAAAATGGAGACATATCCGTGACCACTGAGGCAGTGGCGAGAACTCCCGCACTGATGGCAGCAGGTGATGCGATGAGATCCAAAACATGATCAAGCCAGGGAATATAATACGCAAGGACTTCCATCACCGTTGCCGTGGCAAAGGCCACCGTAGCATAATAACTCCCGATCCATTCGAAACCGGGAGCCAGATGGAGATGTCCGGTGAGCGCAGCGAGATTCATCGCCAGCAGGGGCACAAAAACCCTGAAGCCGCAGGCTGCGCTTAAACCGATTCCGACAGCAATTCCAACGAATGTCTCCATACCCGACCTAGTCTTCGACACAAATACAGCTCGGACGAAATCGATCCAGCTGACTCGTCTCTCACTCCATCAATTGGAAAAAATGTGTTTCAGCAATTCCGCTATTTCTTCTTCTTGGGCTCTGCCTTCTTGGCTTCCCCTTTGGCCTCGATACTGGTTGCCTTCATCTGGTAATAGATGGTCACCTTCTCACCCACTTTAAGGTCACCCGTAACCTTTGTGTCCTTATCGCGAGCAATCTCCCACTTTTCGTTTCCCTTTTGCACGGTGATGCTATCATCCTTGACTTCCAGTACGGGTCCTGTCGCCTGATACGTCTTTGTCCCGGCCGCGAAGGCCAGCGACGAAAGCAGAAAAACACCACATAGAAGAACCAACCATCGCTTCATCATCCATTTCTCCTTTCTTCTTTGACTTTAGTTTCTTTTGCTCCTCGTTGAACCAGTCGGTTCGGGCTTCATTCAACGGTTATCCGATCCTTGATCTTATTGAATTCTCCCTCCTTGATTCCCTTGACCTTCTTGATATCCTCAATCTTCTTGAAAGGTCGCCCATCGATGATGGCTTGGGCCTTGACAGGCCCGATTCCAGGAAGGGCGTCAAGCATCTCTTTACTTGCCGTGTTGATGTTCACTTTCTGACCCGGGGCAAGCTTTGCCGCGGGAGCAGTAGAGGTTTTGCCCGCGGGGGCTTTTGGCGTGGCGGCTACAGCCGGACCGGGCTTTCCAGCGGGAGCAGAAGGCGCTGCCGAACCAACCGTGACAAAGGGTTTTATCCCCTCGATCTGTTTCGCGGAGAGGCCGGATTTCGAAAGTTCATCCACGGACTTGTACGGACGCCCGGCAATGATCTTCTTCGCCGTTGCCGGACCGACACCTTTGAGCGCCTCGAGATCCTTCTCCGAAGCGGTGTTGAGATCGACCATGGGTTTCTGCGCCTTGACGCTCGCTATGGGACCACCCACGACCAGCACCGTTGCCAAGAGGACCGCAAAGAGATGGAACCAACGAAACCTGAATGACATGCTCTTACCTGACATACGTTTTCTCCTTTCCCCTCTTTTTAAAGGCGAAACGAGGTTGTTTCGCCTGTTGATGCAAAGTCTTTCCTTTCAACGATAACTCGGCCCATTTTATAAAATGGCCATCATTTTTGCAAGCGTTTTCTTACAGCCGTTCTTACAAGAAGAAGACGTTCATGCACCTCGGTTATTGGCTGTCGCGAGAATCATAGAAGGCTTATTCAGACGCACACAGGCGCAATTTGTCAGGATTTATCATTTTCGGTCAATCTTTGATCAGTACAGCTCTCTCGGTTGTCAGGAGTGATTGGAATCAATAAGTTATGAATGAACGCTCTTGGCACAAAGATGACAAGAATACTGAAGAATTGGTAATGATGTCTTTTTTCTGATATAGTAAGGCAGCTTTGGGTTATCGGTCGGATATCAGAACGGCCGCTATTTTGGGATTTTCAGACTTCGGGTATCATCATAGAAAAGGCATAGAAAGAGGCATCACGGGGAATTCTGAATGACCGATGATTGTTATTGGGAGCACGGAACTGCGAAGGAGAGGCTTTATCTTTGCCTGGACGGAGAAAGCATGGTTTGCCCCAGGTGTTGTGTGGAATGCTGCCCCGCTGAGACGCCTGACTGGTTTGCGAGATGTGCCGCTGGCGGACATCCACCCTGGCCTTCGGTAAGTTATGCGGTACCGAGGAAACTCGTCTGCCTTGAATCATCCTGGGATGATCGAGTCTTCAAAAACCTGTCCGTGAGAGGGTTCTTTGACTCCCTGAAACCTCTGTTCCATCCTCCCCTGCAGGTTGAGCATCGACTGATCGAATCCGCCAAGCACCTCGCCTATTATTTACGTCGTCCTGACGGCGTCTTATGGGTTGATCCCAGTGCCTGGGATGTCCCTGTCTTCTACCTTTCGTTTCATGGAACACCCGGCGGTGTCGAATCAGTTCTTGAGCGGATCGGCCCCAATGAATTGTGTGAGGCGTTTGCGGGATACGGAGCATACCCCAACCTAATTTACTTCGGATCCTGCAACGTTCTCGAGGGCGCCAAAGGCAAGAAGTTTGCTAGTGATCTCTTGTCTGCTTCGGGATCACGGGCGGTGATCGGCTACAAGAAATCCATTAATTGGATGGACAGCTTGGCCATTGACCTTCTCTTTTTGTACCGTTTTTATACGAGCTTGCATACCTGGAACAAATTGTCCGAGATCGTTGAATCGGTGAAAAGGGACTTCAAACCTGCACGGGAAATGGGGTACACGATTGTTCAGGCCGCGGTTACTGCGACCCATTCAGACTGATACTTTCTGCTGTCTTGGTCCTTTTTGCGCTGTCCCAGATGTGTTGCCTTGGTACCTCCGTGAATCGAGGCTCGACTCCTCCCCAGTCAATGGCATGGGACTAGGCTAAATCGAGAACAGGATGGTGTGATCCAGCATTTCCCTCCGGATGATTCCCTCCTCCTTGAGATATTTCAGGTGGGCAATGGCCTCTCCGGTAGCAAACCATTTCTGCGAAAGAGGGAAGAGATCCCAAGAATCACAGACGATATCCCAGCTCATCTGTGATGCGACCTCAAAGGCGGTTTTTTTGCCTTTTCGTAGAATGGACACAATCTCATCCAGCCTGATTTGATGGTGATGCTTCAATTCCCGAATTCTCTTCCTGCTGTCCTTGAAGAGAGACCTGTGGCCAGGCAATACAAGCTCGATATCCAGTCTGTTGACTCGCTCTAGGCTCGTTAGGTACTGCTTCAGAGGATCCCACTCGTCGGACCAGAGCTGGATGTTCGGTGTGATGTCGTTGAGGATAAGGTCTCCCGAGACAAGGATCTTTTTTTGGGATTCGTAAAGGCACATATGCCCCCAGGTGTGGCCAGGGGTTTGAACGCAGGTGAAACCGTAGTCACCGATGCTGATCCGGTCGCCGTCGTTCACGATCTGAAAAGGCGGGATCTCCTTCGCCCTGAATTTGAGGGCAGGGTGACCTTCGATGGTTTTTTGGAGCTCGGCCTCGGGGTAGCCGTTCAAGACGGCAAACTTGAGGAAATCATCCCACCGCCAGGGGTTCTTGAACCGATCGGCGTCCGGCTGGTTGAAGTAGACCTTCGAGTCATCCGTTTTGAGACTGGAGACGAGGCCGAGATGGTCCGCATGGATATGGGTAATAAAAAAATCGGTCTTCTCTATCTCGACCCCCAGCTCCCTGAGGCCGGCGTGCATGGCGTCTAAGCACTGCTGCTGGTTCCATCCCGTATCAATCACCAGATTGCGCTCCGGCCCCTTGACCACATAGGAGTTGAGGGCTTGCAGGGGACTCTTGGGAAGGGGTATTTCGATTTTGTAAAGGTCTCTGGAGATTTCTTCAGTCATCGACTCATCCTTCGGGAGTCCGGTCATCTCTATGACCAACCCACAGCCGGGGTTAACCTTTATCACACCCGAGATACTTCAACAGACCGGAAATGTAGTTTCCCCATGTGGGAACCAACTTATCGATTTCATACGGAAGGAGAGTAATCTCTCCTCCGTGAAACTTGGCATGCACCTCTTCCAGCTTCTGATATTTCAAGGGCCAGGTCATCTTCCCTATTTGATTGATCACGTAGAGACTCTTCTGCTTTTCGTCAATCTCGACGATCCGCAGGAGGTTCAGGCCGTCGGCTGCCCAAAACTCGACCCTTTGGTCTTTCATCTCCTTCAATTTTTCCCAGCCAAAAGAGCATTGATAGAAAATCTCCGTTATCTTCCCCATGGTCCTTGCTCGCTCTGTTTCCCCTTCCCATCGCCTCTTAAGCTTATCCCGGTGCCCGGAATTCGGAATCCCGCGCTTACACCTTCCAGATGTTTATATAGAGTGAACTCGTTTCCCTGTCAAGAACAGGACCCGGAAGGACCATCCCGTTAGGGATGATATCTCAAGATCTTGGGTGGAAGCGAAGGGTTCCGAAACCAAGACTGGAGCTTTGACCGAGGATACCCGCAGCGATACCCGGCCTGCTGCCGTTCGCTTCACCCCGGTCCAACCGAGCTCGATGGCCCATACGGAAGTGGATCAATTCCTCTCTTCTACGGAGAAGCCCTCTTTTTTGAGCTGGGAGATCAATGGCCCTGCCTCGCTCGATTCCATGTGAAGGATGAGGTTTTTCTCTTCAATCCCCGTGGGGTGCCAGAACGTCTTCAACTTTGTGCCGGTCTTATTGACGCACTCGAGAACCGTTAGAATTTCCGGTGCCTCTCCAGCCCCGTGAACAACGATGCGTTTTCCCTCCTGACCGATCCCGAAGAGAGGATTGACCACCCTGTAAAAAATATCGTTGGTGGTCAATATTCCCACTACCCTTTCTCCCTCCGTTACCACCAGGCAGCCGATCCGGTTCTCCTGGGCGACCTCTGTGGCGCGCTCGATGGTCATATCCGGGGTGACCGTTATGACGTTTTTCTTCATAATGTCCTTGACCGTCAATTTCGACAAGAGGTAGTGGAGCTCCCCCCGGCTTAAGGAGGTGGCGGGGGAAGGGCTTGCCCTTAACAGGGTGTCCTTGGTGACCAATCCTGCCAATTTTCCTTTGTCCACCACGGGTAGCCTCTCGAACTTATGAAACTCCAGGAGCCTTTCCGCCTCGAGAATCCGCATCGTACTCGGTACCGTAACCACATTGTGAGTCATTACGTCTCGCACCCGCATCGTCTCCTCCTTTTGCTTTTAGTATGATCTATCGGGAGGTTGGGAAAAACATCCTCCTTTGAACGTTGAAATTCATTTGCTATTTTCTTTCCTTCCCCGAGATCTTGGCCCAGGAATCTCGCAGGGTAACGGTGCGGTTGAAAACCAGACCCCCCTCGGAAGAATCGACGGGATCGACGCAGAAATAGCCAATCCTCTCAAACTGAAGCCGGCTTCCGGG
>Ga0316624_10000582_pt1 | contig 12670 bp, 7 predicted proteins | sample OWC_Aug_N3_C1_D5_FD_207657 | JGI IMG/M metagenome (GOLD analysis project Ga0316624, IMG submission 207657) | Wetland soil microbial communities from Old Woman Creek delta, Ohio, United States - OWC_Aug_N3_C1_D5_A | ecosystem: Environmental > Terrestrial > Soil > Wetlands | place: USA: Ohio...
GGCGCGTGAAGCGCCTGAACCAGGTTGCCTGCCTGATCTACGACCAGGTCTGGGATACCAATCCCCAGTGGATGTCCGTAATACCGGCCGACGAACCGCTTCGCGCCTGGTTGAAGAGCGCGTATTCCCGGACCGTGATGCCGGAGCCGCTCGCACCCGGAGTCGAGCCGGAGGTTTTCGCGCCGGGCGTCGTCTCGACCGACGCGGGCGTCGAGTTCTGCGGCAGCCCCGCGCCGGACGGACGCGAGTTCTACTTCACGGTCCGCAGACAGTCGCGAACCTGGGAGATTCGGTTCGTCCGGCGGAACGGCTCGGGCTGGTCCGCTCCGCGCGTCGCGTCTTTCTCGGGGCAGTTCAGCGATCTCGAACCGTTCGTCACTTCCGATGGTTCGCAGATCCTCTTCAGCTCCAACCGCCCCGTGTCGGCCGGAGGCGCCGTTCGTCACTACGCGATCTGGATCGCGGATCGAACTGCGAGCGATTGGAGCGCTCCGAGGCTGGTCGAAGAACTCGACCTGGGACGCGACGCGTGGCGTCCGACGGCAAGTCGCGCGGGCAACATCTACTTCTCTTCGAACGGACTCTGGCGAGCGCAACGGACCGGCGCGCGCTTCGCGCATCCGGAGATCGTCAGCAGACAATCAGACGCTCCGCCGGCCGGTCACGCGTGCATTTCGCCAGACGAGACGGTCATGATCACAAGCGCGATGGAAGGCCAGGGCGCGCGCGGCGGGTGGGACTTGTACGTCAGCTTCCGGAACGCCGACGGTACATGGGCGCCGTCAAGAAATCTCGGGCCCCTCGTCAACACTGCAGCGCACGAAGACTTCGGCTGCATATCGCCCGACGGGCGAGCCTTCTTCTTCACCAGGCTTCAGGCCCGACCGGGGGCAGAGGCGGACCGGGCCGACATTTACTGGGTTCGTGCGGACTTCCTCCAGGCGCTTCGACAACCCTGAGACCGTTCGCGGTGAGATGTTGACGGTCGATTGCCGCTACTGGTCGCGAAGCGTCACCGTCGGATCCACACGAATGGCGCGCCGGACCGGCACGCACGCCGCCAGCGCGGCGGCGAGCACGAGCGCGACAAGGATCGTGGCATAGGTCACCGGGTCGTGCGGCGGCACGTGGAACACCATTGAGCGCATCGCGCCCGACAGCCAGGCGCCAAGCCCCGCGCCCGCCAGCAGGCCGATGCCGATCTGTCCCGTGATCTCGCCCGCCACCAGGCGCGCCACATCGGCCGGACGCGCTCCGAGCGCCATCCGCACGCCGATCTCCCGCATGCGTTGCCGGGCCGCGAACGCCATCAGGCTGTAGAGCCCGATCGTCGCGAGAAACAGCGCCGCCGCCCCGACTGCGACGAGGAGCGGTCCGAACACGAGGTAAGGCCACATCGAGTCGTCCACGGCCCGGCGCAGCGTCTTGGGAAGGAAGATCGGAAGGTCGCGATCGAGCACGCTCACCGCCGACCGCACGGAGCCCGCGAGGGTCGGGCCGGCCGGTCCTCGTACGGCCAGCCCGAGGGCGCGCTGGCCGCCCTGTGCGAGCGGCACATACACGCCTGCCGGGTCACGGTCTTCCGCGCCCGACATGTACATGTCCGGAGCAACCCCGACGATTGTGAGCCAGGGCGCCGTCTGGTCGCGCCCCTCGCGAATGCGCCGGCCTACCGGATCGGTGCCGGGAGAGTACTGATCCACGAAACTGGCATTGACGATCGCAACGAGCGGCGCCGATCCGTCGTCGTCGTCGCGGAACTCGCGTCCGCGGCCGAGGCGGCGGCCGAAGGTTTCGAAGAAGCGCGGGCCGATGGCCGCGATGCGAACGACCGGGTAGTGGGACGGATCGGCGTAGGTCACCCCGTCAACGGCGACCGCTGTCCGGTCGGCGGGCAGCCCGGGGAGCGCCGAAGCGAACGTCACCGAGCGGACGCCGGGAAGTGACGACAGGCGGTCCTGCAACGCCGTCTCGAACCGCGTGCGGCTTGCGGCATCGGCGTACCTCTCCTCGGGCAGCACGAGCCGCGCCGTGAAGACGTCGTCCATGGCGAAACCGTACTGGTGTGTGCCGAGATTCGCGATGCTGCGGATCATGAGGCCGGCGGTCGTCAGGAGGCCGAACGACAGAACGATCTCGGCGGTGACGAGCGCGCGGCTCACGCGGCCGATGCGAAGCCCGCCGGCGGCGGGGCTGGCGTCCTTCAGCACCTCGTTGAGCTCGGCGCGCGACGCCCGCCACGCGGGGATCGCGCCCGACACGAGGGCGGCCAGCCCTGTAAGCGCCACTGCGAACAAGAGGGGGATGGTGTCGAGCCGAACGTCGATCCAGAACGGCGGATCCGAGTTGACAATCGAGCGATTGAACAGCGCGATGCCGGCTTGGGCGAGCACAAGGCCAGCGGCGGTTCCCGCAATGGCAAGGGTCAGCGTCTCGATGAGCAGCTGCACGATGATGCGCCGCCGGCCGGCGCCGAGCGCGGTACGAATGGCCACCTCGCGGGTCCGTGCCGCCGCGCGCGCAAACAGCAGGTTGGCGACGTTGGCGCAGGCGATGAACAACACGCCGAACCCGGTCGCCAGCGTCAGCAGCATCGCGATGTGCGCGTCCTCGTCGCCGCTCATCATGTCCGTATAGGGCTGGACGCGCGGGACCATGTTGCGGTTGGTGTCGGGGTACTGCGAGGCAACCCGTGCCGCGATTGTCGCCAGGTCGGCCTGCGCCCGCGAGAGCGCGATGCGCGGCTTCAGCCGACCGTAGACGATGAGCGACGGTCCCTGGCCGCGCGGGATCTCCAACGGGTCCGCGCGAAGCGGCATCCAGGCCTCTTGCGAGGAGGGGAACCCGAATCCCGCGGGCATCACGCCGACGATCGTCGCCGCCTGCCCGTTGGCGCGGATACTGCGTCCGATGATGCCGGGGTCGCCTCCGAACCGCGTCGTCCAGGGACCGTAGCCCAGGACGAGGATCGGTGCCGCGTTGGCGGCTGCGTCGCCCTCGACGAAGGTTCGCCCCAGGAGGGGCCGCGCGCGCATCACGGCAAACCCATTCGCGGTGAGGAGCGCGCCTGCCAGGCGCTCGGGCTGCCCGTCCCGGACCACGACGTTCAAGCTCGCCATCTGGAAGGCCGCCAACTCGTCGAAGGACGTCTGTGCCGCTTGCCACTCGCTCAAGTCGTGGACCGTGACGCCGAGCCGCTGCCGCCCGGTCGCCACGTTGGAGAACGTGACCGCCACGATCCGGTCGCCGTCGGGGGACGGCAAGCCGCGAAGGAAGATGCCGTAGGCAATGCTGAAGAGCAGCGTCGGCAGGCCAACGCCCAGCGCCAGGGCGACGACTGCGGCCGCAGTCAACCCGGGCTGCTTCACGAACATCCGTGCGGCGAGTCGCGAATCGGTGGCAAGTGACAAGTCTGACCTCCTCACCTGACAAGACGTAACTGGCCGCCCGGCGGGTCCATCCGGAAGGCCGGCGGGCCTTTTGTAGTCAAAAGCGAGGAACGTGCGAAGAGTCCGGGTTCACCTCCGCAAACTTGCATCACTCGGCACCCGTCTAACCCAGACAGGTGGCCGTCCGTTTCCGGCGAGCGCACGGTGATCGGGGGGTTCGAATGCGCAGCTTTCTGCAGGACCTGCATCACTCGCTTCGCCTGCTGGCGAAATCGCCCGGGTTCTTCGCAATAGCCGGGCTGACGGTCGCGCTCGGCATCGGGGCGAATACGGCGATCTTCTCGGTGATCAACTCGGTGCTGCTGCGTCCCCTGCCGTTCGACGACCCGGATCGCCTGGTGCGGCTCTACGAGACGGAGGCCGCGCCCGGAAACTATCCATTCGCCGGCCCGGACTATCTGGACTGGCAAGAGCAGAACCGAACGTTCGAGGGGATGTCCCTCTACGCCTGGTACCGCCGCTGCAACGTCAGCGGCACCGGCGAACCCGAATCGGCGGTGGCGGTTGACACGGAGGCGAATTTCTTCTCGGTTCTCGGCGTCCGGCCGCTGCTCGGCAGGACCTTCGTGGCCGGCGAAGATCGGGAAGGCAAAGGACGAGTGGCGGTCCTCAGCTACGGGTTCTGGCAGCGGCATTTCGCCGGGGACAGCCGGGTGGTGGGCAAATCGATCGTCCTGAACTCCCAGACGTACGCGGTTATCGGCGTGATGCCTTCCTGGTTCAACTATCCGCAGCAGGCGGAAATGTGGACGCCGCTCGACATGTCTCCGCGCAACCTCGGCCCGCGGGGCTCGCACAGCTACATGGCCTTCGGCCGTCTGAAGGCAGGCGTGACGGTGAAACAGGCGCAGGCGGATCTGGCGGTGATCGCGAAGCGGCTCGAGCAGCAGTATCCCAATTCGAACGAGAAGATAGGCGCGGCGGTCGTGTCGATGCAGCAACAGCTGACCAGAACGTCGCGGGAACCGCTTCTGATCCTGCTCGGCGCAGTTGCGCTGGTTCTGCTCGTGGCCTGCGCGAACGTGGCCAACCTGCTGCTGATCCGGGCCGGCGGGCGCCGGCGCGAGATCGCCATACGCGCGGCGCTCGGGGCCGGCCGCTGGCGGATTGCGCGCCAGCTGCTGACCGAGAGCATGGTGCTTTCGTTCGTCGGAGCCGCCGCCGGGCTGGCGGCAGCCTCGTGGGGCGTGAACCTCCTGCGATCGGTAAGGACCCTGCCAATCCCGCTCGTGAACCCGGTGCGAATCGACATGACCGTCCTCCTGTTCACCCTCGTGGTGGCCGTCCTCACCGGCGTGCTGTTCGGGATCGCCCCGGCGCTGCAGTCGTCGGGCACGACGGTGTACGAGGAACTCAAATCGAGCGGCCATGCGGTGCTCGGACAAGGCGGGCGGAGACGCAGGCTGCGCGACGCGATCGCCGTCGCCGAGATCGCCGTTTCGCTGGCGCTCCTGGTCGGTGCCGGGTTGCTGCTGCGAACCTTCGAGAACATGCGCCGCGCCGAGATCGGCGTCGACTCACGGAACGTCCTCACGATGGGCATCAGTCTCCCGGAAGCGAAGTACGACACGCTGGTCGCGCGCCGCGCATTCTTCGACCGGCTCCTTGAGCGCCTTCGTTCTTCCCCCGGCGTTCAGGCTGCCTCGGTTTCCACGCAGATTCCTCTCGAGGGAGGAAGCAACGGCTACATCACCGTCCCTGGACAGGACAACGCCGCCCTGAGGAACCAGCTGTTCGAAATGGCCTACATCACGCCCGATTACTTCCGTGCGTTTGGCATACCTTTGCTTCAGGGCCGGACGTTCACCGCGCGAGACGAGGAGCAGGCGGCAGCGGTCGCCCTCAAGGCCACTGAAGTGTTCTCGTCCTCCCCAAATCCTCCCGCAGGCGCCCTCAAAGGTCTCTCGTGCGCGGCCGTCATCAGCCGGTCCATGGCCCGACTCGTGTGGCCGAACCAGGATCCGATCGGGAGAACCTTTTCCATCGGCGGCAGCCTGCAGGTGAACGTGATCGGCGTTGCCGGCGATGTGAAAGTCACGGGGCTCCGGGAGAATGTCGCCCCGCAGGCGTATTTCCCGTTCTCGGGCTCGCTGGACGAACCCGGGCGCCGGGAGCTGGTCGTGAAGACGGCGGTTCCGCCGATGACGCTCGTGCGGACAATTCGCGGCGAGGTCAACACGCTCGATTCGACCCTGGCGGTGATCCGGCCGCGCACCATGGAAGACGTGATCTCGGACGGAATGCAGGACACGAGCCTGCAGACGTGGCTGTTGACCGCCTTTGCGGCGCTTGCGGTGCTGCTCGCTTCCGTAGGCCTCTACAGCGTCATGGCGTTCCTCGTCGCGCAGCGGCGCCACGAGATCGGCATCCGCATGGCTTTGGGGGCGGAACGCCGCGATATGCTGCGGTTCGTCTTCGGGCACGCGATGAAGCTGATTGCGGCTGGCGTGGTGGCCGGCATCGGCGCCGCTCTGTGGCTGACCCGGTTGATGCAGGGCCTCCTGTTCGGAGTCGCCGCCAGGGATCTCTCGACCTTCGCGGCCGTCTCGTTGCTGCTGACGCTGGTGGCGCTCGGCGCATGTTGGGTTCCGGCGCGTCGCGCGATGCGTGTCGATCCGATCGTCGCGCTGCGATACGAATAGGCTGCCGCCTGCGTCGGCCGGCCGCGCCGGCTAGGCGCGCGGCCGCAGGACGATGAGCATGTGCTCGTCACCGTCGTCGGCTATCTTGACGGTGTCGTAGCCGGCCTCTTTCGCGTAGCCGACGATCCGATCGCTGGACCAGAAGTGACGGTCGTGGCGGCCGCGCTCCGGGTTGACCTCGATGACGGCCAGCGTCGCTCCCGGCCGCATGTACTTCTTGAGATTCACCATCCACTCCACCGGCTGGCTGAAGTCGTGCAGCGCGTGCACGACGACCACCATGTCGAGGTCCTTGCGCGGAAACAGCGGATCGTCCACCCGGCCCACGACGATGTGGACGTTCGAGTAGCCTTCGCGCTCGCCGCGGGCGCGCAGTCGGTCCAGCGCGCGCCTGTCGATGTCGTTGGCGTAGACGGCGCCTTTGCCGCCGACGCGCCCGAGCAGCGGGAACGTGAAGTAGCCGTCGCCGGCGCCGGCTTCGCCGACGATCATGCCCGGTGCGACGCCGATGGTGTCCATCGCCTGCTCGACATCGAGCCTCCACTGGGCGTGGTCGCAACCGGCGAGCGACGGGCCAGCGATCGTTCCGAGGCCAAGAACGAGCAGCGCGAAGGCGAGCGCAACGGGTCGTTTGAGCACGAATCGCTCCTGTTTCGGCGGGACTGAGGAGTACTGCGGCGGCGCGCCCGATTCAGGACGCGGCGGCCGCTACCTGCAACTTTGCCGCCGCACTCATTGAGGATACCCGACCACCGGTTGCCTTGGCCGCTGTTTCATTCCGGGGACGTGCTTCACGCCGTGGTCCGCGCCAAGACGCGTCACGATCGTGCCAGCGACAAGCGCTTTCCGTATGCCAGGCTGCGCCAGACCCACTCGATCGGTCCCATCTCGAACCGTTGCAGCCACACGAGACTCGCCCAGACCTCCAGCGCAAACACCGGGATTGCGAGCGCCACGACTGGCAGCGCGGTCAGGCGGGTGAACAGCCCAAGACCGGTCGCATAGAACACGCCGCCCAGCACGACTGACTGGAGCAGGTAGTTGCTCAGCGCGGTTCGTCCCACGGCCGTCAGGCCGCGCACGACCAAGCTGCCGGGCCGGTGCGCGCACAACTGCACGATGCCGCCGGCGTAACCGAGCCCCTGCAGCAGCGTACCGCCCATCACGCCAAGCCAATAGAGCGGGATCGCCAGGGTTGCACGCGACACCAGTGCCGGCATCAGGCTCCCGATACCGACGAGGCCCAGACCGAGCGGAACGCCGGCGACCAGGAGCCTCCGATAGGAAGCGAGATCGGTTGCCCGGGCATCCACGAACCAGCCACGCCGCGCGAGGGACATGCCGAGCAGAAAGCAGGCGAGAACATACGGTCCCAGCAACGTTACCTTCGATACCGTGGCAAAGAGCAAGGCTGCGATGGCGCGATGCCTCGTGATCTCGAGCCACGATCCGTCGCGGTAGACACGGCCCTCGTCCGCCATGATCCGGGCAAGCGTGCGCGGCGGCATGCCGAGCACCTGCAGCACCGACGCGGCTCCGCGGGCGACGAAGTCGGCACCGGGATCGAGCATCGGGCTCACGCCGGCCGACGCCTGGTCGTCGAGCTGCGCCGCCATCCGGCCCCAGTCGAGCGGCTGCGGAAGAGGGCGCTCGGGATGCGTCCACGCGTACATCGTCAGCGCGACGATCGCCAGCGCGCCACACGCCGCCGCGGCCTTCGCGAGACCGCGTGCGGAGAGCGTCCGGAATGCCAGGGCCACGACCGCGACGATGGCGTAGAAGGCGAGGATGTCGGCTGAGTACAGCAAGACGCCGTGCGCCACGCCGATTACCAGCAGGATCGCGCTGCGCCGGACGTAGAAGGGGGCGAACGGCCGGCCCGCGGCCCTGGCGCGGCTGGCCTGCAGGACGAGACCGATGCCGAAGAGCACGCTGAGCAGGCTGTAGAACCTCCCCTCGACCAGGAGCGCCACCAGCGCAAGCACGCCGCGATCGGCGGCGCCCGTTCCACGCATGGCTTCGATCTCCGCAGACGTGGTCATCTGCGGGTACGCGAAGCACAGCGTGTTGGCGATGAGGACTCCGAGGAGAGCGAACCCGCGGAGGGCGTCGAGCGCGACCACGCGATGCGGCGCGGAAACGGGCGCCCAGGGGGCTGAAGACGTCTCGGTGGTGGCCAGCACGGTACCTGCTCCTGCATTCGGCGTCGCCCCGGCTACCGAACGTTTTCCGAGGCTGCATCGAATGTTATCGTAACGGCCTTCCTCGGAACCACGCGTCCAATCAATCGAGCCAGGCGTGTGTCGCCAGGCGAACCCGTTACCTTCGCAGCCGACGAAGAGTGGCGGTTGTGGCGTTCATGTTCCTGCGCGCTCCATCGACGTATTTGACGATCGGGCAGGGGGAAGCGCGGCTACATCTATCTTCGATAGCGCCTCGAAAAACGTGCGACACGCAGGCGACCGGATCGGCCGGGAACGTCACGAGGCGCGGCGGCGGTATACTAATGGGCTCGCTGGAACGCGCGACGATGTCTGACTCCCCGCCGCCCACTGCCCGCCTTTCCTCCTTCACCGTTGGCGAGTGGCTCGTCGAACCCAGGCCCTGCCTCATCTCTCGTGGCGGCAGGGTGGAGAAGTTGCGCCCGCAACTCGTCGAGCTGCTGGTCTGCCTCGCGAAGCGTTCCGGGGAGATCGTGCTGAGAGACGACATCCTCGCCGAGGTGTGGCCGGGGCAGTTCATCGCGGATTCCGGCTTGTCGCGGTGCATCGCAGAGTTGCGTCAGATTCTCCAGGACGATGCGCAGCAGCCGCGGTTCATCGAGGTGATTCGCAAGCGCGGCTATCGCCTGATTGCGCCGGTCGTCTGGCTCGACGCGTCAACGCCAGCCGGGGCCGGCCTGGACGTCGACCAAGGCGCGTCGGATGCGCCCGCAGCGACGCCGGACACGATTCGGCCCGAGTCCGCGGACGCCGTCGGTCCAGCAAGCGCCTTGCGGCCTCGGGTACGCAGGACGCACGTTCTGCTGGTTCTCGCGATCGGCGTCGCGGTCGTCGGCATTGTCGCAGCCCTCATGATGACGCGCTCGCCGGCCAGCGTACTCACCGAGCAGGACACGGTGCTGCTGGCGTTCGAGAACCGCACCGGCGACCGCGTGTTCGACGAGACGATCCCGCTGGCGATGTCGATCCAGATGGAGCAGTCCCCCTACCTGCGCCTGCTCTCTGCCGGCCGCACGCAGGAAGTGTTGCGCATGATGGAGCGGCCGGCCGACACGCCGCTGACGCGGGCCATCGGGTTGGAGGTCTGCGAGCGGGTCGGCGGGCGGGCGCTGATCGTGACGTCGATTGCGCCCCTCGGGCGCGAGTACGCGATCGGCATCGAAGCCGTCACGTGCGGCACGACCAGGCGCGTGCTGGCGCGACAACAGGTGGTCGCCGATGGCAAGGAACAGGTGCTCACCGGCTTGCAGCGCGCCGCAGCCGAGATCCGGCGAGCCGTTGGTGAACCGACCGCGTCGCGGGATCGCTACAGCGTGCCCATCGTGCAGGCGACGACGGCCTCGCTCGAGGCGTTGAGGGCGCTCAGTCGTGGAGATGTCGCCTTCGAACGCGGGGAGGCGAGGCTCGCGCTCGATCTTTACCGCGAGGCGGTTTCGCTCGACCCCGACTTTGCGCTGGCTCAACTCCGGCGCGGCACCTTCGCGACGGCCGGCGGCACGGAAGCCGAGCGCCGGACGGCGTTCGAGAAGGCGTACGCGCTGAGGGGACGTGTCACGCTGCCCGAGCGGCTGGAGATCGAGGCGTGGTACCACTACAACGTCACGGGTGAAGAGGGCCGGGCCGTCGAAGCGCTGGAGCTTCTGAAGCGGACCTATCCCCAGCGCGCAGTATTCCGCCGCAGCTTGAACGACGTGCATCTGTGGGCCGGGCGGTTCGATGCGGCCCTCACCGAATCGCTCGAGGCGCAACGCCTCGAGCCGAACAGCGTGATGAACCTGATCGCGGTAAGCCGCGCGTACCTTTATCTGAACCGCCTTGCCGACGCGAGGGCGACGGCCGAAAAGGCGATTGCGCTGGGCGGCACCAGCCGGTGGTTGCATCTCATCCTGTTCCAATGCGCACTCGCCACGTCCGACCGGGAGTTGCTTGCGCGCGAGCGGGTGTGGGCGGCGGAGCATCCCGATCTCGCCATGCCACTCATCGTCGAAAGCGAAGCGGAAGAGTCCGTGAATCGCGGCCGGCTCCAGGAGGCGCTCGGGCTCCTGCGGCAGTACGAAACCTGGGCGACGGCCAGCGAAGCTCCGCTGACGGCGATGATGGTGCGTTTACGGATGGCGCGTTTTGAAGCGCTGGTGGGACTGCGCGCGAGGGCTCTCAGGCGCGTTGACGAGGAGATTCGTCGCGGCCTCGCGCCCGGACTCAAGATCGACGCCGTGAAGGTGGCGATATCCTCCGGCGCGTTCGATCTGGCCGGTCGCCTGCTCGACGAGATCGAGCAAGCCGGATTGGCCGCCGGGGCGCAGCCGGACGCAACGTTCGTGCGCGCGTACCGCGCAGCCGTCGATGCCAGCCGCGGCCGCGTCGACGAGGCGCTGTCGCGACTCGCCCCCCTGGAGCCGCTCGATCTCGGGCTCGCTTACGGGTTCATCCCGCTGTTCGAGCGCGCACAGGCACACTACCTGGCCGGCAACTGGTCGATGGCCCGGACTGCCTACGAGAAGATCCTCGCCCATTCCACGCTCGACTCTGGCAGGAAGCTCCTCCCTCTCGCGCAGCTCGGGCTGGCGCGCACGCTGGCGCGAGCGGGCGACATCGCCGGCAGCCGGCGCACCTACGAGCAGTTCTTCGAGCGCTGGAAGACTGCAGACCCCGACCTGCCGCTGCTCGCCCAAGCCCGCCGGGAGTATCAGGCTCTCCCGATGTAATCCTGCGACGCGCTGCGGACCGGAACGGCGACTGCCCGACGGGGCACTCCCATCGCGGCGCGATGGCCGGATCGACGCGCGCGGCGCGCGAGCGACGTTTCCAAGAATTAACGTTGACAAACCTTTTGTCTGTTAATATCGTATATATACGGTATGAACGAGATGAACTGAATATACTCACGAGAAGGAACCTCAACCGGTGCGAATCATCATCTCGAACTCGTCCTCGGAGCCGATTTACGAGCAGATCGCTCGGCAAATCAAGGCCGAGATCATCGCCGGCAATCTGGAGGAGGGGGCGGCGCTGCCGTCCATCCGGGCGCTGGCCCACGATCTCCAGGTCAGCGTCATCACGACCAAGCGCGCCTACGACGAGCTCGAACGCGGGGGATTTCTCGATTCGGTCGGTGGGAAGGGCACGTTCGTCGCGGCGCAGAACCCGGCCTTCCTGCGCGAGAAACGGATGAATGTGGTCGAAGAAAAACTGGCGGCGGCCGTTGCCGAGGCGCGGCTGCTTGGGGTCGGCCTCGACGAACTGACCGAAATGCTGCACCTGCTTTACGAGGAACGACGATGACGGACGTGGCTATCCGGATCCGCGGCCTGCGCAAGCGGTATCGAGGGTTCACGCTGAAGGACATCGATCTCGACGTCCCGCGCGGCTACGTCACCGGCCTCATCGGCCCGAACGGGGCAGGGAAGACGACGCTCATCAAACTGGTGATGAACCTGGTGCACCGGGATGCGGGCACGATCACAGTCCTCGGTCTCGACAACGTCGCCGACGAAGTGGCCGTGAAGTCACGCATCGGCTTCATCTACGACGAACCGCCCTTCTACCACAACATCAGCCTGCGCGACTCGGCGCGCGCGATCGCGCCCTTCTACCCACGGTGGAGCGACGCGCGTTTCCGCCAGCTCGGTCGGCAGTTCGGCCTGCCGCTCGGCAAGCGGTTCAAGACGCTCTCGCACGGGATGAAGATGAAGTTCGCGCTGGCCATCGCGCTGTCGCACGACGCCGATCTGCTCCTGATGGACGAACCGACGGCCGGCCTCGACCTGGCGTTTCGCCGCGAGCTGCTCGACGAGCTCACCGGCGTCCTGCAAGACGAGGGGAAGTCCGTTCTCTTTTCGACGCACATCACAGCGGACCTCGAACGCATCGCCGACTACGTCACGTTCATCCGCGACGGCGCGATCGTGTTCACGTTGCCGAAACACGAGCTTCACGAACGGTGGGGCGTGGTAAAGGGCGTCCGGGCAGACGTGGAACGGCTTCCGGCCGCGATAGTCCGGGGCCGGCGGGAGCGGCCCTACGGCGTCGAAGCGCTGGTTGCCGACGTTGTCGCCGCGCGTGAAGCGCTTGGCGCCGGCGCGGTGATCGACCACGCGAGTTTCGACGAAGTGATGGTGTTCATGAGCCGCGGGGGCGAGCATGTTGAAGCTGCTTAGGAAAGACCTGATCCTCAACGGAAGGGTGCTGGCGCTCACCTACGCGTTGTGGAGCGTGTTCTGGCTGGGATTGCCGGCGTTGAGGCCCGGGGGCCGCAATTCGTTCAATGCATGGGCCGTCATGGTGTCGCTTGCCTGCGCGGTTCTGCCCGTCACGATGGTCGCCACCGAGGACAAGTTCAAAGCCGGCGCTCTCGCGT
>Ga0316624_10000584_pt1 | contig 12669 bp, 14 predicted proteins | sample OWC_Aug_N3_C1_D5_FD_207657 | JGI IMG/M metagenome (GOLD analysis project Ga0316624, IMG submission 207657) | Wetland soil microbial communities from Old Woman Creek delta, Ohio, United States - OWC_Aug_N3_C1_D5_A | ecosystem: Environmental > Terrestrial > Soil > Wetlands | place: USA: Ohio...
TCTCCGCATTATCACAAGCGTAGAGCGAGACCGAACCACTCTCGAGGCCGGTCGTCCCATCGGCAAGCCGGACGGGCTTACCCAACACGGCGTTAGGTTCCCGACGACCTGTCTTGGTGTCGATCAGGCAATAGTATCGACGCGGGTTCGGAGAGCCGAGGTCGAAATGGCCGCGCACCACTTCGTGATCGTAGCCGAGCCGCAGGGATTCCTTGATCGAGGAGAGAAAATTTTCCTGCGGCAGCGTCTTCGGCGCATCGGCCGGCGGATCGGCCGATACGCGGCTCGCAGCCCCCAAGCAAAGGACGATCCCCAGTGAATTAATGAGCGATGCGCTGCGCCGTAATCGTCGAGGTATGCCCACGTTGCTCCCCTAAACCAAGGCTATTGTGTTCTTTTCATCGCGATTCTAGTCGCTCGCAATACATTGCGCACGACAACCGTCGGCGCCTCGTGCACCCGCCCCGCGCGACACCCCCTGCCCCATCAAGCCGTCGGTACGAACTCCTCGTCGTCTTGAAACGTGCGCTCGAATTTCAGGAAATTATAGTAACCGCAGGTATTGCCGTACGGATATTTCCGACAGACGTTGGGTCTCGCCTCGTAGACCGTGCAGCGCCGCGTTTCCCGGTCGAACAGCCGGCAGACCGACTTGTAGATCGAGTCCTTGTGGTGCCTCAGAATCTGCTCGTCAATGGCTTCCGCTTTGTACGTGTACCGGTACGTCAACCGCTTGCGCGCCGCTCGTTCGGAGATCCCGAAATGCTTCGCGAGGCGGCGAATATCGTGGTCCGTCACCGCAATACGCGCATGACTGCAGCAGTAACCCGGGCATTTATTGCAATTGAAACTCATAGTCTGGTCACGTCGGAGTCCACCAAGGAGTAATTCGGCGCCGATTGTATCGCGAGGCAACCTCCGGTAGGCGCCTCCGTGCTTTAATCACATGCCGCGGTGAGCGGTATTCTGGGGCGGCGAGCATGGCATTGATTGCGTGTAGTGAATGCGGCCGGGCGGTGAGCGACAAGGCAACGGTATGCGTCGGTTGCGGCGCACCCTTGAATACCTCAGCCGGCATTGACCTCGTGCCCAAGCGATCAAAATCGCCGCCGCCGACGCGCGATCAGATCAAGCGACGCCTGCCCTTGGCCTTGGCGCTGTTGGTCTTTGGTGTCATCTGGGCGGGCTTTCTGGAACGCGAACATAGCGGCAGCCAGTTGGCTTCCTTCCTGGCGACCCTGCTGATCATCGGCGGACTATGCTGGATCCTGGTATTGCTCGTGCATGCAGCCGCATCGCGGCGTTGAGCCGCCCCGCGGCGCCGGGCGCCGCATCGCTGCTCACCCCGCCGTAATCGAATCCTTGTCGAGCACAATCCCCCGCTGCGCGACCCAGAACCGATCACGTATCCACGCCGCCCGCCGAACGCACCACCACATCATCGCCGTATGCATGCCCCCATACGGCTCCGCACAGGGAATGAAGCAGTGGTATCCGGGCAGGTCCTTCGGCCCTTGCAGTCCCCACGCGCCCAGCCGCGGCACGAAATCGACGTGCTCGAACTCCGCGGCATTCAGCCGGCGACATAACTCGACCGGCTCGGCCGGTGGCTCCGCGAACGGTAGAGAGATCGAGGCTAAATACCCAGCGCCCGCAATCGGATGCAACATCCCGGCATTCACCTGCAGCAGCGCGGTCTCCGCATTCGGATCGATCGCGCGCGATGGGCAATCCCCGCTCATGGCGAGCTCCGCCCACACGGCCGTGTCATTGCTCGCCGCCGCGATGCCCCGTTCCTGCAGCGCAGTGGCCGTGGCGCCCAGCTCCTCCGCTTTCAATGGCTCTTTCCAGTCGCGCGGCATCGCATGATGTGCACGCTGCTGTTCGAGCGCGGCGGCGGAAGTGACTGCCAGCGCGACCGAGCGCCCGAGCGGCAGCTGGCCTGCGAAGGTATTGAGTATCGTCTGCGTCGACAGATGCACCGTCGCTTCCGTGGCGTAGAGGGAAAACTGCGCCCTCTGTCGCAACTGGCCGTCGCCAAGATCGTAGGCCCCATACACCGCCATGGCGTTGAGCCGCTGCACGCCCGCAGCATGAAACGACGGCAAGCCCATGGCGTTGTATGCGGCGATGACATCGACGATGCCGACGACCGCCGATCCTTCCGCGGGATCCGTGACGGGACGGAACCTCAGCGAGCTGACGCCCGAGTTTCCGGGATGCACGAGCCGGTAGCCATCATCGGTGCGCTCGAGCGGGTGTGAGCTCAGCGCCTGATGGATTCTCTCTTCGACTTCACTGGTCACGTCAGTCCTTGCCCCTGGCGATCGTCTTCATCCACTGATCCGACCGCATTCTATTCGGTCGGCCGTTTCCTTGCTGGCGTGCATGTCGACGCTCGCGTACGCGGCGACCTCCCGCGCGCCGTCCTCGCTCCGTTTCAACAACTCGTAACCTGTCCCGCAACAATCGAATCCACGATGCCGCTGCTCGACTTCCAGGTGACCCAGTTCAAGACATCGAAACCATCGGGACCGCACTTCCCGGGCAATTTCCCAAGATAAAAGTACGCTCGCCACGGCTCGCGAATTGCGGGGGTCACGGCGAATTTGGACTCCGCCAGCGCCTCAGGGATGCCGATCCACAGACCGTTGCTGAACGACACGGGACGTAAGCTCTGCCTGAGCGCAGGACAGTCCGGCGTAGGGCCGTCATCAACGATCTGTGCGGTGATCTCCGTCACCTTGTGATCGGGGCCGCCCATCTCCGCGTCCGAGACGAGCCAAAGCCGCACGATGGTTTGACCATCTGCGATCGTGTGGCACAGCGAATAGGCGTGCTCGCCGGCGCTTCCGGGCTCCGCAATTGCGCCCCCGGCGACTCGCGCAACATCCGCGAGTGGAGTCTCTTCCAGCGTTACCGACGCCGGCCCCAGCATCAAGCCCATGGTCGGCTTGGACGCGACACGGGCGGCCCAGGAAATATCCTCAAAAGGAGGCGCGGGCGGCCGCGCCGCCGCCGCTGCCACGCCCGTCGCTGCGATCGACGCCCACAGAAAATACCGAGTGATCACGGAATGCCTCACGTCAACCGCCTCGCCTCCACGGTCCCCGACAGCGTCGCATCGCCGATCGACACATACAGATTGCCCTCGGACACCGACAAGTCCAAATCCATGCGCCGCTCGAGCCGCGACACCAGCGCCGCGATGAGCTCGCGATCCATCACATTGATCTCCAAGTCCGAGGCCCGGTGAATCCGCTCACCCTGAATACGCGCCAACCAAGCGTCCACCTCTTTATGCGCGTACACGACCACCCGCCGCGCCGCCTTGCTCGCCTTGTGCAAGCGCGCGCCCTCCGGCGTCCCGACGTCAATCCAAGTCAACAGTTGATCCGTGAGATCCCGTACCGCAATCGCCGGCTCATCCGGTTCCGACAGCCCCTTCGAGAACGCAATCCCCTCCGCGTACTCCAAGCAATAGGCCAACAACCGCGTGACCAGAAACTCAGCGCTTTCGGAAGGATGCCGCGCAACCCGCAAAGCCAGAGTTTCGTAGACTTGGCGATCCGCGTCCGCCAAACGCACGGTGCAGGAGTAAACGGTAGAGGTTAGGGCCATAAAAAAGAGTTTCGTCGCGGCTCGCTACTTCGCCTCTCCGGTGTCGTACGTCACATAGTATTTCTTGTACCCCGGCGTGGACCAATGCCCCCTCCAACCCTTCGGAATCGCGGCGCCCTCGCCCGCGTGCACCACCAATACCGAGCCGTCAGCCGACGTCAGCGTAACGCTGCCCTCAATGAAGAACATGAACTCGTCCTCCGGATAGCTCGCGATATCCTGTTCGGATGGGCCCGCGCGATAGAGGCCGGATTCCACCTTGCCGTCCTTCGATCTTGCCAACAATACATCCGTCGTCGGACCGTCCGGACCATTGTCCCTGACTGCCGACTTGACGCCGAAGATGGGACCACGCGCCGCAGCCGCAGTCACTTTCACCGGCTTGTTCGTGACGAGCGGAACGCTGGGCGTTGCGCAGGCATAGCCCATCCCGCCAGCGAGCCACACGGCGACGATGGCCATGATTCTAAGTTGCATCGAGTATCTCCCTAGGAATGAACGCACATGGACCCGTATCATAGCCGAGCATGCGCCGCTAACGCGGGTGTCCGCACCTGCGCCCGGAGGTTGCCAATGCTACGAGCAGTTTCCCCGACGCCCGCTTAAGAGCGATTTCGACGCCTTCCTGATGCCCGCGGTTCCGATCGTCGCACCGCGTCTCGAGAAATTCGCGGCGGATGAAGACTATGCGCGGATCAACGCGTTTGTCCTGAGAAACTCCGGTGAGCCGACCGGCATAGCCCAAGCCGCATCGATCAGACCTCTTACCGGTCCGACGGCACCTCCTTGCCGAGGATTCTGCGCGGCACCGCCATCGAGATTTTGTTCGAGCGGTTGTGCGCATCAGCCTAGCGTGGGAGGATTCCGCGTACACGAATAGGGGAGCTGAGCGATGAACGGACGTGTGGCGCTGGTCACGGGCGGCGGTCGGGGCATCGGGCGCGAGGCGGCGCTGCTGCTATCGGCTGCTGGAGCGCGCGTGATGGTCGTGTCGCGCAGCGTCACCGAACTGGCAGCCGTCGGCCTCGAGTACGTTGCGGCCGACCTCGGCACCGCCGAGGGCTGCGCCCGGGCCATTGCCGAGACCGAGCGCCGACTGGGGCCGATCGACGTGCTGGTCGTGAACCACGGCATCGGCTCGGCCCACGAGCGGCTGGTGTGGGAGCAGGATCCCGCGGTCTGGCGCGAGACGATGCGCATCAACCTCGACGGACCGTTCGAACTCGCGCGACTGACGGTAGGCGGCATGTGCAAGCGCGGCTATGGCCGGGTCGTATTCACCAGTTCGACCGCCGGCGAGAAAGCGGAACGCTCCGGGAGCGCGTACACCGCCTCCAAGCACGGGCTTATCGGGCTCGCGCGCGCGGTCGCCCAGGACGCCGGCCCGTTCGGCGTCACCTCCAACGCGGTGCTGCCCGGCTGGGTGCGCACGGCAATGGCGGAGCGCTCGGCGACGACGGAGGCCGAACGGCGCGGCATCAGCGTCGAGCAGGTGTGGCGCGAACGCGCCGCCATCTACCCGCAGAACCGGGTGCTGGAGCCGCGCGAGGTAGCGGCGGTGATCGCGTTCCTGTGCAGCGACGCGGCCGGGGGTGTGAACGGCGAGGCGATCACCGTGGCTCTCGGCGGCATGTGGTAGGCGCTCGGAGCGCCTTGCATGGAGACGATGCGGCGTCTCGCCGCGCGCGACGCCGTACTTGATTATTGGAGCGAACCGCCCCAGGACTCGACGTTGAAATCCCCAGGCCTGATTGCGATTTTCATCTGTTGTGCCCTGTTTTTGCCGCAGGGGTTTCACACTACCGCGGCCGAGCGCCTCGCGGCGGCCGTCCAATCGGGAACGGCGGCGGATGTTGAGGCGCAATTGCGGCAGGGTGCCGATCCCAATTGGAGATTCGCAAACGGCGAAACACCCCTCGCATACGCGATCCTGAAGGAACGTTACCAAATAGCCGATTTACTGCTCGCGCACGGTGCGGACCCAAAGATCTTGGACCACGGAATATCGATGCTTTCTCTCGTCGTACAGGCCAGAACCTGTCCTGCCGGCACCGTCAGCGCGCTGTTGGCGGCGGGCGCCGATCCGAATCAGCATGACTCGGTGTCCCCGCCTCTCTTGAGAGCGCTTCATTCTGGGGCGGAGGCGTGTGCGCAGGCATTGATCTCGCATGGCGCCAACATCGAAGCGCGGGATGTGGCCGGTGGAACTGCCCTGCACGCCGCCATCGTAGGGTCATCGCCAAAATTCGTCGAACAGATCATCCGCGGCGGTGTCTCCGTGAATTCGACCATGGCGCAGCAGGCCACCCCTTTGATGTGGGCGGCATTGCGACAGCCAGGTCTCAATGTCATGGCGGACGCGATAATTGCCATTTTGCTCGATCGCGGCGCGGACCCTTGCATGAGAGATGCCCACGGAATGACCGCCGCCGACTACGCGCGAAAGATGGGCTTCGAGGCGCGGGCGTCGCGGCTAGCCACCGCATGCGCGGCACGGCGAGGCGATCATCCGCGAAAGCGCCACGCCCGCGGCTGATTCGGCTGCGAATCCAGTGTGTTTGCGCGGCAATGGAACGCGGATGCGCGTCCGGCGCCGCAGAGCTTGAGGTTGAAGTACCTTCGCTCGACGGTTCGGCCACGCCGATGCCGGCACTGTACACAATATAGGACGAGCGACTACGATCCGCTCATGACACTGGGCAAGGTGTTCCACTATCTGCGGTTCCCACTGCAGGCGACCGGACTGATCCTGATCGCGGTCCTGAGCGTGGTACTGCTCATCGCGGCGCGCGCGGGTTTGACGGGCACCCTGCTCGCGTTGCTTTCATTCTTTGCACTCATCAAGTATGCCTACGTCTTGCTCGAGCGCGTCGCGAACGGTGCCATCGAGCCGCCGGTGATGTCGCTCGAGATGATCAGCCCATTCGACGAAATCGAATCCTTGGTGCATGTCGTGTTGGCGATCCTGGTGGCGGGCGCGGCCATCCACCTACGAGCGGTCGGCGCACCATGGTGGGCGGCGGCATTGAGCGTATTGGCGCTTGTCGTCCTCCCCGCGTCGATCGCTGCTCTGGGACTCACGGGTAGCGCGCTGCAGGCGCTCAATCCTTGGAAGCTGTGGGTGATCGTGCGCGAGTTGCGGGGAACCTATGCGGCGATTCTCGCGGTTGTGCTGGGCTACGCCCTCGCCCTGTACCTGTTGGCCAGACTGAACTTGCCGTCTCTCCTGATGCTTGCCATCGGCATGTTCGCCTGTCTTTCGGCATATGCACTGATCGGCGGCGCGCTTTTCGAGGCACGCGACGGACTCGGTCACGAACCCATCCATTCGCCCGAGCGTCGACAAGGGAAAGCCGGCCGGGAGATCGAGCGCGAGCGCTTGCGCGTCTTCGACGCGATCTATGCCGAAGCGCGCGGCGGCAATCTCGCGGGCGCATGGAAAACGCTGCTTGGCGAACTCGAGAGGCGGCAATTCGATCCTGAGCTCTGCGATTGGTTCCTCGAGCATCTTGCGGCGCTTGCCGATAAGGTCGCGGCGCATGCGCTCGGCAACCGACTGGCTCGCGAGGCGATCGGACGTGCACTCGATCGAGATAACGGCCGGGTAGTACGCATCGCGCGCGAACGCTTGCACCACGATCCGCGTTTTCGCCCGCGCACCGGTGCAGAGACGATGCGCGTTGCAAGCTTGGCGCGGCTCGGCGGCGATCCTGCGCTCGCGCAGGCGCTCCTCGCCGACTTTGCGCGGCATTTCCCCAACGAACCCGCTGCACCGCTGAACCGCACTGGTCACGGGGACGGTGTTCAACGACCATTGCGGAGCGAGGTCCCGAAGGACTGACCAAGCCCCAGCCCCACCGCATCCGCCACGGCGTGACGGCCCACCAAGTGACCGACAATACCGCCGACGGCGGCACCCAAGGGGCAACCCTTCGCACCGCTCACGCCAGGCAGCAGAGCGCCCGGTGCGGCTTCTCCATAGTGACCGGCTGCACCGCCAGACCCCGTTGGCCGATGCTATCCCCGGCATTCTGGACGACGTAAGGAAGCCGACATCCGCATGAGCCCGTCCGGCAAGAATTGGCGCGCGACAATGCGAAGGTGGCCATAAATACGCCGATGAGGAAGCAAACCGAATACACGATGATCGCAGCGAGAGCTGATCTGCGTATCGGACCATTCGAGTCTAGGCGAGTGAAGTTAGCGACCATGATGGTTCCCCCTTTCTTCACTCTCATAACACGGCAGAGCGACGAAAGTTGCACGCGCCCGCTGCGCCGGCGCGGAGCCGTCGCGCCGTTCGTTACGCATACCGCGGCGGTCCGCGAGTTCTCGGTGACCGAATCGCCTTCGGCCTTCGCGACCTGGGCTTAGATCATCACCTAACGCAGACTTCGGGCGACTCGTTGCCGAGCCGCCCGATCTTCGCGACATTCAGGTCTTATCGTTCGCTGCGCTCGCCCCATCGCCGATCCGACCGTCTGGCATATTCGCGATGATCCCAATCCCGGTGAGGATGGTCAAAGTCGTCTCGTTCTACACGCCGCCGCCGGCAAGGTATCGCGTACCCGCAGCGGTACGGCCGGTAGTAAGCCGGATCCCTCAGGCGCGGCGCGACGACGAGCATTCCGGGCACTCGAATGCCTACGCGGACATACGGATCCGCATTCCTTGAATGATGTTGACCCTACAATGGATGCAACGCACGGCGACGCCCCGGGTTGACCGCCTACCCCATCACGGCTTGCCCTGATCCTTACCCATGTACCTCAAATAGGCGATCAGATCGGCGAGTTCTGCATCAGGAATCGCCGCCTCGGAGAATCCGCGCATGGTCATGCCCGGCCAGGTGCGCACACTCGCGGGATTCCGAATGAGCTGCGCGAGCGCCTTCGAATCAAAGTACTCGGTCGGATTCATGGGCAGATTCAAGTCGGGCCCGATCGTTCCGGCCCCATCGCCGTTCATCTTGTGGCACGCAAAACAATTCTTCTGAAACAATTGAAATCCGTTTTGAACATTCATCGGGGCATCCCCGGCGGGATAGGCTTGCGGAAACACCGTGTGCGGGTCGGACAAGATATGGAACGAGGCAATTTGGTAGGGCCATTCCTCCCTTCCTATGGCGGACGCCTGTGGATCCGTCCAAACGAGGTAGAACGGTCCCGCTGACGCAGTCTTGCCGACGAGGTGCGGCCAGGGGTGCTTGGGATCCTCTATCGCGAGGTATGCCTTCGACGCCCCGGGGTCCGTGCTAAAGAGGCGTGGCTGCGCCAGTATCGCCGAGAAACCATCCGTGCCATTGCATTGAATCACCGCCAGGCTCGGAATGGCCAGCCCCTTGAACAGACTGGCGATGGGGATTGCCTTGAACCGCGTAAATCGCTGTTTGTATACGCTATCAGCAATGGACAGCGTCTGAATGTCGCGCCGGGAAAGTAATTGAGACTGTGAGAACGTCAGTCGCTGCTTGCCGGCAACGATCTCCAGGGTAGCCGCCGCCGCAAAGGCGCTCAGAAAACTCAGGACAAGTGCCGCCAAGATCCACTTCATCGCTCCACCTCATTTGAGCATCCGCTGTTCTCATCCTAGCAGCACATCCGGTAGAGGCTGAATCGCCCGATCGGCCGACTTCCCATAGCGTTCGAGCACCGCAACCTAACCCACGCCCGACTGTCTCGGTGCGCAAGCGCCGAACCGCCCCGCATTCGTCCGTTTAGAAAGGCTCCGTGTGACTCCGCAGCTCAATTTCCCAACTCCAAGCGCCGGGCGGCTGGGAAAGTGCCGCCATGTACGACTGCGCGATGGCTTGCGGGCTAAACGCGCCCGGATCGCGGCTCCCCTGCACGACCGCACCGTCAATCACGAAATGTACGACGTGAATTCCCGCGGGACCGAGTTCCCGGGCCAGACTCTGCGCCAAGCCGCGCACGGCGAACTTACCCATCGCAAACACCGACGAGCGCGCGAAACCTTTGACGCCCGCGGTCGCGCCGGTAAAGAAAATACTGCCGTGGCCCTTTGGCAGCATGCGTCGAGCGGCCTCCTGTGCGGTGACCAACGCTCCAATCGCGGTGGTTTGAATGGCGGTCGCCGCCGCATCGACATTCAGGCTGAGTAGGTCGCCGCGAATGCGGGCGCTGGGATTGAAGAGTACGACGTCGGGCACTCCCAACTCGCGCTCCACATCGAGGAATAGGCGCACGAGGCTCGGTGCTGACGCAGCGTCCACTTGAAACGGGATCGCACCCAGTGATTCGGCCAACGGCCGCAATTTATCGAGACTCCGCGACGCCAGCGCCACCCGATAACCCTCCGTGACGAGGGCCTCCGCGAACGCCGCACTGATTCCAGGCCCCGCCCCCACGATCAAGGCAATCTGTTTATTCACGGCGACTCCTGTTGGCAACGAATTGAATCGCCGCACGGCGATGCTGCGTCATAGCGAAGGCAGACCGACGACGACGACCTCTCGAGTGTCCGGCGTCCTCATGTCTGGCCGCGACCGGTGGAAGTCTGATCCCTTACTTCTCCGTCAACAACTGATTGCAAAATATTCGGCGTCTGCGAAGCCATCACTCGTCACCGCCATCTCCGGCACCCACGGCAAGTTCGCCTGGACCGAAACGCTGCTCGGCTTTGCCGAGGCCGGCTTGAACGACCGGAAATGCGACCTCTAGGTCATGTGCAATAAGGCTCCTGTACGAGTCCAGGCACATAGTCCTGCACGCACAGAGTGAGCTCACCCTGCACGCTGCCGGCAAACTCGCGGCATCGAGGCCTCTCGGCGGTGCCAACGAGCGACGGGCGCGCCGCGCGAGGGCATATCCTTCTATCCGCTCCGTACTTGCCGCTCGCCATCAGATCCGACGTGTCGTGATCGATCGTCAGCGACACCCGATCGTGCCACGCTGGATTCGCCGCCTTTTCGCTGTCAACCCCGCAGCGAAGGACCGATATCCGGGGCGTCATTGGACTCCCCCGACGCTCGCCGATATAGTTCTCGCGTCGATTTGCGCAGGAATCGAGGATCATGAACGAAGCCAATCCAATCCAGATCGTCACACAGCTTGCCACGGGCTACTGGGTGCCGCGCTGTCTGCAAGTCATCGCGGAGCTCGGTGTCGCGGATCACCTTGATGAGCAACCCGAGTCCGCCGAAACGCTGGCAAACGCCGTCGGCGCCCATCCGCAGTCGCTCGCACGGGTGTTGCGCGCGCTCGCCGCGCATGCGGTCTTCGAGGAAATCGACGGCCGATTCCGCCACTCGCCGGCGTCGCGGCTGCTGCGCTCCGACCATCCGCAGTCGCAGCGGTCCTTCGTTCGCATGATGGGCCTGCCCTTCCATTGGGCCGCGTACGGGGAGTTAGCACATGCGGTTCGGACCGGCGATGCCGCCGCGACTCGCGTCGTGCCCGGCGGCACCTTCGACTATCTTGCGGCTCACCCCACGGAGGGCCGCCTGTTCGACGAAGCGATGACGGCGAAATCGCACGAGCAGATCGCGGGCGTGCTCGATGCCTACGATTTCACCGGGTTCAACCGGATCGCGGATATCGGCGGCGGGCGGGGTCATCTGATCAAGCGGGTGCTCGCCGCCGCTCCGCGCGTGAAGGGCGTATTGTTCGATCTTCCGCACGTCATCAAGCCGCTCGAGTCGGCCGCCTCGGATCGTCTGACCCTGCAAGGCGGCGATTTTCTCAAGGATCCGTTACCGGCCTGTGACGCTTACCTGATGATGAGCGTGATCCACGATTGGGGGGATGTCGAAGCGACGGCGATTCTGCGGGCGGTGCGACGCGCGGCTCCGCCGCACGCGAAACTGCTGTTGATCGAGATGCTGGTCCCCGAGACCCCCGGTCCGCACCCCGCGAAATTCCTCGACATCGAGATGCTCGCGATGACGACCGGCGGACGCGAGCGCACGCGCGCGGAGTACGAGCGCCTGTATGCTGCAGCCGGTTTCCGCCTCGAGAACGTCATGCCGACCGCGGGCCCCACGATGATCCTGCAGGGAGCGCCGGTTTGAGCGCAGGCTACGCGCGCCGCCCCGTCGCCGCCTTCCTCATCAACACCGCCGTCCGCTCGAACGCACATTGCACGCTGTCGTGACGGTCGAAACAGTTCTCCATCGCCCGGGCATCGCTCTCGAAGAATAGAACGAGCAGTCGTCTCGACGGACGACTGGCGGCGAACGGAAGCGCGACACTCGCTGAAAGCGATCTTCGGTGAGAAGTTGATCATGGACAGCCGTGTGCGTTGAATCGACCGCCGTCACTTTTCTCACCTCATGCCCAACACCCGCGCCGGCAGCAATACCACCGCCCGCAACAGCGCGAACACCCCCTCGACCGCAATCCCCACGGCCCGCAACGGCAGCGACAGCAGCCAGACGAACGGCCACACGATCAGTGCCAGGACGGCCAGCGGCCAGCAGAACGCAAATAAAATCAACCACAGCAAGAATTTCAGCATGGATTGGTCCTTACGTTGCAGCTAACCCGCAAACCGCCGCCGGCGCAGCTGGCTGTGGGCTCTGCGGTTGAACCGCGCGTTAGGCCGCATTCGCGATCTCCATTAGCAGCTTGGCCGTCTCCGCCGGCCTGTTGTTCGCGACCATATGGTTTGTCGCGATCTCGAAGTATTTCCAAGACGGTGAGACCCGGGCATGCTCCGCCGCCCGCGAGAACGCTGCGGTGCCAGGCTCATCCTTGGCCCCCGCCGTTGCCTTGATGTACGTTCTCGAAAACTCAAAGTCCTCCAGCGGCTTCGCCAGATAGACGGCCTCCGCAAAGCACGCCTTTGGGTGCGCCGTGCGGCGCATTCTCATCCACTCGCCCTCGATCGGGTCGTCGTACTCACGCACCGGGCCGTTGACCAGCCAATCTTCCCCGAGCTCGATTTTCGCCCGGCCCTCGCCGCGCACATGGCCGGAAACCGTTTCACCACTCTTCGGGACGAAGGCATCCAGATAGACAAGATGCCGGACTCGCTCTGCAATGTGTTCGAGGGCGCCGGTGACGACAAAGCCACCGTAGGAAAAGCCGA
>Ga0316624_10000585_pt1 | contig 12668 bp, 14 predicted proteins | sample OWC_Aug_N3_C1_D5_FD_207657 | JGI IMG/M metagenome (GOLD analysis project Ga0316624, IMG submission 207657) | Wetland soil microbial communities from Old Woman Creek delta, Ohio, United States - OWC_Aug_N3_C1_D5_A | ecosystem: Environmental > Terrestrial > Soil > Wetlands | place: USA: Ohio...
ACCTTCCGCCGTGCCGCCGGGGTCACGCCCCGCTCGTTCCGGCGTGCCAGTCAGGCCGACCGCAAGATTCTCCAAGATCGCCTCGCCGCGAGTGCCTAGGCTGCCCTGCGGACGGCGGCGATGGGCGCCGCCGCAGCAGCTTCAAGGAGCGTCGAGATGTACGACCACGTCGGACTCAAGGTGAACGATCTGGATGCGAGCGTGCGCTTCTACAGCGCGGTGCTCGGGGAACTCGGGCACGTGCTCGCCTCGCGCGACGAGTCGGGGGCGGGACTGGGCCCCAAGGGGGCCCCGGGGCTGTGGCTCTTGGCCGCCAAGGGCCGGCACACGCCCGTGCACGTGGCCTTTGCTGCGCAGAACCGTGCCGCGGTCGATGCATTCCACAAGGCGGGGCTCAAGGCGCACGCCCGGGACAACGGTGCCCCCGGCCTGCGCCCGGACTACAGCCCGACCTACTATGCGGCCTTCCTCATCGACCCGGACGGCAACAACGTGGAAGCAGTCTGTCAGCGCGGCTGAGCGGGAAGCGCGACACCTGCGGCCGGGATGCGATGCACGTCCTGGTAGGCAAGCATCTTCAGTAGCTGCTGCTGTTCCTTCGGATCCTCGGAGCCGCAGGTGTCGGTCCATTCCGCCGGGTTTTCGTAGGTACCAAAGAGCATGTCCCACCAGGTGATGTCGCCGTAGTTGTTCTTGTGGCGATTGCGCTGGTGGTGGATGCGATGCATCTCAGGGCGCTGGAACACGAATCCCACCCAGCGCGGCGTGCGTACATTCGTGTGATAGAAGAACTCGCCCACGGCCGTGCAGCAGGTCTAGACCGCTCCGGCTGCCGGGGACAGGCCGAGAAGCGCCGGTCGCGAGGGCTATCGCTAACATGATGCACTCCCGGCCGAGTGAGACGAGCGAGCTCGCAGCTGCTGCCATTGCAGCAAGAGCACGACGCTCGTGGCGGCAGCGGCCAGCAGGTGCTTGAGCGTGTGTCCGCTGACGATGTGTCGTGTCAGATCGAAGATCCGCGCATCGAACATCTCGACCACTTTCGCGAGGAGATAAAGAGCGAAGCCGAACACGAGCGCGCGACGCATCGGCGCCGGCACCCAGCCGAGCAGCACGCTCGTGGCGATGCAGGCGAGCGGCGCGGCTTGCACCCACGCGTACGGTCGCAGATCGCCGCTGGCACGCCACCACAGCACGCTCGCCGCGCCCAGGAGCAATGCGGGCACGAGGGTGAGGCGGGTGAGCGAGAGGTGCGTGCTCTCTTCGAGGATGGCAATCGCAAGGCCGGCGAATGCGACCGTCATGCCGAGCCGGTCGAAGACAATCGTGGCGTCACTAGGGGCGAGGTGGTACCAGACCGAGCCGGCACCGGTGAGCACCATGCCGAGGTAGAACGCGCGCCAGGCCGCTAGCGCGCGGGGCCGCTGCGAGCCGGCACACAGCGCGAGCCCGCCGAGGCCCACCAAGAGAAACGCAAGGTTGGACGCGACGTTCTCGAAGTTGGGTACGCCCAGCAGCGATCGGTTGTCCGCGAATGCCTGCGTCGTGAGGGCGTGAAGATAGGGTCCGGCGATGAACGCGCACAGCAGCAGCGCCGCCAGCACGAGGCCGAAGACGACCAGGCGGTGCTGCGGCCCGGTAGCGCTCGCCGCGATTCCCGGGCAGAAGTCGGGGGGTGTGGGAGTCGGCATGCGCTGGCGGGCCTGTGAAGGACTGTCTTCCTCAATGCACGGGTGATGCCAGCGCGCGGGCTTCACACAGGCTATTGATTCTTAAGAAAAACACTCCGCATTCGGATTCGATAAGATGCATTAAATATACAGCTCATGTACGTGTGCGGCGCATTCTTCTTACGGGGCACTTCTATGTGCAGCCCGAGTCGGGAGCATCAGCTGTGCAAGGACAACTGTACGATGGGATTCAGGGACGGCAGGCTGACGGCGCAACAGCTGCTGAGCGCTTACTGCGCGCTGCTGTATCGCCAGTTGGGCTCCTATTCCGAGGTGGCCGCGCGCACGGGCCTCGACTGTCGGACCGTACGGCGACACATTGCGCAGGCGCACACGGGCGCCGCCGCATAGGAATTTGCCGCCGGCGCCGCGCTCGGGCCTGCTTCTTGACTGGCCGAGTGTTGCACGGCGATACTCCTTGCAGATGTTCAAGCAAACCTCAGTTCCTGCGCGTCTTTGGTGGTGGCGCCCGTCATAACGGAGTGGGCTGACGGTTAGCTGTTTCTTGCGAATTTAGGATCCGACGAAAACCAGAAACCCATCTCCGGATGACCCCGGGATGGGTTTTTTGTTGCCCTGTGAAATTGGAGCCCCTCATTGCAACCGCTGTTCGACATCGCCGGTGACCTCGACACGCCCGTGTCGGCGTTCATGAAGCTCGCCGCGTTCTCGCCGCGCTTCCTGCTCGAGAGCGTCGAGGGCGGGGAGCGGCTGGCGCGCTATTCCTTCATCGGCTTCGGGGATGCCTTCGAGGTGCGACTGGATGCCGCAGGATTTGCGATCGGCGCGGAGCGGCGCCCCGTGCCGGGCAGTGCTGCGGAGCTGCTCGACGGGCTGCGGCTCGCGCTCGAGCGCGCGCCGCAGCCCGGCCCGGACATCGCCGGCGTGCCGCTGGCCGGTGGCCTGGTCGGATATGCCGCCTACGATGTCGTGCGCCACTTCGAGCGGCTGCCCGTGCGCGCCAGCCGCGTGAGCGGCGTACCGGCGCTGCACTACTTGGCGCCGCGCTCGGTACTGGTGTTCGATCACCTCACCCGCGGCATCGCCCTCGTGCACGCAGGTTCCGAGGAGGAGCGCCGCTCGCTGCGCCGCGAGGTGGTGCGCGCCCTGCGCGGGGCGCTGCCGAATGGCCACCGCACGGGCCGCTACTCGAGCCCGGTGAGCGCGTTCCCGCACGCGGATTACCTGGCGGGCGTCAGGCGCACGCAGGAGCACATCGCCGCCGGGGATGTGTACCAGCTGGTGCTCGCGAGCCGCTTCTCCGGGCGGCATGAGCTCGAGCCGTTCCAGGCCTACCGCGCGCTGCGGCTCATCAATCCCTCTCCTTATATGTATTACTGCGCGCTCGGTGACATCGCGGTGGTGGGCTCATCGCCCGAGGCGCTGGTGAAGCTCAACGGGCGCACGGCGCAGCTGCGCCCCATCGCCGGCACGCGACCGCGCGCGGCCGCGCCGGCCGTGGACGCGGCCCGCGAGGCGGAACTGCTCGCCGACCCCAAGGAGAACGCCGAGCACGTCATGCTCGTGGACCTGGCGCGCAACGACCTCGGCCGCGTCGCCCGCGCCGGCAGCGTGGCGGTCGAGCCGTACCGCTCGATCGAGCGCTACAGCCACGTGATGCACATGGTGAGCGGCGTGCGCGGCGAGCTCGCCGCCGGCAAGGATGCCTTCGACCTGTTCGCCGCGGCCTTCCCGGCCGGCACCCTGGTGGGCGCCCCGAAGGTGCGCGCCATGCAGATCATCGACGAGATCGAACCGGTGAGCCGCGGGCTCTATGGCGGCACCGTCGGCTACTTCGGCGCGCGCGGGGACATGGACCACGCCATCACCATCCGCACCCTGGTGTTCCAGGGCGACGAGTACAGCTACCAGGCCGGCGCCGGCATCGTCGCCGACAGCGTGCCGCAGACCGAGTACGAGGAAGTGCTGGCCAAGAGCGGCGCCATGGCGCGCGCGCTCGAGCTGGCCCAGGAGGGCTTGTGAAGCCGCGTTTGCTCTTGATCGACAACTACGACTCCTTCACCTACAACCTGGTGCAGGCGTTCCTGGTGCTGGGGGCCGAGGTGAGCGTGTACCGCAACGATGCGCTCACGACGCAGGAGGCGCGCCGCCTCGCCCCCACGCACCTGTGCATCTCCCCCGGTCCCGGCACGCCCTACGACGCCGGGGTGTCCATGGACATGATCCGCGAGTTCGCCGGCCGCATTCCCGTGCTGGGCGTGTGCCTGGGCCACCAGTCGATCGTCGAGGTGTTCGGTGGCAAGGTGGTGCGCGCGGGGCGGCTGATGCACGGCAAGACCTCGCCCGTGCACCACGACGCGCGCACGCTCTTTGAGGGCCTGCCGCAGCCGTGCGAGGTCGGGCGTTACCACTCCCTCATCGCCGCTCAGGAGAGCATGCCGGCGCACCTGGAGGTGAGCGCGCGCACGCCGCAAGGGGAGATCATGGCGGTGCGGCACCGCACGCTCGTCGTCGAGGGGGTGCAGTTCCACCCGGAAAGCATCCTCACGCCCGAAGGCCCGCAGCTGCTGGGCAATTTCCTGAAGTTCTGCGCGGGCGAGCGCGCCCGGGAAAGCGCGTTGGGGGTGAGCCGTGCCGCCTCCGCGTGATCTGCTGGCGCAGCTGCTTGAGCGGCGCGACCTCACGCAGGCGCAGGCCGAGTCGCTGCTCGCGGCGCTGACCGACCCGAAGCTGCCGCCGGCCATGGGCGGCGCGCTGCTGGCCGCGCTTGAGGCCAAGGGCGTGGTCGCGGACGAGGTGCGCGGCTTCGCCCAGGCGATGCGCCGTCTGGCGCGGCGCCCGGACCTGCCGGCGGACCTGCGCGCCATCGACATCGTCGGCACCGGCGGGGATGCCTCGGGGAGCTTCAACATCTCCACCGGCACCGCGCTGCTGACGGCCGCCTGCGGCGTGCCGGTCGTGAAGCACGGCAACCGCTCGGTCTCGAGCCGCTGCGGCAGCGCGGACGTGCTCGAGCGGCTCGGCCTGAAGGTGCCCCTGGATGCCCAGGCGGCCGCCGCCTGCTTCGCGGCCACCGGCTTCACGTTCCTGTTCGCGCCGCACTACCACCCGGCCACCCAGGCGATCGCGCCCATCCGGGCCGCGCTCGGCGTGCGCACCGTGTTCAACATCCTCGGGCCGCTCGTGAACCCGGCGCAGCCGCCGCTGCACCTGGTGGGCGCCTACAGCCTGGAGGTCGCGCGGCTGATGGCCGAGACCTTCAAGGGGCTGCCGATCGAGCGCGCCTTCGTGGTCCACGGCGCGCAGGGGTGGGACGAGCCGACGCCCATCGGCCCGTTCACCGTGTTCGACGTGCGCCCCGGCAGCATCCAGGTCGGCGTGCGCACGCCGGAGGACTACGATCTTAAGCGCTGCAACGCAGCGGACCTGGCCGGCGGGGATGCGGTCCACAACGCGCGCGCGCTCACGGCGGTGCTCGCGGGTGAGGAGCGCGGGCCGCACCGCGACTGCCTGCTGCTTGGCACCGCGCTCGCGCTCGAGGTCGCCGGCGAGGCCGCGAGCCCGCGCGCGGGCATCGCGCGCGCGGCGGGGGCGATTGACAGCGGCGCCGCACGGCAGCTGCTGGAGGCCCTGGGCGCTCGGCATCACGCGCCCGCCGGGCAGTCCTTCGCATGAGCGACTTCCTGGAGGACATGGCGCGCTCGAGCCGCGAGCGGGTGGCGGCGGCGCAGCGGCGGATTCCCCTCGGGCAGCTCGAGCGCGAAGCGCACGCGACCGCCCCGCCGCCGGCGCTCGCGCTCGACCCGGCCGGCTTCGACCTCATCGCGGAGCTGAAGCTGCGCTCGCCCGCGCAGGGACCGCTGCGCGGCGCGGGCGAGGACCTCGCCTGGCGCGTGACGGCCTACGCCCGCGGCGGGGCGGCGGCGGTCTCGGTGCTCACCGAGCCCACGCGCTTTGACGGCTCGCTCGAGCACCTGGAGAGCGCCGCGCGCGTGCTCGCCCCCCTGGCGGTACCGGCGATGCGCAAGGATTTCCTGGTCGATCCCTACCAGGTGTTCGAGGCACGCCGGGCCGGGGCCGGCGGCGTGCTCGTGATCCTGCGCATGCTGCCGCGTGAGCAGACCGAGGCGCTCGTCGCCACCGCGCAGGCGCTCGGGCTTTTCGTGCTGCTCGAGGCCTTCGATGAGGGTGATATCGGCCTCATGCACGAGCTCGTGGACCGCTTCGCGCCGCACCTGAGGCTGCTCGCGGGCGTCAACTGCCGCGACCTCGGCACGCTCAAGGTCGTGCCGCGGCGGCTCATGGAGCTCGTGCCGCTCCTGCCGCGGCGCGTGCCGCGCGTGGCCGAGAGCGGCGTGACCTCCCGGGAGGAGGCGCACGCGCTGTCCGCGGCCGGCTACGAGCTTGCCCTGGTGGGCAGCGCGCTGATGCGGGGCGATGATCCGCAGCAGCTCACCGAGGCCCTGCTCACCGCCGGGCGCGCGGTGCGCGGGAGGGGCTAGATGTGGATCAAGATCTGCGGGCTGACGACGAGCGCGGCCGTGACGGCGGCCCTCGCGGCCGGGGTCGACGCCCTCGGCTTCGTGTTTGCCGACTCCGTGCGCCGCGTGACCCCCGCGCAGGCGCTGCAGCTGGCGCAGCCGGTGCGCGGGCGCGCGCTGCGCGTGGCGGTCATGCGCCATCCGCAGCAGGCCGAGGTGGACGAGGTGCTCAAGCTGTTCCGGCCCGACGTGCTGCAGAGCGATGCCGAGGACTTAAGCCGGCTGCGCCTGCCGGCCGCGCTTGAGCTGCTGCCGGTGCTGCGGGACATCGCTGCGGCGCCCGCCGAGCTGCCGGCGCGCCTCCTCTTCGAGGGGGCCGCGAGCGGCAGCGGCAGCAAGAGCGACTGGCACGCCGCGGCCGAGCTCGCCTGTCGCACGCAGCTGGTCCTCGCCGGCGGCTTGAGCGCCGCCAACGTCGCAGAAGCGATCGCCGCCGTGCGGCCCTTCGGGGTCGACGTGTCGAGCGGCGTCGAGGAGCGCGCGGGCATCAAGAGCCCCGCCGCCATCGAGAGCTTTGTGCGGGCCGCGCGCGTGGCCGCCATGGAATTCACGGAAGGTGTCCTATGAACGCAGTTGCAGCTCCCCCCGACAACCGCCGCCTGCTCGCCGACCTGATCGCCGGCAAGTATCCGGATGCGCGCGGGCGCTTCGGCCCCTTCGGCGGCCGCTACGTGCCGGAGACCCTGATCCCGGCCCTCGAGCGACTCACCCGCGGCGTCGCCGAGCACCTGCACGCGCGCGACTTCCAGGCCGAGGTCGCCGGGCAGCTCAAGAGCTGGGTGGGGCGGCCCACCGCGCTCACCTTCGCCGACCGGCTCTCCGCGCGCTGGGGCGTGAACGTGTGGCTGAAGCGCGAGGACCTCGCGCACACCGGCGCGCACAAGATCAACAACGCCGTGGGCCAGGTGCTGCTCGCGAAGCGCCTCGGGGCCAGGCGCATCGTCGCCGAGACCGGCGCGGGCCAGCATGGCGTGGCCAGCGCCGCCGCCTGCGCGCGCCTGGGCCTGCCGTGCACCGTGTACATGGGCGCCATCGACATGCAGCGCCAGGCGCCCAACGTCGGGCGCATGCGCCTGCTCGGCGCCAAGGTCGTGCCCGTGACCTCCGGCGACCAGACGCTGCGGGCGGCGATCGATGAGGCGCTGCGCGACTGGGTGGCCGACCCGCTGGACACCTACTACCTCATCGGCTCGGCCATCGGGCCGCATCCGTATCCTTACCTCGTGCGCGAGCTGCAGGCGGTCATCGGCCGCGAGGCGCGCGAGCAGATCCTCGCCGCCACCGGGCGCCTGCCCGATGCGCTCATCGCCTGCGTCGGCGGGGGCTCCAACTCCATCGGCACCTTCCACGCCTTCGTGCCCGACAGTGCGGTGCAGATCATCGGCGTCGAGGCGGGCGGACGCGGCGCGCAGCTCGGCGAGAATGCCGCCACCGTCGCCTACGGGCGCCCCGGGGTGCTGCACGGCACCTACTCGATGCTGCTGCAGAACGAGGACGGGCAGATCCAGGAGACGCACTCGGTGTCCGCCGGCCTCGACTACCCGAGTGTCGGCCCCGAGCACGCGCTGCTCGCCGCCATAGGCCGCGTGCAGTACACCACCGCGAGCGATGCGGAAGCGCTCGCCGCGGTGCGCCTGCTCGCCGAGAGCGAGGGGATTCTGCCGGCCATCGAGAGCGCGCACGCGCTCGCGGGTGCGCAGCGCTGGGCGCGCGAGAATCCTAATCGCACCATTCTCGTCGGCCTCTCCGGCCGCGGCGACAAGGACATGCAGACGCTGCTGCAGACCCTGCTGAAGGATGAGTCGTGATCCCGCGCGAGCGTATCAGCCAGAGCATCCGCGCCGCCGCCGCCGGCGGCGAGCCGGCCCTGGTCGCCTATCTCACCGCGGGCTATCCGCGGCGGGCGCAGTTCAAGGAGCTCGTGCGCGCGCTCGCCGACGCCGCGGACGTCCTCGAGGTCGGCGTGCCCTTCACCGATCCGATGGCCGATGGCGTCACGATCCAGCGGGCCAGCGTTGCGGCGCTGGCGCAGGGGGTGACCCTGAAGTGGATTCTGGAGGAGCTCGAGGCGCTCGGGCAGCTGCGCGCGCCGCTCCTGCTCATGAGCTACCTCAACCCGCTGCTCGCCTTCGGCCCCGCGCTCGCCGCGCGGGCCCGCCGCGCCGGCGTGGCGGGCTTCATCGTGCCGGACCTGCCGCTCGATGAGAGCAGCGAGCTGCGCGCCGCGCTCGATGCCGAGGGCCTCGCGCTGGTGCAGATGGTCACCCCCGTGACCGAACCGCAGCGCCTGCGGCAGCTGTGCAGCGGCAGCCAGGGCTTCGTGTACGCGGTCACGATGACCGGCACCACGGGCAAGAACGTGGCGGTACCCGAGGACGTGGTGCGCTACCTCGATGCGGTGCGCGCGCTCGCCCCGGTGCCGGTGTGCGCCGGCTTCGGCATCCGCAGCCGCGAGCAGGTCGAGCGCCTGCGCGGCCACGTCGACGGGGTCGTGGTCGGCTCGGCCCTGGTGGAGGTGCTCGAGCGCGGCGAGGACCCGCAGGCGTGGCTCAAGGGGCTGCGCGGCCGCTAGGGATATGAAGAGCCTGACCATCGCGGCGCGCTTCTGCGGTCCGCCGGACTCCTCCAACGGCGGCTATTTCGCCGGCCTGGTCGCCACGCTCGCCGCGCACACGGTGACGGTGCGCCTGCGCCGGCCGCCGCCGCTCGATGAGGCGCTCAGCGTGGCCGAGGCGGGGGAAGGCCGGCTGCAGGTGCTCGAGGGCGCCGACCTCGTGGGCGAGGCCGAGCCTGCGGTGCTTGAGCTCGCCGTGCCGCGGCCGCCGCATTACCTGGAGGCGGTGGAAGCCTCGCGCCGCTACGCGGGCTTTCGCTTTCACCGCTTCCCCACCTGCTTCGTGTGCGGCACGGGACGCGCGCGCGGGGACGGGATGCGCATCTTTGCCGGTCCCATCCCCGAACTGGGCGTGGTCGCCGCCCCGTGGGTCCCGGATGCCTCGCTCGATCGCGGCGACGGCAAGGTGCGGCCCGAGTTCATGTCCGCAGCGCTCGACTGCCCGGGGTACTACGCGGTGGCCCCCGATGACCGGATGCTGCTCTTGGCCGAGTTCACTGCGCACGTCGATCGGCTCGTGCACGTCGGGGATGCCTGCACGCTCATCGGCTGGGACCTGGGCGGGCAGGGCCGCAAGCGCGCGGCGGGCACGGCACTCTTTGACGGCAGGGGCGAGCTGTGCGGGCGCGCGCGGGCGCTGTGGATCGGGCCGCGCGCGCCCGTCGCGGCGGCCTAGGACCGCGGCGTTAGGCGCGCACCAGGCGCATCATCGTCTCGTTGTAGCGCGCGCCGGCGATCGCGGCCGCCGGGAACACCGCCTCGATGGTCGCCAGGTCCACGCTCGTCAGAGTGACCTGCAGGGCGCCGAGGTTTTCCTCGAGGTTGCGGACGCGGCGCGTGCCGGGGATCGGCACGATGTGCTCGTCCTGCGCCAGCACCCAGGCGAGCGCCAGCTGCGCCGGCGTGCAGCCCTTGTCGTGGGCGAGGGTCCTGACCTTCTCGACCAGCGCCAGGTTGCGGGCGAAGTTCGCGCCCTGGAAGCGCGGGCTCAGGCGCCGGTAGTCATCCGCGGCGAAGTCCTCGGGGCTCTTGAGCGAGCCGGTGAGGAAGCCGCGGCCGAGCGGGCTGTAGGCGACGAAGCCGACACCGAGCCTGCGGCACATCCCGAGCACGCCGTCCTCCGGGTCGCGCGTCCACAGCGAGTACTCGCTCTGCAGGGCGGTGATCGGATGCACGCGATGCGCGCGCTCGAGCGTCTGCGGGGAGACTTCCGAGAGGCCGAGGTAGCGGACCTGGCCGGCCTTGACCAGCTGCGCCATCGCCCCGACGGTGTCCTCGATCGGCACGTGGGCGTCGACCCGGTGCAGGTAGTAGAGGTCGATCTGCTCCACGCCGAGGCGCTTGAGGCTGCCCTCGCAGGCCGCGCGCACGCGCTCGGGGCGCGCGTCGACGGCGCGCGCGCTCGGGTTACTCTCATCGCGCACGAAGCCGAACTTGGTCGCGAGGAAGGCATCCTGGCGCCGGCCGCGCAGCGCGCGCCCGAGGAGTTCCTCGTTGAGGTACGGCCCGTACATGTCCGCGGTGTCAAGGAAGTTCACGCCGAGGTCGAGCGCATGCCTGAGGGTGGCGAGTGACTCCTCGTCGTTGCGCGCGCCGTAGAACTCGCTCATGCCCATGCAGCCGAGACCCAGGGCAGAGACCGTCGGACCGTCGCGGCCCAGCTTGCGCGTTTGCATCAGTTCTCCAGGGAAGGCTGGCGGGTGGGATTGGGAGGATTCTGCGCCCAAAGCCCCGCGGCTTCGAATACGCAATTCGGGGGAGGGGTGCGCGCCCCCTAGGCGCCCGCGGGCCCCATGCGCGCGCTGCGCCAGCCGCCGAACCTGTAATAAAGAAACGCCAGCAGCGCGGACAGCACCGAGGAGACGGGGAAGCTCCACCACACCGCATCCGCCTGGTAGCGGTCGAGGAAGAATATGGCGAGCGGGAAGCGCACCACCAGCAGCGAGATCGTGAGCACGACGAGCGGGGCGATGACCGCGCCGGTGGCGCGCACCACGCCAAAGAGCGCGACCGAGATGCCGAAGAAGATGAACGAGCCGGTCACGATCCGGTTCAGGTGCGAGGCGATGTGCAGCGCCGTGGAGCCCGCCGGCAGGAACAGGCCGAAGATGCGCGTGTCGAGGAGCTCGATCAGGAACGTCACCGAGCCGGTGAGCAGCACGCTGTACAGCACGCCCCAGCCTGCGATGCGCGTCACCCGGTCCCACTTGCCGGCGCCGACGTTCTGCGCGCTCATCGCCGAGATGCCCATGCCGACCGCAAAGGCGGGCATCTGGATGTAGTTCCAGATCTGCATCGCCGCGCCGAAGGCCGCCGTGGTGTCGACGCCGAAGCGGTTGACGAGCGTGATCATGAGCACGGCGCTCAAGGAGACGACCAGCATCTGCGCGCTCATCGGGATGCCCTTCTTAACCAGCGTGCCGACGATGGACCAGTTGACCTGCAGGTACTTAAGCTCGTCCTGGTGCAGACACAGCACGTGCCGGCGCCGGTAGAGGTGGCGGATCAGCGCGGTGAGGCTCACCGCCTGCGCGACGAAGGTGGCAAGCGCGGAGCCGGCGATGCCCAGGCGCGGGATGGGACCTGCGCCGAAGATGAACAGCGGATTCAGGGCGATGTCGATGAGCACCGAGAGCAGCATGAAGTAGAAGGGCGTCTTGGAGTCGCCCGCCCCGCGCAGCACCGCCATGACGAACGCGTACAGGTACAGGAAGGGCAGCGCGAGGAAGATCACGCGCATGTAGGCGACCGCGAGTGCGAGTGAGTCCGGCGGCGTGCTCATGGCGACGAGCAGCGGCCGGCTGAACAGCAGCCCCGCGAGCGCCATGGCGAGGGAGATGCCGGCGAAGAACGTGGCGCTGGTGCCCACCACGCGCTTAGTCTCGGTGAGGTTGTTGGCGCCGATGTGCTGGCCGATGAGGATCGTCGCAGCCAGCGCCACGCCGAAGGCAGCCCCGATGAGCAGGAACATGACGGTATTGGCGTTGGAGGTCGCGGTGAGCGCGGCCTCGCCCAGGAAGCGCCCGACCCAGATCGAGTTCACCGAGCCATTCAGTGACTGCAGGACGTTGGCGAACAGGATGGGCAACGAGAACCTGAACAGCCCGACCGGGATGGAGCCTTCGGTGAGTTTGCGCTGCACCTAGCTGCGCCACCACAGGCCGTAGAGGAGCTTGGCCGCGCCGCCGGCGAGCAGGCCCCATCCCAGCCACTCGTGGCCGCGCTGCAACGCCAGCCAGACGAACCCGGCGACGAGCAGCGCCGCCCCGAGGGTGACGGCGTCGCGGCGGCGGCCGCTCGCGCGCAGTTGCGCGCGCAGGGCGGCCAACTCCGCCTGCGGCGGCGGCGCGTCCGCGGCGCCCGCGCCGCGCACCAGGCGCTGTAGCAGCAGCGGCAGTCCGCGCGCGGCACTCATGATCTCCGGCGCCTGCGTGCGCAGGTGCCGCACGAACGCGCGCACGCTGGTGCGCTCGCGCATCCACTCGCGCAGGATGGGGCTCGCCGTGCTCCAGATGTCCAGCTCCGGATACAGCTCGCGGCCCAGGCCCTCGACGTTCAGCAGCGTCTTCTGCAGCAGGATCAGCTGCGGCTGGATCTGCATGTTGAAGCGCCGCGAGATCTCGAAGAGGCGCAGCAGGATGCGCCCGAAGGAGATGTCCTTGAGCGGGCGGTCGAAAATCGGCTCGCACACGGTGCGCACCGCGGACTCCATCTCGTCCACCCGCGTATCGGGGGGCACCCAGCCGGACTCCACGTGCAGCTGCGCCACGCGGCGGTAGTCGCGGTCGAACACCGCGAGGAAGTTCTCCGCCAGGTAGTGCT
>Ga0316624_10000586_pt1 | contig 12666 bp, 10 predicted proteins | sample OWC_Aug_N3_C1_D5_FD_207657 | JGI IMG/M metagenome (GOLD analysis project Ga0316624, IMG submission 207657) | Wetland soil microbial communities from Old Woman Creek delta, Ohio, United States - OWC_Aug_N3_C1_D5_A | ecosystem: Environmental > Terrestrial > Soil > Wetlands | place: USA: Ohio...
CATATCCAGTGAGTTCCTCGATGTCTGGCTGAAGGCCAAGGACAAGTTCCACTGGACGTGGGAGGACCGTTTCATCAAGGATGAGGGGTGGGAGAAGATCCTGCCTCAGGCCATCAAAGGAGTGATGAAGAAGTGCAACGTCGGCCCGAAGGACTTCGCCAAGGCAGTCTTCAATGGTGCCGATGCCCGGAGCCACGGCGACGTGGCTAAGAAGGTCGGGCTGGACCCCAAGACCCAGGTGGTGACGCCGCTGTTTGATTCGGTTGGTGACACCGGCTCAGCCACGGCCCCCATGACACTGGTGCAGGCCCTGGAGGATGCCAAGCCTGGCGACAAGATCCTTTTTGCCAACTACGGTGACGGGGCCGATGCCTATGTTCTGCAGGTGCAGCCCCAGATCGAGAAGGTGCGCAACAGACGGGGCATAAAGAAGCATCTGGCCTCCAAGGCTATGCTGGCCAACTACGGCATCTACCTGCGGATGCGTGACATGATGGAATGGGGACCCAGCGTGCGTCCTCTGCGGCGGTCCGCGGTCTCGTTTGTCTGGAGGGAGCGGAAGGCGTTCTATTCCGCATACGGGCAGAAGTGCAAGAAGTGCGGCGGCATTCAATATCCCCGGCAGCGGGCCTGCATGTACTGCATGGTCGAGGATCAGTTCGAGCCGATCCGGCTGTCAGACAAGACCGGGAAGCTCTTCACCTACAGCATTGACGAACGCGCCAATGAAATCATACTGCCTCTGATCAGGGGCGTGATCGATCTGGATGGCGGTGGCCGGTACTACTCGCAGTTGACGGACCGGGATCCGGCTAAGGTCGAGGTAGGCATGCCCATGGAACTGACTTTCAGACTGTTCTTCGACGGCACCAGGGAAGGGACGGGTTTCCGCAACTACATGTGGAAGGCCCGCCCAGTGAGATGCTAGGTTGCCGGATGTTTGATGTAGGAGATAGAAGAGATGGCAGAGAGTATTAGAGACAAAGTGGCGATCATCGGCATGGGGCTGTCCAAGTGGGGCGAGAGATGGGATACTGGGATCTTCGACCTCGTCAGCGAAGCCTGCAACGAGGCGTTTGACGACGCCGGCATAGACAAGAAGCAGATCGACGCCTGCTGGACGGGATACTATCAGAACGAGACGGCCACCACGGGAGTGGTGATTGCCCAGGCGCTGCAGCTCCAGCAGATCCCCATCACCCGTGTGGAGAATGGCTGCGCGTCAGGGGCCGAGGTCATCCGCGGTGCAGCCCTTGGCCTGGCGTCCAAGCAGTATGACCTGGTCCTGGCGGTGGGCTTCGAGAAGCTGAAGGACGTCGGCTTCGGCGGCATGGCGACCGCGGGTGCTCCGGGCATGGTCTACCCCATGTACGCTGCCGAGTTCGGGGCTGCCCCCGGGCGGTATGCGCTGGCGGCCACGGCCTACTTCCGAAAGTGGGGCCTGACCAAGGAGGAGGGCAAGAGGACCCTGGCCAAGATATCGGTGAAGAGCCATCACAATGGCGCCCGGAATCCCAGGGCAATGTTGCGCCGGGAGATCACCGTGGAGCAGGCGATGAATGCCCCCATAATTGCCTGGCCGCTGGGCCTCTTTGACTGCTGCGGGGTCTGCGATGGCGCGGGCGCGGCGGTTATGTGCCGCACCGAGGACGTGAAGAAGTTCGCGGTCAAGCACCCGCATGATTACGTTACCATCAAGGGCTTCGGCATCGCCGCTAGCCCGGGGTGGGGCAAAGAAGACAGCCGCTTCGACTTCACCTACTGGGATGCGACTGAGGCGGCGGCCAAGCAGGCCTTCGCCCAGGCGGGCATCAAGAACCCCCGGAAGGAACTGAGCCTCTGTGAGGTTCACGACTGCTTCTCCATTGCCGAGTTGATAGGCGTTGAATCAATGGGCGTCTGTGCCTACGGGAAGGGCAAGGAAGACGTTGAATCCGGGGCGTGGGAGCAGGGTGGTGAGATACCGATCGGTATCAGCGGCGGCTTGAAGTCCTTCGGGCACCCGATCGGCGCCAGCGGATGCCGCGAAGTGATGGAGTTCTATCTCCAGTTCCAGGGGAGAGCTGAGGACAAGTCCCGACAGTTGAAGGACGTGAAGTTCGGCCTGGCGCACAACCAGGGCGGCTTCCCCGGGCAGTTCATCTGCGGGATTACCATCACCGGTGCTCCTGACGTCTAGTTCGCAAGGAGAAATGAGTTGATGGGCGTCGACTTTGACATGATGCTGTCGTGTCTTTGATCGGCGCCCTGTCTATACACAAGAAATTCTAAGGAGGTAATTCAGAGGAATGGGGAATAGACTGCAGGGCAAGAATGCGGTAGTCACCGGCGGAGGCCGAGGCATCGGCCGGGAGATAGCGCTGGCACTGGCCGCCGAGGGCGCCAAGGTCGTGGTCAACGGTGTTACCAGGAAGGCTGAGGAGGGTCATCAGTTCCCGCCGGCGGAAGAGACCGCTGAGGACATCAAGAAGGCCGGCGGCACGGCCATTGCCAACTTCGAGAACGCGGGCGATTTTGCGGCCGCCGAGAGGCTTATCAAGGCCTGTGTAGATACCTTCGGCAAGATCGACATACTGGTCAACTCGCAGGGAGTTCTGCGAGACAAGATGCTGCACAACATGTCGGAGCAGGATTGGGATGAAGTGATCAACGTTCACCTCAAGGGCACCTTCAACACCTGCCGTCATGCACTCCCGTACATGAGGAAGCAGAACTGGGGCCGGATCATCAACCCCAGCTCGGCAGCCTGGCTGGGCTTCGCCCCGGGCCAGGCCAACTATGCCGCCGCCAAGGGCGCCATAACCAGCCTTTCCCGGGTCATAGCCATGGAGAACGGCCGGATGGGAATAACCTGCAACTGCCTGGTGCCGATGGCCGCTACCAGGATGACGATGAACGATGCGGTCAAGGCGAACTTCAAGAGGCAGTATGAAGAGGGGAAGATCACCAAGCAGGTGCTGGAAGACCGCCTGGCCATGCCCGGTCCCGAGTTCATAGCCCCGATCGTGGTCTATCTCTGCACCGACGCTGCGGCCAATATCAATTTTCTTTCCTTCAGAGCTGCCGGCGGCACGGTCGGCATCTACTCGGCCAACGAGTTGGTCAAGACCATACACAAGGACCATCGCAAGGGCGAGAAGTGGACCATTGACGAGTTGGAGGAACTGGTACCCAAGTTCTTGCTGGTCAACTACGTCAACCCCGCTCCCCCCGCCCCTCCCGAGGCTGCGAAGAAGTAGTCGGCCAACCAATGGGACGCATCGAGCGGCGCCGGAGACGGCGCCGCTCTTGTTTGTCTTCTAACCAAGTGATACCATTCCGCATGCGCCATCTGGATTGAGAGAGCGTCGCTTCGCTCAATGCAGAGACCGCGAATCGAAACCATGACTTCTCGTCGACTGCACTACGGCTGGGTTGTTCTCGTCATGGGGACACTCGTTGTCTTCGGATCGCTGGGGCTGGCCCGCTTTGGCTACACGATGGTGTTGCCGGATATGCAGACCAGCCTGGAGTTCGACAACGCGCAAACGGGCGCGCTGGCCACGGCGAATCTCATCGGCTACCTGATACTGGCAGTGATAGGCGGCGTGGTGGCAGCGCGCTACGGGCCACGGGTGGTGATAGCAGTTGGCCTCGCGGTAGCTGGTGTCGGTATGCTTCTCACGGGTCTGGCGGTTGGGTTCCCGGACGCGGTGGCGTGGCGGGTGCTGACCGGCATCGGCAGCGGGGCCAGCAACGTGCCTGTAATGGCGCTGCTGGCAGCCTGGTTCACCACGAAGCGACGTGGGCTGGCTTCGGGGATCGCCGTGGCTGGTTCGGCACTGGGACTCATCTTCGCGGGGGCGATGGTTCCTCGCGTTCTGTCCGCCTACGGTGACGATGGGTGGCGCACGTGCTGGTTCATCTTCGGTGGCGTCACTCTGTTACTGGCGGTTGGCAGCCTAGTGGTTTTGCGCAATCGGCCGGCCGAAATGGGACTGAAGCCGGTGGGCGCCAGTGGCGAGGATGCGGTTCCCGATCAGAAGAGGGAAGGCTTGCAGTGGGGTCGTGTATACCGCTCGCGTACTGTATGGCACCTGGGCCTGGTGTACGTTGCCTTTGGATTCTCGTACATCATCTATATGACCTTCTTTACCAAGCACCTGATTGCTGAAGGAGACTATACCAAGGACGCTGCCGGTGACCTATTCATGACCATGGGCTGGGTCAGCCTGGTGTGCGGGTTGCTCTGGGGCACAGTCTCGGATGTGATTGGCCGCCGGCGGGCGCTAATCATCGTGTTCCTGATCCATGCAGTGGCCTTCAGCTTGTTTGCACTGTGGACGACACCCGCCGGTTTCACCCTGTCGGCGGTCCTGTTTGGTCTTTCGGCCTGGAGCATTCCGGCCATCATGGCGGCCGCCTGCGGGGATGCGCTGGGTCCCAGGTTGGCTCCGGCGGCGCTGGGGCTGATCACGCTTCTTTTCGGCATCGGGCAGGCGGTGGCCCCCAGCATCGCCGGTGCTATGGCGGACGCCACGGGCTCATTCTTCACGGCCTTGCTGCTGGCTGCAGGGGTGGCGCTTCTGGGTGCCCTGGGGGCGTTCTTCCTTCGCCCGGCCTCCGCAGTGTCGGCGGGTGCTGCGGGCGAACGCCCCAACGACTAGGCCGGGGGGCATCCTGGTCAGGTCCCGGACCTGACACTCACGGTGGCGGCGGATTTCGCTTTGCTCTATCCGCCCTACAATGGTGCGATTTGACCATGGGGGCGTGCAGAGGGACGAAGCCCCTCTGCGTTTTTTCTATTCCCCCAAGACTGGGGGTCAGGGGGTTGACGATGGCATCACGGCGTTGCGGAGGGCATCCTGGGCGCATCGCAATGCGCCCCTACCGCTGGCCGTATTTGTCGTAGAAAACGATCTCTGAGAGCTCTTTCCGGGGTATAACGCGCGGCTGCTCGTTGGGGTAGCCCAGCGGCGTCATCTCCACGAAGACGATGCCCGGCGGGAGCCCCAAGGCGTCAGCAGCCTTCTTGGCGTCGACCAGGCCGACGTGAACCGTGCCCAGTCCAAGAGAGTGCGCCGCCAGCACCAGGTTCTGCATGGCTATGCCGACGTCGAACATGAACCAGTCGCCCTTGTCAGTGCAGACCTCTCCGCGCTTGAACCCGGCCTTGCCGGTCTCGGCGCAGGCCGCGATGACAATGGGGGCCTCCGTGATGGCGGCGGTGGAGGGGTTGCCCGGATTGAGGGCGCCGGCCAGCCGGGCCTTGGTCGCGGGATCGCGCACCACCACGAACTTCCAGCACTGGGTGTTGGCCCATGATGGGGCCAACCGGGCGGCCTGCAGCACAGCCTGCAAATCCTCCGGCTTCACCGGGTCGGGTCTGTAGTGCCGGACGCTTCTTCTCTCCTTGATGGCCTGCATGACGTCCATGGTGATTCTCCTTCCGCAGACGGGCCACGAGGCCCTCTCTCATTCTCCGGTGGCTATGGTGACCAAGCTGCCGTCGGCTCGGCGCAGCGTGATGCTGCCGTCAGGGTTGATCGATTGGGCCAGTCCTTCTTCCACGGATTGACCCGACTTGATGCGCACGGTCTTGCCCAGTGTCTCCACGCGAGGCAGCCAACGATGATACACGTCTTCGTTTCGCTTGACCGCCTGATAGAGCGTGTCCATCTCCTCCAGCAGTATACGCAGGACATCGTCTCGATTCAGATCTCTTCCGGCTTGAGCCGACAGGCTGGTGGCGATCGACGATATCTCAGGATATGAGGAAACATCGAGGCTGACGTTGAGTCCCACGCCGAGTATAGCGGCCTGCAACGCTTCCCCCTGCAAGATGTTCTCCATTAGGATACCAGCGACTTTCCTCCCATCAATAAGAACGTCATTGGGCCACTTAACAGTCGATTTGATCCCGGCTAGCCTCTCGATCGTGTGCACGATGGAGAGCGAGCCCAGCATATTGAGCTGAGGCAGTTGGCCGAGGGTCGGACGGAAGACGACGGACATCAGGATGCTGCCGGAAGGAGAGGCAAACCACTTGCGTCCCTGTCTTCCTCTCCCTTCAGTCTGTTCGTCACAGAGGACGACCGTTCCTTCCTGCACCCCTTCTCCGGCGAGCTTCTTGGCAAAGTCCATGGTGGACGGAAGAGTGCGGTAGTAGAGGATGTCGTGGCCAACAATGGTGGTCTTCAGGCCTTTGAGAACGATTTTCATGGCGTCTATCCGTGCTGGCGGCGTGAACCGATTCTAGGGTCGGTGGACGCGGGTTGTCAACGGTCGAGGCCTTCGAGTCATCGCGCCGGCTGTTTCCAGTTCGGCCATGTTTGCGCCCGTTCAGCAAATTCGTTAGAATCGATAACCGGACCTTGCCCGTTTTGAGAGGTGACAGCATGGAGTTTGGCTTTTCCAGAGAAGAAGAGGCTTTCCGCCAGGAAGTAAGAGCTTTCCTCAAGGAAGTGGCTACTCCCGAGGTGATCGCGGAGGCGGATTCTGGTCAGGGCTGGGGCCCGCACACTTGGAAGTTCGTCCAGGCACTGGGAAGCCGCAAACTGCTGACGCCGACCTGGCCGAAGGAGTACGGGGGACTCGCGTTGCCGCCTATCTATCGGTTCATCATTCATGAGGAAATCGACTACACCGGCGCGCTGAAGCCCGAGGCGTTGATAGTGGGAGCCAACATTGCTGGCCCAACCATCATCGCGTACGGATCGGACAAGCAGAAGAAGGAGTATCTGCCCCGGATCGCCAGGGGCGAGATCGAGTTCGCCATAGGCTACACTGAGCCGCAGGCCGGCTCCGATCTGGCCAGCCTGCAGATGCGGGCCGAGGACAAGGGGGACCATTTCGTTTTCAACGGGCAGAAGGTCTTCAACACCCGGTGCCATTTCGCCCAGTATCACTGGATCGTGGCCAGAACCGATCCTAGTGCGCCGAAGCACAGAGGCATCTCGCTCTTCATCGTCGACATGAAGACCCCTGGAATCACTCTCCGCCCGCTGTACGGTTTGGACGGCATACGGACCAATGAGGTCTTCTACGACAACGTGGTGGTGCCCAAAGAATGCCTGGTGGGGGAGAAGAACAAGGGTTTCATCTACACCGTCAGCGCTCTGGAGTTCGAGCGTGTTCTGACTGTCGGAACGCTCACCAGAAACTTCCAGCACCTTGTGAATTATGTCAAGTCACAGCCGTCTCTGCGCAACGACAGCCTGGTGCGCCAGAAGGTCGGGCAGATCGCCACTGAGATCGAAATAGCCAGGTTGCACAGCTATCGCTTGGCCTCCATGCAGACCAAGAGGATAGTGGCCAACTACGAGGCTGCAGCCTCCAAATTGTTCACCAGCGAGCTGTCGCAGCGCATGGCCGGCTCAGGGATGGAGATTCTCGGGCTCTCCGGCCAACTGCAGCACGGCAGCAAGGGCGCTCCCATGGATGGGGTGATCGAGCATCTCAGCCGCGAGACGCTGCTCAACACCATCGCCGGCGGCACATCAGAGGTGATGAGAAACATCATCGCCACCAGGGGCCTAGACCTGCCGCGGGGCTGAGTACCGCCTGATGCGTCATTCCCCGCGGATCCAGATCGGAGGGCCACGCTCTGTCGTGGCCGCGAAACCCAAAGTCGCAGCGTGGACTGTGCCCACGACCTCACTGGATTCCCGCTTTCGCGGGAATGACAGGCTGTGTGGTCGCTGTTCTCAACCCCCTTGATCCCCCACTCTTGGGGGGAGAAGAAAGAAGACGCAGAGGGACGAAGCCCCTCTGCACGCCCCTTCGGGAGCGTAGATGCGCTACATCACTCCCTCTCCCTTGACGGGAGAGGGTAGGAGAGGGTGAAGAAATCCCGAACCCTGGCAGCGGAATGCTGCACCGTCAATCGGTGTTGGTGGCCTGATCAGGTTGTGACAAACCGCGAGATCACTAGTGCCAGGTCCTCGATGTCCCTCTGATAGACGAATTCGTTCTTGCCGTGGATGCTACAGTCGGCGCGAATGGTTCCCAGACCGAAAAGCTTGGCTCCCCACTCCAGGGCGACGATGGGGCCAAAGTCCCCTGATCCCATCTCCCCGTACTGCCCGGTGTGGCCGGTTACCTCCCTGAGGATATCGGCCAGTTGTCCGGTGATCGGGTCATGCAAAGGCGGTACTGTAGCGTTCCTGGTGATGCTGGAGACTTCCCACTGTACCCCCTTGACCGAAGACAGCGTATCCATCAGCTCCCGCTCGGCCTCGGCTACGTTCTCCTCTGGGATGAGCCTCCTGTCGACGGTGATCACGCACTCATCCGGCACGATGTTGGCCTTCAGGCCGCCGTGGATCATGTTGATGTTGAGGCGCGGTTCCATTACCTTCAGGCCGGTCGCCGGATGAACCGGAATCTTCGATCTTCTCCGGGTGACCTTCTTCTTCAATTCCAGCAGGGCATCGAGCACCGGACTGGCCCTCTCCACGGCATTCTCTCCCAAGTGTGACATCCCGGAATGCACCGACCTGCCTTTGACCTTGATGTCCATGTGGATGCAGCCTAGGGCGGCTATTTGCACATAGCCAAAGCTGGTGTCAAGGCTGAAGAAATAGGCCCCTGGAGTCGGCTCCAGGAACTGGCGCAGGTAGCGAATCTGGCTGGCCTGGGTGATCTCCTCGTCGGTAGTGACCATGATGGACGTGTCGAATCTCCACGGTTTCTCCTTGGCCATGTCGAGCCCCAGGAGCAGAGCCGCGATCCCTCCCTTCATGTCGGCCGCGCCACGGCCATAGATCTTCCCGTCTTCCACTCTCGGCGTGAAAGCGTCCCATCCCTGAGCCGGAACGACATCGATGTGGGTGTAGAGTAGCAAGCGCGGCTTGCCCTGGTTTCTGCGATGGGCCAGCAGGTTCAATCTGCCGCCTTTTCCATCCGCGTGCTCCGGCGGTATCAGGACCCTCTGCGTCTGGAATCCCAGTTCCCTGAACATCGGTTCGAGGTAGTTGATGGTCTTCTTGTAGTTGGCGCTGGGGTCCAACTCGGGCGAGATGGACGTATCTATCGATATGAGGTTCTTCAAAACCTGAACGTAGTCCATGTATGGCCTCCTTGAGCCGCTCTAGCGGACCGCTGCCCCCACCATCCAGAAAAGGGCACCGAGTAACATCAAGAAGAGCAGAAGCCCGACGGAGATGCAACCCAGAGGGAGTGTCGTGCCTATCCGATTGTTCAGAGGGATCATGACCACGCCCAAGCCAAAGGCCACGAGCCCGCCGTATAGCACTCCGACTCCGGGGCCCAGTTCCAACGCCAGGCTCCACATGGCCCCCGCCCCGCTTCCCACCATCCCCAGGAGCAGCGCCCCACACCCGATGGCCGCACAACTGAGAGTGGCCCTTCTGAGGCGGAGTATGGACTCGACCCGCTCTTTGCGGCTTCGAGGGCGCCGGCTGCGACGAAGCATCTTCTATTATCTCCTAGCGGTCGGGCTCGACGTCTGACTGTACAGCGGCGTCATGTATGATTTCTCTTTGACAAGACCCATCGATCATAGCACACCCCGAGATGCTGGGGCGCTGCGCCTTCAGCGCCAGAACGAAGTCCTGCAAGGAACCAGACTGACAGTAAGTGTAGCCGAAACAGAACCACCTGACCACTCGCCTGCACTAGTCACGGATTGCACCCAGCGAGCTGGGTCAGACTCCCGACAGTCAACTGCATCCGTTGGCGCTGTGAGGGCCGATCGATCTATTGTGTACCGAAGTGTCGCATGCTAGAATGCATCTAGCGAAGGGGAGTTTGAACACGCCATGAGACAGAAGAGCATCACGCCCAAGAATACGATCTTTGTCGTCCTCTGCTTTGAGGGTCCCGATGGCTATTCCACGGCTGGGGGCCTCGGCGTGCGTGTAGATAATCTGGCCGCGACACTGGCTCGCAAGGGTTTCACCACCCATATGTTCTTCATCGGCGACCCGGATCGCCCCGGTGACGAGGAGAGAGAACGCGGCAAGCTGATCCTGCATCGTTGGTGTCAGTGGATCAGCAAATACCATCCCAATGGCGTTTATGATGGCGAAGAGCACAAGCTTCGCGACTACAACGAGTCTATCCCGCTCTACCTGAGAGACTACATCGTAAAGCCGGCTGTCTCGGAGGACAAGTTGGTGGTTGTCCTGGGAGAGGAGTGGCACACCGCGGAGGTGATGTGTCGCGTCAGCGATGTCCTTTACCAGCATGGGCTGAGGGACAATGCGGTGCTGTTCTGGAATGCGAACAACACTTTCTCATTTCACCGCATCAACTGGGGGAGGTTGAGTTACACTACCACGATTACCACCGTCAGCCGGTACATGAAACACATTATGTGGGAGTACGGAGTCAATCCTCTGGTCATTCCCAATGGGATTCCCAAAAGCCTGCTCGGGGACATAGACAGCGCGATGGCGCAAGAGGTCAGAAAGGCGGCGGGCTCGGAGATCATTCTGTGCAAGGTGGCTCGTTGGGATCCCGACAAGCGATGGCACCAGGCGGTACAGGCGACGGCGAAACTGAAGGAGAGGGGCTGCCGGACGACGCTCCTGGCGCGGGGTGGCATGGAGCCGCACCGCGGCGAGGTAATGAGTAGCGCGCGCCAGATGGGCCTGACTATTAGGGAGGCCTGGGCCAGAGACAACTCTCCTGAGTCCTATCTGGCTGCTATTCGTGGTGCCGCTCCTGCCGATATCATCGAGATCAAGTTCCAGTTACCTACGCCTTTTCTGCAGGTGGTCTACAACGCGGTGGATGGCGTACTGGCCAACAGCGGTCGCGAGCCGTTTGGACTCGTCGGCCTGGAGGCCATGGCGGCGGGGGGGATCGTCTTTACCGGCTCTACCGGAGAGGACTATGCCATCCCCTTTGTCAATGCCTTTGTTCTGGAGACTGCCGACCCTATGGAGATAGTGGGGCACGTGATGTACATTCAAGACTACCCTGAGGAGGGTGTCCGCATGCGCCGAGCCGCCAGGGCCACGGCGCGCTACTATACCTGGGAGACGGCGGTGCAGAATCTCATCGCCAAGGTGGAGAACCAGGCCAGGGTTCAAGGCACGCTGCGTGGAGAACCGGAGCCGGCAGAAGAGCATTTCCATCCGTCCAAGCTGCCTCCGGAACTCCTCCCCACCGTACCGAAAGCGACCAAGAGCCTTCGGGGTGTCAGCTAGATGGCCGAACACCTGGTCATCTACACCGTCTTGCACCAGCCCAGGCGGCTCAAGCTTCCCGCTCAGCCGATCCCCAGCGGTGCCCAACCAGCGGACATAGAGCGTTGCCTCTTCGATGAGGCCATGAACGAGTACTACTTCCGCAAGGTGGCTACCTGGTGCTACCACCCGGCGACTGAGATGTTCCTGCAATTCGCCAATCAGGGCTTCAAGTTCTCCATAGGCTTTTCTCTATCAGCGTTGCGACAAGCGGAGATGTGGGATGCCAAGCTGTTCTCCCTCTTCCGGAAGCTGGCGGTCCATCCCAACGTAGAACTGGTCAATGTGGAACCTTATCACAGCTTCTTGCCGCTCGTTGATTTGCCTGCTTTCGCCAAGCGGATGGCCTGGTCTCGCGACAATCTGGAAAAACTGATGGGCAAGAGGCCTGAGGTGACGGACACCACCGAGATGCTAATGTCAGATCCCATCTACCACGCCCTGAACAGCGTCGGTTACAGTGGCGCTCTCATGGACGGTCGTCCCTGGGTCATGGAATGGCGTGAGCCAACGCATCTGTATCATCAAGGCAGGAACCTGATGCTCCTGCCGCGCCACTACCAACTGAGTGATGACGTGGGCTATCGCTTCTCGAACAAGGGGTGGTGGGGCTACCCGCTGATGGCCGATGCCTATTCGCACTGGGTAAGACAGGCTTGGGGCGACTTCGTGCTGCTGGCCTGGGACTACGAGACTTTTGGCGAACACCACTCTAGGGACACCGGGATTTTCGACTTCATGAAGAGGCTTCCGGATGAATTCGCCAGGCGGGGAGTGACTACCCTGATGCCCAGCGAGGCCATTGCCAAATACCGGGAAGCCAGCCATGAGCTCCCGCTGCCGGCCTTCCCCAGCACGTGGGCCGGCGAGGGGGGAGTCGAGTTCTTCCTGGGGAATCCGGCCCAGCAGGCGGTGTTCCAGTTGATGCTGGAGGCGTACAACAAGGCTCAACTTACGAAGGACAAGAAGATCATAGACTTGGCTCTGTGGTTGCTGCAATCGGACAACCTCCACCTTATCCAGTGGTTCGGGCGGTCGGGCTCCGAGGCCGAGGTCTCCGCCTACTTCACTCCAAAGGAGTGGTGGAATCTGGGGCCTTCGGGCATCATCTGGGAGATGCAGCAGGTATACAAGAACTTCATCCGCGCCATGGACCCCTATCTCTAGGCAGATGGCTTAATCAAGGTTGACGCGATCAAGCAGTCCAACCCGTCAAACTGGGGGAGATCCGGAGCCTGAGAGACCACAGGAAGTGATATGGACGTCAAGATCACCCTCGATGAGAAATCCATGCCAAATGAGTGGAACAGGTCAGTTCTGCTCTGACCAGACTCCCCACACTGCAGGCACAAGGTTCCTGGCGGCAGATAACTAGGGAAGGTCAGACATGGCAGATCAGAGTCTTGGCTGGAAGGTGCCGGACCGGATAGGCCGGCTTGAGGAGCTGGCCTACAACCTGTGGTGGAGTTGG
>Ga0316624_10000587_pt1 | contig 12647 bp, 11 predicted proteins | sample OWC_Aug_N3_C1_D5_FD_207657 | JGI IMG/M metagenome (GOLD analysis project Ga0316624, IMG submission 207657) | Wetland soil microbial communities from Old Woman Creek delta, Ohio, United States - OWC_Aug_N3_C1_D5_A | ecosystem: Environmental > Terrestrial > Soil > Wetlands | place: USA: Ohio...
CGAACACCTGATCGTAGGTGCGATTTTCCTTGATGATGTAGATAACATGATGAATCTTGTTCTCGCCTTTCGCGAAAGTCACATGGTCGCCATTGCCGCGCAGCGAGTTCGTATCAACCACCTGCTTTGTGTACGCCGCCAGATTCGCCGTCACCTCCGCAAGAGGAATACGCGCGAGCGATCCATGAATCATCGCTGGCCCGTACGGGTAACGCGGACGGCCGTCGTCCCTCTTACCTATCGGTTTCGGATTTGGTCCGGAGCCGCGTCCTTTGGCACTCGCGATGAGGAGATCCTTTCCGGTCACCGCGACCACCGTCGGGTACCACTCCGTGGGAATGAATCCTGCAGCCTCACCAGAAGCGCCTCCACCATCTTTCTTGAGATCGAACGCCGCCACCGAATCCGAAATTGCGTTTGCGGAAAAGAGCATCGTTTCGTCCTGCGAGAAAGCCAAATATTCGGGATCGCTGCCGCCGTATTTCTGCCCCGGAAGCTTCGTGGAAAGGTACGACACAACTTTCCCGGTGTCTGTGTCAAGCACAGCGATTTCATCGCGGTCTGTCAGCGTGACATATAGTCGTGAATCGTCGCGATTCAGCAGAAGCGCCGTGGGATGCGACCCTCCCGCAAGTGGTGATGCTGGTTTCCGCAAAGGAATGATTCGCACCACTCGTCCTTTCAGCAAATCGAGCTCTGCTACGGAAGAAGCGTTCCATAGCGAAACGAAACCCCGCTTCCCATCTTTCGTCATCACCGTCGTATAAGGCAAAGATGCCGGGATCCGCTTCATCGTCGAGAGATCGAAACGGTAAATCAGCTTGCCGTTCTTCGCGTCGAGGAGAACCGCTTCGTCGGAATTGTTGTTAGCGACCAGCAATCTTTCTTCTCCTCCACTTTCGGCAACGCTAAGCCCCGCCGGGTACGTGACGTCCTTGTATTCAACCCGGCGAAGTTTTCCGTCCGGGATTTTCGTGCGAGGTGCCATGGGCAGGAATCGCTCCGGCGCAATCCGCCCGTCGTTAAAACTGTAAACGGCGATGCCGTTGCCCGTGCTCCCTTTCTTCTTGCCGAGCGGATCAGTGAGCGAGGCCATGCTGGCAAAGATGTGTTTTCCATCCAGGCTGAAAGCCAGCCCGAGAAAATACGTTTGCCGCGCTTTGCTTCCGAGCCGATTGTCTGGAAAATCGGTGAGCTCATTCGTGCTTAGATTGAGCACCGAGAGCGACTGCTTCTCGCCTGAACTGTACGCACCGTATCCGCTATGCAACAGCACTGCGAACCGTCCATCGGGGGAAATCGCGATTGCTGTTGGAAGGTTGTTGGTCTGGCTCGGCGCGCCCGGAACTTGTCCCGGCAATTTGCCGTTCGGCAATTGCACAGTCTGTGGCGTATCTTGTGCAACGAGAACTGGTGCCGCGATAGAAAGTAACAGAACACAGAGAAATAAAAAAGAAAATGTACAATCTCTGCCAGTGCGACTTAACACCGCGCGCGCGTAAGAGATGCGCATCGTGTGTCTGTAAACGCCGCGGCCTGAAAGTGTCGCCATGGGATCCCCGTTATTCTCTAATTTTACTGTTATGGCTCCCGAATCCTACGCTGCCGCCCCACTCGCGGCAAGTTCCTCTTCTGCGCGCTCCTTGCCTCCCGCTCTCCGATGTACACGCAACTCTTGCACGGGGTTCTGAGCTTGACTCAACGAATCGTCTGGCCTATGGTTTTGCCCCAAGCTAAAATTGAGGTCGCAAATTCTGCGAAAATGCCGCGCTTGCGCAAAGACATTCGCGCAAAGAAAGGTCCCACATGCCTGCCGTCGAGGCCAAGACTTACCACATCGATGCCCTGCGCGAATTCAGCACTCGGATCTTTCTCCACTTCGGCGTTCCCAAAGACGATGCCACGCAGGCCGCCGACGTTCTCGCCTCGGCGGATCTGCGCGGCATCGATTCTCACGGCGTAGCGCGTCTCTACAGCTACTTTGGACTCCTCAACGAAGGGCTGATCAATCCTAAGCCCAAGATCGCGACAGTCCGTTCCACCTTGAGCACTGCGACCATTGATGGCGATAACGGCCTTGGCCTCGTCGTCGGTCCTCAATCGAATCGCATCGCGACGGATATGGCGGACAAAGCCGGCTCTGGCTGGGTCAGCGTCTGCAACACCAATCATTTCGGAATCGCCGGTTATTATGTCCTTCAGGCGCTCGAGCGCGACATGATCGGTTGGGCCATGACCAACTCCAGCAGCCTCGTCACGCCTCTCTGGGGCGCACAACGCATGCTCGGCACCAATCCCATCGCCATCGCCTTCCCCGGCAAAGAAGAGCCGCCTATCGTGATTGATATGGCCACTTGTACCGCTGCCTACGGAAAAATTGAAATGGCTCGCCGCAAGGGCGAATCGATCCCCATCGGCTGGGCAATCGATAAGCAGGGTCGCAACACGACGAATCCCGACGATCCCGTGAATGGTGGCTGCCTTCTGCCGCTCGGTTCCGACCGCGAAGGCAGCGGGCACAAGGGCTACGCTTTGGCTATCATGGTCGATGTGCTGTGCGGCGTGCTTAGCGGCGCGAACTGGGGGCCGTTCGCTCCGCCATTCGCGTTGCGTCAAGAAATTCCAACGAGCAGCGTCGGCAAAGGCATCGGTCATTTCTTCGGCGCCATGCGCCTCGACGGCTTTATCGATCCCGATTCCTTTAAGCGCCAGATCGACGACTACGTCCGCGTTTTTCGCGCGACCAAACCCGCTCCTGGCACCAACGGGCCGCTCATCCCCGGCGATCCCGAACGCCTCGCAGAAGTCGAACGCCGCAAAAACGGCGTGCCCTTGCTCCTGCCAATCGTCGAAGACCTCCGTGCTATCTCCAGGCAAACCGGCATTCCCTTCGACTAACTCCGAAGGTATGCGATGGTTGCTCGCGTCTTTTACGCTGGGCGGATCCTCATGACAACTCTTTCGCGCCGGCTCAGAAGCGCGAAGAGACCCAGGAATTGTTTCCACGGAAAATATTTTTTGTTGAGCAGCCCCATGCCTAACGCCCCCACTTCTCCAGTCACCATCTCCGCGCTGGCATTGACCCATTCGCCGAGCAGCTTGCCCTGCATCGTGCATGGTGCAATTTTCACGTGGCTATTGTTGCGAATGCGCTTCACTTTTCCGGTGTTTCCGATCGTGTAGATGTAGAGCCGCGCGCCATCACCATCCAGATCGGTGGCTGGATCCGCTGCGAACCATACCGGCGTCTTCACACCCTCGCCGCTCTTTTTGAAAGTCTCCAGACTGAGATATTTGTGATCGCGAAATGCCGCAAATCCCATGGGACCACCCCCAGGTGTTCGATGCACGCCATTCTACATGCGGCACAAGGCCGAGTTAGCGTCGCTGAGCGGCAGTGCCGATTCCCAGCACATGCAACTAATCTCGGGTGGGCGGCGAATCGCAGGGTGTGGAGAAAAAACATACAGGCAAGATTGCGCCACCAAACCGTTTTGTGATTTGCGAAGTTATTCATATCTGAGGGCTTCGACGGGATCGAGGCGGGCAGCTTTCCATGCGGGGTAGACGCCGAAGACGATGCCGATGAGGGCGCAGAGGACTAGCGCCGTGATGATCCAAAATAAAGAGAGGGCGGCGGGGAAGTGGGCGCCATAGTGGAGCAGGAGAGAGATTCCTGAACCGAAGGTGACGCCGATTACGCCGCCGATGGCACTTAAAGTTACGGCTTCGATTAGGAATTGGACGAGAATGTTGTTGCGTTTTGCGCCGATGGCTTTTCGGACGCCGATTTCGCGGGTTCGCTCCGTTACAGAAACGAGCATGATGTTCATCACACCGATGCCGCCGACAATCAGACCGACGGAAGCTACTGCAAACATCAGGATAAAGATGAGGCTGCTGATTTTCTTCCAGAGTTCGAGAAAATAGTCCGGAGTGAAAATCGCGAAGTCGTCGGGCTTGTCGTTGGTGAGGCGGCGCTTGCGGCGGAGCAGTTCGCGCATTTCGTCGACAGACTCGCCGACGTTGTTTGGGTCAGAGGCTTTCGCGAAAATGACGTAATCCTTTTGATTCGGATAGAGCTTGCGCAACGTGGTGACGGGCATGTAGGCGGAATTGTCTTCGGGGTTGGAGCCTCCGGAAATGCCTTGCCGCTGTTTTTGAAGCGTGCCGATGACAGTGAAAAGCTGGCCGTCAATGGTGACTTCCTGACCGATGCTGCTGGAGGGGGACTCTGGAAAGAGTGTTCGCACGGTGTCGTAACCGAGGAGCACGACGGGAGCGCGATGCTCGAGATCGGTCTCGTTGAAGAAGCGGCCGGATTCGATTTTCAGATCAAAGATTTCGCCGATGGACGGTTCGTTGCCTTGCAAAATTACGCTCTTCGCGCGGTTAGCTCCGCGGCGAACATCTTCCGTTCCGGAGCCGAACATCGGCTGAAAAATGCGCATCGAGGCTGACGCCGCCTTGATGTGGGGAAGCTTGGCGATATCGTCGGCCCATTCGGGCTGGAGCTCTTTGCGGGTGAACCATTCGCTGGGAGGGCGCGAAAGCGAGGCCCAGGGGAAACGGTAGGCGATAATGGTGTCGGAGCCGAGCTCGCGGATGCCGCCGAGGACGTTGTCGTTGAGGCCGTTGATGACGGCGGTCACGGTGATCACAGTGGTGATGCCGATGACGATGCCGAGAATCGTGAGCGCAGAACGCAGGGAATTTTTGCGCAGAGTATCGAGAGCGAGCAGGACCTCGTCGCGGAATTTAAGCGCGGTCTGCTTGCCGCCCAGCAAGCGCAGGGGCAGCACTGGTGCATGCGTCTGCGGTAGTGTTTTTTCCAGCGTAGCCATCGTCTCTATTCCAATTGCGCCCCAGCTTGCTGGAGCAAATCTTTCTTTATTACTCAGACCTTAACGCAACGACGGGATCAAGCCGCGCGGCTTTCGACGCGGGATACGTTCCGAAAAACAAACCGACACTCAAGGCCACAAGCAGTCCACCGATGACAGACCACAGCTGCACGGCGCTCGGCAGCGGCGAGACTACCGAAACGAGTTGCGCGGCGAGCACGCCGAACAAAACACCGAGCGCACCGCCAAACAGGGAAATCGTGGAGGATTCAATTAGAAATTGACGCAAAATGTCGCCGCTGCGCGCACCCAGCGCTTTGCGGAGACCGATTTCGCGAGTTCGCTCAGTGACAGAGACGAGCATAATATTCATGATGACGATTCCACCGACGAGCAGCGAGATGGAAGCAATCGCGATAGTCACGAGGAAGAAACTGCTGCTGATGTCCTTCCAGAGCGACAAGAAAGAGTCACTTGTTTCGATGGAGAAGTCGTCCTTTTTTCCGTACGCAAGGTGACGGCGGCCTCGCATGATTTGGCGCACCTCGTCGACGGTCTCCTGTATCTTGGCTGCGGAGCCAGCGCGGGCGGTGATGCGAAGCGAGTCAGTCTGCGTGCCATATTCCTTCTTGTACGTGCTTAAAGGCAGGATGATCCAATTGTCCAGAGAATTGCCTAGCGCCGAGCCCTCCTTCTTTCCGACGCCGATGACTTCGCAGGGAGTATTCCGCCAGCGAACCTCTTTCCCGATCGGATCGACGCCGGGGAGCAGGTTTTCCACCAGGTCGTTGCCAATGACGCAAACCGGCGCGGCTTGCTGCAGGTCCGTTTCCGTAATGTGGCGGCCCGCGACCAGGTCCACGTCATAGAGCTCCGCCATCTGCGGCGTCCACGCGCGCAGGTTGGTGTCTTTCAACGAATTCAATCCGCTTTTTACTTCGAGCCGTCCGGCGAGGGAAGCGCCGATTTCCTTGCAGGATTTGCAAAGTTCGCGAACGGCCTGGTAATCGTCGTAGGTAATGCGCTTGCGCTTCTGATATTCGAGGTAATCGTCCACGTTGGTGATGATCATCGGTTGCTTGGCAACGCCAAAAACGTCCGCGCCGAGTCGGAAGACCCTGGTGGCGACGTATTGGTTTGCTCCGTTAATCAGGCTGACAACGGCGATCACAGCAGCTACGCCGATGACCACACCAATAAGGGTAAGCACGCTGCGCAACTTGTGCGCCCAGAGGCTGCTCGTAGCAATAGCCACGGCTTCTTTGAAGTTCATTGTGGTCGCCCGGGCCATGGTAGGTGTTCGCTCTAGTATACGTGGAGCAGACCACTAAAATAACGCCTTCCCATGGTGGGAATATACCCGGACCGGCCGGCCTAGAATCGCCGACGTACGGCGTCCGTTTCGCCAGGGAGAATGGTTCTAGAGATGAGAGGCGATCTTGCGGCCAATTTCCGCGCCGCGAGTTTGCGCTTCGGGGACGTAGATCAATTGGAGGGAAACCATGGTGTCTCCCTTCAGCACAAAGAGAGCGTGGCCAAACGAGCCAATCATGGCGGCGTCGCCTATTCCAGGCAATTCCTCGAAACCCGGAACCACAGACATCGTGGTGCGCATGGCGGCCCAATCCGTGGGGCTATAGTTGCGTTTCAAGGTAAAGGCGAACACGCGGCCATCTTTGTCAGGCTGTGACAGGCCAAATGTCTTTACGACGCCCTCCAGATCTTTGGTGTCTTTCAGGAGCTCAAGAGGATTGTCAGTCTTTGTATCCTTATGCTCGGCGGCGGCTCGCTGAGAGTCTGTCCGCGCTTGTTCGATGGCCACGCGCTGGAGTTGAGCGAAAGCGGCGGGATTCGTGTAGTAGGCGCAACCGGGCTCGGAATCTTCGGCGATTTCCGAGCTTTTCTCTATCGTGACGCCAAGGATCTCCTGCAAATCTTCTTTTGAAAGCAGCGCGCAGGAATTGCCTTGCGCGACTTGGACGATCTCCGACGAAGATCCGCCTGTCGCGTTGGCAGTGAAAGTCGAAAACTTTTTCTTTACCAGATGCACGCCATAAAAAGCTGCACCTATGCCGGCTACGAACAAGACTACAAGAACTCCGCCCACGATCAGTAGTACTTTGCCCAGACCTGAGCTTTTCTTAGCCACGGCGGCGGGCTGCTCAAGGGGTTGAGCTGGAGGTTTTGCGGCAGCCTGAGACGGAGCGGAGGTTCGAGAAGCGTCCGCGGGCTGGCCGCATTTGCCGCAGAACGGACCCGAGATCGGTGCACCGCACTTTCCGCAAAAGCCCGCCATGTCCCCTCCTTCTGACACTTACGTGTGAATCGCGAATGCGCCCAGCTTACCATCGGAAGTTTGGTCGCTCCAGTCATGGTTCGCATCCAGCAATACAGAGATTCCTCCCAGGCGGGAGAAGAGCCGAACGCGCTAAGCGGTAATGGTGGGCTCGATGAGTTTCTTCGAATCGGAACTCACATGTGTTTTCGTAGATGCGCCATGAAGGGGCCCTGAAAAGGGGTCGGGAATCCGGAGTGGGGTTCCGGATTCCCGGGGGTTGCAGCGGTTAAGGCGGGGTGTGGATCAGGGGTTGGTACGGGGAAGGCTTGCGACCAGAATGACTTGGCCCTGCGCCTCAATTTTCGCAACCTGGGCCATTTCCTTTTCTCGTCCTGACTTCAAAAGTTGCCGTCCGCGGGAATTTCCTGCGGTCCAGACTTGCGAGAGAAAATAGCGATCACCATAGCGGTTAAAGACTAGTTTTGATTGGGATTGAATTTCATTCGCGACGACAGCGTTGGAGTTGACAATTGCCGACGCTGCGGGATCTTTTCGGTCAATCAGGATCAGCGTCCTTTCCGGGCCCGAAGCCTGGACGGAGTACTCTCCCGCCGGAAGCGCCTGGTTTCCCGCCACGAAATCAAACGGGATGTTTACCAGCAACGGGTCCTGCGCCTGTGCCACTCGTGTCGATGCCATAACGGCAAGTGCCGTCAGACCTGCCATAACCAAAGCTCGCGTTTTCATGGGACCCTCCTCTTTCCTATTCGCTGGCGGTGTCCAAGTTGAACTCTCATTCGACTCGTAAGTTAGCCTGCTCAGCGCCTCAACATGCTGCGCACTTTCGCGCATTCTCTCGATGAGCACAATGCACGGACGATGAACTGCAAGCAGACTGCGGGTGAACCAATAACTGCTCGAAAATAGAGGAGTTAGGTTTGAGCCAGGCTGGGTCGCGATTTTTAGGAGGAGTGGTATAGTCTGGGAGTCACAGGGAATAATGCAAATGCCGAGGCCTGCCCGCTCTGCGAATGTTGTGCGCTTTGACGCGTTCGAAGTCGATCTGCGCGCGAAGGAACTATACAAAGGCGGGCGGAAGATCAAACTGCAAACCCAACCATTTCATGTGCTTGCGATGCTCCTTGAAACGCCCGGGGAAATCGTCACACGGGAAGAGATGCAAAAAAGGCTGTGGCCGGCGGACACGTTCGTTGATTTTGACCATAGCCTGAACACCGCGATAAAAAAATTGCGCCAGGCGCTTGGCGATGACAAGACGAAGCCACGCTTCGTCGAGACGTTGCCGAAGCGTGGGTACAGGTTTCTCGCGGCCGTCAAGGGACCTGCCGCGCCGTCCGCACTTGCCGCAGATTCCATGCAAGAAAGTGCACCCACCGCGCCAGTGCCGCAAGATGCGCTCGCCTCTTCATGGGTAGGTCGTGTGGCCAAACTCTCCTGCGAAGATGAACTTTCGTTCGCCTTGGTGGCGATTGATGAGGCAACTGCGGCGGAGCGGCGAAAGCTGGACGCGGCGAATGACGACCTGGGGCTGTCTCTAATGATCGCTTCGCAGAGATTGCTAATGGTGGCGAACGGAACGGCGCTGAGAATTCTCGAAGTGGAGCAGGGGCATTCGCGCTGCCAGGCGCGAATTCTGGAAGGCGAGCACTATGGGAAGACGGCTTTGCTGCCGCTGAAATTACTTGTGGAATCGCCAGAGCTTAATTCAATTCGCGGGCCCCGACAATGGAGCCTTGGCAAGTAGTGTCGGACGTTCAGCTGGGGTGGCGAATGCGTTCCGCGAGAGCGCGCGCTCGTTGCCTGCCAACCTGGACAAATCGCGAATCACTTGCGATTTGATCTAGCGTTGGCAAGGCGCGCTGCGGCTCAGGCAGCAGTTTATGATTCAAGTCAGTTTCGAACTGTAACAGAGCATCGTTGATGCCCAGGCGGTCGTACTTCATGCGCCGTTCGAGCAGCGTGACCAATTCCTGTTGGCGCGCCAGTCCTTCGAAGATCTGCATTAATTGAGAGGCCGCGGAATTCAGGGTGTAGTTGAATTTTGTTTCGTAGCCCTCCGTGCCTTTTTCCCATCGGAAGGTTTTCTCGCCTAGATTGGCTATTCTGCGGTGGACATCCAGATCCTGCCCTTGGAAATATTTTAATTGCGCGGCCAATTCGAACATCCTCCCGCGCAATGGAGCGCCTACCTCGAAGGGCGAGGCTCCAGGCTCCTCATCGAGCTGCCGGATTTCAAAGGTTGCCGCATCGGAATCGTCGCGCACAATAATCTCAATAAACTCCGGCGAGCTGGATTTAAAAATGCGGCGATAGCTGAGTTTTGCGTGGGCAGGCGCCGGAGCCGGCGAAGGCGCAGACGTGACCGCCTCCCCGGGCGAACTTAGGAGGACACTCGCCAGCCCACCCAGCAGGATAAATCGCATAAGGCTAGTCTTCATCGTGTCGCTAAGATGCGCGCAACCGCGTGGTGAGTTGCGCCGTTCTGTCGAATGGTCGACCTTCCTGCAATAGATTTGGGCCGCAACTTTGGCATTGTGCCATTACCCGGAATTCCAAATCGTTTCCGGGCCTGTTCCGCCTGCAAATGGCAGAGCGCCACCGCGAGAGCATCCGCGGCATCCGAAGGTTCCGGCGTCTCCGTCAATTCGAGCAGGGCCCGCACCATCAATTGCATTTGCCTTTTGTCCGCATGACCATAACCGGCCACGGAGGCCTTGACCTCTCGCGGCGAATAGCTGTGCACCGCCACGCCGCGCTCTGCGGCAGCCAATAGCACCACGCCGCGCACTTCGGCAAGACGCAAGGCCGTTCTCATGTTCAGAGCCGTAAAGACCGATTCCACGGCGAGCGCGTCCGGCGAAAACTCGTCCAGCAGTTTGCAAAGGAGCGCGTGGACATCCTGCAAGACAGCACCGGCGCACTCCCTCTGCCGCTTTAGCGCCACTTTCAATGCACCATAGTGCAGCATACGGCAGTGGCGCCCGTCGCTCTCGATGATTCCGTAGCCAGTAGGCCCCGCCGCTGCCGGGTCCACGCCCAGCACGCGGAAACAGCCCTTCTTGACGCTAGAAATGCCCCCTGTGTTCGCCGCTTTCATCGACCTAAGTCTACGGCGTTCTCCGCGTCTCTGCCAGGGCTTTGTCTCCGATTCTCTCGCCAAAACTAAAACGGCCATTCGAGAACTCCCGAATGGCCGTGAGAAAATTCGATAGAGACTCACGTCCCCCTCGTACAATTAGGTTTAGTTCGCTCCAACCGCCGCTTGAATCTCCGACTCATCGATATCGAAGTTCGCATAGACGTGCTGCACATCGTCGTGCTCTTCGAGGGCTTCGACCAGCCGCACCATCTGCGTGGCCTGCTGCCCGGTCAGCTTGATGTAATTTTTGGGAACCATTCCGATTTCCGCGGAAGCTGGCGTGATGCCCGCCTTGATCAGCGCTTCCTTCACTTTTTCAAGCGCTTCCGGCGGCGTCACGATGTACCACCCAGAGCCGTCATCCTTCAAATCTTCCGCGCCGGCTTCCAGCACAATGTCCATCATCTTGTCTTCGCTGGCCGCCTCCTTTGGGACCACGATTTCGCCTTTGCGATGGAACATCCACCCCACGGCGCCGGCTTCCGCCAGGTTTCCGCCATTCTTGCTCATGAGGTGCCGGAATTCGCCGACAATGCGGTTGCGGTTCGTGGTCACCGCTTCGATCAGCATCCCCACGCCGCCCGGGCCATAGCCCTCGAAGGTCACTTCTTCGTACTGCTCGCCTTCGAGTTGACCGGTGCCACGCATGATGGCCCGCTCGATATTCTCGTTGGGCATGTTCTCGTTCTTGCCCGCCAGTATCGCGGTGCGCAGACGGGGATTGGAATTCGGATCGCCACCGCCGATTCTGGCGGCGATGGTAATTTCGCGGATCACTCGAGTAAAGACGCGACCGCGCTTCGCGTCGGTGGCCGCCTTCTTATGTTTAATGGTGGCCCATTTTGAATGCCCGGACATGACACATCCTCTTTTTTAGCGTGTTCCCGGCCTGGCGGGATTCACGTTGGGTGAAATTTCGTGTGGCCGCGCGCCACCTGCGTGGCGGTTAGGCTGCATTACCCCGCAAGGCGGGGCTCAGCTGTGCGGAGACTTAGGGTGAACCGCAAACCCCTGCGGAACTGAGCCAGTTTAGCACAGCCGCCATGCCATCGAAAACATGAGGGTTGCGGAGATTAGACTCCTAGACGAAGTTCTTCACCGCCATCGTTTCGCCTACAGCTCGGGCTTCGCCTCGCACTTTCGCATGGCTTCGGAGAACTGTGAGGCGATGACATCCCAGGAAAAATACCGGGCGTAAGCCTCCCGGCTGCGTTTGGCGAGCTGGGCGCGGAAGGGCGGATCCGCCAAGACTCGAACAAGCGCGGGACCAAAGTTATTCGATTCCTCCGGTCGTACAAACACAACGCCAGCTTCCGTCAGCGGCGGCGCGGTCTCCCAGCCTTGGCTCGCAATCAGCGGCAAACCGCAGGCGATGCCGGCGATCGCACTGCCTCGCCGGGTCGAGATCGGCCCCCTGACGGAAAGCATTACGTCACAGGAGACCAGTAATCGCACGACCTGATCCGCGGAGAGAAGCCCGTGCACGCTCACTTGCACCGGCGCTGCTCCCAATCTTTCCTGCAGACGCGTCCTTGCGATATCGGAGTTTCGTCCGAGCACAACGATCCGTATTGGACCAATCCTTTCTGTTGCAAAAATAGCCGCATCGGCAATTAATTTTATTTCTTCGGTGCCGGCAGTTCCTCCGGTCAAAGCGAAAACCGCAACTGCCGGCGCCGGCTCCTTTTTGACGTCCTCTTTCTGCCATGCATGTTCCGGTGAGGGCAAATTGGCGCCTACTGGAATGAAGACACTCTTTTGCGAGGGGCCGGTAATCCACGAGATTCTCTCCGGGGGGATCGTGAAAATGCATAAATCGGCCAAGTGCGCGGCTTCGCGCATCGTATGTAGCTGCACAGCACGCCGAATGCGGTCGACGACGCGCGAGCCGAAGTAACCTTCTGCGTCATGAAATACGACCGCGCAACGCGCTCCACTTTTCTTCAAATGACGAAGCGCCTTTAGGAAGCGCCACGAAAAGCCGCGCCGCGACCACGCCAGGGCGGTGTATTGCAGCAGGAACCAGGAGTTTTCCTGCCCCGGGAATTTCTCTGTAAATTCTGTGAGTGCGGTGCCCCAGCCGGCTTCCATCCACCGCACCCTAGCTACGGCGAGCGAAGTTCCCTGCGCGGCTAGCGCTGAAGCCAGGTAATGGCAATAGTCTTCGACGGCGTCCGTCGGCGAATCCGCGCGACCAAGGACCGCCACGCAGCGGTTATGCATTCTTGGAACACTCCGGTGAGACAATGTTCCCCAATTCAGCAGAACAATCGAACTAAGTCTGCCGCCTGTGGGAGGTTATCACGAGGGTGAGCATCGCAAAACCAATGCACTCGCCCATGATATTTAGCGTGCACAAATCCGT
>Ga0316624_10000589_pt1 | contig 12639 bp, 15 predicted proteins | sample OWC_Aug_N3_C1_D5_FD_207657 | JGI IMG/M metagenome (GOLD analysis project Ga0316624, IMG submission 207657) | Wetland soil microbial communities from Old Woman Creek delta, Ohio, United States - OWC_Aug_N3_C1_D5_A | ecosystem: Environmental > Terrestrial > Soil > Wetlands | place: USA: Ohio...
AGAGACGCCGAGTATCTGGCCAAGTTGCAGGATTACTACGCCTCCTGGAAGAGCATTCCTTCCTATGCCGCGCTGTGCGAGGTGTTCGGCATCGCCTCCAAGTCCTGGGTCAAGGCGATCCTGGATCGGCTGGAGAAGGCCGGTTTCGTGGAGCGCACGCCGGATGGCATGTGGATACCCAGCCGCCAGTTCTTCGCCCGTCCGCTGGCGGAATCAACCGTGCAGGCCGGCATGCCGGTCGCGGTGAACGATACGCAAGGCGAGTATTTCGTCATCGACGAGATGCTGATCGACACCCCCTCCAAGACCACGCTGATTACGGTGAAGGGTGATTCCATGATCGATGCGGGCATCCATGAGGGTGATGTTGCCGTGGTGGAAAAGCGCAACATCGCCAACATCGGCGACATCGTCGTCGCGATAGTGGATAACGAATTCACCTTGAAGACGCTGGACAAGGAGCGCGGCCAATATATCCTGCGTCCGGCCAATCCGGCGTATCCGGTGATACGCCCACAGGGAACATTGGAGATATTCGGCGTGCTGGTCGGGTTGATCCGCAAGTACAAGTAGTAAACCGCGGCGGCGGCATCCGCTCCGCGATTTTCAATCGGCGATTTATTTAGGCTAAGACGGCGCATTTGCTAAAATCGCGGCCCGTTAGTTTGAACAGCTTGCCATGAATCCCACCTTAGTCTTCGATATCGAAACCATCCCCGACGTCGCCGGGCTGCGTACGCTGTATGAGCTGGACAATGCGGTGGGCGATGCCGAGGTGGCGGAGATGGCTTTCCAGATGCGCCGCCAGAAGACCGGCAGCGATTTCCTGCCGCATCACCTGCAGCGCGTGGTGGCGATCTCCTGCGTGCTGCGCGAGGGCGACAACGTCAAGGTATGGACGCTGGGCGAGCTGAACGAGGACGAAGGCAGCCTCATCAAGCGCTTCTTCGATGGCGTCGAAAAATATAGCCCGCAATTGATCAGCTGGAACGGCGGCGGCTTCGACCTGCCGGTGTTGCACTACCGTGGTTTGATCCACGGCATCCAGGCGCCGCGCTACTGGGATCAGGGCGAGGACGACAAGGACTTCAAGTGGAACAACTACATCAGCCGCTATCACGCACGCCATCTCGACCTGATGGACCTGCTGGCGATGTACACCGGCCGCGCCAATGCGCCGCTGGATGAGCTGGCCAAGCTGATCGGCTTCCCCGGCAAGCTGGGCATGGATGGCAGCAAAGTGTGGGAGGCATATCAGCAGGGCAAGCTGGCCGAGATCCGCAACTACTGCGAGACCGATGTGGTGAACACCTGGCTGGTGTTCGCGCGCTTCCAGCTGATGCGCGGGCAATTCACCAAGGCGCGCTACGAGCAGGAGCTGGAATTGGTGCGCAGCACGTTGGCGAAGTCGAGCGAGCCGCACTGGGCCGAATATCTCGCTGCCTGGCCCGCAACCAAGCCTCTGTAATAGCCGCGGGGCGCATGTGAAGATCATCCTGCTGTTGATGCTGGCGACCATGGCGATCATTTTGTATCGCAAGTGGATAGCCAGTTCCCGCCGCCAGTTCCTCGAAGGTTTCCGCATGCCTGATGCCGTGCTGGGGCGTTTCCGCCAGAAGCATCCGGACTTGAGCAGCGCGCAAGAGACATTGGTGCGCGAAGGCTTGCAGCAATATTTCCAGATCTGCCAGCGGGCGCGCGGCAAGTTCGTCTCCATGCCATCGCAAGTGGTGGATGATCTGTGGCACGACTTCATCCTGTTCACGCGCATCTACCGGCAGTTCTGCGACAAGGCGTTCGGCCGCTTTATGCATCACACGCCAGTAGAGGCGATGCCCTCGCCGCAGCTGGCAACGGCCGGGATACGCCGCACCTGGTTTCATGCCTGCCGCATCGAGGGCATTGATCCAAAACAGCCCAGCCGCCTGCCGCTACTGTTCGCGCTGGATGCGCAACTTGGCATCGCCAACGGTTTTTTCTACAGCCTGAATTGCGCGAACACGGCTACATCGTCCGGCAACACGTTTTGCGCTTCCAGTATCGGTTGCGGCGGCAGCGATTCCGGATGTGCCGGGGATATCGGCGGCGGCGACAGCGGGGATGGCGGAGGTGATGGTGGTGGCGGCTGCGGTGGTGGAGGAGATTAAGGAAAGTATGAAAAAAGAAAGCGTAATTGTTGAATCGCTGGACCATGAAGGCCGTGGCATCGCCCATGCCGATGGCAAGGTGATCTTTATCGAAGGCGCGCTGACCGGCGAACGCGTGACCTATTCTTCTTATCGCAAGAAGAACAACTACGAGCAGGCCAAGGTCGAGCAGATCCTGAAACAGTCGTTCATGCGCGTGCAGCCGAAGTGCCCGGTGTTCGGCGTATGCGGCGGCTGTTCCATGCAACACCTCGACCCGCGTGCGCAGGTGGCCGTCAAGCAGCGCGTGCTGGAAGATAACCTGCAGCGCATCGGCAAGGTCAGGCCCGAAGTCATGCTGCCGCCCATCTACGGCCAGCCCTGGGGCTACCGCCAGCGCGCGCGGTTGTCGGTGCGGCATGTGCTGAAGAAGGACAAGACGCTGGTCGGCTTCCGCGAGCAGAACGGCAAGTATGTGGCCGACATGCAGCACTGCGAGATCCTGACGCCGAAGATTGCCAGCCTGTTGCCACTGCTGGGCGAGTTGAACGAGCAGTTTTCTCGACGCGATATCATTCCCCAGATCGAAGTGGCGGTCGGTGAGCATGTCGATGTTCTGGTGCTGCGTATTCTCGACGCGCTCACGCCGGCGGACGAGGCGCTGATCAAGGAGTTCGCCGACAGGCACCAAGTGCAGTTCTGGACGCAGACCAAGGGGCCGGAAACGGTGGCGCCGTTCTACCCGCTGGATGCGCCAAAGCTGAGCTACAGCCTGCCGGAATTCGGCATCACCATGCCGTTCGCGCCGACCGAATTCACCCAGGTGAACAGCGAGATGAACCGCCTGATGGTCAGCCGCGCGATGCGCCTGTTGGCGCCGCATGCCGGCGAGCGCATCGTTGATTTCTTCTGCGGCTTGGGCAATTTCACGCTGCCGATTGCGCGCAGCGGTGCGCAGGTGCTGGGTGTTGAAGGCAGTGACGCCCTGGTGAGGCGTGCAAAGCAGAATGCCGAGTACAACGGCCTTTCCGGTAACACGACATTCCAGATGATGAACCTGTTCGAGATGGATGAGGCTACCCTGGCCAAGTCCGGGCGCTTCGACAAATGGCTGGTTGATCCGCCGCGCGATGGTGCGATCGAGCTGATGAAATCAATCAGCGATGCAACCGCGCCGCGCCGCATTGTCTATGTCTCCTGTAGCCCGTCCACGCTGGCCCGCGACGCCGAGGTGCTGGTGCATGTGAAGGGCTATACATTGAAAGCGGCGGGCGTGATGAACATGTTCCCGCAGACTTCGCATGTCGAATCGATCGCGCTGTTTGAGCTAGAAAACAAATAAGGAATTTGAAGATGGAACGTTATGACGATCTGATTACTGAGGCGCTCAAGCGCGTGAGAGAGATCATGCCGTGGGACCTGAGCAGGGCGCTGGCGGCTGGCAGCAAGCCTGTCCTGCTTGATGTGCGCGAACCGGTAGAGTTCGAGCTGTTGCGCATTCCGGGCTCAATCAATGTGCCGCGCGGCGTGCTGGAGCAATCGTGCGAATGGGATTATGACGAGACCGTGCCGGAACTGGCGGGGGGGCGCGATCAGGAGATCGTGGTGATCTGCCGCTCCGGCAAGCGCTCGGTACTGGCGGCGGACATGCTGCAGCGCATGGGCTTTTCCAATGTTGTTTCGCTCAAGACCGGCGTGCGCGGCTGGAGCGATTACGAGCAGCCGATGACCAATGCGCAAGGCGAAGATCTGAATGCGGATGACGGCGATGTGCTGCTGGCTCCGCGCCTGCGGCCGGAGCAGCGCAAGCCGAGATAACCTGCTGCGCGATACAACTGCTGCGTGCGCGGTGTTGGCTCCGGCATCACGCGCTTTGCGCATGAGCTTTCACCGCAACTTCGTTGTCGGAATCCTCATGTACCTTGTGTACATTCCGGTTCCTGCGCTCCGTGCGCCTTGCGTTTGTGTCGCTCGCGACGGTTCTCGAAGTCTTCTATGATTTTGGTGAGAGAGCATTGCCGCCAAACTCGATGCCCGCCCATCCGTACTTGATGAAATTCCGTATGTTCTGGTGGTCCGTGCCATCCGGATGCTGCAGCACATCGTCGCGGTAATAGGCGCCGAAGCAGTGCAGGGTTTGTTGCTGCGACAATCCATGCAATTTGGCGAACGAGAACAGCTTGCACGAGCCGTTGTTTTTGCCGGCCTCGTTAAGCAGTTCACCGTTCTGGAACACGGTCGGCGTAAACTCATACTGCGAGTCGATCACCGCCATCGTTTCATCGAAGGCCACGTTCTCGGGAGCGTCTGCCAGGCGTTGCAGAAAAGATTTCAGTTCCATTATCCAATTCCAGTGAAGACGTTAAAAAGGCGGCCTTGGCCGCCTTTTCGTTGATGCTTTTATTGCTTAATCCCGTTCGCCGGCAAAAGCCATCAGCAGGTTGAGCAGATGGATGAACAGGTTGTAGATGTCCAGGTACAGGGTCAGCGTTGCCATCACATAGTTGGTTTCGCCGCCATGCACGATCTGGCTCACGTCGAACAGGATGTAGGCGGAGAAAATCATCACGGCGATGGCGGAGATGGTCAGGCTGAGCGCGGGGATCTGGAAGAACATGTTCGCCAGCGAGGCGACGACCAGCAGGATCAGGCCGATGAACAGGAACTTGCCCATGAAACTGAAATCCTTCTTGGTCGTGGTGGCAATGGTGGCCAGCGAGAAGAAGATGATGCTGGTTCCGCCTGCGGCCATGCCGACCAGCTGCGCGCCGTTCTTCAGGTGCAGCGCAACTTGCAGGATGGGGCCAAGGAACACGCCAGCCACGAAAGTGAAGCCAAGCAGGGCGACGATGCCCCATACGCTATTGCGCAGGGCGGTAACGGTGAACAGCAGGCCCATCATCACGCCGAACATCAGCAACCCGTAGATGAACGGATGTGCCGCCATGAACGAGAAGTTGATCGACATGCCGATGAACGCGCCGATGATAGTCGGGATCATGGTCAGCGCGAGCATCATGTAGGTGTTGCGCAGGACTTTGTTCTGCTCGATGGCAAGCGTGGCGCCTGGCAGGACGGATTGGGTTTCGTATTGCATGATTTCCTCCAGAGAAAACGGTTCTGTTTCAAAAGCGGACGTGAGACTACAGAAGCAGTGCAAAAGTTGCAACCTTGGTCTTGGGGAACATGGGGCATTTCAGGTATCATGCGCGCCATCGTGTGCTGGCAGTGCGCGGCTTGTTGGAACTTTCGGGTGAAACAAGGCCGTGGGCCGGCGCACTGGAAGTCCCAGGAGGTGTGGCCGAGTGGTTGAAGGCACTAGTCTTGAAAACTAGCGAGGATGAGAGTCCTTCGTGAGTTCGAATCTCACCGCCTCCGCCAAAATCGAATCAACTTGTAATCGTTCAGGAGTGAGAACTATGTTGCGCAAAATCCTTGCAGTCTTTCTGATGTCTGTAACTTCGATTGCAGCGGCGGATACGCTGGACATCGGGTTGAGCAATTCGACTGCGCAGTTCAAGTACGGCGTCCCCAGCTCCCTCACGAGCAAGTCGGAGATCTACGCCGAGCTGATGTACAACGACGCGAACAGCATCATTGGCGGCGTGGGGCTGCTGGTGGCGAACGACGAAATGACTGTGCCGGGCCTGACGATCGGCATTGGCGCAAAAGCGGTTGTTGCCACGATCAAGTCAACGCCAAGCAGGGAGAACGCCTCGGCGGTTGCCCTGGGGGCGCAAGTTCGCTACGAACTGCCGGTGGAACGCCGCGTCGCGTTCGCGGGCGAAATTTATTACGGACCCAAAATCGTCACCTTCGGCGATGCCGACCATTACCAGCAAGTCGGTGCACGCGCCGAGTTCTCCATTTCTCCGCAGGTGCAAGTCTACGCCGGCTATCGCAAGACTTGGTTCAGTCTGAAAAACATCGATGCGAACGCCACGCTGATCAACGGCCCGCATCTCGGCGTGCAACTGTCGTTCTGATCACTAAATTGGCGCGATGCTGAGATCGGCCCTGCTTCTCCTTTTGCTTTCGATGGCATCCCTGGCGCAAGCCAAGGATGTCTCGGCAAAGCAGGTCGGTGTCGAATACGCCCGCCAGAACCTGGACAAGGCCGAAGCTGAGCATAAGGACAACCTGCGACGCGTGTCCGATTCCGAGAAGTACTTTGCCGATGCGCAGAAGCGTTTGGCAGACGACAGGCAGAATGCCGCAGTGTCGAAAAAGAAACTGGATGAGGCCAAGGCGAAATACGAGAGAGCGCAGCAGTTGCTCGACGAGGCCTGGAAGCAACCTTAGGGCATTCCCCAAATATCCAAATTCCGTCGCAATACGGCGTTGCTCACAAAAAATTACTCCTTACATACTTGAGTATGCTGCGTCGCAATTTTTTGCTCGCGCCTTGTCTTGCTAGGACTTTGAATATTTTGGGAACGCCCTGGAGTTATATTTATTGCGCTCAATATCCCAGCGCGCGCGCTCCCTGATAGAAAACAAAACTGATCACCCAAGCCAGACCCAGCGACCACAGGATGGTCATCAGGGTGTAGCGCAGTTCTTTCGATTCGCTGCGCAAGGTGGCGATGGCGGAGAGGCAGGGGGTGTAGATCAGCGTGAACAGCATGAAGCTATAGGCCTGTACCCAGTCCAGTTGCTGTCCCAAGGCGTTGCCCAGCGCATCGCCGCTCAAACCATAGATCACGGCGAGCGAGCCGATGACGATCTCTTTGGCGACGAAGCCGAAGATCAGCGCGATGGTGAGTTGCTCGTTGATGCCGAGCGGGGCAAAGATCGGATGCAACAGGCTGCCGATCATGCCGGCCAGGGTGCCGGCGCTGGCAGGCGCGGCGGAAGGCGGCAGATGGGTGAGCAGCCAGACCAGCACCACGCCGGCGATGATGAATTGCGTGGCGCGGCGCAGGAAATGTTTCACCTCCAGCCAACCGCGCAGCAGCATCTGGCGGGCAGTGGGGAAGCGATAGGGCGGCAGCTCCAGCACGAACGGTTCGCTGTTCGGGTAGTTACGCTTGAATAGCAGCGCGGTGAGGATGGCGGCGGCGAAGCTGAACAGGTACAGGCTGAACAGCACGACCGGTGCGGCTTTGGGCGAGAACAGCGCGGCGGTGATGAATACGAACACCTGCAAGCGCGCCGAGCACAGCGAGAACGGGATCACCAGCATAGTGAGCAGCCGCAGCGAGCGCGAGCGCATTACGCGCGTGCCCATCAATGCGGGCACGTTGCAGCCGAAGCCCATCAGCAGCATCACGAAGCCGCGTCCGTCCAGGCCCATCTTCGCCATCAGCGCATCCATCAGGAAGGCGGCACGCGACAGGTAGCCGCTGTCCTCCACCATCGCCATGAACAGGAAGAACAATATGATGATGGGGATGAAGGCGGCGACGGTGGCGAAGCCGTTATAGGCGCCATCCAGCAGCAGGCCGGAAAGCCAGGCTGGCAGTCCCGCGCAGGCCGGGTCGAGCGCAGTCGCGCGCAACCAGCCCAGCGCTGCGCCCACCCAGCCCTGCAGCGGCTGGCCAAGCAGGAAGATGCCCTGGAACAGCACGTACATGATGCCGAAAAAGATCGGTAGCCCCAGCCACGGATGCAACATCACGCGGTCGAGTTTCTCGGTGAGGTTCTCCGGCAGTTGCGCCGGGATTTGCACGGCATGTTTCATCACGCGCGCCATTTCGGCTTCAATATGCTCGTCCTGTTCCAGTTGGCTGCGCAATTGTTCGGCCATGCCGGGCGTGGGGTAACGTAGCGCTTTACTGATGGCCTGCAGCGCTTCCTGATAGCCCGTGCCGTATTTTCCGCTGAGCAGGAAAATCGGCATGCCCAGCAGTTCGGCCATTTTTCTGCTGTCGATGGTGATGCCGAATTTCTTGGCTTCGTCGGCCATGTTGAGCAGCACCACGACATTCATGTTGAGCTGCTTCAGCTGCAGCAGCAGGCTCATCTGGCGTTCGATCTGCGTGGCATTCAGGATGATCAGCGCCAGATCAGGTACGTTGTCGTGCAGGAAATGACGCACCACTTGTTCGTCGTCGGAAAAACCGTGCAGGTCGTAGATGCCGGGCAGATCGATGATCTCGATCATGTCGGAGCCGAGCAGGATCTTGCCGCTCAGCAGTTCCACGGTGATGCCGGGCCAGTTGCCGACGCGGGCCGCGCCGCCGGTCAGGCGGTTGAACAGGGTGGACTTGCCGGTGTTGGGCATGCCCAGCAGAGCGATACGTTTCATGCTTTGCACACCTTGATCTTGGTGGCTTCGCTGCGCCGCAACAACACGTCCGTCGTGCCGATGCGCACCTGCAGGGGGCCGGAGAAGCTGGCTTTGCGGATCAGCTCGATTTGCTTGCCGCTGCGAAATCCCAATGCCAGCAGGCGCTGATGCAATGCTTCTTCGGCATGGATGGTGACGATGGTTGCGGTGTCGCCGGGATGCAGGTGAGCCAGGGTGAGAGAGGGCATAATCAAGTAGATTCCAGTTGCCTGCATTATTTCACAGCGGCGCCGCTCTTGTCGCGTTAGGCAGACCGATTGAGGTAGAATGCGGCCTTTCTTTTAGTGTGGCAACGAACATGATCAAGGGAAGTCTCGTAGCGATCGTCACGCCGATGAATGAAGATGGCAGCCTAGACTTGGCGGCCTTCCGCGCGTTGATCGATTTCCATATTGCCGAAGGCACCGACGCCATCGTGGTGGTCGGTACGACCGGCGAATCCCCCACCGTTAACGTGGAGGAGCACGAATTGCTGATCGCCGAGGCGGTGAAGCATGCCGCCAAGCGCATCCCGATTATCGCCGGAACCGGCGCGAACTCGACCAAGGAGGCCATCGAGCTGGCCACCTTCTCGAAAAAGGCGGGAGCTGATGCTTCGTTGACCGTGGTGCCTTACTACAACAAGCCGACCCAGGAGGGCCTGTACCAGCACTTCAAGGCCATCGCCGAAGCGGTGGATATGCCGCACATCCTGTACAACGTGCCGGGACGTACCGGTGCGGACATGAGCAACGACACCGTGCTGCGCCTGGCGCAGATCAAGAACATCGTCGGTATCAAGGATGCGACCGGCGGTATCGACCGCGGCAGCGACCTGCTGCAGCGCGCCCCCAAGGACTTTGCCATTTACAGCGGCGACGACGCCAGCACGCTGGCGCTGATGCTGCTCGGTGCACACGGCTCCATCTCGGTGACGGCCAACGTTGCGCCGAGGCTGATGCACGAGATGTGCATGGCGGCATTGAAGGATGAAGTCGCCAAGGCGCGCGAGATCAACTTCCGCCTGCTCGGTCTGCATCGCAACCTGTTCGTTGAGGCCAATCCGATCCCGGTGAAATGGGCAGTGGCGCGCATGGGCAAGATGAAAAACAACTTGCGCCTGCCGTTGACCCCGCTTTCTGCCGGGATGCAGCCATTGGTGGAAGCGGCCATGCGTCAGGCTGGCGTTATTTGATAGGAACAGACATGAAGTCAAGGAGCATCATATTGGGAGTCGCCGCGGTCTCGTTGCTGGCGGCATGCAGCATCTTTGACCGGAAACCGGTGGATTACAAGGCGGGGGCCGTGCAAATCCCGCCGCTGGAAGTGCCGCCCGATTTGACGGTTCCGGAAGCGGACCAGCGTTACACCATCCCCAGCTCGAACGGCGAGAGGGTTGCCAGCTACTCGGAATACACCCGCAAGGCTGAGCAGCCGTGTGTGGCACCCGCGAGCGCGCCGGTTGCGGCCAATCCCGCCCCGGCCCCGGCTGCCACGTTGCTGGAAAGCAACGGCATCAAGAGCATTTCTACGGGCGAACCATTTGATCGGAGCTGGCGCAGGGTTGGCTTGGCCCTCGATCATGCGCGCCTAGTGACAACGGATAAGGATCGAAGCAAAGGCATCTTCTTCGTCGCAGCCGCCCCGGCCAAGGATAGCAAGGAAAAACATCCCGATTATCAGGTCGTCGTGCGCGAAAGCAACGGCAACTGCGAAGTTACTGTCGTCGATCAGAACGGCAAGAACGATGCGGAGACTGCGCGACTCATCGACGTGCTGTATCAGAATCTGGACAAGAACGATCGCGGAGATGCGGTTCGCCCTCCTCGGTAGTGGCAGCGAGGGCAATGCCCTCGTCGTACAGGCTGGCCGTACGCATATCCTGCTCGACTGCGGATTTTCCCTGAGCGAGACGGTGTCGCGTTTAGCCCGGCTTGGTCTGCAAGCCGAACAGCTGGACGGCATCGTCGTCACGCACGAGCATGGCGACCACATCTCGGGCGTTGCCAGGCTGGCGCGCAAATTTTCCCTCCCGGTTTGGCTCACCCACGGCACTTTGCGTGCGCAACGCGCGGCGTTCAGCGGATTTTCCGTCAACGAGATCAATCCCCATCTGGCTTTCGCCATCGGCGATGTCCAAGTGCAGCCCTACCCCGTTCCGCACGATGCCGCCGAGCCGGTGCAGTTCGTATTCGGCGATGGCGAGCGCAGGCTGGGCGTGCTCACCGATGCGGGCAGCGCCACTCCGCACATTGAAGCGACCTTGAGCGGTTGCCACGCGCTCGTGCTGGAGTGCAACCACGATGCCGAAATGCTGCGCACGGGTGATTATCACTACACCCTGAAACAGCGCGTGGGCGGACGTTATGGGCATTTGAACAATGACGATGCGGCGGCCTTGCTGGGGCGGCTGGATAACAGCCGGTTGCAGCATATCGTTGCGGCGCATCTGAGCAGCAAAAACAATGTGGCCGAACTGGCAGTGGAGGCGCTTAGCGGAGTGCTGGGCTGTCCGCCGGAACAGGTGGGCGTGGCGACCCAAGCACTGGGACTGGATTGGCGCGAAATTATCTGAAACTAAGCTGCGAACAATAAAAAAGCCGACTTGCGTCGGCTTTTTCATCAAGCTGATTCAGCTTACTTCTTTGCTGGCTCAGCAGCTGCAGGAGCAGCAGGAGCTGCAGCGGAAGCAGCTTCAGCAGCAGGAGCGGAAGCAGCAGCAGAAGCGGCAGCAGCAGGAGCAGCAGGAGCAGCAGCTTCTTGCTTACCACAAGCGGACAGGGCCAGGGCCAACAGGGCAGCGATCAGAGCGGAGCGTTTCATTTGGATTCCTTCAGAATTTAAGTTAAGAGTCAATTGTTCTTTGTACCATTCGCAACAGGCTCACTGCCACGAATGGCGCGGCATTCTATCAATTCCTTCGAAAAATACTAGAGCCAGCCGCTTGGCTATAAACCCAGCGTTGCGCCGGAGGCGCATGGACGCGAGGACGTCCACATCTCGTGGAAGCGAGAATTGAGCAGGCGCGCGCCTTCCGGGTCGTTTTTGGCCAGCAGGCCGCGAGTATCATCGAAATGGTAGCGCCGCACATAATGCGCGTCATCGGCAACGGCGAACGGTTCGGAGATGTTTCGCAGTGTTTGTGGCGTCTGGTAGATGAACATGCTGTGGCCGAACTGGCGAAGCAGCATCATCACGCGCGGGCAATAGCGGATCAGGTGCTGCGGGTCGTGCGTCAGCAGATACAAGCGGCTGTTGGAGCTGGCGAGCAGAAAATGGCGCAAAATGTCATAGCGCGCTTCGGAATTGAAGCCGATGTCTTCGTAATTATTCTCGAAGATATTCAGCGTGCGTTGCGCCGACGCGCACACCGTATCCAGTGCGGCGATGTAGTCGGCTACGCCATCGAATTGGGTGTGCTGCAAAATGTCGTCGCCCATGCCCGCTTCCTTCCCTTATTTGGCGCCCGAGGTCACGTAGCCATCCAGATACCATTGATAGAGCAGGTCGGCCGCTTCGCGCGGGAGCTTGCTCGACGGGGGCAGGCTGCGCGCATCGGCCAACTCGCGCAGTGCGCGGTAACAGCCCTTGCCGACGGGATGCGCATCGCCATTGATGAATAACGTGCCGTCACGACACAGCATTTGCGTCTTGAGGTCGAGTTTTGCGCCCTGTTTCTGCAACGCCTGCTCGAAGCGAGCTTGTGACAAAGGCCTGGCGGGTGCATCAAAGAAGATGTGCGGTTTGGGTTCGGAGAGGTAGCAGCCGAGGAAATTGGCGATATCTTCGTCATCCCACTTTACCTTGCGGATCGCCTGCCCGACCTGCCGCAGCATGTCGTCGCTGATTTCGGCAGGATGCTTCTGCGCTTTCAGTCCGGGATCGGCGTAGGTGCCCTCGATCTCAATGCGATCTTGCAGGTAGATCAGGAACTGTTCCGCCAGTTCGTTGTACCACGGCGTGCGGAAGCCGATGGAGTAGGTCATGCAGTCGTCTTCGGCGATGCCGTTGTGCGCGCAATGCGGCGGCAGATAGAGCATGTCGCCCGCCTCCAGCACCCATTCCTGTTCCACCCGGAAATCCTTCAGCAGGCGTAGCGGGGCGCCCTCGACCAGGGTCTGGTCTTTCTGTGTGGAGATCTGCCAGCGCCGATGTCCCAATCCCTGCACCAGGAACACGTCATAGGCATCGAAATGTGGGCCGACTCCGCCGCCCTTGGGTGCGTAGCTGACCATCAGGTCG
>Ga0316624_10000590_pt1 | contig 12632 bp, 20 predicted proteins | sample OWC_Aug_N3_C1_D5_FD_207657 | JGI IMG/M metagenome (GOLD analysis project Ga0316624, IMG submission 207657) | Wetland soil microbial communities from Old Woman Creek delta, Ohio, United States - OWC_Aug_N3_C1_D5_A | ecosystem: Environmental > Terrestrial > Soil > Wetlands | place: USA: Ohio...
TTACCGATCAGCAAGCGTACGAATACATCATCAAACTGCTCACCGCCATGAGCAAGGCAGGCGGTTCCGACCTGTTCATCTCCAACGACTTCCCGCCCAGCATGAAAACTCACGGCGAGATGACGCCGATGACCACGCAAAAACTCAACGGTGCAATCACCCGCCAGCTGGCGCATGCGCTGATGAACGAAGACCAGCGCGCCGAGTTCGAAAAGGAGATGGAGTGCAACTTCGCCATCTCGGTGCCCGGCGTCTCGCGCTTCCGCGTCAACGTGTTCGTGCAGCAGCAGAACGTCGGTATGGTCATCCGTACCATCGCCGCCGAGATCCCCAACTTCGAGAAGCTCGGCCTGCCCGAGGTGCTCAAGGAAATCATCATGAACAAGCGCGGCCTGGTGCTGGTGGTCGGCGGTACCGGCTCCGGCAAATCCACTTCGCTGGCCGCGATGATCGACCACCGCAACCGCACCTCCAAGGGCCACATCATCACTGTCGAAGACCCGGTGGAATACGTGCACCAGTCCAAGCAATCGCTGATCACCCACCGTGAAGTGGGCGTGGACACCCACTCCTGGCATCACGCGCTGAAGAACACCCTGCGCCAGGCGCCGGACGTGATCCTGATCGGCGAAATCCGCGATGCCGAAACCATGGAACACGCCATCGCCTTCGCCGAAACCGGCCACCTGTGTCTCGGCACGCTGCACGCCAACAGCGCCAACCAGACCATCGACCGCATCATCAACTTCTTCCCCGAAGAGCGTCGCAATCAGCTGCTGATGGATCTCTCCGCCAACATGCGCGCGCTGATCTCGCAGCGCCTGATTCGCACCGTGGACGGCAAGGGCCGCAAGGCAGCCATCGAGATCCTGCTCAACACACCTATCGTTGCCGACAAGATCTTCAAGGGCGAATTCAACGAGATCAAGGGCATCATGGAAAAGTCGCGCGAGCTGGGCATGCGCACCTTCGACTGGTCGCTGTTCGAGCTGTACAACGACGGCTTCATCTCCTACGAAGAAGCGATCCGCAATGCGGATTCGGCCAACGAGCTGCGCCTGAACATCAAGCTCAAGAGCAAGCGCGGCGAACCGGCCTCGGCTACTGCCGGCATGGAGCTTTCGCTGCACGAGCACAAAAGCCCCGAAGAACTGGAGGCAGAGCGGCAGGCAGAATTGGCTGCCCAAGAAGAGCACAAGCGCCAGTTCGAGGCTGCGCAGCTCGCCAAGCAACAGCAGGAAAAGCAGCAACAGCAACAACAAACGCAGGCAGAAAAGCCGCAGCAGCCAGCGATCACGTTGGACAAGATTGAACTGTCGCTGGAGTAACGAAATCGGTCTGTGCGCAGCGCTTTAATAAAGCCTGACCTTCTATTTGCAGGGAGCAGAAACCATGATGCACGAGATCAGCCAGCTTGATATTCCGGACCACCAGCTGCAGGCTGTTAACGCACCGCCGCGGGTGAGCATCTCCAGAGAGATCGGGGAAGCGAGAATTATCCATACGATGTTCGGCAAGGCCAAGGTGCGCATCATTCGCCAGACTGACGGCCGCCGCCGCGTCTTGCTGCTGCTGGCGCTGGCAGCAATCGCGGCGCTGGCAGCCGCCGCTTGGTGGGCTTGGCTCGCAACTCAGCCAACCGAGCCTGTGCCGGGCGCAGGATCGCAACCCCTCGCGAGCGAGAAGGCGCCGGAGGGACAGTCACCCTTGCCCGCAACTATCGCCCCGCCAGCCGCAGCTCCTGCGGCGGAAGACAAACCGGTCACCCCGCCTGCCAGCGAGATCGCCAAACCGGCAATCATCCAGAAGAGTGCGCTGCAACCTGCGCAAAATGTGCAAGCAGCAACCCCGATGCCCGCACAACCGGTGGCGCCCAAACCGTCGCCGGCGAGCAGGCAGCAAACTCCGCCCCCCGCTCCGCCGTCGTCGACGCAAACGGCCAAACCGGTGCCACCCACGCCGATGCCGCCAAGGCAGCCAGCCCCAGCCGTCGTGGCGCCTCGTACAACGTTGCCCGCGCGGCCCGCGGCAAGCAGCCCGGCGACGGCTGTGCCACTGGCCTCACCGGTGGAAGGCGGAGCCGCATCAACCCAAACGCCCGCCGCAGCAGACATGTCAGGCAAATAATCGCGCCGGCTTCCGCACTGGCGAGGGAACCAAACAAAGCCGTTGGGTGTCTCGAATTGGTGTGGCTGCCTGCCAAGTATTGCGTTGGCGGCCTGAATTTACGAGAATGGTTGCCATGGACAGAACAATGAAGATTCGCGCACTCACCGAGGCCGCCAAGACCGAGGCGGGGCAGGGAGTTCGCGCGGAGACAAAAGACCAATCTGCTGAACTGGCCAAGATCGCCGCGCAGCTTGAAGACGAGCGGAGTAAAACGCTCGAGCTCCTGAAAGACATCGTGCAACTGCGCGAGAGCCTCAAGCAGGAACAGGCCAGATCCGCCGATCTGGAGGCCAAACTGACCAGGTTGGCTACCGTGGAAGAGAATCAACTCGCCAAGAAGAATGCCCAGCTGCAAGAAGAAAAAAATAGATCGCTCGAATACATGAGAACCATCGAGCAGCTCCGGGAAAACATCAAGCAGCATCAGGCAAAGACGACCGAGACGGCAGACAAATCCGCTGAACTGGAAGCAAAGACAAAAGCAGTGGCCGAATTGGAAGCCAAGGTAAAAGATTTGACCAGCGTGCTCGGGGTAATTTCGAAAATCGCTGCTACGGGGAAGCTGGATATCAGCGCCTGATATTCGTGGGCCCGGGGAGTGCCAACCCAAGTTGATCGCATTGCGCTAACGGGGCAGTGATTTTGCAGTCGAATAATTCTAGCGGGAGGGGGCTTATGTCACATGAGGACTTGGAGGCGCGCGATAAATTTCTTTTCACGCTGGAATGGTTGCTGGAGGTGACCAAGCGCCACTCGGACGGACTGCAATTCGGGCTGGCCCACATCAATTATGAAACGCCCAAAGTTCTCGGCGAGACTTATGGGGCGCAAAAAGCAGCACAAAAGCTGGACGAGGTTTCGCACTCTCTGCGCAAGGCTTTCCGCAAAACCGACCTGGTGGCGCGTGATGGCGCCGACTTCTGGATTCTGGTGCCGTTCACTCCTGCCGAAGAGAAACTGGTCGACAAGATCAAGTACATCATCGAAACGGCCTCGCTGAGCGGCCTGCACATTGTGGAACGCGATATTTCCTTTTTCGTATTGCCCAACGATGCGGCAAAACTCGGCGCAAACAGCTCGGCGCTGGAATTTCTCGATTACCTCAAGAAAAATCACATCGCGCTGGCCAGCAACGAACTGACATTGCCTGCCAGACAATAGCCGCTGCGATCAATGGCGCCTGGCTCGGGCGCTTGCCGGCCAACCGGATGTCTGGCCGGCGCAAACGATCTGCCACACTCATAGCATCTCGATGACCCATTTCGTCACCGTCCCGGTGGCGTGGACACACTGCTGGCCGCGCGCCTCGTCGAAGGCCTTGTAGTCCTCCACATTCCACATGTCGTAGGTGCGCCCGGTGAACTGCTGCTGCAACTGGCGGCAGGTGACCCCGCCGAATTCCTGGCGGAAACGCTCGGTGAGTTCCTTTGCCTTTTTGAAATTGTTGATGTGGCGCCCGCTGCCGCCGGAAAGGCCGTGGCTGGCCTTCACCGTCTGGTCATCGACGATCCCTATGGTTTCCTGCACGGTGCCACTTTGCTGGGCAGGTCAGCACTGGTTCTCGTACATGGCCTTCAGAAAAGTCTCCATGTCGGTATTCACCAGATCGGCAAGCAGATTGATATGCTTGTTGATCTGCGCGACGGGGCCGTCACCGGCTAGCGTGAGTTGCGGATTCCATCCCGCGCTCATCACCTCGTCGCCATACTCTTCATCCATAAGCGCTTCATGATCGATGTCGCATTCGTCCAGATTCATCGCAATGCTGTTCATGTCACACCTCCTCACTGAAGGCACTCAAACATGCCCTTGGATGTACGCTATTGGATTTCGTGAATGAACGATATACACAATAACCGGTATTTAATCAGTAATCTTCACAGTAGTTGTGCTGCAGTGAGGGGCTTCCTCGGCGTGGTTGATCCCGCTCATCCTTCCCTGGACGTGCCGGGCATGCCGAGAAAGCCAATGGACTGTAATGGCCTATCTACGGGCATTCCGGAAAGGTTGAGGACAACCGGAGTCTGACGCGACGTATCACCTTCCGCGCGGAAGAGAAAACCGTATTGGGCGTTTTGGTACGTCCGCGAGCTGGATGGTGCTTGTTGATATTCGCAACCGGGCTTTCGCCCGCGTCTGCTAGTCGCGGATCTTCTCCAGCGCACGTCGTATCTTCATCACCTCGGCCTATGTTCATCTCATTGGTAGCCATGTCACACCTCCCTACAGGCGCTCTAGAACACGCACTGGCACAAAGGCTATCGAATCGGGCAAACGAAATATATAAGCAATACTCGGTATTTGATCTGTAGTCTTGACCGTAGCTGAATCCGAGAAAGTTAATGGCTTTATGTATTTTTGCCCTACCTCCGGATAGGCTGCGAGCCTGTAGACAAGAGGATGCAAAGGCGGGGAGAGCCCCGAGCCGCTTAATAGCCGGTTTGTGCTCGGGCAGGCCTGCCCAGGGGGATCAGGTACAGAGGCGTTGCTCCAGACGGTAGCTGCAGCAGGCGGGAAACCTCGCTGTCGTTGAAGGCGCCCACCGTGGTTGCGCCCAGTTCCAGGGCGGTTGCCTGCAGCAGCAGGTTCTGGGCGGCATGGCCGGCTTCCATGTGCACATAGCGCTCGGCACGCTTGCCGTAGCGCGCGCTGGTCCGGTCGAACACGGCGGCGATGACCACTACCAGCGGGGCCTGGCTGATCCAGGTCTGGCTTATCGCCGCGTGCGCCAGTTGCGTGCGGATATCGCCAGCCGATACCACCTCCAGGCGGTGTCGATCCGGCAAGTAGTGATAGACCCCGGCGGCCAGATTCTCGGCAGTGCCCACTGCCAGATAAACTTCCAGCGGATAAGTGGCACCGGCAGAAGGCGCCGTGCGATGCCCCGGTGCGGTGACGCCTTGGGCCGCCCATACCAGCCGCGAGATTTCGGACAGCTTCAGCGCAGTTGGGGCAAATTCGCGCACCGAGCGGCGGTGCGCCAAAGCCTCTTCCAGGCTCATGGCGCCTGCCTTGGGCGGCGGGGGCAAGGTCACGCCCGGAGCAGCCGCCCCTGTCGCACCTCCACTAGTCGATGCAAAGCTCGCCATAACTGTCGCCAGAATGAAAAGATTCGTTTTCATGATGCACGAAATTATTGCCCCGTTTCAGGTGGAGCGGAGCGATCCCAAAGACCATCAATGATGGCATCGCGCAACTTCGCAGCTACCCATTTTGCGCACACTTGGGATAGATCGAACCCGCCGCGTTCAGTTCCCCAACGCGATCATCGCACCGACCCCAAGTCCATAAGGCAGGTGCGAAAGCGTGCTCGCAAGCAGCGCATTCGAGCCCTGCGGCCCGCGCCGGCCAAATGCGCCCCAGCCGAATGAGGGCAGCAGGATGAACCAGGGAAGCGCTGATGTAGCCAAACCGAACAGCAAACCGCCAAGCAAATGATTGCCGGGGAAGGGTAGCCCCGTGGCGAGGAAAAAGAGCGGGTAGATCAGCGCCACACCGCCGCCACCGATAAGAAAATGAAACGCCCAGCCCGCCTTTACTTCATATCGGAGAGGTCGGGAGTCGAGGATGTTGGAGTGGCTGAACTGCCCGCGCAGCAAGCCCAGGAACCAGCGCCCCACCAGCGCGATGTTGACGCCGCTGGTGATGCCCGCTTTGGCTGCGTAAGTTTCGGTGATATCCATCAGCACGGCACCGACGATGCCGCCAAGAAACGCCCACGCTAGTATTTCCATGGTTTACCTTTGCGTCAGTTCATCCTGCACACTCGGTTTCAATAGCATCCAGCATCGCATTAAAACCCTTCAGAAACATCCTGTCCCTTGCCTCTGCGCTGATGGCGAACCTCGTGCTGTCGGCCTTTGCCGCCGCCGCTTCCGTGGAAAGGACATGCAGCGCATGGTCCGCCATCAGCGAGCCAATGACGTAATCGCGCTGAATGAACAGCCAGGCCTCGGCCGCAGACTGTGACAGTCCGGATTTCAATAACAGGCCCAGCAGGGTATCCAGAAATTCGGTCATGTTCGGTGACGACGGGCAACGCTGCGCAAGCAACGGAACGGCAAGCACATGGCGGTGGCCCATCTCGCGATAATTCAGCGCCAACTGCTTCAGTCCCCGTCGCCAGCCGATCTTGCCCACATTGGGCAGCGCCACCTCGCCGAGCATGCGGTCAACAGCGGCATCGAGTATCGCCCCGCGATCCGGAAAGTGATGGTAGAGCGACATCGCCTGGATGCCCACGCGCGCGCCCAGCTTGCGAGTGCTGAATGCATCCATTCCTTCATCATCCAGTAGCGCAAGGGCGGCAACGACGATCTGCTCGCGTACCGAGACGGTTTCCCTGGCGGGTGCGGATGGCTTGGTGGGCTGTCTTGACATCTTACAGTGTAAGGCTAGAATTGATTGCCTTACATTATAAGGCTAACCAGCGAGGACTCTGCGATGAGCAAATACATGGTCTCCCCGGCAATGCGTTTCTTCTTGTCATTCTCGGCTAGCGTAATGCTGCTGGGCATCTGGCTTACCGGCTTTTCCGTGGTGAGTTGGGTGCTCTACGCGCCGCTCGGCTTCTTCGGCTTCGCGGCGATCACCGGCATCTGCCCGGGGCTGATTCTTTCCCGCATCGTCTTCCCGGAGAAGAAATAAGGCGACGGTTCAGGCGACCATCTCTGCGAGCTTGCACACGGTGTTCCAGTTGCGCCCGCTGGCCGCCACGCCCAGCAGCTTCTCCGCCCGGGCGGCCAGCTTCGAACGGCCGAAGCCCTCCGGTGCGTGCAGGTAGAACACCTTGCCTACCAGCTTGAAGCGTTCGCTTGCGGTCTTCAGGGCTTCCAGCGACTTCAGATCCGGATGCTGCGGCGCCTCGGCCAGAAAGAGCAGACTCAGGGATTTGGGCTCAGCTTCTGCTTCCGGGTAAGGATTGTTCGCCATCGCCTTGCGTAGCTCCGCCGCATCGAGCAGCAGCACCTGCGGCGCGAAGCCATACTGTGCCTCAATCGCCGAGCTGATCTTCGCAGCCAACGTCGTCCTGTTCTTCAGGGCGCAGCGAAACACCACATTCCCGCTCAGCAGATAAGTCCGAACTTCGTTCAGGCCCATTTCCGTCAGCAGTACTGCGAGTTCTTTCATCGGCAACGGGTGGTTGCCGCCAATGTTGATGCCGCGCAGCAGCGCGATGAGCGTGGTCATTGGTTGTTCGGATGAGAAATAGATAAAGGTCAGGAGGATAGTCTATCGAAAAACAGTTCGAGCCTGATCCTTTGATTTGGGAGTTGTGCCAGAATCAGCGAAGTCGCAGCGCGAGGAGAGGAATGAATGAAATACCGGCACTACAAGGGCGGCATCTACGAGATCGTCTGCGAGGCACGGCTGGAGGCAGACCCCAACGTCATCATGATGATCTACCAATCCGCAGAAGGGCTGATCTGGGCGCGGCCCAAGGCGAATTTCTTCGAGCAGGTGCAACACCAGGGGCAAAGCGTGCCGCGCTTCGCTCCGCTGGGCTGAGGCGCAGCCCGCCGATTAATTTTCACAATGGAAGAAAATGATGGACTTCGCAAGTTTGCTCCTCTTGCTGGCAATGGGGGCGCTGGTCTGGTACTGGCTGCACAGCATCCGCATCCTCGAACTTGCACGCGAAGCCGGCAGGCAAGCCTGCCTCAAAATGGACGTGCAGTTTCTGGATGACACTGTTGCCAGCACCCGTCTGGCGCTGGCGCGCAATGCGCATGGGCGCAGGGTATTGCGGCGCACCTATCGTTTCGAATTCAGCGAGACGGGCAACAGCAGAAGAGAAGGCGAGGTGATCATGCTCGGTGACCGGGTCGAAAGGGTTGCCATGGAGCCATACCAGATTCCGGGCTGAGAGAGCTTCCTAGAATTTTCCCGAAACAAATAGCTTGCCGCCGAAGTCCGGGCTGCCGTCGGCCAGGCCCTTGAGGAGCGCCACCTGAATCGTCGTGTCGCCGGAGACGTTCTGCGAGGCATACACGGTCACATCGCGCAGCGTGGCGCTCGTGGCGAACGCGCTTTGCGCTGCGTTGTACATCGCCCCGATCCTGGTGCCGCCGCCCAGCATGTGGTCCATTCCCAGCGTGCCATAGGCGACGTTGTTCGTGACGATGCCGGCGGGTTTGCCCACGATCTTGTAGCCCGCTGTGGCGAAGAGCGTATTTGCCTCGCCCAGCCGGAAACGCCCGTCAAGCTGCGCCGCGTAGTCGTTCTCGCCGGTGCCCAAGCCCTTGTCGGCATCGGCGGTGCCGAACTTGATCTTGCCCACCACGTCGAGCGACCTGGCTTCCGATGCGTGCAGACGATAGGCTGCCGATGCGATGACATCGCCCATGCCGGAGTTCGTGGTCGTGGCCTGGGTGCTGCCTTGCGTCCCGAACATGCCGCCGCCACTCATGACGGAACCGGGCGTGCTGATCCGTCCCATGCCGGGAATGACGCCGCCGGGGCCGGTGATGCTGATGTAGGCCAGCGTGAGGCCAAAGGCGGCGCGGCCGGCGGCATAGTTCAACGTGAAGGGAACGTAGGTGATATCGGTGGACTGCGTGTTGCCGTACTTGCCGGTGCTGTATTCGATTCCCGCGCTGTAGCCAAATCCGTCATCGGCCAGTGCCAGCGTGGAAAAACCCGGCAAGGCTGCGCCTAGTGCGAGCACCTGTGCAAACCGTTGCAGACCGGGATACGCGATGGGGGATGTCTTGCGGCGGATGCTCATGAGCACTCCTCGTTCGTCCATCTTGAGATGTGGCGCAAGGAACCAGGCTGCGAAGTCGTTTGCGCCGGTGCCGGTTCCTTGCGTCGTGAGGGAAGCAACCTGGGTGATCAGCGGCGCGGGCCTCCACCCATTTCACCTCCGGGGCTCATTCCGCCGCCAGGCCCCATCATGCCACCTCGGGCCGGGGGCTCATCAGGCAAGGTCACGCCGCGCTCCTTCGCGCGAGCCATCATCTGCTCGTGATGTTCGTTCCTGATGCGCTCGCGTTCCTCGTCGGACTTCGCCGCACGCATCCTGGCGCGATATTCGGTGCGCTCTTTCTGCGTCATCAACTGGCTGCCATAGATGCGATCCTGATCACGCACTTGGTCGCGATCCCGGGTCACGTCGCGATCCTGGGTTTGATCCTGCAGGCGATCGCGGTCCTGCGTACGATCCTGATCCGCCGCGAACAACGGCCCTGCTGAAACTGCCAAAGCACCAGCCAATACAGACATCGATACGGTTTTCGTAAACATCGTCGTCTCCTTTTCGTGGTTATGAGCCGGATGACTATGCGCCGTCCGCGGTTGAGGTGCAAGGTAGGTGAAGTTGGTAGCTGAAGCCGTGCGCGCATGCCGCTCAATCAGGCGCGGCGTTTTGATTGGCGAAAGCGCTAGAGCCGTGCCGTCGCCGGTGCTAACCTGCGCGCACCGACTTGCAGGAGAAGGACATGAGCGACATCACCAAGAATTCGCAAGACCCCGTCTATGCGCGCCTGCTCAAGGCCGCGCTGGAATGCTTTCTGGCCGACGAATACCACAAGGTCACCACCCGCATGATCGCCGAGAAGGCGGATGCCAACGTCTCGATGATCCGCTACTACTTCGGCAACAAGGAAGGGTTGTACGAGGAAATGATCCGCAGCACGATGAAGCCGCTGCTGGACGTCCTGGACGGATACCTGTCGGATATCGGCGGCTACGGAGAGTTCCTGCGGCTCTATTACGACACCATGCGCAAACATCCCGAGTTTCCCAAGCTCGTCCTCAAGGTGCTCGCGCTCAACCAGGGGCCGGGCCGGCGCTTCATCCTGCAACTGATCGAGCGCGGCCGAACCCGCGGGGCGCAGAAGCTCGAGGAATTGAAAGCTGGTGGTCAGATAGATGCAGCGCTCAACCCTGATGTCGTGCGCATGTCATTCGTGAGTCTTGCGATGATGCCTATGCTTTTGAAGGATATCTTCGAGGAGCAAATGGGCGAGGAGATGGACGAGGCTTTTCTTGACGACTTGGCCGCCTTCAACGGCAAGCTGCTGGTGGCAGGGATGGCCGCGCAGAAAGGAGCATGAGATGACATTGCAGAAGAACGTCGGCGCAGTACGCCGTTTCGCCAAACTCGCCAGATTCGGCGCCTGGCTGCAGAACCTGCCCAACAAGCTCGTGCCGCCGCCGTTCCGCCTCGTCCAGATCGGCGCGGCCTACTGGCAGTCGCGCGCGCTGTACGTTGCCGCGCGGCTCGACATCGCCACCGTGCTGGCCGACGGCGAACTCACCGCCGAGGAGATCGCCGCGCGTGTGCAGGCCCAGCCGGATGGCATCTATCGCCTGCTGCGCATGCTCGCCGCCATCGGCGTGTTCGAGGAAACCGCGCCGCAGCGCTTCCGCAACAGCAAGCTCTCGCACTGTCTGCGCGAAGGCCACCCGCAAAGCGTGCGCGCCATGATCCTCATGCACAATTCGCCAGAGATCAGCCGCCCCTGGTACGAAACGCTGGAGCAGGGTGTGCGCAGCGGCGCGGTGCCGTTCAGCCTCACGCACGGGCAGGAGCTCTACGCCTACATGGACAGCCATTCGGAGTTCGACGCCCTGTTTGCCCGTGCGATGGACAGCGTGGAGGCGCTCATGGGCGACAGCTTCGCCACCGATTTCGACTGGTCCCGCTTCGAGCGCATCATCGACGTCGGCGGCTCCAAGGGCGCCAAATCCCTCGCCATCCTCAAGCGCCATCCGCAACTCAAGGCACTAGTGGCCGACCGCGAACAGGTCATCAGAGGCGCGGCGCAGTTCTGGCAAGAGAAGGGCGAAGGCGAGGTAGCGCAGCGCATCAGCTACGAGGCGTGCGACCTGCTGCAGTCCGTACCCCGGGCGCAGAGCAACAAGGACATCTACCTGCTGTGCGCCGTGCTGCACGGCTTCGATGACGAAACCTGTATCACCGCGCTGCGCAATGTGGCGAGTGCCGCGGCAGGCACCGGTGCCACCATCGCCGTGATGGAGATGGTCGTGCCGGATAGCCAAGCCGATGCAGGCACGGCCTCGTTCGACATGCAGATGCTCGTCAACACCCGTGGCCGGGAAAGGACGCTGGGCGAATGGCGGCGGCTGTTTGACAAGAGCGGGCTGCGATTGCAGGAAGTGGTGGGGTTGCAGTCGTTCGGGAAGATACTGGTACTGCGGGCTATATGAAACTCGAGCTTGGCCCCTTTAGCTTGCTGCTCATTGATTCTGCCGAATTTGCTGGATTTGCTGCCCAAGGACGGGAATGGATTGTTGTATCGTGTCCCAGACGATGTCCAGGTTGATATCGAAATAGCCGTGCGCCATGCGGTTGCGCATTCCGCGCATGCTCTTCCATTGCACATCAGGATAGCGGGCTACGAATTCGGGATATTCATCGGCCAGCTTGGTGGCGGCCCTCGCCGATCACCACGATGTTTAGAATTACCGCCTGCTGGGTTCGCTTGTCGTCGAGAAAATCTTCCTTGGAAAAACCTTCGACATAACTGCGGATAAGGCCAATCGCTTCAAGCATGTGGTCGAGATAGTCGTTGTGGCGCAATGGCTTCCCGGAGCTCATACCAGCGTTGCCTCTTTGAGTATCTGGTCGCGAAACTTGGCTGGCAGATCACCTGGGGTGAGTACATCGACCGATACACCGAGTAATTCTTCCAATTCGAACTGGACAGCGCCAAGATCAAGCAACGTTGCACCGGGCAGCGGGTCGACCAACAGGTCGAGGTCGCTGTCGCTACTGTCCTCTCCGTGCAGCACAGAACCGAACACGCGTGGGTTGCGCATTCTGCTTTGCTCAATCACGCGGCGAATGGCAGCGCGATGTGTATGGAGTGCTTCTGAGGGTTTCATGGTCGATGCCGATTTAATGATCGGAATTTGATGCGCTAATTATGCCGTCTTTTTACTTGGCGGCACAGGTAGCTGCGAAGTTGGCTGCGTTGGCCGAAACCGTGGTACGCCCCCTATTGTTCCAGCGAAACGGACAACAGCAGGAGGGAAGGGGAAGTGGTCATGCTCGGTGAGCGGGTTGAAAGGGTGGCCATGGAGCCGTATCAGATTGTGGAGTGAGGGAGTGTTGCTAGGGGAGGGGCGAGCCAAAATGCGAAGCCGCCCCCTTTAGCTATGTGTCTTGCTTTGGTGGCTACGGGCTGGATTGTGCCGTAAAAAAAGCCCGCGCGTGCGCGGGCCTTGGGCTGGACATGCATGCCGGGTAACTACATGCCCACCATCGAAGCGGCAGGGTCATACGAACGGGCCATCTGCAAGAGTTCCACGCCTTTCACTGCATCGGGGTCATATCTCACCAGCAGCGAGTGTGGATGCTGGCGGTGCTCGAACTCCGCGCATTCCACGCCGATGCGTCCTTCCAGGCATCTTTCCAGATCTCTTCTGGTCGATGCATCCAGTTCCGGATGCATATGGATCATCATGTCGGCTGTGCTCATGATTACCTCCTTAGG
>Ga0316624_10000591_pt1 | contig 12631 bp, 10 predicted proteins | sample OWC_Aug_N3_C1_D5_FD_207657 | JGI IMG/M metagenome (GOLD analysis project Ga0316624, IMG submission 207657) | Wetland soil microbial communities from Old Woman Creek delta, Ohio, United States - OWC_Aug_N3_C1_D5_A | ecosystem: Environmental > Terrestrial > Soil > Wetlands | place: USA: Ohio...
GATCAAATCCCGTTCCGACCTTCCCGACGAAATGCAGGCGACCCTGGTGATAGCCACCAAGGAGAAGAGCGCCAAAATGCTCCCGGGATCCCGTCGGCTGGGTGTAGCCGGCGATCACGAACTCCTCCTCCTGATGCACCTTCACCTTAAGCCAGTGGGTTGCGCGCGCTTCCACGTAAGGACTGGACGGGTCCTTCGCCACGAGTCCCTCGTACCCCTTGCGTTTAGCAATGCGGAAAGCCTCAAGACCATTCGTGGCAAGCTTGCGCGACGGCATTAGAGCCGAGCACGGCACAAGCGACCGCTCCATTACGCTGCGTCGCACGGAGAGAGGCTCGCGGCGAAGATCCGTACCCGCGCAGTAAAGACAGTCGAACACGACATACACCGGCTCACCCTGCTCCTGCTGCAGCAGCTGGAACCGGGAAATGCCCTGCCGGTCGAACACCACGACTTCCCCGTCCAGAAGCAGGGTTTCCGGCTGCAGGAGGGCGATGGCCGCGGCGATGCGAGGAAAGCGCTCCGTGCGATCCTTGCCGTTTCTCGAGAGCAGACGCGCGCGGCTTCCTTCCTTGTACGCCAGGATCCGGTCTCCATCGTACTTCTCTTCGTAGACCCATCCCGGGCGGTCAAATGGCTGCGGCACGAGCGTGGCAAGCATCGGCCGCACGCGAAACGGGATCCGGCTCTGCACACGCTCCCCCTGGTTGGCGTCAGTCAACCGGCCTCGCCGGCTCGCGCCCGCTGAAGACCAGCCGCTGCTGCGCGGCGGTCGAGCTGCCGCAAAAGACTCCCTGAAGCCATGCCGACATTACTCCCGCGTGACTGGAAGGCAGGCAGCGTAGCCTCATGCCGCCTGTCACAGCGGCACGCACCCAGTGCCAATCGCCCCTAACTGCCGAAGGTACAGTGGCCTCGCAGACTGACTATGTAGTGGGCCACCTGTGTCGCCTGCGCACTGGTCAGCATTGGATTGGGCATCGTGAGCGGCAGCGATTTTTCGTCCCAGTGGGTATGAATGATGAAGTGCGCGAGGCTGCGCGTCGTGGAGTCCGGTCGATTGGCCATCGCGCAGAAATCTGGTGATCTATTTTCCAGAATTGGACGGCGCTCTTGCTTGCTGGCGACGATGTGACAAGCGGAACACACCATCTGCGCAATCCGTTCACCTTCCCTCGCTCGGGCGTCGGGCTCGGCCCCGCGCGCAAGTCTCGAGCCGCCGAGCGACACGGCAACTATCAACATCAACGCAATCACCGTGAGCCGGCTCGCATAGCTTGCTGTCCAGGCCGCCGCCACGACTGGTTGTATCCGTCGCATTGCCATGCACTGCCACCTCAGCGACATGTCGAAGGCAACGTTCATATCAAGGCTCCGTGGTCGTAACGATTGGCATCAGCGCGATTCCCCTGGAATCATTCCGTATGGAAGCGCGATTGGCCATACGGAATCCCCACACTCAAGCGGCTCGCCAGAAATTCACGGACTGTCTCGCCCCTGCGCTCCTGCAGGAGGGCGCAGCAGACCGCAGTGTTTCCATCGCCAGGAGTTTCCGGATGCATTGGTTACTGAAACAGCCTCAGACGGCTGGAGATTGCGACGTACGCAAGCGCCAGCAGGAAGAAAATGGCCAGCCCCAGGAGTATGGCTCTGCGGGAGCCGACTTCCGGCGCCAGATACGCGATCGTGAGCATATAGGGCACCCAGGACACGAGGGTGCCGACCAGCACCCACTTCGCGTGCTGGCTGACCGCCGTATCGCCTGCGGTCTGGCCGATAAAGAAGTACGCGACGAGTGTGAAGACGGGAACTAGCGTGGCGAGGCCGGACAGGGTGCGCCGACCCCCTTCTTCGAGGCCCACAATGACCGCAGTAAATAAGCCACCGGTGATGAAATAGACCATCAGACGCGCTAGGTTCATAAAGCCGCTCTTTCTCTAGAGAGTTGTGGCGCCCAGGATGGTAGCGCTCCGCCCGCGCCGGATCTATCCAGCACTCGTTGTGAGCGAGTACTGACGATTTTCGAAGAGCGCGCTAAGCGCCATGGCGGACGACTTGCGGCGCTTATTTCCTGGCCAAGGGAGGATGCCGTCGAGCTCTCGCAGGCCTTGTTCTTCGTCGTCTGCGTCGCGAGTCAATGGGTGGCGGCGAATGGGGATTTCCTCGTCTTCGAACCACAACAGGGTAAGGGTTCAATAGTTCCTGAAGAACCTATCCCTCGGCGCGTAACTCGCCTGCGCGCAGATCCGGACCAGGGATTCTACAACTTTCGATTTGAGGCTCTCCGTCAGCGGGACAGAGCGGGATCTTCAATTTTGACCCGGTGACCATGCGATTGTTCGGCGGACACGGGGCCGGCACTATCGGCGCAGACTTCTCCGGCTCCCTACCCGTTTACTCGCTCCGTTATCCCCTAGCGCAATTCCGGCTCGAGGACTTCTCCAAGAACCTGTAGCCTAGGATCATCGGGGAAGGATTGATGGATTTCTCTGTGAGGGACGCGTGAGCCTTTGTAGCAACTGAGTCGCGAACGTTTGTCCGAGTCGGGTAAAGTCACAGAGCAATGTCGAAGCCGCTAAAGATGGCGCTCATCGTACTCGTCCCACTCGCACTTCTGGCGGCGGTGGTGGTGTTTCCGTTGTCGCGAGCGATTACCAAATCCCGATTCGAAGCCGTTGCTTCCGATGCAATCGGGCTGGACGTTGTGATTAGAGGCAGCGTGTCCATCGGTCTCCTTCCCACCCTGCATGTAGTGCTGAAGGGCGTGACGGTTAAAAATGGGGAGTCGCAGATCGCTTCACTGGGCGAAGCCGATGTCGGTGTGGAATTGTGGCCGCTGCTACGCAAGCAAGTCCGCATCAAGCGATTGCTGTTGCAGAACGTGAACGTCGAGGTCGAACGAGACCGAAATGGGCACTTCAACTTTGCGAAGCCAGTAAAGATAGAAGGTCCCCTACCGGCGATGAATCTTGGACTCGTGTCGCTCACCAAGGCGACCTTTCGCTACACAAATCGAGAGTCCGACAGTGAAGTCAAAGCCACCGACTGCAAGCTCGAGAGCAGCGACGTGCAACTCGCGGAGGGAAACAGGGGAGACATCTTGAAACACCTGTCCCTTTCCGCGCAGGTTGAGTGCGCCGAAATGCGCAACAACCTGTTTGTCGGCAGCGAAGTCCGCTTCTCCGTCGCGGACGAACACGGCATCTTCAAGCTCACGCCGCTGACGATGCGAATCATGGACGGCAGAGGTTCGGGAAACATCGAGGTGGACTTTACCGGTGCGGTACCTGTGTATCGCGTTCACTATGCCGTTACGCAGTTGCATGTCAACAATCTCTTCAAGGCGCTTGCGCCCGGCAAAGTGGGTGAAGGTTTCATGAACTTCACCGCCGACTTATCGATGCGTGGGTTCGACGCCGCTGAAGTGACTCGCACTGCGCAGGGCGAAGCATCGCTGCGCGGTAAAGATCTCGACATTGCGATTGGTGATCTGGATAAAAGGTTGTCGCGCTATGAATCGAGTCAAAGCTTCAATCTCGTCGATGTCGGCGCCTTCTTCATCGCCGGTCCGCTCGGTACCCTGGTGACCAAAGGCTACAACTTCGCGAGCGTCTTTCAAGGCACGGGAGGTAATACCCACATCCGCGTGCTCGTGTCGACCTGGAAAGTGGAGAATGGCGTCGCACACGCACAGGATGTGGCTATGGCAACGAATGAGAATCGCCTTGCGATGAAAGGCGCGCTCGATTTCGTCAATCGCGACTTCGATGACGTGACGGTCGCAATTCTCGACCTCAAAGGGTGCGCGCGGGTCGAACAGAAGATCCGTGGACCATTCAACAAGCCGGAAGTTGAAATGCCCAAAGTTTTTGCTTCCCTCACCGGCCCCATCAGCAACCTGATCGGCAAGGCGAAGAAACTGTTCGGCGCGAAGTGCGTCGTATTCTATGAAGGGTCAGTTGCGCCTTGAGGGAGCTCAACCGTCCAGGGCAGCCCGAGCAAGCTCCAATGAAGACCCGCAGGCCTTGGACCATACGTAGTGGGAGAGCGCTCCCGCCCACTGCGCTCCGTCCATCCGCGAAAAACCTTTCACGGCGTGACGATGGCGGACACGATGGCAGGAATCAGCACCATCAATAGTCTCGCATGGGGTTCGGCCGTGCGCACAGACACGCCGCGTGCACGCGGCACGTGATACGAATGGAAATTGGGGCGTGACGGAATCGAACCGTCGACCAGCGGATTAAAAGTCCGATGCTCTACCGACTGAGCTAACGCCCCACAGCACACGGGCCTGACCTGGATGGCCTCGGCAGACAGGGCCCGCGCGGGCGCGAGATGATACTACAGCCGCTGCGGCGGGGCAGATTCCCAGCCGGGCCGCGCGCGCCGCATAGACTACTGGCGCTGCTGCGGCCTGGATCGCCGCGTTGACGCCACCCTCGGGCGCAGCCTACATTCAATCGCATTACAAGCGCTCACGCCGCGCAGGAGCGCGAATCGACAATGCTGCACGCCACACATGCTTTCTGAAGCCCAGACGGTCCTGCATACCTGGTGCCGGCAGACGGACTGGGCGGCGCCCATGATCACCGGGGGTGCCGGCGCACGCCTGTTCACATCGGACGGGCGCTCGATTCTCGACATGAGCAGCCTCGCCGAGTGCAGCAACCTGGGCCACCAGCACCCGAAGGTGATCGCGGCGATCCGCGAGCAGGCGCAGCGGCTGTGCTTCGTCACCAGCGCCTGGGGGGCTGAGCCGCGGGCACGACTCGCGCAGCTGCTCCTGGAACGGGCGGGGTTCGAAGGCGGCCGCGTCTTCTTCACGCTCGGCGGAGCCGATGGCAACGAGCACGCGGTCAAGTTCGCGCGCCAGGCCTCCGGCAAGAGCCGCGGCTGGGTTATCACGCGTGAGCGCTCCTACCACGGCGCCAGTTACGCGGCGATGGCACTCTCCGGGGACACCCGCACCGCGGCCCAGGCGGACCCGGCAACCTACCGCGTCATCCATGTACCACCGCCCTATGCGTATCGCTGCCCCTTCAACACCCCAACGGCCGAGGCCTGCGGCAGCGCTGCTGCGCAATGCGTCGCGGACAGGATCGATGCGCACGGGGCCGGCGAGGTGGCCGCGGTCCTGATGGAGCCCAACGCCGGCACCAACGGCATCGTCGCGCCCCCGAGCTTCTGGCCGACGCTGCGGGAGGTGACGCGCGCGCGCGGCGTGTACCTCATCGCCGATGAGGTCATGAGCGGGTTCGGGCGCTGCGGCGAATGGTTCGCCTGGCAGCGTTACGGCGCGGACAACGCTCCGGACCTGATGACGCTCGCCAAGGGGCTCACCGGCGCACATGCCCCGCTCGGGGCGGTCGTCGCTTCGGCACAGGTGGCGCGCGTGCTTGAACAGCAGGTTCTGATGACCGGGCTCACCTACTCCGGGCACCCGCTGTGCTGTGCCGCCGGCGTTGCGGCGCTTGAGAGCTACGCGGCCGAGGACCTGATCGGGCGCTCGCGCACCCTCGGTGCCATGATGTTCGCGCGTCTGCGCGAGCTTGCAGCACGCCAGCCGCTGATCGGCGAGGTGCGCGGGGGCGAGGGACTGTTCGCCGTCCTCGAGCTGGTCCGCGACCGCGCGAGCCGCGAGGCGCTCGCGCCCTGGCCCGAGATGCATCCGGCCCTCCAGCACCTGCTGCGCGAGGCGCTCGAGGCGGGCGTCTCGTTCGCCGCCCGCGGCAACCTGGTGCTGCTCGCGCCCCCGCTCGTCATCGCCGAGCGCGACCTGGCCGACGCGCTCGACCTGCTGGAGCGTCTGCTCGGCAAGCTCGCGCAAGCACTGCAATCGGAGCAGTCCGCATGAGCTTCAAGCTGACCTACGCGACCATGTTCGAGCCGCCCGCGGCACTGCATGCGAGCTTCGACGCCGCAGTGGCGCGGGTGCGTGAGCGGCTCGGCGGCCGCTATCAGCTGCACGTTGCCGGCGAAGACCGGGCGGCGCATCGCTACTTCACCAAGACCAACCCGGCGAACACCGCGGAGGTGCTGGGCGAGTTTGCCGCGGCCGGCCCCGAGGAGGCGGACGCGGCGCTGCGCGCCGCGGCCGCGGCCTGGCCGGCCTGGCGGCGCACGCCGCTCGCGGAGCGGGCACGCCTGCTGCGACGCGTGGCGCAGCTGCTCGAGGAGCGGGTCTACGACATCGGCGCGGTGCTGTCGCTGGAGGTCGGCAAGAACCGCATGGAGGCGCTCGGCGAGGCACAGGAGAGTGCCGACTTCTTCACGCTCTACACGCAGGAATTTGAGCGCCAGCACGGCTTTGACCGGACGCTGCCGAATGACCCCCTGACGAACTACGCCTCGCACAACCGCAGCGTGCTCAAACCCTACGGACCGTGGGTGGTGATCGCGCCGTTCAACTTCCCCCTGGCGCTCACCGCCGGCCCCACCGCGGCCGCGCTCATCACGGGCAACACGGTCGTTGCCAAGGGCGCCAGCGCCACGCCCTGGGCCGACCGGCTGCTGGCCGACTGCATCCGCGACGCCGGACTGCCGCCGGGGGTCTTCAACTACCTCAGCGGCCCGGGCTCCGTCGCCGGCGCCACGCTGATTTCCCACTCCCTGACGGCGGGCGTGACGTTCACCGGCTCCCATGAGGTCGGCATGGGCATCCTGCACGCACTACAGGGGCCCCCGTATCCGCGCCCGTGCATCGCCGAGATGGGCGGCAAGAACGCCTGCATCGTCAGCGCGGCGGCCGATCTTGAGCGCGCGGCCCTCGGCATCGTGCGTTCCGCCTACGGGATGGGGGGCCAGAAGTGCTCCGCCCTGTCGCGCCTGTACGTGCATGAGCGCGTCGCGAGCGCGCTGATCGAGCGACTGCGCGAGCAGCTCGCGGCGATCCGCATCGGCGACCCGGTGCGCCGGGAGCACTGGCTGGGACCGGTAACGACCGCATCGGCGTACGACGGCTACGCCCGCTACAGCGCGCAGCTGCGCGCGCAGGGTGCCCGCATACTCGCGGGCGGCGAGCAGCTGCGCGAGGGCGCGCTCGCCTCGGGCTACTACGTGCGTCCGACGCTGGCCGAGGCGCCGCTCGCCCACCCGCTGTGGAAGGAAGAGATGTTCCTGCCGATCCTCATGATGCACCGCGTCCCCTCCAACGAGGCCGCGCTGGCACTTGCCAACGACTCGCCCCTGGGCCTCACGGCCGGCTTCTATGGCGGCGCCGGCGAAGTCGACTGGTTCCACGAGCACATCCAGGCGGGCGTCACCTACGCGAACCGCCCGCAGGGCGCGACCACGGGCGCGTGGCCCGGTTACCAGGCCTTCGGCGGCTGGAAGGGCTCGGGCAGCACCGGCAAGGCGATCGGCTCCTTCTATTACCTGCCGCAGTACCTGCGCGAGCAGTCGCAGACCGTGGTCGAGTAGCGCGTGCCCGTCCTGTCGCTTCACGAGCTGATCGCGCACCACGTGCAGGATGGCCAGAGCGTGGCGCTCGAGGGCTTCACGCACCTCATCCCGTTTGCCGCCGGCCACGAGATCATCCGCCAGCAGCGCCGGCGGCTGCACCTGATCCGCATGACGCCGGACCTGATCCACGACCAGATAATCGGCGCCGGCTGCGCCGAGCGGCTCACGTTCTCCTGGGGCGGCAACCCCGGGGTGGGCTCGCTCTACCGCCTGCGCGATGCGATCGAGAAGCAGTGGCCGCAGCCGCTGGCGATCACCGAGCGCACGCACGCGGAGATGGCCGTGGCCTACCAAGCCGGTGCCAGCGGGCTGCCCTGCGGCCTGATGCGCCACTACGTGCCCACGGACCTGGATCGCGCGCGCCCCGCCGCCGCCGCCGCGATGCTGCGCTGCCCGTTCACGGGCGAGCCGCTGCTCGCCATCCCCGCGCTCAATCCGGACGTGACGATCCTGCATGCGCAGGCGGTCGATCGCGAAGGCAACGTGCTGATCCGCGGCATCGTGGGGGCGGCACGCGAGGCGGCGCTCGCCGCGCGCACGCTGCTGGTGACGGTCGAGGCGCAGGTCGAGCGGCTCGAGGCGCCGCTGAATGCGATCGTGCTGCCGCATTGGATGGTGAGCGCCGTCAGCATCGTGCCCGGCGGCGCCCACCCCTCCTACGCGGCCGGCTGCTACGAGCGCGACAACCGCTTCTACGTCGCGTGGGACGACATCGCGCGCGAGCGCGAGCACTTCCAGGCGTGGATGCGCGACTACGTGCACGGCAGCGCCGATCACGCCGAGCTGCTGCGCCGCCTGCAGGTGGCAGCGTGAGTGCTGCCTACAGCGCGGATGAAATGATGACGGTGACCGCGGCGCGGCAGCTCACCAACGGCGCCGTGTGCTTCGTGGGCATCGGGCTGCCGAGTGCCGCCTGTAACCTCGCCCGCCGCACGCACGCCCCGGACCTGGTGCTCATCTACGAGTCCGGCACCGTCGGTACCCGCCCGAAGGTGTTGCCGCTGTCGATCGGCGACGGAGAACTCGCCGACACGGCGACCGTCGTAGTGCCGCTGCCGGAGGTGTTCGCGCACTACCTGCAGCGCGGCCGGGTCGACTTCGGCTTCCTCGGCGCAGCCCAGATCGACCGCTACGGCAACCTCAACAGCACGGTGATCGGCCCCTATGCACGGCCGAAGGTGCGCCTGCCGGGCGCGGGCGGCGCGCCGGAGATCGCCGCCCACGCCCGCGAGGTGCTGCTCATCATGAAGCAGTCGCCGCGCAGCTTCGTCCCGCGCCTGGACTTCCTCACCAGCGCCGGCTACCTCGGCGGCTCCGGCGAGCGCGGCCGGGCCCACTTCCCCGGGCGCGGCCCCCGGGCGGTGATCACCGATTTCGGCATCCTGCGCCCGCACGAGCAGACCGAAGAGCTGCAGCTCGCGGCACTCTACCCCGGTGTGACGGTGGAGGCGGCGCGCCAGGCGACCGGCTGGCCGCTCGCATGCGCAGGGCGGCTCGAGCAACTGCCGCCGCCGCCGGCAGGCGACCTGGAAGTCCTGCGTGACATGCAGGCCGCCACCGAGCGCGCCCACGCCGCCGCCGTACGCATCCGCCTGCCCCCACCCGCTTAGAAACCTCCGAGGACCCCCTCCATGGCATCCGCGCATATCCGTACCCCGCTGCCCGGCCCGAAGGCCCAGGCGCTGCTCGCGCGCGACCGCGCCGTGAGTTCGCCCTCCTATCCGCGCGACTATCCGTTCGTGATCGCCCGCGGGCGCGGGGTGGAGGTCTGGGACGTCGACGGCAACCGCTTCCTCGACTTCGCCGCCGGCATCGCCGTGTGCAGCACCGGGCACGCGCACCCGCAGGTGGTGCAGGCGATCAAGAGCGCCGCCGATGACTTCCTGCACATCTCGAGCGACTACTGGCACGAGCGCATGACGCGCCTCGCCGAGCGCATCAACGAGCTGAACCCCATGGGCGAGCCGGTGCAGGTGCTCGTGTGCCAGAGTGGCACGGAGTCGGTGGAGGGCGCGCTCAAGCTCGCCCGCTACGTCAGCGGCCGCCCGCGCTTCATCGGCTTCCTCGGGGGCTTCCACGGTCGCTCGATGGGGTCGCTGAGCTTCACGGCCAGCAAGTACACCCAGCAGGTCGGCTTCTTCCCCACCATGCCCGGGGTCACGCACGTGCCCTACCCCAACAACTACCGGCCGCTCCTTGCCGGGACGGACCAGGGTCGCGCCGTGCTCGAGTACATCGAGAACGTGCTGTTCCCGAGCAACGTACCGGCGAGCGAGGTTGCCGCCATCCTGGTAGAACCGATCCAGGGCGAGGGCGGCTACCTCGTGCCGCCGGAGGGCTTTCTCGCGGGACTGCGGTCGCTGTGTGACCGCCATGGCATCCTTCTCATCTTCGATGAGGTGCAAAGCGGCATCGGGCGTACCGGCAAGATGTTCGCCGCCGAGCACTGGGGCGTGCGGCCGGACATCATGACGCTCGCCAAGGGCCTGGGCTCAGGGCTCCCGATCGGGCTCGTGGTCGCGAAGAAGACGATCATGGAGAAGTGGAAGCGCGGCGCACACGGCAACACCTACGGCGGCAACCCCATCTGCTGCGCGGCCGCCCTCGCCACGCTCGACCTGGTCGAGCACGAGTACGCCGCCAATGCCGCGCAGGTGGGCACGTACTTCATGGCCGGCCTGCGCGAGCTGCAGAAGGACTTCGAGTGCATCGGCGACGTGCGCGGCAAGGGCCTCATGATCGGCGCCGAGCTGATCACCGACCGCGCCCGCGGCAAGCCCGCCCCGGCGCTGTGCCAGCGCGTGCTCACGCGCGCCTACCACAACGGGCTGCTGCTGCTGTCCTGCGGGGTGAGCACGCTGCGCTTCATCCCGCCCCTGATGGTGAGCCGGGCGCACGTGGACGAGGCGCTCGCGCTGCTGCGCGTCGCGCTCACCGAAGCGCTGGCGGAAGGTTGAGCGCTACGAGCGACGAGGCCGGCCCGAGCGCGGGCACGCGGGCGCTGGGAGCGTGGATGAGCACGGCGCTCGTGGTCGGCAACATCATCGGCATCGGCATCTTCCTCATGCCGGCAGCGTTGGCGCCCTTCGGGCTCAACGCCCTCAGCGGCTGGGTCGTGACCGCCGTGGGCTGCGCCGCGCTCGCGGTCACCTTTGCCGCGCTGGCGCGGGACTTCCCGGGGGCCGATGGTCCCTACGACTACACGCTGCGCGCCTTCGGGCCTGCGACGGCCTTCCTCGTCATGTGGTGTTACTGGGTGTCGGTCTGGGTCGCAAACGCCGCGATCGCCATGGGCGTCGTCGGCTACCTGCTGTACTTCGCGCCCTCCCTTGCCGCCAGCCCGCTCGTGCCCCCGGCCACAGGCCTGGCGCTGGTGTGGCTGTTCGTGCTGATCAACCTGCGCGGCGTACGCGCGGCCGGCTGGGTTCAGCTGCTCACCACGGTGCTGAAGCTGCTGCCGCAGTTCGCCGTCATCGTGCTGGGACTCGCCGTGCTCATCGGCCGCCCGCACGCCTATACCGAGCACCTGCCGCCCAATCCGGCATCCTGGAGCGAGGTGGCCAGCGTGTCCGCGATCGCGATGTTCGCCATGCTCGGCATCGAGTGCGCGACGATCGCCGCCAGCAAGGTGCGCGACCCCGAGCGCACCATCGCGCGCGCAACGCTCGCCGGCACGCTGATCTCGGCGGCCATCTACATCGGTATCTCCGTGGTGCCGATGTTCCTCATCCCGCAGCGGGAACTCGCCGCCTCGACCGCCCCGTTCGCGGACCTGCTCACGCGCCAGCTCGGCGGCCACTGGGGCGGGGTGCTCGCAGCGTTCGTGGTGGTAAGCGGGCTTGGCACGCTCAACGGCTGGACGCTGGTCATCGGGGAGGTCACCGAGACCGTGGCGCGGCACGGCGCCTTCCCCGCCTCGCTCGCCCGCACCAACTCCCGCGGCGCGCCGGCACGCGCCTTCATCGCCACCGGCCTTGCCACGAGCGTGATGCTGCTCGGCAACTACGCCGGCTCGGTTGCGGACCTGTTCAGCTTCCTCACGGCCATGGCCGTCAACCTCGGGCTGCCGCTGTACCTGGCCGGGGCGCTCGCGGTGCTGCGCCTGCGGCGCCGCCCGGGAGCCCCTGCGAAGCGCTCCGGGGCGCTCGCCGCGGTGGCGGTCGTGGCGCTCACGTACTGCCTGTACGTGGGCTACGGGCTCGAGCGGCGGCCGCTGCTGTGGGGCATCGCGCTCGGTGCGGTGGGGGTACCGGTGTACCTCGCGGGGATCTGGCTGCAGGGCCGCCGTCCCGGCGCGGCGCGCGACCCGGCCTAGCTCTGCAGACCCTGATAGCGGGTCGGATCGGTCACGCCGGCGGCGAGGAACCCGGCGCGGCGCAGGCGGCACGAGTCGCAGCGCCCGCACGCGCGGCCTTGCGCGTCGGCCTGGTAGCAGGAAACCGTCTGCGCGTAATCAACGTTCAGCCGCAGGCCCTCGCGGATGATCTCGGCCTTGGTGAGGCGGATGAGCGGTGCGTGCAGGCGCACGCCGGCCCCCTCGACCCCCGCCTTGGTGGCAAGTGCCGCGAGGGATTCGAAGGCCGCGATGAACTCGGGCCGGCAGTCGGGGTAGCCGCTGGAGTCGAGCACGTTGACCCCGACAAAGATATCGCGCGCCCGCAGCACCTCGGCCCACGCCAGCGCCAGTGACAGCAGGATCGTGTTGCGGGCGGGCACGTAGGTCACCGGGATGCCGCTCGTGGGCGTGTCCGGCACGGGCCGTGCCAGGTCGGTGAGCGCCGAGCCGCCGATGCCGGCCAGATCCACGCGCATCAGCCGGTGCTCGCACGCTCCCAGGGCGCCCGCGAGCCTGCGTGCGGCCGCGAGCTCCGCCGCGTGCCGCTGGCCGTACTCGACCGACAGGGCGTGGCAGATGAAGCCCTGCTCGCGCGCCAGCGCCAGCGCGGTCGCCGAGTCCAGGCCCCCGGAGAAAAGCACCACGGCGTGGGGGGCGTCCACGTTACCTGCCCGGCACGTTGCCCCAGAGGTACTTGTGCAGCTGCACCTGGAAGCGCACCGGCAGGCGGTCCTGCAGGATCCAGTCGGCGAGCTCGCGCGCCGGCAGCTCCTCGTGGCTGGGGGAGAACAGCACCGTGCAGCCGGCGGGCAGGGTGAGCTGCGCCAGGCG
>Ga0316624_10000592_pt1 | contig 12628 bp, 11 predicted proteins | sample OWC_Aug_N3_C1_D5_FD_207657 | JGI IMG/M metagenome (GOLD analysis project Ga0316624, IMG submission 207657) | Wetland soil microbial communities from Old Woman Creek delta, Ohio, United States - OWC_Aug_N3_C1_D5_A | ecosystem: Environmental > Terrestrial > Soil > Wetlands | place: USA: Ohio...
ATCAACTTCGTAAACGGCCTGCGTCTGAATGAAGTCCACTCCTGCCTTAAGCTTCTTCTCAAGTTTGACGAGCTGGGGCCCGATGGGATCGGCCGAAGGGGTGCCAGTGGTTCCAATACAGAAGTCAATTCTTCCGTCAAGTTCATTCCCTGCCATATCTTTGCCAGAGTTCATGGTGTGAACAAGGTGGATCAGCTGCACCGAATCAAGGTCGAACACCTGTTTGGCTTCCTTGTGGTCACCGACATCAATGGAGTCGCCGGTGAGGCAAAGAATGTTGTTCACTCCTCGGGAGTAGGCAAAAAGGAGATCTGCCTGAATTGCCAGACGGTTTCTATCCCGGCAGGTTACCTGGAATATCGGCTCACCACCATGTTCTTTGATCAGCAGGCAAACCCCTAGGGAAGGGTAGCGCATCACGGAGCTTTGATTGTCAGTCACATTCAGACCATCTACCTTATCCTTGAGAAGCTCAATATGCTCGATTGCCTTGGATACACTGGAGCCCTTCACCGGCCCCACCTCGGCTGTTACAACGAATTTCTTTGTTTTAAGAGTTTCCCTAAAAGGTTTTGCCATCCTTCACCCCCTTAGGCTTTTGCCGCCTGGACTTTGCCGGGTCGTTTCACCGCCCGATAATTCTTCGGCGGATAGTATTTCCGCATCACATCAAGTCTACCTTGCTTTTCCAGCCTGCCATGAATCAAAACCCAGGCGCAGTCTTTGTCCGGGTCTATTTCGCACTTTCCTCCCTTCCTGGTGCCGCCGCACGGACCGTTGAGAAGCCCTTTGGCACAGCGAACTATAGGACAAACACCTCCCGTTCGATCCAGAAAACAATCACCGCAAGCACCGCACATTTCCACCCAGAGCCCTTCTTTCTCCGGCATCCCGATGAAGGTAGTGTTGACTCCCGGGAATACCGGCCTGTCCTCAAACATCTCCGCCATCGTTTGCACTCCCGACCCGCAGGCTAAGGAGATAACCACTTCCACCTTGGCGACCTTATCCTTGATTTCTGCTACCATCTCTCTTTCACACTGTCTTTCCACTGTAGCCTCAAGTACCGAGATTCCACTCCCTTCTGCACCACGAGCCAGCCTGAGTTGTGAGGCAAGTATGCCCACCTCTTTCTCTCCCCCTGCCCAACAAACGGCGACACAGGTCTCACAACCCGCCACAAGCACTTTCTTGTACGGAGCAATCAACTGTCTGATCTCTTCCATAGGTTTTCGTTCGGCGATTATCATATTACCTCCCGGACTCTCTCATTGTCTTGGCTACCTCATTTACTGCTCTGGCGAACTTGTGGGGCGCATTGGGACTGATGTTGAGCATCCTTACACGTCCGCCATCTACACCGACCTCTTTCAAGAGCGTTTGGGAATACCTCACACGTTCCCTTGCTCTTGTGTTGCCGGTGATGTGATGGCAGGCTCCCTCCTCACACCCCATTACCAGCACGCTTGCTGCTCCCTTCTCAAGAGCTTTCAGGATATGAAACACATCCACCTGACCAGCGCAGGGAACCCGGATTATCCTCAAATTCTGCGGGTAATGAAGCCTCAATCTTCCCGCTAAATCAGCAGCAGGATAGGCAGAATGCTGACAACAAAAAGCTAAGCTGCGCCCATTCAACGATTCGCCTGTCGCCTCAATCTGGGCGACGATCTCTTCATCCCTATAACCCTGAAATCCTATTGCCTTGGCCGGACATATACCAGCACAAATGCCACAAGCATAGCAGGCGAGGTCTGAGATTCCGGCCACTTCCTTGCTATTATCCGCTCGAACCAGCTCGATGGCACGATGGGGACAAACACGAATGCAGGTCAGGCACGCTACACATTTCTGGGGATCAGCCTTTACTCTTTCTACATCCACCAGAATCTTTCCAGAAGACAGAAGTTCGTAGACATTCACGGCCACGCTGGAAACATCTGCCAATACCCGTGCAAAATCCAACTCGCCCCGACAACCTCCGACAAAGAATATCCCCTTCCTTTCCGAACCGACAGGATAGAGATGCACGTTTTCATCCTGAAAGAAGCCCCTGGAGTCTCTCTTGATATTCAAGAAGGAGATCAGCTCTTCAGACCCCTCGGCAGGTAGACAAAGTTCTTCACCAACCAGAACGTCACAGGCCAGGGCTACATCCTGCCCAAGAAAAACATCTTTGGCCTCGATTCTCACCTGTCCATTCTCTACGGCAATTCTCGGCTGAACCTCAGACTTCAAGAACACCACTCCGCAATCTCTCGCCTGCTGGTAGAGTTTCTCCACTCCTTCGCTGTCTACCTTGACGCTTCTGTAAAAGACATATACCTCGCTGCCCCACTTCTTCTTTGCTTCCAGAGCGTTGTGCAGAGTAGCCAGCGTGGAATAGCGAGAATTCTCATCAGAAAAATCGAACATGAAACCTACGGTTTTTGGTTCTGTTCCCAGAGCCGCTCTCCCAAGCATACTGGAGAACTGCTCCTGTGACACAACGTTCGGACCAGGTTTCACCCCAGAATCCAAAGCAGGCTCGGTCCGATACCCATTGGCAAAAACTATCGCCCCATACCTGCGCAAGGTCTCCTCTCCATCTTTCCTTATCCCTACTCTAAAGTCTCCTATCTTTCCCTCTAGCGCAATCATTTCAGTGGAGGTGAGGATTTCGATGTTCTTATCTCCCTGCACTGCACTCGTAATCAAGCTGGGGTCAAAACCATAGAAGCTCTCCAGTGCTCCAACCCCACCCCCCAAGACGGCATCTTCCTCCAGTACGGTCGTCTGCAAGCCAAGTTGAGAAAGCTGCAGAGCCACGTTAGTTGCTGAAAATCCGCCGCCGACTACGAGAACTTTTCTATTTACAGGCAACTCTTTATTGTCAACCGGCTGAAGCAACCGAGCCCTGTTTACCGCCATCTTCACAAGGTCCACGGCCTTCTCAGTCACATCACCTTCATGAGCCCAGGAACACTGCTCCCTGATATTTGCCATAGAAAGTAGATGTCCGTTCAACCCAGCCTCCTCCAATACCCCGCGAAAAACATGTTCTTGGAATTCAGGAGAGCACGCAGCGACGACGACTTTCTCAATACTCTTCTCCCTGATATCGGAGAGCATCTTCTTCCTTCCGTCTTCGAGACAAAGATTGGAACTCAAGTTGACGCAGCTGACACCGGGGAGTTTCGTTATCTTCTTGACAACGGTATCGAAATCAATATTCTTGATAGCCCCGCCGCAATTACAGAGAAAAACACCTATTCTTGTTTCCATTCGACGTGTTCCCTAGCTACCTCGCCTTCGGCCCGCAGATCCAGCCAGCACCTGCATCGCCTTCGATGCGGCCGCTATCCCGTGAGCGATGGAATCAGGTATGTCTCCAGGGCGCTGACAGGCTCCGGCGACGAGAATACCTCCAACGTTGGTCTCATTAGGGCTGAGAGAATCCCTTTTGTCAAAGAATCCGTCGTCAGACACATTGATGCCCAGAATTCTAGCTAGGTCCCAGGTGCCTCTTCCGGGCGACATGCCTACGGAAAGGACCACAAGGTCAAACGTATCCCGGCAGACCTTGCCTTGAGACATGTCCTCAAACTTCACTTCGAGGTCGCCGGATACAGTCTGCAAAACCTCGACTGGCACTCCTCGAATGAATCGTATGCTTTTCTTGTATTCTTCGTAGAACCGAGCAAAGCCTTTTCCGGCAGTTTGAAGGTCAATGTAAAAGATAGTCACCTTGGCATCTGCATTCTGATATTTGATAAGCCCCGCCAGTTTCATGGCGTATTTGCAGCAGACCTGCGAACAATACCCATGACTCGTATCTCTCGAGCCGACACATTGAATAAAGGCGATGTTTCTGGGCTCTTTGCCATTTCTGGGGAGTCTAAGATAACCTTCCCGACTGAAAATCTGCTCTAGATCAAAACCGGTTAAGACATTCGGATATCTACCGTAACCCAGGGAGCCTTTTGCTCTAGCATCAGAAACGTCGAAACCAGTGGCAACAATGATGGCACCGACGCTTAACTCTTGCTCCTTTGGCCTGACCCTGAATTCGATAGCTCTAGTAGGGCAGCTCTTCTGGCAGAGATCACATCTCTGGCCTTTGAAGTTGAGACACAGTCCTTCGTCGAGAACATAGGAGAAAGGCGTCGCCTCAGCAGTAGGTGGATAAATTGCCTTGGGATCAGCCGGGCAGACCTCAGTGCAAAGACCGCAGGCAATGCACCTCTCCTCATCGACATACCGAGGTTGTTGAACTACTTCGACGCGAAAGTCGCCCAGCCCGCCGCTAAGTTTCTTTATGGTGGAATTGGGCAGGAGGTTAATCCGAGGGTGAGTTACCGCCTCCTTGATCTTATCGTAGACTACGCAGGCGGAACACTGGGCGCAGATATCTGTAGCCTTACAACAAAAAGAGACACTGTGTCCACCAACCGCCGTCCCCTTCTCTATCAAATATACATTTATACCTGCATTAGCCAGCTCTAGTGCTGAAGCTACTCCCGATATGCCCGCCCCGATAACCAAAACATGTTTGTTCTCCAAGCTCGTTCCTTAAATCTCAAAAATCGTGTCATTTTATACCTTTTCTATTTTTTTAGCAAACCCTCTACCCTCTTGACTAATTCCTTAGCGTCAATCGGCTTTTGAAGATAATCCTCAGCCTCCATCATCATCCCCTCCCGCATGGAAAGATGCATCTTTTCTCTGTCTTCAGGGTAGACAGTGAGCATCAACACCGGGATATTGGAGAAAAAATGGTATTTCTCGTCGGTTTTAAGCTCGTGGCAGACGTCAAACCCATGCTTGCCAGGCATTATCACATCCAAGATGATTAAGTCAGGCCTCTCATCCACCACTTTACGCAAACCTTCGAATCCGTCATATGCAGATATCACCTCATAGGACTTGGGGTCAAGGATTTTCTTCACCACTGTGTGGACATCATGGTCATCGTCAATGAGCAAGATTCTAGTTCGTTTAGGCATCCTTCCCTCCTTTCGACAAGAGCTTCTCTACGCGCTGGAGCAACACAAAGGGCTCGATAGGTTTTTCTATGTAATCATCAACTGCCAGTTTGCGGCCCAGCTCCAGCTCATAACGTCTTTGACTGGCTTCTTCTCTTACCGAACTGATGACAAGCACCGGTATGTCAGGATATCCTCTCTTTTGACAGTTCTCCAACTCCCTGACCACAGCAAAGCCATCCATGCCCGGCATTAAAAGATCCAGAAGCATTATGTCTGGTTTCTCTTCCTTTAACTTCCTTAACGCTTCAAATCCATCGCAGGCTTCTATTACCTGATAAGATCGAGACTTCAACACGCTGGCAATTGCCAACCGCATATCGGGGTCATCATCCACTATCAAAACCCTCGCCATATACCTTACTCCGCCTGTTTTGGATTCTTGGGCAAAATAAACGTGAACCTGGTTCCTGTGCCTGTCTCAGGGCAAGGACTGGTTGCTGATATCTTACCCCCATGACCTTCAACTATCTTCTTGCTTATGGAGAGCCCCAAGCCAGCTCCCCTCCTCTCCATATCCAGTCCCTTATAGAAACCGTCAAACACCTTAGGCAGGTCCTCCGCAGGAATTCCGACTCCCGTGTCTATTACATCAACGCGTACATGATCCTTCTCGTCTTTTGCTCTGATCGTTATTCCACCGGAGGGAGTAAACTTAATAGCATTGGATATCAAATTTGTCATCACTTGCTTGAGCCGACCAGCATTCCCGATGATTGTAGGAAGCTGTCGCGGCAATACGACATCCACCTGTAACCCCTTTTCCACGGCTAGGGGACGCATGGTCTCAGTACAGTCTTCAATCACTTTCAGCAAAGAGACTTCCTCCGTCCTGAATTCGCCGAAATCCACACGAGAGAAATCAATCATGTTGCTTATCAAATTGAGCAGGTCGGAAAGCCTCTTACTGCTTCTTTGCACTATGTTCTTTTGTTCCTCGCTTAGTTCTCCTACGAAGCCGTCAAGCAATAGCCGATTGTAGCTTTCCGCAGCGGCCAGGGGCGCCTTCAGGTCATGAAAGATGACAGACAGAATTCGTTCCATCGTTTGCTTAGTATGCTGCAGCCTGGAAGCCACCACTTTGACAAGGTTGTTTGCCACTTTGTACCCCATTTGAGGGTTTTCATCCAGCAGGGCTTTGAGCTTCTCTCCGTCCAGCGCGATGATTTCAGTCTTCTCCAGACACCGGCCTGAAGATGTAAGAATATGAGGTTCCATCAGCGCCGACCAGCAAAAACTGCTCCCCTCGGATAGGACGTCAATTGTGGCTCTTTCAGCCGCGCTACGGCTTATAGTAAGCTCTGTTTCCAAAGCTACCTTGCCCGACCTGAGAGTCTGGACGTAGTTACACTGAGCACCTTCGCAAAACATGATTGCTCCTGCTTCGTATGATTGCTCCTGGCAAAGCGGGAGTAGTTTGTCCAGTTCCTCGTCGGTCAAGCCCTGGAATATCTCTGAAGATTTTAGCGATTCTTTAATAGAGCTAAGTTCGGTTACTGCTTTCATTGACCGCCCCACATTATAGCCGTTTCTAGAGATTATTGCAAAGCATCGGAGACAGAGTAACGTCCAGATATTGCTCTAAATGGGACATTCTGGCATACTGTGTCAAAATCATGCCGGGAGTTCACAAATGAAGACGAAGAGCAATCTAGCCAGGATATTGGATAGTGGACAATTCGTGGTGACCGCTGAAATCAGCGCTCCTCAAAACACAGAGTTGGACACGATCAAAAAGAATGTCAACCTGATCAAAGGTTATGTGGACGCTTTTAGCGTCCCTGATGGACAGGCGGCGGTGGTGGCAATGTCAAGCTGGGCAGTCTGCCTTGTGGGAGTAAAGGAAGGGCTCGATGCCATAGTCCATATGACCTGCCGAGATCAAAATCGAATTGCCCTTCAAATGGATATTCTGGCTGTCTCCGCTTTCGGCGTTAACAATATACTTTGTCTCTCCGGGGACCCTATCTACTTTGGAAACCATCCCAAGGCAAAGCCTGTCTTTGACCTCGATTCTGTCCAGCTTATCAAGATGGTCAAGCAGTTGAGAGATGAGAAAAGATTTGACAATGGGGAACTCATGGTGGGCACAGAACCCAATCTTTTCATCGGGGCAGCCGTGAACCCTTCTGCTCGACCGCCAGAATCTGCGGTAGAACGCCTCGAAGACAAGGTTAGTGCTGGTGCGGACTTCGTCCAGACCCAGCCCATATACAATGTCGAGGGGTTTAAGAAGTGGATGGAACTGGTCCGAGAGAAAGGATTACATAAGCAGGCAAAGATCATCGGCGGCATTACTCCTATAACATCGCTAGCAGCAGCCAGGTATATGAAGACAAAAGTCCCCAATATGGATATTCCCGATGCAATCATCGAACGGCTCAAGAATGTCCGTAATAAGGAAGAGGCGGCGGAGGAAGGCATCAATATTGCCGTGGAAACGATGAATCAGCTAAAGCAGGTGGAGGGAGTAGCCGGTGTCCACATCATGACTCTACAACGAGAGGAACTCATTCCCAAGATGTGCAACGCTGCCAACCTTTACCCTCGCCCTTAGTAACGAAGAACCCGACACCTCCTGGTTGGCAGCGACTCGCAGCACACATCCTGAACCAGAACCTACCACTTCTCTTGGGATAGCCGTGAACTAAGCCAAGTACGCAGAGGTTCGTCGAGGATGCCCATCTTAGACTGTAACCAACGAAGATCTCCACTAGCAAGAGCAGCTCTTGCCTCATTGCTCAAGCTATAACCCTCGAGCACCTTATCTGGGTTCTCAGACAATTGTGCCAAGAAAGCGTTATCATCCCTGGCTTTAGCCAGCACCGATATGAGGGCCTTGGTTTCTGCATCCAGAGCATCCACCTTCAAGGGCTGGGGCTGGGGTTGTGGCTTGACAGTGGCAAGTTTCCCAAGCCAGCGCCTTGCCATAAGAGCCTGAGCACCTCGCTCCTTGCGGAGGAATATCAGCCAATAGACAATGCCCACTGATGTGCCACCGATTACATTGCCTATGGTCACCGGAATGAGGTTCTGAAATAGGCCAAGCACATTGACATTAGCTATCTGAGATGCCGTGGCTCCGGCAGCCTGGACAACCTCAGCTTGACCTGCCAGGGCAATACCCATAGGGATGAAGAACATGTTGGCAATACTGTGCTCAAAACCGCAGGCAACGAAAGCGGTTATCGGGAAGACGATGGCCAATATCTTCTCTGTAACTGAGCGAGCAGCAAAGCACATCCAAACGGCCAGGCACACCAGAATGTTGCACATTATGCCTCGACACAAGGCTGGCCAGAACGCCAAGCTCGTCTTGCCAGCGGCAATCATTAGAGCATTAGCTCCGACTTCATAGCCATCAAGGGCCCAGAACCGGGCCCCAAAGATTATGGCTACCAAAATCAGCGCGCCGGCAAAATTGGCAAAATAGACTATCGCCCAGTTACGCAGGAGTGCTGATCCACTGACGCGGGTGCTCAGCCATGGGGCAACTATAAGAGAGTTGCCAGTGAACAACTCTGCGCCAGCGACTACAACCAGAATCAGTCCTAAAGAGAAGGCAAGTCCTCCTAGCAACTTGCCTAGTCCGAATCCCAGCCCAGTATCAGTAGTAACCAGAGTGCAGAAGACTGCCCCCAATCCAATGAAGAATCCTGCCAGCAACCCTAAGAAAGCCACACCGACGGCATCCCGAGAGGTTTTAGCCGTACACGTATCTTCGAGCCTGCAAACCATTTGCGCCGGCTGGTAAGCATCCGGCACTAACTTATCCAGCTTCTGGGCAATGACTTCAAATCCAGGCAAATCTGTTATTTGAGGCACGCTTGTCAGTTTAGTCGTTAACTTAGTCTGTGCCATTGTCCTAACTCCTTACATTCACCATTTTTCCTGAGCCAGCCGGCACCAGAGCCAGGTAGCCAGCTTCTCATCCAGTTTACCGACCCAGGACTCTATCTTCTTGATGTCCCCGCTCGCCAGAGCAGCTACTTCCTCAGTGGTCAACGAGTAGTACTCTTTGAGAGCTTCCTGAGGATTTTCAGCCAATCGTGCCAGGAAATCGGACTCCGTAGCTGCCCTCCTTAAGACAGCGACCAGCTCCTCCCTCCCCGTCGCACTCCGTCCATCGATCCTTTCTTCTTTCGTCGTGAATACCTTAGCCATTTCTGAACTCTCCTTTCCCTCTTTATTTCAATTAGAGTCTAGCAACTGCCCATTCAGCCGCCATCGTCCATAAGTAGCAATTTGCGCTAGCACTTTAGTTGCGTCCAAAAGGGCAGACGGCTTGCCCAAATATCCACAGGGACTTATAATTGCACACGAAGCTCAGACCTTGGACACAAAAAACAAACTAACAGTATTGATTGCCGACGACCACCCCTTGGTGCGTGAGGCGCTGCGGCAAGCACTGGATGGCGAAGAGGACATGGAGATTGTAGCCGAGGCTGCTGACGGTGAGGAGGCAGTCAAGCTTGCCTCGGAGCTGAGGCCCGACGTAGCAGTGATGGATATCGTTATGCCCAAACTCAACGGAATTGGAGCCACCAGAAGGATCAAGGAGATAGCCCCCGACATAGCCATCCTAATCCTCACCGCCTATGATGACGATGAGTATGTATTGGGATTGCTCGATGCTGGTGCCGCCGGTTATCTTTTGAAAAGCGCCAGAGGACGTGATTTGGCTGGAGCTATTCGAGCCATAAAGTCAGGTGAATCAGTGCTCCACCCCAAAATTATCGCCAAGTTGCTGAAGCGAGCTATGGTAGCGCCGGTTGAAGAACACAAGGCATCCGAAATATTGAGTGAGCGAGAATCAGAGATACTCAAGTTGGTCGCCATGGGGATGAGCAACAAGGAGATAGCGGAGAAACTGTTCTTAAGCGAGCGCACAATTAAGGCTCACCTGACGAATATTTTCAACAAGCTGAATGTCGCTTCGCGCAGCGAAGCAATAGTCAAAGGATTACAGTGGCGATTAGTTACTTTAAAAAATACCGAGGACATGCCCCAGGATTAAGCAACCCACACCTCTGGATTATAATCGTCCTATTCGCTCTCTTGACGGTATCTCATTTCACCGAGATTCTATCTCAAATACCTTTATTTCCTGAAATCTCGCTCCCCGCAGCCCTGGAGCTTTCGCGTCACAGTCTGGAGCGATTTCTCTATCTCTTGCTGATGTTGTACGCAGGCTGGACGCTGGGATTAGTCGGCGGTGCAGCAGTATGGCTGTCAGGTGCTCTGGCAATGTTGCTTCGTACCTTCTTGATTTCCCCTGCTTTCAGAGACGCAATACTGGAAAGCATCTCTGCACTTGCCGTCGGTGCTCTAGCCGTCATACTCATCGCAACCTATCGTCAGACCAAACGGCAGCGAGAGAAGATAAGAAAAACTGTGAAGGATATGAAATTGGCTAGGCAAGATTATGAGGAGTTGTTTACGAACGCCAGCGACGCTATCTGGGTCCACAGTTTGGATGGCGCTATCACTTTGGTCAACAAAGCCTGTGAGAAGCTAACTGGCTATCCGGTCTCGGAACTACCCGGCAAGAATGTCCGCGACTTTCTCACTCCGGGGACACTGTACATAGCTAGACAGGCAAAAGACAAGCTGCTGAGAGGGGAAACGATGGAACACCGTTATGAGCAGCGGTTAATCAAGAAGGATGGCTCTGAAGCAATCATGCAGTTGACCACGCGCCTCATCGTTAGCGATGGCAAACCTCAAGCTTTTCACAACATGGCTCGCGATATTACCGAGGAGAGAAGATTGCAGCATAATCTGGAATTCTACCTCAGACAGGTCCTGCAAGCTCAAGAAGAGGAACGCAAACGTCTTGCGCGTGAACTGCACGATGATGCTTCGCAGCAAATACTGCTTTTGACTCACGGCGTAGATAACATTGCCAACAAAGCGGAGAGATACTCCCCTCAGGAGCTACGAAACGAACTGGGAAGACTTTACGAATTATCCCAGCAGACTTACCAAAACATCAAACACTACGCTCAGGCCCTGAGGCCGAGCATTCTGGATGATCTGGGCCTAGTGGCAGCCATCAAATGGCTGGCCGAGGAAACGCACGAACTTGGCGGCATTGAAATCGAGGTCAATACAGATATCATACCCTTACTTTCTCCGGAAACCGAGCTGGTCTTGTTCCGAATTGTTCAGGAAGCCTTAAATAATGTCTACAGGCATTCCAGAGCCTCTGAAGCAACCGTTGCGGTGCGGCGCCAGGGAGACGAAATCATGGTGACCATTAGCGATGACGGCAAAGGCTTCAGGCTTCCTCCGCAGTTGAGTGAGTTCGCCAGTCAGGGCAAGTTGGGGCTCACCGGTATGGCCGAACGGGTCCAATTGATAGGCGGACAGCTTGAAGTCAAGTCTCAGGAAGGAACAGGGACTACAGTAATGGTCAGAGTGCCGGCAAAGCTCCATCTTGCCGGTAACGGCAGTTAGAGTAGCCGGACAGACTACTTCAGTCTCGGGGGAAATGCACAACCCGAAATAGAGGGAGCTTCGCAGCACTTCATTTCATTATGGCCCGACTTTTCTCAAAGCGTCTACAGTCTCTCCACCTTCACTGCTGCCACTTTAAACTCAGGAATCTTAGACACGGGGTCGAGTCTAGGATTGGTGAGGATATTGGCAGCACTCTCACTAAAATGGAATGTCATAAACACTACTCCGGGGCGCAGTGTTTCAGTTATTCTAGCTTTGGTCACAACTTCCCCACGTCGGGAAGAAACTCTAACCCTGTCACCCTGAGCTATATTGAGTCGCGAAGCATCCTGAGGGTTAATTTCCACCACACCCTCAGGCTCCATGATATTGAGCCCGGACACCTTACGGGTCATTGTCCCGGTGTGGTAGTGATACAAGCTGCGCCCTGTGGTGAGAACCAAAGGATAGTCTGCGTCGGGTATTTCCGCAGGAGGGATGTATTTTAGCGGGATGAATCGGCCTTTGCCTCTGACACAGGTATTTGTGTGTAGTATCGGCGTGCCAGGATGATCGTCAAACGGACAAGGCCACTGGAGTCCTCCATCCTCCAGCCTTTCGTAGCTTATGCCACCATAGCTGGGAGTGAGCTTACGTATTTCTTCCATTATGTCGGACGGATTATCATAATCAAAGCCCTTGGCTCCCAACCTTTGAGCGACCTGACAAATAATCCACCAGTCCGGCCTGGAATCGCCAGGGGGCTCGACGACTTTCCTGACCCGCTGCACACGGCGTTCGGTATTAGTGAATGTGCCATCTTTCTCAGCGAAACTCGTGGCGGGCAAAACAACGTGTGCCAGCCTTGCTGTCTCGGAAAGGAATATGTCCTGAACCACAAAGAAATCAAGTCGGGCTAACGCTTCCAGCACATGTTGGACGTCGGGGTCGCTTAGCGCCGGGTTCTCGCCAACCAGATATAGTGCCTTTATCTCTTTACGATGGGCGGCATTGAGCATTTCAACCAGTGTGAGTCCCGGAGACGACGGCAATGAACATGACCAGGCAATCCCAAATTTCTCCCTAAGGGCGGGCGGCAACGAACATCCCCAAGCAGTTTCAAACTTCTCTCTGATGGCTGGATCGCTTACTGCCTGATAGCC
>Ga0316624_10000593_pt1 | contig 12625 bp, 9 predicted proteins | sample OWC_Aug_N3_C1_D5_FD_207657 | JGI IMG/M metagenome (GOLD analysis project Ga0316624, IMG submission 207657) | Wetland soil microbial communities from Old Woman Creek delta, Ohio, United States - OWC_Aug_N3_C1_D5_A | ecosystem: Environmental > Terrestrial > Soil > Wetlands | place: USA: Ohio...
GTGCTCTTCCGCCACATCCGCAACCCAGCTGAGATCAAGAACCTGATCGACCAGGAACGGAAACTGGCTTTAGAACGCCAGACGAAAACGGACATCCACGCCATAGAAGGAAAGATCAGGGAGAAGATCGAGCCATCTGGTGATGTGACCGTGCCCTCAACTGTGACGGCTAATCTGCCCACCATGCCGACGAACAAACCGGATCCCCAGGAGATGAAACCCGTCGCCGAGCCCCTTTCCTTCTGGCAGGCGCTGCTAGCGCGTTTCCAGACCCGCATGGTGTCTGCGGGGATGATCACTTATCGCAAACACCTGTATGTGCTCTTCACCATGACCTGGTTCCCGGCTGCATGCATGCTCGGGCTGCTCGTGGGGACGGGGTTGCTCTATTACTGGCGCGTGCACGAGCTGATAAAAGTGCTCACCCCCGCTGCGATCCTTATCCTTGGCCTCGCCCTGGCGACCGCTGCATTCCTGTGGTGGCTTTATAAGTTTATCGATTGGAGCAACGATATCTACCGGGTGACGCCCGATAAGATTATCGACAGCGAGCGCAAACCACTTGGAGATGAGATTACCAAATCGGCCCCGTTGGAGAATATCATCGGCCTGGATTACGAGAAATTAGGGTTCCTTGGGGTGGTGTTAAATTTTGGCAATGTGGTCATCAACGTAGGCACGGATAACAAGTTCATCTTCTACGGCATCCACAACCCCGCCCGGGCTCAAAGGGATATCTTTAACTACATGTTCGAACAGCGCCGCAAGAAACAGCAAACGGATACCATCCAGGAGCAGGAACGGGTCTCCAATTATATTGCCGCTTATCATCGCCAGGCAGAGGATTTACGCAAGGCTGCCAAGAAACCTCCCCAAATTTGACCGATTTAGGGTAAAATAGCCGCCATGACTGTTCGAGAAATTGTTACCCTTCCGCAGCCCGTCCTGAAGCGTAAAGCCCATAAAGTGACCGGTTTTGGCTCTGCCTTCCAGGCCCTGGCGGAGGATATGGTTGAGACCATGCGCCAGGCACCTGGTGTGGGACTGGCTGCTCCTCAGGTGGGCGAATCAATTCGTCTGATCGTGGTGGAATATGGTGATGAGGAAAATGAAGAAATCCCACCCAAGCTATATATCATTGCCAACCCGGTGATTACCCGTACCTCGGAGGAAACCGAGCTGGGTGTCGAAGGTTGCTTGTCCATCCCAGGCTTTCAGGGAGAAGTACAGCGTTATACTGGCGTAACAGTCAAGGGGTTGAACCGGCATGGCCATCCAATGACCATCAAGGCCAGGGGTTGGCTGGCACGTATCTTCCAGCACGAGATCGACCACCTGGATGGCATCCTGTTCACCGACCGGGCAGAGCCCGGAAAGATTTGGCCAACACAACAACAAGGGCAGGTTGTTCCAGGCTTTGTGGACCATTCATCTCCCGTTGCTCGTTCCTGACCCGCGAACCCATAGCTTTTGATATAATTCAAGCACACTTATCATGCCACGGCGAAATCCCTCCGTGGCATTTGTGTGGGTGAACCAGGCATGCAGCTTACCCATCTTTCGTTGACCAATTTCCGCAATTTCACCCGTCTGGATATGGACGTGCCAGGTGGCACGGTCATGCTGGTCGGGAATAATGCCCAGGGAAAGACCAGCCTGCTTGAGGCGATCTATTTCCTGGCGACCCTCACCTCTTTCCACGCCAGCAGTGACCGCCAGCTGATCAACTTCATCGAGGCACGCCAGCCACTGGCAGTCGGGCGGATACAGGCTGATTTTCGCCGCGGCTCAGAGAATCACCGTCTCGAGGTACGTATCATCCAGGAACCTAACGGCCAGAATGGCAACACGCACCTGCGCAAGGAAGTGCTCCTGGATGGTGTTAAACACAAATCGAGCGAGGTCATTGGTCAGTTCAATGCCGTCCTGTTTTTACCCCAGATGATGGGGGTGGTTGAAGGGGGTCCCGAGGAACGCCGTCGCTACCTGAACCTGGCCCTGGCGCAGGTTATTTCGCATTACCAGGCCGCCTTATCCGAATATAACAAGGCTCTCCTGCAGCGCAATGCCTTGCTAAAGCAGCTTTTCGAGCGCAAGGGTGATGTCTCCCAGCTGGATTACTGGGATGAGCAGATTGCCACTTATGGCTCTCAGCTGATCCATGCCCGCATCCGCGCCATCCAGGAGCTCGAACGGCTGGCAGCCCGTACGCACCGCGAGCTTACCCATGCCAATGAGGTGCTGCGCCTGAGCTACCAGCCAGCCTATGACCCCCTCCCGCAGACACCCGGCCAGTTCTCTCTCCCGCTTGATGCCGCCGTGGATCGTTTTGGCTTTTCCCTCGAGCAGATCCGCAAGGGTTTCCTGGAGTGCCTGGTGCGCTTGCACCCAGAAGAGATTGCCCGCGGCGTCACCACCATCGGCCCTCACCGCGACGAACTGCGCTTCCTGGTCAATGGCATCGACTTGGGGACCTATGGTTCACGTGGCCAGGCACGCTCAGCCATCCTGGCGTTGAAGATCGCCGAAGTGGCCTGGATGAATGCCAAGAGCGGTCACTGGCCAATTTTGCTCCTCGACGAAGTGCTGGCTGAGCTGGATACCGAACGCCGCTACGACCTGTTGGGCCGGCTCGACCAATCAGAGCAGGTATTGCTCTCCACCACCGACCTGGACCTCTTCGACCCTGCTTACGTGAAGAAAGCAGTTGTCTGGCACGTGGTCGGCGGCCGGGTGGAAAAACCCTAGCACTCCTTACAGGGGGTGTTTCGTCGGCAGGCCAACTTTGCGGGGATATCCACTGGGAGTGGCTGCTACTTTATCAATCACCACCAGGTAACGTTCCTCTGCCACCCCTGGTAACGTCACCGGCAGCAGCTGGCGCAGGTGCCCTCCCAGGATTTTTAAGGCCCGTTCCGCTGAATGCGCCTCAGCGGGTCCACTTTCCCCCTTCATCGCCAGCATGCTTCCTCCCACACGCACCAGCGGCAGCAGGTATTCTGACAGGGCGGGTAAGATCGCCACGGCCCTTGCTACAGCCCAATCGTACTGCTCGCGATAGGCAGGGTCTTGACCGAGTGTCTCTACCCGCTCTTGCACCACCTCCACCGACTTCAAATCCAGCACCTTCACCACGTGGCGGCAGAACTCTGCCTTCTTACCAACCGATTCCACCAGGGTAACCTGAAGCTTGGGATACACGATCTTGAGCGGGATTCCCGGGAAACCTGCCCCTGTGCCGATGTCAATCAACCGGCCCAGGTTCCGCTCACCCAGTGCCATCACGCAGGTGAGAGAATCCAGGAAATGCTTGGTGTGTATCTCCTGGGGGTTACGGATAGCGGTCAGGTTGAAGCGCGTGTTCCAATCGACCAGCTCACGCTCGTATAGCGCAAGGGCATTTATTTGACCATGTGACAGGTGCAAGCCTAATTGGCGGTGGATTTGGCGGGTCAGTTCCTGCATACGCCTAGATTATACACAACCTGCTGCTGGCATGAGGGTTGCATCTGGACAGGTTGTTATTAAGTATGCTGGTGGAGGACTGTGATCATGAAGCGTATTATTCAGATACTTGCCCTGGTGAGCGTGCTGGTGATGGCGGATTTTTCGGCTGCCCGCGGAGAGACACCACCCGAATCGGCCTTCATCTCTGGTTTTGTCGGGCATGCCCAGAGTTATGCCATTGATTGTGAGGTCCGCTCAGCGGTGGATTGGGCAGGTTTCTGGGGTGTCAGTATTGGTGAGACGGAATTTCTGAATGCCCTGCCCCGTACCGATAACCCGGATGTGGGTTTTGTCGGTGATCCCAACGAGCCCTGGGGCCGGATCCCGCCGGATGGATATGGGGTGCATGCCGACCCGATCGCTAAAACGCTGCGGGATTTTGGCCTCCAGGCGGAAGCGCGCCGCGATCTCAGCTGGGACGACCTGCAGCAGGAGATCGATGCCGGTCGCCCGGTGATCGTATGGGTCATTGGGGCCATGTGGGAAGGCAGCCCGGTTGAATATAAAGCCTCCGATGGGCATACCTCCCGGGTGGCAGCCTATGAGCATACCATGACCCTGGTAGGCTATACCTACGAAACCGTCAAAGTGGTGGATGCCTCTTCAGGTCATCTGGATACATACTGGCTGAATGATTTCCTCAATTCATGGGCAGTACTGAGCAATATGGCAGTCATTGGCAGTTATGACCCTGCAGCTAATGATGACCCGGCATCTCCCGCTACAAATCAGCCCGTAACCCAGGAACCGTCTCAAAATATTGACGAGAACGCACTCCAGGCCAGTGTCCAGGGCGTAACTCAGGGTGGGACGCAGGAAAATGCGCAAAATTCAGGCCAAATATCCGTACCCAACGCAGCCTTGGACGTTATGGCCGATTCCTACACCGTGCAAACGGGTGATTACGTGATGAAGATAGCCCGGCGTTTTGGCGTCAGCTGGCTGGAGCTGGCGCAGCTGAATAACCTGCGCCACCCTTATATCATCTATTCAGGGCAGGAGTTAAAGCTGCCAGCTCACGAGGCAGAGCAATCTGAGACTGTGCAACAGCCTCCTGCTTCTACAGTAGGCCAGCTCAATTTTCATGCCTACCTGCCCATGATGCAGCGTGGCAGGGTGGGGCAGCTCATCGCCGTGGTCGAGAAGCCAGCCGGTATGGCCATCCTCAGCCATGCAGCGGTGGTCGCTCCTGCGCATAACCCAGTATCACCGTGGCAGGACCTGCCCGTTGATTGGCGCCTGCTGGCGAGGGTGAACAGCTTGCGCTTGTCCTATTTATCTTTCCGGGTCACATGGTGAGCTTTAAGTAGCCTGGTAAGGCCAAGGTACCTGACGACCTTTGACGGAGAGTAAGTATTACCTGACGGCACTGCTGCAGCTCTTTCAACTTCCTGATCAATACAAATGAGCTGTCCAGGTTATCAAATTGGACAGCTCATTGGTTGATATCCAATTAGCTTATGCTTCGGGGGCAGGCGCTGGGGAGGGTGTCTTTCTAGACCTGCGGCTTCTGCGGACCAGGGCGACGATACCCCATACGATCAGGCCGAGTGGTACGAAGATGACTAACAAAGTGGGGATATACAGGATAGCGGCGCGGATGCCGAAGTTTGCCAGGTTCTGTAACGTGTGGATCAGCGATTGCAAGGCTTCCTTGGCCACGCCACTGGGCTGCCAGCCGGCAATGCTGATGGGCTGTACCGCAGCATTCGCCATAAGCTGAATGCTGATGGATGACAGGGCTGCGGACTGCTCATAGTACTGAATCTGGCCCTTGATCAGCTCGATCTGCTCACGCACCGAGACTAGCTGCGAATATACCGAGAGCACATCCTGGGTCTTCGTGGCAGAAGCCATGATCTCTTGCAGCTGTTTCTCAGCTGCCTGCAGGTTGACCAGGCGTGAGTTCAAGTCGGTATAATCGGCCGTCACATCCTGGCTGGATTCATTTTCGCTGATGATGGGTTGGGTGGTCTCTTTCTTGATCGTGGTGAGGGCTTCATCGAGCTTCTCAACGGGCACACGGATGGTCATGGAGACCTGAGGTACCTTGACCCCATTGCTCAACGATTGCTGGTACATATCGGCCGTAACCACGAAGCCACCCATGGCTTCAGCCATGCGTGAGATATTCTCCATCGACTTTTGTGGGTCATCCACTGCCATCGACAGGGTAGCGTTCTTGATCACCAGACGGTCAACAGAGGCGGCAGTCTGGTCGAGGGCGTAGGCACTCTTCTCGCCTGAGGCGGTTGTATACGGCAATTCCACTGGGGGGCTGGCTGGTACTGCCATCTCAATGGCTGAGGGAGCCTGCTGGGCCGACCGGTCGCTGAGCTTGGCGGCGCTGCAACCAGCCAGGAGCAGGGTAAGGATAATCAGGGCGATCGAAAATTTCTTGTACATTGGCTCCTCCTTAAGAAGATCACTAGCATTAAAACGCCCCTGATGAGTGGATTGTTCCCCGGCAGCTGGCAATGATGTCAGCACCCTACCATCCAGCGGATAAACGAGTGATGTGGCGTTCCGGCAGGTTTTCCTGGCGCATGCGCTCCTGCACGCTCACGATATCGTATTCCACCCGGTGCCATTCCCAGGTGTAATCGGTCAGGTCCAGGATGGCGTAAGCGGCGCGCCGGTCGCGGTCGCGCGGCTGACCAACCGAGCCCGGGTTGAGGATGGCGCGCGGTGCCAGGGTCATCTTGGATGAATGCTCCGGCACGATCAGTTGGGCAGTCAGCCGGTCATCCGGCAGGTGATAGATTACCGGCAGGTGGGTATGGCCGACGAAACAGTAGGGTGTCTCGAAAAACTCGAAGTTGAAGGTGGCGGTACGCGTGTCGAGCAGGTATTCCCACACCGGGCGGAATGGGCTGCCATGCACCAGGGTGATATCTTCCAGGTCCACCCGCTCAGGCAGGTTTTTCAGGTATTCCTTGTTGTCGGGGGTGAGGCGCTCCTGGGTCCACAGCACGGTCTTGCGCGCCTCGGGGTTGAAGGCATCCACCTCGATGGTACCCGCGGCAGCGGCGTCATGGTTGCCGATGATACACTGCAGGTTAGGGAGCCTCCTGATGCGCTCGACGCATTCATTCGGGTCTGGGCCGTAACCCACCAGGTCACCCAGGCACCACACGGCGTCGATCTTGCCGGCGTCCGCCAAGACGGCTTCAAGGGCGGTGAGGTTGGCGTGGATGTCGGAGATGATCAGGGTGCGCATGGGTTAATGGTAGCATGAAAGGCAGCAGATAGCAATTAGAGGTTAGCAAAAGGAAGGACTATTAACCGCAGATGAACGCTGATAGACGCAGAGAGATGCAGATATTTAGTAAAGCCACAGATGAACACAGATATCCACAGATAAAGAGAGGATAAATCAAGAATATAGTTATATCGAGAAAATAATCATTTCTGTGCCGGTATACTGACAAGCTGGCAGGCTAAAACGTTCAAACCTGCCAACGTTTAAACTTGCTAACGCTACCGCGGCGGTCCCTGGCGTAAGCGGGCGATGGCCTGCTCTTCAGTAGCCTCCCACAAGCCTTCGATCCACCAGGTAGCGCCAGCCTCAGCCCATTCCCGCAACTTGTCGCTCCGTTCGGAAGGGGCCAATCCCTCGGTTTTACCCTCCACCACGTAATCGAAAGGTGTGGCCAGTGTGCGGTTGGCATCGATGAAGGCTTTCATCTGGCGCAGGTCTCCCGGTGTGACGGCCTCGAACTCGCCCTGTGGATTCATCTTCTGGGGCAGCAGGCCGTCGCACTTGAGGATGCGGCGCATGGATTTCATGCGTGGCCAGATGCCCGGCACCCACAGCGGGATGCGGGGCTGCTGGATGGGTTTGGGAGGGTAGTACATCAGGTCCAACTGGGTCAGCTTGAGGTGGTAATGCTTGCCGTTATAATCGAATTGCTCTCGTTTGTAGAGCAGGGTGAGGATGTCGATGGTCTCATCGAGCATCTCGGCGCGGGCTTTCGTCTCAGTCACCTCGTCAGGAAAAGCCTGCCAGCCCATCCACACCGCACCGGCACCCATACCCAGGATGAGCCGACCGCCCGAAAGGTGGTCGAGGGCGAGCGATTCGCTGGCCAGCTTCCAGGGCCGACGCAGGGGTACAGGCACCACCATGGTACCCAGGCGGATGCGCGTGGTGGTCATCGTGGCGGCTGCCAGGCAGACCATGGGGTCTTCCAACCAGATGGCATCACCCAGGAAAATCCCATCCCAGCCATTTTCATCCGCAATATGGGCCAGGTTGGCTGCCGTACGGGCGCTGCCATAGGGGATTGCGACGCCGTATTTCATGCTGAACCTCCTGGGTGCTCAAAGTGTTCCGATCAAAGAACGACCGGACATGCACAAAGTTTTTTGAGGATTTGATGGAAATATTTTAGCACATCGTGTAAGGAGACTCGTCGCTCTTGAAAATCGAATGAGAGGCAAAAAGATTGTGCCAATGCCCTTAGCATTCCTGGATGGGCTGAGGGGATTGCTTCGGTCGCAACGAACGCTCCCTCGCAATGACATCAGGCTCTTGCTTCGGCCGTAAGGAACGCTCCCTCGCAATGACATCAGGGGATTGCTTCGGTCGCAACGAACGCTCCCTCGCAATGACATGAGAGGATTGCTTCGGTCGCAACGAACGCTCCCTCGCAATGACATCAGGCTCTTGCTTCGACCGTAAGGAACGCTCCCTCGCAATGACATGAGAGGATTGCTTCGGTCGCAAGGAACGCTCCCTCGCAATGACATCAGGCTCTTGCTTCGACCGTAAGGAACGCTCCCTCGCAATGACATAAGGGGATTGCTTCGGTCGCAACGAACGCTCCCTCGCAATGACATAAGGGGATTGATTCTGTCGCAAGGAGCACTCCCTCGCAATGACATGAGGGGATTGCTTCGGTCGCAGCAAACGCTCCCTCCCAATGACATCAGACTCTCGCTCCGGTCGTAAGGAACGCTCCCTCGTAATGACATCAGGCTCTTGCTTCGGTCGCAACGAACGCACACTACGAGCGACGAAAACGGAGTAACACCAGACCAGCAACGATGAAAACGAGCAAAAACCCCGCTCCAATCCAGTATCGGCGATCCAACCCTGCTATAGTATCTGCACCTGCATGATTGGCTATTGGGGTGGAAGTAGGAGTAAGTCCAGGCCCAGGGACATTGAGCGTGGGTGTCTGGGTGGATAGGGGAGCTGCTGTAGAGAGCACAGGGGTAGGTTCTGGTGTACCAGCCCTGGCTTCAAAGGTGAAGGTGCAGTCACCGGTCACCCGTTCAGGGCACCACTTGGCGAGATAGGCCGAGGGTTTATCTCCTGCCAGGGTAAATTGACCGCCCACATAGAGATTGCCCTGGTCATCGACAATGAGCGTCAAGATGGATGAATAATCGCCTTCGCCACCAATCCCGCTTCCAAGAGAAGTCCAGGCGGTACCATCCCAGCTGGCAATCCGGCCGGCCGGTGCCTCGCCGGCAGTTGAAAAATCGCCACCGGCATAAAGGTTTCCCTTTTGATCGGCTGCCAGCACATGGACAAGATTATCTGTGCTTTCGCTCAGCCGACTCCAGGTGGAACCATCCCAGCGGGCGATATAAGCAGAGGTATAGACGTCGGAGGGGAGTGAGAACATCCCAGCAGCATATAAATTACCATCCTGGCCGATGGTGATCGATTCAACCATGTTTCCTTCACCGCCGAGAGCGCTCCAGGAAGTGCCATCCCAACGGGCAATGCCACTGGCAGCCACGTCGCCGGCGCGAGTAAACCAGCCGGCAGCATATAGATTTCCTTGTGGATCAACAACGAGCCTAGTCACCTGGTCATCCATGCCGCGACCGAGGGCACTCCAGGCAGACCCATCCCACCTGGCGATGTAGTTTGCAGCAACCCCACCGGCGATATTAAAATCTCCTCCCGCATACAGGTTTCCCTGGTTATCCACAGCCAGAGCGCGCACCTGTGACGTACTATTGTCCGAGCCCATCCCTGCTCCGAGTGCGTGCCAGGAGGCGCCATCCCACCTGGCGATATAATTTACCGCCAGGTCTCCTGCGGCGGTAAAATCACCGCCAGCATACAGGCCAACGTTGGTGTCCAGGGCCAGGGCATGGACGGCTGCATTGACCCCGCCAGCCAGCTGATTCCATGCTTTACCGTCCCAGCGGGCGATATGGTTTGCAGCGACCATCCCAGCAGAGCTGAAATAGCCGCCAGCGTATAGAATTCCATTGTGATCCACAACCAACGCACTGATGATATTGTTCATCCCATACCCATTTACCGCACTCCAGGTAAACCAGGAAGAGCCATCCCACCTGGCAATGTGTCCAGCCGGCAGGCCGCCTGCATTGGTAAAATAGCCACCGGCAAAGACCTGCTCGTCCTCATTCACGGAAATGGCAGACACACTCTCGTTGATCCCGTTGCCGTCCTTGGTACTTAACGCATTCCAGGAGGAGCCATTCCACCTGGCGATGTTGTTGGCTGCCACGCCATCGATGGTGGTGAATGAGCCTCCCGCATAGAGCTCCCCACTCCGGCTTACGGATAGATCGAAAATAGTGGGAGCTTCACCTTCGAGCCCTGAGCTGCTTTTCCCCGTAGTTAGATCGTTCCAGGAAGCGCCATCCCAGATAGCGACTAAATGGATGGGTTTCCCTCCCGCAGTCTCAAACTGCCCGGTTACGAAAAGCTTTCCGCTTGGGTCCAGCTCGAGATCGGCGACGGTGGGAGCGTCTCCACCCAGGCCGCTGCCCAACGCATTCCACGTGACACCATCCCACTTTGCTATCCGGCTGGCGGCGACACCCCCAGCAGAGGTAAATTCACCGCCTGCGTAGAGGTTGTCGTGGCCATCCACGGCCAGTTCATATACCGTATGATTCATGCCACTACCTAACAATGTCCAACTTGATCCATCCCAGCGGGCGACGTAGCCAACATATTGGTCTGACTGGATGAGATAGAAATACCCCCCAGCATACAGCTGATCGCGGCTATCCACAGCCAAATCGTTGATGAGGATATTGCTCTCCCGGCCTTCCGCCAGCGTATCCACCAGGCTGCTCAAGTCTCCCCCAAGTGTCGACCAGGAGGTGCCATCCCAATGCATAATGATTGTCTCTGGCAAGCCACTCTCAGGAATGACCAGGGCATCGGTATAGAGGTACCCGCGGCTATCCACAGCCAGGGTGTTTACCTGGTTTTGCAAGCCATCGCCCAGGGCCGACCAGGTGAGACCATCCCATTTGGCAATATGATTAACAGGCTTGCCTCCATATGCCGTGAAATCACCTCCCGCATAGGTGTTCCCTTGCAGGTCGCTGACTAAAATTGTTACACCGCCATCAAAGCCAGAGATGGTCAGCCCGTCTGCCCATTGTTTATCTGCGGGTTGTTGATCTGCTGCGGTCGCCTGCAGGGGAAAAATGAAGCTGAAAAGAGATAGGAGCGTAGCTAATGTAAAAAGACGCAAGAAGGTCCGAATCATATCGTATCACCTTGGTACCGAGGATTAATTTATGGATTGGTTATTGGCGATCTCGACTTATAGAGCTTATATAAGGACGTATATCAGCCTAAAATAGTTCTCTTCTGGAATGCTTGGAACTTCTGGTACTACCGGTGCTTTTCTTGCTCAACCACATTCCAGGATGGTGCGAGGGGATTGCTTCGGTCGCAACGAACGCTCCCTCGCAATGACCTCCAGCGTGGAAGGTAGAGACGCCCCGCCGGGGCGTCTCTACAAAAGAATTATTAATTGAATAGAATAATTCAAATGCATTCAATTCGAGCTCTTTAGAAACCCGGAAAAACCGAGACATGACGTGGGATAGGGTGTATAAGGGCCGGAGCAGCAGGGTGAGGTGGCATAGGCTCCATTGTGAGGGAGAGGTGAATTGGCATAATGATTAACGAAAAAGCGCGGTTCAGTGGAGGAATATCTCCACATTCCCTTGCCAGGTGTACTATATGATATGTAATTACTCACCCATTATTAGGAAGATCGATATTTAAATGTCGTGAAAAGAGCAGATTGCCACAGCGGGCTTTGGTAAATGCTATTTATGAGTACTTCGTAAGACGCCCGCTTCGCAATGACAACCTATGTGAGTAATTACGATTACATGTAAATACTCACCATGATTCACGAATTTGTTTACTGATAATTAAAGCCTGGTTGGGATTGCTTCGTCGAGCTTCAAAGTGTGTTAGCTGCAGTGGATTCTTGAAGCGCTCTTCTCGCAATGACAATAAAATGATTGAATTTAGTAAATTTTGGTCAGTTAATACCAATTTTGATTAAGCGGTGAGTAGTGACAGTAATATTATAGCACAAATGTTCTAGAATATCAAGAGGGAATTTATACGAAATGTGCAATCGTTGATCAGGGTTTACACTGCGGGTCGGCCACATTGTACTGCAGCTTTTCGGGGCAGGTAAGCTCACGCACATAACGGTTGGCTTTGATCCAATCCAGCAGCTCGGGTAAGGATCGCTCAGCAAGGCGCCATTCGATTAACCGGCCATCGGCAGATGCTATGTAAGCCGTTTTACTATCCGGACTGAAGGTGAAACTATCCGCCTCTCGAGGCAGGGTAAAGCGAGTTAATTCTTTCCCGGTAGCATAATCCCATAGCGTTACATCGCCCATTAATGATCCAGCAAGGACATACTTTCCATCCGGACTGATGGCCACGCCCCAGGCTATCGTGGAGTGACCAAGAAAAGTGCGGATGAGTTCACCTGAGTTTAAATCCCACAAGTGCATATCAGGCTCTCCCGAACCGAGAATGGTCGTCTCCCCAGGGCCAAAGATTGCCCCCAAAACCGGCGCACCTTTGGAATAAGCATAGTGGTTGATCTCTTTCCCGGTAGCTACATCCCAAAGGGTGGCGCGGTTATTAAAAGCCGAGCCTGTCAAGGCAACCTTACCGTCAGCGCTGAATACGATGGAACTGACGTCCTTATTGGTTTCAAACCTCAGCACTTCGTCGCAGGTCTTAACATCATAGAGAATCAATTCCCCTGAAGGATTGGTTGGAGGCCCTTGCGAACCTGCGAGCAGATATTGGCTGTCGGGGGTGAAAGCCACAGCCCGGCCCATGACT
>Ga0316624_10000595_pt1 | contig 12621 bp, 8 predicted proteins | sample OWC_Aug_N3_C1_D5_FD_207657 | JGI IMG/M metagenome (GOLD analysis project Ga0316624, IMG submission 207657) | Wetland soil microbial communities from Old Woman Creek delta, Ohio, United States - OWC_Aug_N3_C1_D5_A | ecosystem: Environmental > Terrestrial > Soil > Wetlands | place: USA: Ohio...
TGAAGTTCATGATGAACGGGGCGCTCACCATTGGCACCCTCGACGGTGCCAACGTCGAGATCCGCGAGGAAGCGGGGGCGGAGAACTTCTTCCTGTTCGGGCTGACCGTGGAGGAGGTCGCGCGGCTCAAGGAGAGCGGCTATCACCCGGAGGACGCTCTCCTGGTCAATCCCGAACTTCTCGAGGCCGTGCGCCTCATCGAGAGGGGCCATTTCTCGCGCGGTGACACCGAGGTTTTCTCACCGTTGGTGGAGAACCTGCGCCGGCACGATCCCTATCTCGTCCTGGCCGACTACGCGAGCTACATGGCCTGCCAGGAGAGAGTGAGCGCCGCCTGGAGGAACACCGAGGGTTGGACGCGGATGTCAATCCTCAATACCGCGCGCTCGGGGAAGTTCTCCTCCGATCGAGCGATTCGGGAGTACTGCGAGGAGATCTGGAACGTAGCCCCGGTGAAGGTGAAGGCGGAGGCCTGACCCCGGGACCACTCTGGGTGGAGCCTGTGCGAAGCGCACAAGGGGGCACACGAGGCTCTCCGAGAGTTCTGAGCCGGTGGGGCGATCCCTAAGCGGGCCGGCGCGGGCGCGCGGCCTCCAGGCAACGCTCGAGCGCGGAGGCGGGCTCGCGAAGACGGGTCGCGAGGATCATCGCCGCGATGACGAACGGCTTGTGAGCGGCCTGCCGATAGGTGTCGAGCCTGGCGCGCTCGAACACCGATCGGCTCACCTCGCCGCTGTCGCAGCTCACATCAGTCACATCGGCCGGCAGGCAGTGCATGTAGAGCGCAGCTCCGCCCTTCGTGCGCGCCATCAACGCGTCGTTGCACTCCCAGTCCTTGAACTTCGCGTTGGTTGCCAACGCCTCGGATTCGAGCGCGGCCAGGCGCGCCTGCTCGCCGGAGCGCAGGAGGCGCGTGCGCTCACGCATGACGTCGGCCGGCGCCCAGCTCTTCGGGTAGACCGCGTCGGCGCCGTCAAAGGCCTCTTCCATCGAGCCGACGACCCGGAACGAGCCGCCGCTCTCGGCCGCGAACCGTCGCGCCGCCGCGAGCGGCTCCTCCACGAGGTCATAACCCTCCGGGTGAGCGAGCACGACGTGCATGCCGAAACGCGCCATCAGGGCCACCACACCCTGGGGCACGGAGAGCGGCTTGCCGTAGCTGGGCGAATAGGCCCAGGTCATCGCGAGCTTCCTGCCCTTCAGCGGATCCAGGCCGCCGAACGTCGAGATGAGGTGGCCGAGATCAGCGAGGCTCTGTGTCGGATGATCAAGGTCGCACTGGAGGTTGATGACGGCTGGCCGCTGCGGCAGCACGCGCGCGAGGTGGCTCTCGCAGAGCGCTGAAGAGACCTGCATCATGTACCTGTGGCCCTCGCCGAGGAACATGTCGTCCCGGATGCCGATCGCCTCGGTGAGGAATCCGATCATGGTGGCGGTCTCGCGCACGGTCTCGCCATGGACGACTTGCGAGGTGGATTCGTCGAGTTCCTCGGTCATCAGGCCGAGCAGGTTGCAGCCCGCCCGAAAGGCGTACCGGGTGCGCGTCGACTTGTCGCGGAAGATCGACAGCCCCAGGCCGGTCTCGAAGAGCCGCGTCGAGATGTTCGCCTGGACCAACGCCTCCAGGATCCGTGCAGCCCGCAGCACGAACCGGATCGTTGCCTCCGGGTACTGCCACGTGAGCAGGAAGTCCTTGTCATGGATGCCGGGATCGAGGCCCTTGAGCGCGTCGATCGCCGCCGGAATCTCTTCGCGTGTCACGTTCGGTCGATCCTTTCTCGCGGGCGGGGTTCTTGATCCACTGCCTGCTGCCGACTGCCCGCTTCTTTCTGCCTACTGCCTACTGCCTACTGTTCGAGCCCAGACCTGCGGGAACGTCGCGTAGAAACGCGCCGCCTTCGTCAGGTGTTCCACCGGGCACTGGTCATCCGGCGTGTGGGCGTGTGCTTCGTTCGCCGGTCCGAAGCCGACCGTTGGAATGCCGAACATGCCGCACGTGGCCACGCCGTTGGTCGAGAACGTCCACGTTCCGACGCTCGGCGCCGATCCCAGAACCCGCTCGGCAGCGCGGACGGCGGCGACGACCGCCGGATGATCCTCGTCCAGGAGCCAGGTGGGATAGTACTTGCTCGTCGGATAGGTGAGGCCCGTGTACGACGGGCGCGCGTAGTCGAGGACCGTGACGCTGGCGCCGGCCGCCCGGACGCTCTCGAGCTGTCGGACCTGGGTGAGGGCGAGCTCCAGACTCTCGCCGCGGGTCAGCCGCCGGTCGAGATGGATCGTGCAGCTGTCGGCGACGGCGCAGAGTGACGGCGATGTCGATCGAATCTCGGAGATGGTCACCGAGCCTTTCCCCAGGCACGGGTCAGCGCCGGCAGCCAACCCGAGGTTGAGCCGCTCGATGTCTTCCACGATCGGAGCCATCTTGTAGACGGCATTCACGCCCCGCTCCGGCGCCGACCCGTGGCAGGTCAGGCCCTGGGTGCGGACCTCGATCTCCATGCGGCCGCGGTGCCCGCGATAGACGCCGAGGTTGGTCGGCTCGGTGATGACCACCACGTCCGGGCGCAGGACGTGCTCGCTGAGGATGTACTGCCAGCACAATCCGTCGCAGTCCTCCTCCATAACCGTGCCGGTCACCCAGAGCTGGACGTCTTCGAGCAGCCCCGACTGCTTCGCGATCGCCGCACCGTGCACCGCAGCGGCGACCCCGGCCTCCTGATCCGACGCGCCGCGGCCGTACAGGACCCCGTTCTCGAGCTCCGCGAGGTACGGGTCGCGGTGCCAGGTCGAAGGATCCCCGACGCCCACGGTGTCGAGGTGCCCGTCGATGGCGATGACCGCCCTTCCGCCGCCGACCCGGCCGAGCACGTTGCCGAGACCGTCGATCCTCACCTCGTCGAAGTGCAGGCGGCGCATCTCCTCCGCAACCCGCTGAACGACCGCCTCCTCCCCTGCGCTCTCCGAGGGGATGGCGATCATGTCCCGCAGGAAGCGGACCATGTCGGGGGTCCGTGTGTCGGCGAGCCGCTCCGCCGCCGAGTCGTTGTCCGGGTGCAACATCGCGCTCACGCTCGTTTCGTCGATACCGCCCGCGCCTGGGTCCACTCGCCCCCAACCGCGCAGCTCACGTAGTTGACCGTGTGCGGATCGAGCACCGCCTTGCGCAGGGCGTTCATGATCTGCGCATACGTCAGGTCGATCTCGCCGGAACTCTCGCCCTCGATCGTTCCCAGGGGATCTTCCTCATCGTACCTCACGCTGAAGCCCGGTCCCGAGTAGGAGAGCCGGTCGTCGGCGGCGACGACTTCGTACTCGCGTCCGTCGAACCGACCGGCAATCACCTCGTCGGGTCCGCGCCGCCCGACGTGGAAGCCATCAAGCGATGAGGCACGCCAGCGCTCCAGGCTGCCAAAGAAGCGGGGTTTCAGAACATACGGTCCCCCGTCCTCCGGGCAGAAGACGTCGCAGTTGCCGCAGTCGTTGCAGAAATCCGCGAAGTTCCCGATTTGATGGTCCTCGCGGATTGTGATCGTGCCGCCGTAGCTTGCCTCCCAGCCGGCATCCCCCCGGTGCATCTTGATCACCTGGACGTCCATCGCGGGCATGACGAACGTGAAGTTGGCGTCGTTCGGGCAGACCGGGATGCACTTGTCGCACGAGAGACAGTCGAACAGCTGCAGTCGCCGCCCGATCTTCCTCGGCCGTCTGAGGTGGCGGGCGCGGGAGTACCGCGGGTCGGAGGCGACGCGCTCGACGTACGTACGGGTGTTGAGCAGAGCCGCCTCGGAGACCCAGCGCCCGTAGACACCATCCCCCGAGGCTGCGCGCAAGTCTCCGCTGTCCTCGAGGGCCCGGCGACACGCCAGCCGGGAGGTGACGTCGATCTCCAGCCGGCCGAGCGCCTCGTCACCCATCCCGTAGGCGCGGACGATGAAGTCGCCGATGGTCGCAGCCCCTGCCGCGTCCATGCGGCTCGTGAGCTGTTCCCAGTACCCCCGGGCCCGGCCGTAGCCGCCGGTCTTCAGCAGATCCGTGCACACCGTGACCGGCGCCAGGCCGAGCGCGACGGCGTCCGGGAAGTTCGCGCGATCGATGCCGCCGGAGAACGAGACGGGGAACCGATCGCCGAAATGCTCGCGGAACCTCCCGACGAGCGTCATGGCCAGCACGTGCAGCGGTGGTCCCGACAGGTACATCTCCTTCTCGGTGTGCGGGAAGAAGCTCCGGTTGTTGTTCACGATGAGCGTGTTCGTGAACTTGACACCGAAGCCTCGCCCGAGCGACGAGGCCAACCGGCCCAGGCGATCGATGATTCCCGCCGCCTGGTCCCAGGTCATGTCGCGCTCGAAGGCGCTCTCGGGCACCTCGATGTCCCGATAGCCCAGCACGTCGTGCAGCAGGCGATCGGTCTCGGTCCGCCCGAGCAGCATCGGGTTGAGCTTGATGACCGGGTGGAGGCCGAGATCCCGCAGCAGGAACGAGACGATTGCTTCGACCTCATCGGGCGGGCAGCCGTGGAATGTGCTCAGCGTGAGCGTATCGGACAGCCTCGTCCGGAAGTCCAGGTCGCGGTACCGCCTGAGCCCCGCGGGGATCTGCCGGCGCAACCGGTCGACGATGGGCGTTGCGTCCTGCATTCCGCGGATGAAGGACTGGACGGGCTCGCTGCGAATACCCTCCAGGTCGTAGCCGACGCTCATGTCGAACATCGTGTGACCGAACCCGGGTGCCAGGGAAAGCCGGCCGCTGGCAACGAGCAGGTCGACGAGCATCGAGCCTTTCACGTACTCTTCGAGCGACTCGTGCAGAGAGAGCTCCTGGGACCACTCGATGTTGAAGCCGACCGTCTCCATGTCGATGCACGGGCGTGGGATCTCAAGCTGGTCCCGCACCTGCACCGTCTTGAGCTCGAGAATCCTCGACCCGCCGAGCCAGGCGAGCACGATGTTCTGCGCGAGCTGGGTGTGCGGACCGGCGGCGGGGCCGAGCGGCGAGGAGGCGCGGTGGGCGTGGAACGACACGCCGAGGTCCTTCGCCGGATCGCCGAGGAAGAAGCGGCGCGCGGGCAGATCGAAGATCGCCTGCGTCTCGTCGAGCTCGCGGAACATGCGGCCGACGAGCGCGCCGAACGGGTAGGGGACGAGCCGTGCCACGTCAGGAACGCTACGTCGGCCGGCGGTTGCGGTCAAGAGCGGGCTCGGGGACGGCCGCGACGAGACCCGGAGCCGAGAGTCCGGAGTCCTCAGCCGATTGTCCGATCCGCCCCAGCTCAGCCGCAATGGCGGCCGCGTCATCGCAGGGCAGACTAGACCGGCCGATCAAACCGCCTCCTGGCGCCCCGTCTGGCGCTACACTGTGGCCACCGACGAGAGCTGTCCGACGACGGCCGTCGAACCCGGGTGTTCCACCCCCTGGAAAGCGTGAAGGGCATGACGAGCAGGATGGCGATTGTCGCGGGGTGTCTCGTTGCCGCCCTGCCTTTCGTGCAGCAGCAACCGGTCTTCCGCGGCCGCACCGGCGTGGTGGCCGTGGACGTCCACGTCGTGGACGGGTCAGGCCGCCCCGTGGCCGACCTGCAGGCCGAGGACTTCACGGTCACGGTCGATGGCAGGCCGCGGCCGATCGTCGCTGCAGACTACGTCTCGCACGGTGTCTTCCCGATGCCTGCATCCTCGCGCCCGACGACGGCGCCGGAGCAGCCACGGGTGTCCTCGAACGTCCCGTCCGCGTCGACCGGCCCGGGCCGGACGGTCCTCCTTGTGGTGGACGAGTCGAACATCGGCGCGGGGAACGGCCGCCAGGCGATGAGGGCCGCGGAGCGGTTCCTCGCTCAGTTGGGACCTGCCGACCGGGTCGGCCTGGCGCTGATCCCGTATGGTCACGCGAACATCGATCCGACCACCGACCACGCTGCCGTCAGGCAGGCGCTCCAGCACGTGGTCGGCCACTTTCGCCCGATCCGACCGGAGCCACCCTACAACCTCGGCCTTGGCGAGGCGTTCGCGTTCGTCAACAACGACAGAGAACGGTGGCAGGAGATCGTCAGGCGCGAATGCGAGGGCAGATCCCCTCGGGGGGAAGACCGCCTCTGCGCACAGTCGCTGGAGGGTTATGCGCCGAGAATGGTCGACGATGCGCGGCAGCGGCTGGTCCAGTCGGTGAGGTCCCTTCTGGCGCTGTTGACGGCCCTGGCGCGCCTGCCGGGCCCGAAGACGTTGATCCTGATCTCGGAGCAGCTGCCGGTCTCGTCGTACATGTCCGAGTGGAACGACTTCAGGATCGAGACCAGCGGGATTGCGGCTGCGGCGGCCCTGGCCGAGGCGAGCATCTATGTGCTCCAGCTGCACACGCCTCTCTTCGACGCTGAGAACACTCCAGTAACACGGCGAGTGTTACCACCAGAGCCGCGCTCGAGTGGGCAGCGGCGAACGGACATTGTCGATCCGACGACCGAGGATGCCGAGATTCGCACGTTCGGTCTCCAGTACGTGACCAGTCTCACGGGCGGAACGCGACTGATGATCTCCGGCCGGCCCGAAGCGGCCCTCGACCGGATCGCGCTGGAGATCTCCGCGTACTACCTGCTCGGCGTCCGGGAGGACCCGGCCGACGGCGACGGTCGCCCGCATGCCATAGAGGTCGCGGTCAGAAGGCCGAACGTCCAGGTTCGTGCGCGGAAGGTGTTCGTGATCCGCAGCGAGAAGAGCGCACCGGTCGAGACACGTGCGACGGAACTGGTGAACGAGCTGCTGCGCACGCCCGCCGCGGCCAGCGAGCTGCCGCTGGCGGTCACCACCTATGCCCTGCCCGATCCTGGCGAGGGACCTCAGAACGTGCGGGTGATCATCAGCGCCGAGATCGATCGAGGGGTCGCCTCCGACACGGCGATGGCAGTCGGGTTCGTCCTCCTCGACGCGGATGAAAGAGCCGCCGGGGTCTCGGTCGAGCAGATCGCGCTCACGCCCGTCCGGGAGCAGCCCGACAGTCCCCTCTGCTACCTGGGCGCTGCCATCGTTCCACCGGGCCGTTACAGGATCCGCCTCGCCGCGGTGGACGCGAAACTGCGCCGAGGGACCGTTGAGCACGGGTTCGAGGCGAGGGTGACCGAGGTGGGCGACCTCCGGGTGAGCGACCTGATCATCCACGATCCTCATTCGACCGACAAGGGCGAGACACGGCCGAGCGTGTCGGCCGCGCTCCGGGACACGCTGACGGCGAGCCTGGAGGTGGGCTGGCGGGCGCCAGGACCGCCACCCGGGATCAGCGTCCGCCTGGAGGTGGCCGCGGGCCCCGACGGGCCCGCACTGGCCGGCGCCGAGATGACGGTCCAGGTCTTGCGGGAGGAGCGCCGGCTTCAGGCCGGCGGGTGCGTGCCGCTCTCCGGGATCCCCCCCGGCGACTACGTGGGCCGGGCCGTCGTATCGGTCGGAGCCGGCCCGCCAACCGCACGCGTGACCAGGCCGTTCCAGATCGTGCCCCCGACTCGGCCGTAGGTGTCGGCCGTCGCGCCGCTTCCAGCCTTCCGCGTGCTACAATTGCCTGTTTAGGCAGCCGGAGAATTGGCCGGCCTATCGGTCGAGCATGGGTCACGACTCAATCTCGGTACGCGGCGCACGCGTCCACAACCTGAAGGACATCGACGTGGACCTCCCGCGCGACCGGCTCGTGGTGATCACGGGCCTGTCCGGGTCGGGGAAGTCCTCGCTCGCCTTCGACACGATCTACGCCGAGGGGCAGCGCCGCTACGTCGAGTCGCTGTCGGCCTATGCACGGCAGTTCCTCGAGCAGATGGAGCGGCCCGACGTCGACCTGATCGACGGGCTGTCCCCGGCGATCTCGATCGAGCAGAAGACCACCGCCTCGAACCCACGCTCGACCGTCGGCACGGTCACCGAGATCTACGACTACCTCCGCCTGCTGTTCGCCAGCATCGGCGTGCCGCACTGCCACCAGTGCGGCCGCGAGATCGCGGCGCAATCGCTCGAGCAGATCGTGGGGCAGGTGATGCACGATCCCCGCGACGAGCGGGTGAGCGTGATGGCGCCCATCGTCAGGGGCCGGAAGGGCGAGTTCCGCAAGGAACTGGAGGCGCTCAGGGCACGCGGGTTCACGAAGGTGCGCGCCGACGGGCAGCTCCGGTCCCTGGACGAGGACATCGCGCTCGACCGGCGGCGCAACCACTCCATCGAGGTCGTGGTCGACCGGCTCGTGCTCAGGCCCGGCGCGGAGCGGCGGCTCGCCGAGTCGGTAGAGATCGCGCTCGGCCTGGCCGACGACATCGTCATCATCAACGGCCTGGAGACGGGCGACCGCCTGTTCTCGCGCCGCCTCGCGTGCGTGACGTGCGGCATCAGCATGCCCGAGATGACGCCGCGGGCGTTCTCGTTCAACTCCCCGCACGGCGCCTGCCCCGAGTGCCAGGGACTCGGGGCGATGTACGATTTCGACCCCGTGCGCATCGTGCCGGACGAATCGAAGTCGCTCCTCGATGGGGCGATCGCGCCATGGGCGCGCGGCGACCGCAAGCTCGTGCGCGACGCCCTGAACGGTTTGGCCAGGCACTTCGGCGTGGACCTGGCCGTGCCGTTCTCGCGGCTGCCGCGGAGGCATCGGGACATCCTCCTCTACGGCCCGCCGCCCGCGGCGCCCGCCAGAACGCGCGTCGGGAGGGCGCGCGCCCCGGCCGCCCGCGATCCGTTCGGCCGCGACTTCGAGGGGATCATCCCGAACCTGCGCCGGCGCTTCGAGCACGGGATGTGGTCCGAGCAGGAGGAGCTCGAGCGGTTCCGGTCCTTGCGGCCCTGCCCGTCGTGCCGCGGCGAGCGGCTCAAGCCCCAGAGCCGGGCCGTCACCTTCAAGGGCAGGACGATCACCTGGTACGTGAACCTGCCGCTCACCGAAGCCCTGACGGCGTTCCAGCAGGTCGAGCTGAGCGAGCGGGAAGGCCTGATCGCGGGCCGGCTGCTGCGGGAGATCCAGGACAGGTTGCGCTTTCTCGTCGAGGTCGGGGTCGGCTATCTCACGCTCGGCCGGGGCGCGGCCACGCTCTCGGGGGGCGAGGGGCAGCGGATTCGTCTGGCCACGCAGATCGGCGCGAGCCTGCGGGGCGTCCTCTACGTGCTCGACGAGCCGTCGATCGGGTTGCACCAGCGCGACAACCGGCGCCTGCTCGGGACGCTCAAGCGCCTGCGCGACCTCGGGAACACCGTCATCGTGGTCGAGCACGACGAGGAGACGATCCGGACGGCGGACTACCTCGTCGACCTGGGGCCCGGCGCGGGCGAGCACGGCGGGCACGTCATCTTCCAGGGCCCCCCGTCCGCGCTGCTCCGCGACGCCCCCGACTCGTTGACGGGCGCCTACCTGCGGGGCGAGCGGACCATCATGCTCCCGCCCGCGCGGCGGCCGACGGACAAGGGCAGCCTGGTCGTCCGTGGCGCGCGCGCGAACAACCTGAAGGACATCGACGTGTCGATCCCGCTCGGTGTCTTCACGGCCATCACCGGGGTCAGCGGGTCGGGCAAGTCCACTCTCGTCAACGACATCGTGTACCGGGCGCTCGCCCGCCTCTTCTACCGCGCCTCGGACGAGCCGGGCGCCCACAACCGGATTGACGGCGTCGAGCTGCTGGACAAGGTCATCGAGATCGACCAGTCACCCATCGGCCGCACGCCCCGGTCCAACCCGGCCACCTACACGGGGCTCTTCGCCTTCATCCGCGAGCTGTTCGCGATGCTCCCCGAGGCGAAGGCACGGGGGTTCCGCCCGGGGCGGTTCTCCTTCAACGTCAAGGGTGGCCGGTGCGAGGCATGCCAGGGCGACGGCGTCATCGCGATCGAGATGCACTTCCTCCCCAACGTCTACGTGACCTGCGAGGAGTGCAAAGGGAGGCGCTACAACCGCGAAACGCTTGAGATCCGGTATCGCGGCAAGTCGATCGCGGAAGTACTCGACCTGACCGTGGATCAGGCGCTCGAGCTGCTCGGCAACTTCCCGCCGATCGCCAACAAGCTGAGGACGCTTCAGGACGTCGGGCTCGGCTATATCAAGCTCGGTCAGTCGGCCACGACGTTGAGCGGCGGCGAGGCGCAGCGGGTCAAACTGTCCAGGGAGCTCTCCCGCCGCAGCACGGGGCGGACGCTCTACATCCTCGACGAACCGACCACGGGCCTCCACTTCGAGGACACGCGGAAGCTGCTCGACGTCCTGAACAAGCTCGTCGACCAGGGCAACACGGTAGTTGTCATCGAGCACAACCTCGATGTCGTGAAGTCGGCGGACCACCTGATCGACCTGGGCCCGGAGGGCGGCGAAGAGGGGGGGCGGATCGTCGCCGAGGGCACCCCGGAGGAGGTCGCGCGGTTCCGGGGTTCATTCACGGGCCGGTTCCTCGCTGATCTTCTGGGACGCCCAAGCCTGAGGCTCGTCCGGGCGGCTGGCGGATGAGCACTGTGGTAAGATGGCCACACCAGTTCGGGGAAATCCTGTGGTGCGAACACCACAGACTGGCCGGTGACGCCATGACCGCTCACAGGGTGTCGTTCGCTAACCATTTGTATTTTAGGCACGTTACGGTGGATGGCCCGACCAGCTCTATTGCGGCACACGGCTTGCTGTTCGGGTTGGCGGTCTTGTCTCCCACGACGGGTAGCTGATGTCCCTCCAGCAGACACTCCGCCGGTCGGTTTCGTGCGCCGGTATCGGCCTCCACTCGGGCAACAGGGTCACGCTTTCCCTCAAGCCGGCTCCGGCGGATGCAGGCATCTCGTTCCGGCGCGCCGATCTCGGCGGCGTGGAGATTCCGGCGCGCGTCGCCAACCTGGCGGGCATCCACTACGCGACGGGGCTCGTGCGGGACCGCGGGTCGGTCGAGACCGTGGAGCACCTGCTGGCGGCGCTGGTCGGGCTCGGCGTCGACAACGTGGTCGTGGAGTTGAACCAGGCCGAGGTGCCGATCATGGACGGCAGCGCCTCGCCGTTCGTGTACCTGATCAACGAGGCAGGAACGAAGCCGCTGGTGGCGCCGCGCCGCTGGCTGAAGGTGAAGCGTCCGATCGCGCTCGCCCACGACGACAAGCACATCGCGCTCTACCCGTCGGACGACTTCAGGGTCACCTACACGATCAGCTTCGATCACCCGCTGCTGCGTCACCAGACCCGCACGCTGCGCATCACGGAGGAGTCCTTCGTCGAGGAGATCGCGCCGGCCCGCACCTTCGGCTTCCTGAAGGAGGTCGAGACGCTGCGGCAGGCGGGTCTCGCGCTGGGCGGCTCGCTCGACAACGCCGTCGTGCTCGGCGACACGGGGGTGCTCAACAGCCTGCGCTTCGAGGACGAGTTCGTGCGCCACAAGATCCTGGACGCGATGGGCGATCTGTCGCTCGTGGGGTACCCCGTGATCGGGCACCTCGTGGCGCACCGCGCCGGGCACGCGCTTCACACGGCGTTTGTGACGAAGATCCTCGAGCAGACCGACGCCTGGCAGCTGGTCGAGGCGTCGGCAGGCGAGGCGGCAGCCCTCCATGCGCCGGCCGCGGCGGAGAGCCCGGCGGCGCTCCCCTCCTGATCCGCCTACCGCCCGCCCTTGCGGGTCAGCTTCTGGAGATAGACCCCGAGCCGCTCGTTCTCGAACCTCACGGTGTTGTGGAAGAGGCTCTCCGCGAGGTAGTCCTGCCGCTCCGTGTCCGTCATCTGGTCGATCAGGTGGCGGATCTCGCGCATCATGTCCTCGTAGGACCGGTCGAGCTGGCGGCGGGCCGTCACTTCCTGGAACAGCGTCTCGATGATCGCCAGCAGGTCGCCGTCGAGCGCGATATCGACCCCGGTCGTGGTCTTGATGCTGCGCATGGCTATCCCCCGAAGCTCCTGATGGCGCCCGCCTCGTCCGGGTAGATCTCCAAGAAGCTCTGCGCCCCGGTCATCGTCAGCATCGTTTCGACGCGTTTCTGCACCCCGGCGAGCTTGAGCGTCCCGCCGACGGCGCTGACCTGCCGGTACAGGTCCATCAGGCACCCGATGCTGGCGCTGTCGACGTAGCTGACGCCCGTGAGCTCGATGAGCAGCTTGCGCTCGCCGGCGGTGATGAGCGCAACGACCGCGCTCGAGAACTCCGAGAGGAGCGGGTACATCAGCCGGGTCTCACCCACCCGGACCACGGCGACGTCCTTCACGTGATCAATCGTCAGATTCATGGCTCGTGCTCCGGTACGACCGACTGGCGGGCCGCGACGCGTCGTTGGACGCGCTTCGCGACCGGCGCTGCGCTTCGGCCTCGCTCCGCAGCCGTTCGACCTGCCGCGCCAGCTCCTTCCGGCCGCGGTTGATGCGCGACTTGACCGTGCCCTCGGGCAGATGGAGGCGGAGCGCGATCTCCTGGTAGGACAGCTCCTGGATGTCGCGGAGGAGGACGGCCGTGCGGAGCGAGGCGGGCAACGCGCCGAGCGCCTGCCGCAGGAGCGCCACCGTGTCGCGCTGCTCGAGCGCCGCGAGCGGTCCGATCTCCCTGGAGGTGGCCGACAGGTCGTCCGCGTTGATGTCCCGGTCGATCGTCTGACGTTCCTTGCGGACGCTGCGATAGAAGTCGATGCACAGGTTCCGACTGATGCTGATCAGCCAGGT
>Ga0316624_10000596_pt1 | contig 12620 bp, 6 predicted proteins | sample OWC_Aug_N3_C1_D5_FD_207657 | JGI IMG/M metagenome (GOLD analysis project Ga0316624, IMG submission 207657) | Wetland soil microbial communities from Old Woman Creek delta, Ohio, United States - OWC_Aug_N3_C1_D5_A | ecosystem: Environmental > Terrestrial > Soil > Wetlands | place: USA: Ohio...
AGGCGCTGATCGGAACCTGTTCAGAACCGGCGGCGCGGGCTCCGTAGGCGTCGGCGGAGGCAGGGCGGCGGGCCGCGCGGGGCGGCCCGCCTGGTATGGTCGTCTCGGCGCCGATCAGGCCCTGGCGGCCTTCACCGCAATGCCGAGGATTTCGTCCACGGCTTCCTTGTCGACATCCATGATGTACTGGACGCCGCTGATCTCGACGGCCTCGTGCGTCAGCGCGGCGATGTCATCCCGGGTCAGGTGGGATGTCGTGAACTTCCGGCTGCCGGCCATCAGCTGGCGCAGCCCCTGAGCCAGCCGCTCGTAGTAGGTGTAGAGGCCGATGGCGCCGGGGGGCAGCGTCTCGAAGGCGTCGTCGCCGAGCTCGCGCCGGAGCTCGGTCGCGGTGACGAAGACTTCGTCCTTCGTATTGCCGAAGCGCTCGACGTACACGGGAAGCTGGTTCTCCTCGATGGCGCGGCCGATCGTCTTCCCCACCATCGCCGCCGCGATGGGCGCTCGCGCCATGCCGACCAGCTTCACGAACGGGGCACCGAGCGCGAGGCCCTTGAAGATCTGATCCTCGAAGGTGAACCCGCCCGCAACCGCCAGTGCCGGCAGGTATCCCCCGCTGTCGGCAATCCGCTTCGCGTACTGGTAGAGCTTCGAGTGGAGCTCGACCGGCGGCACGCCCCACTCGTTCATCATGTGCCAGGGGCTCATGCCGGTCCCTCCGCCGGCCCCGTCGACCGTCAGCAGGTCGAGCCGGTACTTCGACGCGAAGGCGACGGCCCGGGCCAGGTCGGCCGGCCGGTAGGCGCCGGTCTTGAGGAACACGTACCTGGCGCCGGCCTTGCGAAGCTCGTCGATGCGCTGGGCGAAGGACTCCTCGCTCACCATGCCGACGCGCGAATGGCGCTCGAACTCCTTGAACGCGCCCCGGTCGAATGCCCGGATGACAACCGGGTCCATGGGGTTCGGCAGGACGATGTAGCCCCGCTCGTAGAGCATCTGCGCTTTCTTGAGGTTGCCGATCTTGACCTCGCCGCCGATGTCCTTCGCGCCCTGCCCCCACTTCAGCTCGACGCACTCGACGCCGAGTTTCTCGATGGCGTACTCCTGCACGCCGAGCCGGGTGTCCTCGATGTTGGCCTGGACGATGATGGCGCCGTACCCGTCGCGCTGGTAGTCCTTGTAGAGGGCCACCCGGCGCTTGAGGTCCACCGTGTCCACCACCTTCCCGTTCTTCATGACAGCCTCGGGGTCCATCCCGACGACATTCTCGCCGATGGTGAGGCCCGTGCCGGCCAGCGCGGACCCAATGGCGAGCCCCTCCCAGTTGTTCTTCGCGATGTTGGTCGATCCGATCCCCGGGATGATCCACGGGTAGCGGAACTTGATGTGCCCGTTGTGGCCGAACTCGACGTCGAGCTTGACCGCCGGGAAGATGGCCTTGTCGGAGTCGGCCTCGATGCCGTGGGCGCCGGCAGCGGTCCCCATGATGTTGAAGTGGGAGTAGTCCACCGGGTAGGTCTTCTCGCCCGCCGTCGTGATCACGCCGAAGGGCTGCGGGTAGATGACCTCGTGGCCGCGATAGGCGGACTTGCCGATCTCGCACATGCCGACGCAGCCGTCTACGCACGTGACGCACATGCCCGATGCCGGGACGATCGAATCCTCCGTCCGGTTCTTCGTCAGGGTTGCGGCCGACCTGTTGATCCTCGACAGTGACATTGAGGCCTCCTCTTTCCGGTCGTCAGCTTCTCTTGATCTCACACGCCACGCACGGTGACATGTAGCACATCATGTCGTCGAACGGCTGTTTCTCGAGGCACGGCGGGCTCAGGTTGGCGCAGCCGCCGCAGATGGCGCGCTCCGGGTCCGTGAACGTGCACCGCAGCTGGCAGGCGGGACAGACGTACATGCACCCGCCGCAGAGCCGGCAGGTCTCGGACCGGGCATCGAAGGGGGTCCCGATGCTGCGCCGCTCCCCGCGGCCGCGGAACGCGATGGCCTCCCCCATCATCTGCTCCTTGCACATCCGGACGCACCGCCCGCACAGGATGCAGTCCTCGTGCTCCTGGCGGAACCGCTGGGTGTGTACGTTGTGGGCCGAGGCCAGGTCCTGGATGACCTTCGACTGCGGACACGACGCCAGCAGCAGCTCCAGGATCATCGTGCGGGCTTTCACCACGCGCGACGACGCCGTGCGCACCCGCAGCCCCTCCTCGGCCGGATAGGTGCACGCGGTGACCAGCTTCGCTTTCGGCCCCTCGCCGATCTCCACCACGCACAACCGGCAGGCGCCGTACGGCGAGAGGCCCTCCATGTGGCACAGTGTCGGGATCGGGAAGCCCAGGAACTGGGCCGCTTCGAGCAGCGTCGTCCCCTTCTCGACCGTCACCGGGATGCCGTTGATGGCCATTGATCTCATAGCGACGGCCCTCCAGCCGCGACACCGGCAGCCTCTTCCTCCTTGGGCCTCGTGAATTCAAGATCGCACCGCAGGCACCTCCGCGCCTCGCGGCCCGCTTCATCGATCGAGAGCGCCAGTTCCACCTCCGAGAAGCCCCGCCTGCGCACCTCGATCGGCAGTGTCGGAGGAGCGGCGCGGTCGGACGCCTGGGCTTCGGCCTCGCTGACAGGGACCGGCTCGACGTACACCTGCGGCAGGCATGGCGTCAGCGGCTTCTTCAGGTCATCGCCGCGCACGAAGCGGTCGATCATCACAGCGGCCTTCTTGCCGGCGGCAATCGACTCCACCACGGTGTTCGGGCCGGTCACCACGTCGCCCCCGGCAAAGACGCCCGCGCGGTTCGTGGCCAGCGTGTCGGGGTCCATGGCCAGCGTGCCTTTCTCGCTGATCGCGAGGCCCATCGATGCGAGGTAGTCGATGTCGGGCTCGTCGCCGATCGTGACGATCAGCAGGTCGAACGGCAGCGTGAACTCGCTGCCGGGAATCGGCACAGGATGCCGGCGCCCGGTCGCGTCGACCTCGCCAAGGGCGTTGCGGACGCATTCGACCCCCGTCACGCGGCCGTCGCGGGACAGCACGCGCACGGGGCTGACCAGCGTCTCAAGCCTGATGTTCTCGAGGACCGCCTCGTTGACCTCTTCGCTGAGGGCGGGCATGTCGTGGCGGGTCCGGCGATAGAGAATCGTCACGCTCTCGACGCCCTCCTGGCGCAGCGCGACGCGGGCCGCGTCCACCGCGGAGTTGCCGCCGCCGATCACCCCGACCCGGCCCCGCGCCAGCCGCTCCCCGCGCAAGTTGAAGGCCTTGAGGAACTGGATGGCCGGGTAGACGCCGAGGATATCCTCGCCTTCGATGTTCAGCCGCCGGCTCTTGTGGGCGCCGAGCGCGAGGAACACCGCCTTGTAGCCGTCCTCAAACAAGCCGTCGAGCGTGAAATCCCGGCCGAGCGCCGTGTCACACTGCAAGGTGATGTTCTCGTCCAGCAGGCACTCGATCTCACGCCGCAGCACGTCGCGCCGGAGGCGGTATGCGGGGATCCCGCTGACCAGCATACCCCCCGGCTTGTCATCGGCCTCGAAGACCGTCACCTGGTAGCCGTCGAGCGACAGGTAGTGGGCAGCCGTCAGCCCCGCCGGACCGGACCCCACCACGGCCACCCTCGGCATGTCCATCGCGTCGCCCGCCGTCCTCACCGGCCTGTAGATCGACGGATCGATCCGGTCAGTGATGAAGCGCTTGAGCGCCCGGATCGCCACCGATCGGCCACCCGTCGTCCCGAGGCGGCACCGCATCTCGCACGGGTGGTCGCAGACCCTGGCGCAGACCGAGGGGAAGGGATTGGCCTCGCGGATGACCCGGTACGCCTCCTCGAACTCGCCCCGGGCGATGTGGGCGACGTACCGCCAGGCTTCCGTCCCGATCGGGCACGCGGACTGGCACGGCGCTCCCACCAGGTCCTTGCACACGAACGCGTCGCACCGCTTGTCCACGACGTGCCGGTCGAACTCCTTCCGAAAATACCGCAGCGTGCTGAGCACCGGGTTCGACGCCGTCTGGCCCAGCCCGCACATCGTCGTGTCCTTGACGACCTGGGCCAGCTCCTCGAGCAAGTCGATCTGATCGAGCGTGCCGCGCCCGGCGGTGATGTCGTCGAGCAGCTCCCACATCCGCTGCGTGCCCTTGCGGCAGGTGAAGCACTTCCCGCACGACTCGTCCTTGAGGAAGTTCATGAAGTACTTGGCGACATCCACCATGCACGTGTTGTCGTCCATGACGATCATGCCGCCGGACCCCATGATCGACCCGGCTTCGCTGAGGCTGTCGAAATCGATCGGCAGGTCGAAAAGCCTCGCGGGGATGCACCCGCCGGAGGGACCGCCAGTCTGGACCGCCTTGATCCGGACGCGGCCCTTCGGACCGCCGCCGATGTCGTGCACCACCTTGCCGATGGTGATGCCCATTGGGACCTCGACCAGTCCCGTGTTCTTGATCTTGCCGACCAGGCTGAAGATCTTGCACCCCGAGTTGTCCTTGGTCCCGATCTTGGAGTACTCCTCGGCGCCGAGACGGAAGATGACGGGGATGTTGCCCCAGGTCTCGACGTTGTTGATGGCGGTGGGCTTGCCGTCGATGCCCCGCTGCACCGGGTAGGGTGGCCGCTGCCGGGGCTCGCCCACCCGCCCCTCCACCGAACGCATCAGTGCGGTCTCCTCGCCGCACACGAATGCCCCGGCACTGCGGACGAGGCTGATGTCAAACGACAGACTCGTGCCCAGGACGTTCCTGCCCAGCAGACCGAGCTCCCGGCACTGGTCGAGCGCGATGTTCAGGTGCTTGATCGCCAACGGGTACTCGCTGCGAACGAACACGACGCCCTCGGTTGCGCCCGTCCCGTACGCGCCGATCAGCATGCCCTCGATGATGCTGTGAGGATTGCCTTCGAGCACGCTGCGGTCCATGTAGGCACCCGGGTCGCCTTCGTCGGCATTGCACACCAGGATCTTGCCGCGACCGTCCGGCTGCTCGGCGAGCAGACGCCACTTCGCACCCGTCGGGAAGCCAGCGCCTCCACGACCGCGCAGCTGCGAGCGCACCACCTGCCCCACAACCCAGGCGGCGTCGCCCTTCGCCAGCACGCTCTCCAGCGCGGCGTACCCCTGCTGGGCGACGTAGCTGTGGATCCGCATGGGGTCGATGCGCTGATTCATCGCCAGCAGGATTCGCTGCTGATGCTTAAAGAAGGGGATCTCGGCGCAATCGTAGTACTTCTCCCCGGTGACCGGGTCGCGATAGAGCAGATCGTCGACGTACTGATTGGCCAGCAGCGCTTCGATGATGCGCGGGACATCGCCGAGCTTCACCTGGGAGTAGAAGGCGTTCTGGGGCTCGGTGAGCACGAAGGGGCCCATCTCGCAAAAGCCGTGGCACCCTGTGACACGCAGGCCCACCTTGTCGAACAGCCGGTTCTCGAGGATGTGCCGCTTCGCCACGCGCAGGGTGCCGCTCGATCCGCTGGCCTGACAAGCCGTTCCGGCACAGACCACGATGTACGGCTTCTTCCCGTCCTCGCCTCCCAGCACCAGCTGTCGAAATGCCTTCAAATCGTCGATGGATGACAGCCTACGCATATGGGTACCTCAACTGAGCGACAGGCCCGGGACGCTTCGCCCCGTGGCGCGACAGGTCAGGACAAGTCCAGCATGTGGCCCTTGCAGCCGCGCCGTCCGCACACGTGCAGCACACCCCCGCCGTGCACGATCAGGCATGCCATCGGCGCCCTGCACTCCGGACACCTCGATGCCCCTCCCAGGTCCGCGTGGCAGTGCGGGCAGGAGAACTCGACCAAGGTGCCGACGGCGATGTCGCGCTGCGACTCGGCGCTGTCGCTGCCGTACAGCGACGACAACCTCACCCAGCCGTGCTGATGGCTCACTGAAGCCATGAGCCGGACGCTCGGCAGCTGGTCGATCAGGTGTTCCGAGTCCATCAGGCTGTGATTGCAGCGCCCGCAGCTGAGCGAGACCGGGAAGACACGTTGATCGCTGGCCAGATCGACCTTGCCGATCCCGCTGCGCGCTTCGCGCAGGATTTCCTTCACCTTGGTCCTGCCCACACTGGAGAAGTAGCGTCCGTCCACCACGACCACCGGACCGAGCGCGCACGCACCAAGACAGTTCACCGTCTCCAGCGTGAACTCGCGGTCCGGCGTGGTCTGGCCGGGCTTGACCCCCAACTGCGTCTCGACTTCCCTCTCGACGACCGGGGCGCCACGAACGTGACATGCCGTGCCGAGACAGACCGAGCAGAGGTGCTTGCCGCGCGGCTCGAGCCTGAAGAATCTGTAGAAGGTCGCAATCCCGTAGAGGTCCACCAGCGACCGCCCCGTGCGCTCGGCCACGGCCTTGAGAGCATCGGCGGGAAGATAGCCGAACTTCGCCTGCACTTCCTCGAGAATCGTCATCATCGCCCCGCGATCGGCCGCGTGCTTGTCGACTATCCCGAACACGGAATCGAGTTCCATGACTCTCCTTTCGTGTGGGTGCAGATCGCGAACCCCGGGGGTCAAGGGGGGACCTAGAGGGCGGATGCTATTGCGGATGTGTATACCACAAAGCCCGACCGGGGCCAAGAAAGACGGCTTGGAAGGCGACCGGCCTCGCAGCCGGGGACGGGGAGCCGCCGATTCCAGCTCAGCCGTTTCGATCCCGTGAACCCCTGATCCCTGATCCCCGATCCCTGATCCCTGATCCCTGATCCCCGCCCTACCGCGCCAGCTTCGCCGTCCACACGTTGCCGGTGACCTCGGCCATCAGCAGGAACAACCGGTCGCGCGTGGCGTTGAGGCCCCAGGGCCACTGGCCGCCGCCCCACAACCAGTGCCGTGGCGAGTGGGCATGGAGGACCGGGAAGCTCTCGCCGACCAGGCGCCCCGTCACCCGATCGAGCCGGCGCCCCCAGATGCAGCCCCAGCCATCGCGTTCCGACAGGTAGTACAGCAGGTTGCCGTCCGCCGACCAGCACGGCTCCGCGATCCGGGCGGTTTCGCTTTCCTCGACGAGCAACCACTCGCGTTCCGGCACGGGGGTGTCGTGAACGGCTGCGACGTAGAGACCTGAGTGCCCGCCCGTCCGGTCCAGTACGAACGCGAGGCGGAGCCCGTCGCCGGACAATCGCGCATCGGCGACATCCGCCGCCTGCGGCGCCATCAGGGTCGTTTCGCTGCCCGTCGACAGTCGATGCCGGACGATGCGATTGTCCGCATGACCGAGCAGCACCTCGTCCGGGTCCGGGAAGAACCCGAAGACGCGGCATCCGGCGCACACCTGGCGGCGCTCGCCGGAAGTGGTTGAGACAAACGCGGCGGGGCCCGCGGGCGTGGCCTCCCGGTAGGCGACGAGCGAGCCGTCGGCGCGGATGCGCGGCAACTTCTGCAGTAGGGCGCCGCTCGACAGGACGGCCTCCCGGCCGGAAGGAATGTCGCGGAGCTTCAGCTCGACTCTGAGCGCCTGCGGCGCCCGAGCGAATTCCGTAACGGCAAGGTAGGCCACTTTGTGCCCGTCCGCTGAGACACGGGGATCCGCCTTGGTCTGGACGTCGCGCGTGACGGCCTGGGGTTCACCGGCTGTCATCCCGGTGTTCGCGTCCAGCGCCACGCTGAAGAGGTTCGGAATCCACATGTAGCTCGAGAAGACCAACCGCCCGTCCGTGCAGACGGAGGGGTCGAACCGGATCCCTGGACCCGACGTCAACTGCTCCGGCACGCCCGTGAGCCGCCACGGGTTGGGTTCGATCTTCACGCGGTACAGCTGGACGCCCTCGATCGTCACGCCTGCCGAATAGATCACCGTGTCTTCCCACGGCCACGCGCTGGGGAACTGCATCGGCCACGTTCGCCTCAGCGTGGTCCTGTCGACCGCAGCCGGCGCGCCACCATCCACCGGGGCGATCCACCACCCATAGGCGCGATCGGCCTGCCTCGTGCCGTTCAAGAGCACCAGGCGGCCATCGGGCGACCAGGTCGCGCCGCGGCCGTTTGGCTCCGGCGTGGCGACAACGCCCGCGTGCAGTTGGCGCGGCTCACCGCCCTCGGGAGAGATCACGAACGTCTCGTTCTCAGTCTGGTTTCCTGCGACCTTGTGGGTGTAGAGGATCCACTTGCCGTCGGGCGAGAACCGGGGGAGCCAGCCGCCCGAGACGAGCCTGCGCTCTTCGCCGCCGAGCGTGTCGGCGATGTAGAGCCCGCCACCGTCACGGTTGGACCGGTACACGATGCGGGATCCGTCCGGGGACACGGAGGGCTCGAGAGCACCCACGGGGTCATGCGTGCGGCGCACGGGCTGCGCGCGATCGATGTGCCGGACCCAGATGTCGAGTGGGCCTTCGCCGCTCCGGTCCGACGCGTACGCGACGATCTTGCCGTCGCGCGAGATACTCGCAAAAGCGCTGAGCCCTGCATCGAGCGTGAGCGGAACGAGTTCAAGACCGGAACTCGGGGCCGGCGTGCGCACGCGGTTCCCTACGAACAGAGCCACGGACAGGATCAAGATGCCAGCCAGCGCGGAGAGCGCCCAGAGCCAGCGGCGGGGAGCGCGCGCCGCAACCGCCGCCGCAGGCCGCAGCTTGCCAGACTCCGATTCCTCCTTCAGGTCCTCGAGCACCGACTTGAGGTCCGACATGCTCTGCCAGCGCCGCTGCGGCTCTTTTCGCAGACAGCGCAGCACCGCGCGGTCCACCTCCGGCGACAGGCCGAGGCTCTCTTCGCTCGGCGGGTTGGGTTCCTCGCCGACGATGGCCGCCATCGTGGAGATGCGCGAGTCGCGCCGGAACGGGTGCCGCCGCGCGAGCATCTCGTAGAGGACGACGCCGAACGAGAAGATGTCGGAGCGGGCATCGACAACTTTGCCCTCGGCTTGCTCGGGTGACATGTACGCGAAGGTGCCGAGAACCGTGCCCGCTTCACTGAGTGGCGCCACTGTCGCCGTCGCCGCGAGCTCCCCCGCCTCGCCCGTGCCGGTCAGCTTCGCCAGGCCGAAATCCAGTACGCGCACCCGTCCATCGTCACCGACGATGATGTTCGACGGCTTGAGGTCGCGGTGCACGATGCCGGCCGCGTGAGCGGCCGAGAGCGCGTCGGCGATCTGGGCCGCGTAGCCGAGCGCTTCGTTCAGGCGCAACGCTTTACGCGCGAGCACTTCGTCGAGCGGCTTGCCCGGCACGTACTCCATCGCGATGAACGTGACGCCGTCCGACGTGTCGATGTCGTAGACCGTAACGATGTTGGGGTGGTTGAGGGCGGAGGCGGCCTTGGCCTCCTGCACGAAGCGCCGCTTGCGCTCGGGGTCGTCCGCCTTCCCGGGCGGCAGGACCTTGACGGCCACCGCGCGGTCGAGATGGGTGTCCTGGGCCTTGTAGACGACGCCCATCCCCCCTTCGCCCAGCTTCTGGGCGATCCGGTAGTGCGCGAGCATCCGGCCGACCACGTGAGCACCTCCCGGTGACGCGCTCGTCGATGCCGGCCTGAGTCTACTCTCGGTGCGGAGGAGGGGCAATCAGCTTGTGATCCTCATCGGCACGAGCTGGCTCGCGGTCTCGTCTCCCGCGGCCGCCTTGATCTCCAGCAGGTACTCGCCGTTGGCGAGGCCCGCCAGTGGCAGGTCGATCGCGTAGGGCTTGCCCGATGCGGCGGGGGCTTTCACCGGGACGTCCACCATCGCGTTGCCGCCGCGGTTGAGGAGGCGCGCGGTCACGGTCGGCTGGGCGTTGCCCGGAGCGTAGGCGTCGAGGCGAACGAGCAGGCGCTCGGTCCGCAGGAACTCGCGGCTCGCCGTGGGGACCGCGTCGGGGTCCGACGAGATCTCCCGGAACTCGCGCGCGTTGGAGGCGCGGAACACCGCCGGCGTGCTCAGGTGCACCTGCGGGGCAGTGAAATCGGGCACGTCGACGCTGCGCGTCTCGGCGTCGACGAGGCGGTTGCCCGAGCCCTGGATGTTGATCCGCAGCTGCATCGGGCCCGGGGGCGCATCGAAGGAGACCAGGTACGGCCCGTGGCGGGCGTCCGTGCCGCCCGTGCCCGGCGCCCCGTCAGTGATGGTCACGCTCGCGTCTGGTATCCGGCCCCGGAAGTACGGCGCGGTTCCCTTTCCCGCGGCGACGAGCGACACCTGGGTCGGCGGCTCCCGGTCCGTTCCGGGCGGGGGCGGCAACGGCTCCCACACGAAGGTCACGCGCGTTTTCCCGTTCTCGCCGCGCGCGGTCCCGATCCAGCTGCGGATGAACCGTCCTCGCGGCGGTTCGACGATCGACGACAGCGCGCGCGCGACTGCGGGCGGGGGGCCGGGCTTGGGCGGGGCGCTCGCGCGGGCCAGGTCCTCGGTCGTCGGCGCCCAGTACCCCTTGCGCGCGCGGACCTGCAGCCCCGGCCGCTTGAGCCGCACCTTGATCTCGTGGAACTTCCCGTCGGCCGGGGCCGCCTTCGAGTTGTAGCCGAGCAGGTAATAGGCCGCCGAGTCGCGGACCACCTGCTTGAGCCCCGCCTCCAGGTCGTTGCGGTTGATGATGGCACGCCCGTCGGTTTCGCCGGCCAGCACGCGGAGCGTGTCCAGCGTCGACTCGAGGGTCTGCCGATCCGTGCGGAACTCGACACCCTCGTTGATGTCGAACTCGAACGGCGTCAGGCCCCGCGGGTCCAGCGCGTAGATGGTCGCGTTGTTGCGATTGGCGGCGTTGTACACCTCGCGGAGGTCGGTCTGGATGTCGGCTTCAGCGAAAAACCGTGCCCGGTCCTCCGCGATGCTCGCCTCGCCGGTCCTCGGCTGGCCGCGATTCGGGTTGCCGATCCCCGGCATGGCCGCGATGGGATCGTTCAGCTGCGGCGGCAGCGTGTTGGTGTACCCCTCGCTGACGAGGATGACCGACTTGCGGCCCTCCCTGAGCGACCCGAGGTGCGTCACCAGACCGCGGAGCGCCGTGAAGACGACCTCGTTCCGGATGCGCTCGACGACGGCCGCCGGGTAGTAGGCGTACTGCTCCTCGAAGTCGTTCACCGGCCGATAGTCGTACTTGCGGCCCACGAACTGATCGAGAGCCCGGACGATCGACTGGTGGTCGCGCGTGAACTGCACATCGTCGACCGGGGTCAACGGGTACATGAGGGCCACCAGGTCCATCGGCCCGAGCTGCTTGGTGACGAAGTTGCTGAGCGGTTCGCGCACGGCCATGCTGCTCGAGCGCCGCACGTGGTAGTCGTCGAGGAAGAACACGAACAGCCGGACATCGTCGCGCGTCACCTCGAATTCCTGGTCCGACGGTGTCCGAATCTCGCGCGGAGTCTCGCCTGGTTCGGGGTTGCCCGACAGCTTGATGAACCTGAAGGTCTCGACCGTCTGCGGCTTCCCGTCCTCCAGAACCTCGAAGTCGTCCTGGGTGAGGTCGGGTACCGGGTTGCCCTGCTTGTCGGTGACGATCACGTCCACGCGGACGAAGTTGACGCCGACCCTGAAGATCGGCTGCTGCTGTTCCTGCTGGGGCGGCGCCTGCTGCGGCGGTGACTGTCCCTGCGGGGTCTGCGGTTGCGATGACTGCCCCTGAGGCGCCTGCGGCTGCGGTGACGAGGGTTTCTGTGGTGATGCCTGCGGTTGCTGCCCGGCCGAACCGGCGCGCCCGGACGGCGCGAGGACCACGAGCAGGGCGAGGACGGCCGCGGGGACTACGAGCCGGAACCTGCCTGACATGTGTGCACTTCCCACTCTGGAGCTGGCTCCATTGATGATAACATTGACGCTCCTCCAGGAGACAGCCCGTGGCGCATATTCCACCTGACGGCGCAGGCCCGCTGACCGTGTTGGCCGAGGACGAAGAACTCTTCCGTTCGAGCGTTCTCGAGTTCGCCGAGGACCGTATCCGGCCCCTGGTCCGCGAGATGGACGAGCACGCGAAGATCCCGCGCTCCCTGATCGATGAGTTGTTCGAGCTGGGAGTGATGGGAATCGAGATCCCCGAGGCGCTCGGCGGAGCCGGCGCCAGCTTCTTCCATGCTGTGCTGGCCGTCGAGGCGCTCTCCCAGGTTGATCCGTCCGTCGGCCTGCTCGTGGACGTCCAGAACACGCTGGTCAGCAACGCGCTGATGAGGTGGGGCACTGACGACCAGAAGGCCCATCACCTGCCGGCACTGGCGGCGCGGAAGGTTGGCGCCTACGCGCTCTCGGAGGCCGGATCGGGAAGTGACGCATTCGCGCTCGCGACCCGTGCCGTGGAGGAGGGCGGCGAGTTCGTGCTCAGCGGCCGCAAGCTCTGGATTACCAACGCCAACGAGGCGGACCTCTTCATCGTCTTCGCCACGGTGAACCCCTCCGCCGGCCATCGCGGCATCACGGCGTTCCTCGTGGAGCGGGGCGTTCCCGGGTTCACCGTCGGCAAGAAGGAGGACAAGCTCGGGATTCGGGCCAGCAGCACGTGCGAGCTGCTGCTCGAAGAGTGCCGCGTGCCACGAGCCAACGTGCTCGGCGAGGTCGGCAAGGGTTACAGGGTGGCGATCGAGACGCTCAACGAGGGACGGATCGGCATCGGCGCCCAGATGATCGGGCTCGCGCGCGGCGCGCTGGACCATGCCGTGCGGTACACGAAGGAGCGCAGGCAGTTCGGCAAGCCGATCGCCGACTTC
>Ga0316624_10000597_pt1 | contig 12619 bp, 8 predicted proteins | sample OWC_Aug_N3_C1_D5_FD_207657 | JGI IMG/M metagenome (GOLD analysis project Ga0316624, IMG submission 207657) | Wetland soil microbial communities from Old Woman Creek delta, Ohio, United States - OWC_Aug_N3_C1_D5_A | ecosystem: Environmental > Terrestrial > Soil > Wetlands | place: USA: Ohio...
TCTCAATCCCCGGGAAGGGGTTGGGGGGGGTATGTCTGTTGTTCTGTTCCAGATGAATATTGATCATCTGCGAGAAAAGGAAACTCCACACCATCAGGAAGAAGCCTGCTGCAGGCTGTAGGTCACCATTAAGGCAAGTTATCTGCGGGGACGTATCCTTCGCCCTCTTAAGGCTTCTCGTTTTCCTTCCTGATGAACTTCTTGATCGCCTCCTGGAACTTCACCGGTTCGATCCCGAAAACCTCGCGGATGTCGCGCATGCTGCAGACGTTGTCCTCCCTGAGCATGATGAGCTGGTCCGTGGTCACGGGCGGCTTCTGGAGCATGGCCTCGAGCACGCGGGTCATGGGCTTCATGAAGAACATCGGCACATGGACCGCGGTGCGCTTGATCCCCATGGCGCCTGCGATGGCACGCGTCACCTCTTCGTAGGTGAGCTGTTCGGGACCGCCGATCTCGTAGCTTTCGTTCAGGAAGGCGTCGCTCTTCACGGCCTTCACGATGCAGGAGACCGCGTCATCGACAGCGATGGGCTGGACTTTGGACTTGCCCGAGCCGAGGACCGGAAGCACGGGCGATTGCCTGATGATCTCCGCGAGCCTGAGCGTGAACTGATCTCCCGGGCCGTAGATGAGCGACGGCCGCAGGATCGTGTAGGGAATACCGCTCGCTCGAACAAGCTCTTCCGCCTGCCACTTGGTCTTGTGGTACTCGCTCTTTGCTCCGGGCCTGGCGCCGAGCGCGCTCTGGTAAAAAAAATGGCGCACCCCTGCCTTGCGGGCCGCCTCGACGAGACTTCTCGTCCCTTCCACGTGCACGCTCTTGAAGGTGACGCCGGGCGCTTCCTGGATGATGCCCACGAGGTGGATTACGCGCTCAACGCCGACCACTGCCTTCTCAAGAGATACTTTTTCCGAAAGGTCCCCCGGAACAGCTTCAACGCCCAGGTCCGCAAGCGCCTGCGCCTTATCAGGGTTTCTGACCAGAGCGCGTACGGGGAGCCCCTCCCGGCGCATGCGCCGGATGAGATTGCTTCCGACAAAGCCCGTGCCGCCGATTACGAGTATCATGATTACCTCATTCAGGCCGGTTGATAGGATAGGAGTGGCGCCTTTGAATGATGATAAAAAAAGAATAGCACAAAAAGCATTCAACGGTAATGAGCATTACAAATATTTATTATCTCCGCATCGTCAGAACAGCACCGGCGCCCAGAGCCCGATAATGATCATCGTCTCCTTTTTTTCGTCCAGTCCCCTGGCAATGCCCAGACGGAGCGTGATCGGAAGCCGGTACGCAAGGTCCAGATCCAAGCGCGCTTCAGCGCCCACGGCGCGCTTCAGATCCGAGCCGTGGAACGTCCCGTCCCACGCATTGCCCGCCTCGCCGAAGACTGCGCCGTGGAGCCTCCTGAGGAAGATCGGCGTCTGGCCGCCGCCGTGTTCGATGTCCACGATCGGGAACCGGTACTCCAAGCTGCCCAGTGCAGCGTTTTGTCCCCGGAACTCGTTCGCGGGATAGCCCCGGAGAAAAACATCCTGGCCGTCGATCGAGAGGGTAATGTCCCCCGGGTTGTCGCCGCCCAGCGAGAACGCGCGCTGCGGCAGTTTCTGTCCGGTCGAGGTCCCGGCGAAGGCCCGTGCCAGAAGCACATGATGGGACCAGGGGAAGTTGATATATTCGTGCCAATCGGCCGTATATTTGTTCAGTTCGAAGTCGCTCCCCAAGGATTTATCGAGCCGCTCGTAGCCGAGCTCGATGGTCCGGCCCTGTTCCGGGCTGATCGAAAAATTATATCTTCGCGCGCTGTTGTAAAGGTAACTGAACTTGCCCGATGCCAAAACGCCCTCAGCGGGAACGGGCCCGCTGTAGCCGGGCCAGGGAGGCATAGTTGTGAGAGCTGAGATCTCTTTCCACTGATATCCGATCGTGACCATATGCTGAGTCTGGCTTTTGACGAGGGGCGCGATGAGTTCCAGGCCGTAGGTCTTCTGGCGTTCGACATAATCTTTTATCCCGAGAGGGTCCTGAAGCAGGTCGCCGTAGGTAACATCCATGTCCGAGGCCTGGACATGAATTGTGGGCAAAAGACCGTCATAAAGATAGTCCAAGGAATACCATAGGCGGTTAGTTTTCGGCCCGTAGAGACCGGTCACGATGTATTGATGGCGTTGTGCCACGTCCTGGCCGAAGGTGAGAAAGCCGCCGAGCACGCCGCTCTCGTAGCTGTAGCCGAACCACGGGATCCAGAAGCGCGGGGCCAGGGTTGAAAGCGGGCTGTAAGGGCTCGTCGTTGTTTCGAATTTCCTCTCTTCATACTGTACGGTCGGATAGGGGTCTTTGTAAGGCTCAACGAGTTTCCACGAAGACTGGTCTATCGTTAGAGTATGAACGTCGTACCCCTTCGCGCTGTAAAACGTGAAGACAAGTTTTTTTCCGTCCGGCGAGGGACATGGGGAGAAGGCTCCGCCGAGTACGTTCGTGATCTGAAAAAGCTTCTTCGTCCCGAGCTCGTAGGCAAAGAGGTTGAAGACGCCCGTTCGGTCCGAGGTGAAGAAGAGGAATTTTCCATCCGGACTCCAGGCCGGCGCGCCATCTATCGCCCGGTCGTGGGTCACCTCATCAAGCTTCTTTCCCTCGGCATCAAGGACCCAAACGTCCTTGAATCCGCCCGGCTGCCAAAGGCTCACGGCGATTTTCTTTCCGTCAGGGCTCCAGCGGGGCGCCTCGTACTGGACCGCGCTCGCCTCGTTTAAAAATACAAGGTCCTTTTCCTGCGCGGGATTTTTTCGCCCGTCCGGAGTGAGGTCCAGCAGCGCAAGCCTGGTCATGCCCATTTTGTTCACGACAAAGACGAGTTTTTTTCCGTCCGGCGAGGGATGAGCGTCGCGGCCGCGCACCATCTTCGTGACCCTCACTTCCCTGTTCCTCTTCATATCATAATAATAGACATCATCGTAATAATCCGTATTCCGCTCTATCTCGGCCTTCGTATAATAGAGACGGCTGCCGTCTGCTGACCACGCGGGCGTCATGCCCGATGCGCTCATGGGAAACGTGTTTTCCGTGAGCTTGCGGTCGCCCGTGCCGTCGGCATTCATCACGTAGATGCCGGGGAACTCGTTTCCATTCGCTTCAAGGTACGCGATGCGTCTGCCGTCCGGAGAGTAGACCGGGGAGAGCGTATCGTATCCCTTGTGCGTGAGCATCGTCGATGTAGTCAGGCCTCTTGCCATGACCTCGTCGCGTTGTTTTTCATATTTGTCCCGGAGCGCGGACCGCCACTCCTCCCAAAGCGTGCTGTAGTTCTCACCGAGGACGCGCCCGGCAGTGGACTCGACCAGGAAGGGGGCGTTCCTGTTACTGTACCGTAGACTGATATCGGCGAGCTTTTCACGGCCGTACTTTTCGGCTATGAACCGAATAAAGGATTCGCCGAAGAGGTAGGGAACGTCGCCTGATGGCCAGGTGTCCGGAAAGACCGTCATCTGGCTGATGGGCGGGAAGGGGCCTTCGAGCGCGGCCATGCGAAGCACCATGTCAGCGCCGGCCGAGCGGCCGCGTCCGCCCGAGGTCTGCTCCGTCTCATCGTAGACCGCGAGCCCTTCGATCAGCCAGATCGGCTGCCACTCGTTCGGAAAATAGAACCGGCCGAACAACGTCTGCATCACGCCGCCCAGGCCGCCGTTGATCATGTCGAGTTGGAGAACGTGGGTATACTCGTGAGTGATCAAAAGCCGCATCCAGTCCTCATAGGCGGTAGTCCCGAAGCCGGGCTCGCCCACGGGCTGGGTGAGAAACAGGATCATCTGGTTGTAGGGAAATACCCCGGTCATGCCGTTGGCTTCGTCCATGGCGTCCACGAGCACGAGGTCGGTCTTCTGTTTCGGCTCCCACTTGATGCGGGGCACGAGCCGCGCATGCACATCCTCGGCAACCTGCGCCGCATGCTTGGCAACGTTCTCCCCGCCCTGGTGATAATGAATATAAAAATGCGGCGTCTCGAGCGTGGTCCACGTGAAAGCGGGGTCGAACTTGGCAAACGAGAGAGAGGCTGAAGACAGAAAGACAAGGCAGGCGAAGATGATCTTTTTCAAAAGAAGCCCTCCGGGCTGCAAATCGCTATTGATGAAGCCGTTCTCACACAAAGCCACGAAGTCACAAACAGAAAAAACTTTCATTATTATTAATTGGGATTTTCTTTGTGTTCCCACCCATACGAACCTTCACTTGTGTCTTCGCGTGAAAATTTGATTTTACGGGATCGTTGCGATTGAGTATGATTAAATCATAGCAGAGCCGGTTTTCAAGTCAAGAGAATACTGTCTGGCCGGCTCAATTGCTCGGCGGTCCTGCCTGCGCCTGTTTCGCCAAGTCCCGCTGGAGCCAGAAGCGGCCCACCACGAGGACCCCGACGGCAAAGAATATCTCGACGGAGTAGGTGAGCGCCTTCGTCGGCGTGATGAAGCGGGCGATGACCGGATCGGTCATGATCATCTCTCCGCCGATCTTGCCCAGGAGCGCGGACCCGATGTAAATAATGAACGGGAATTTGTCCATGAGCATGGACAGGAGGCTGCTCGTGAATACGATAAAGGGAATGGAGAGACCGAGGCCGAAGATGAGCAGGAAGAGGTTGCCGTGCGAGGCCGCGCCCACGGCGAGCATATTGTCGAGGGCCATGGTGATGTCCGCGATGACGATCAGCCTGACCGCGTGCCAGAGCGTTGCGGCTTCTTTATGCGCCTCCACCGCTTCTTCATCCTCGACAAAAAGCTTGACCGCTATCCAGATTATGACCAGTCCGCCTACGAGCTTGACGTAGCTCATGTTCAATATTTGCGCGACAAAAAAGGTAAGAATGATTCGGAGCAGCACGGCCGCGGCAGAGCCGAAGATAATGCCTTTCCTGCGCCGCTCCTTTGGAAGCGACCGCACGGCCATGGCGATCACCACGGCATTGTCGCCTGCCAGAATGAGATCGATGAGGACGATGCTCAAGATGCCCGATAGGAACGCCACGTCGAAGCGTGCCGTTCCCAGTGCCGATAAATCCACGACGCCCGCCTTTGAAGCTCCCTGCAGATGCCTCTACGAACCTTCATTTGCAGCAGGGGATCTTCGATTCTCAGGGAAGTTTGTTTATCCTGATCGCTCGCTAACCCCGCAGCGAACTGCGGGGAATGCGCTCGCTCCTGAATTCAAAAAAAAGGCGGCAGGGATTACGCCTGCCGCCTTTGACCGCGCTTACCGTTGTTAATGACCCGTCGGGAAGAAGGTATAGCTTACCCAGACAAGGATGCCGAGCGAGACCACACCGATTCCGAGGCTCCACGCGATGAGCTTCTTCTCCACGGGAAGGAGCGGTTCCCATTCCATCTTTTTCAACTCTTCCGATAATTTCGGTTCCTGTGCCATATTCACAATCTCCTTTCCGTTATCCCGCCAGCGGCGGTTTCACGCCGTGGAAGAAGATCCATGAGATGATGAGCCCGATCCAGATGATGAACCCGAACAGCGAGATCACGTAGACCGCGGCAAGCCTGCCGATGCCCTCTTCCCAGAGCTTCTTGAAGTTCGACACCAGGCCGATGGTGAAAAAGGTCATGACGAAGAATATCCCTCGGAAGACATTCGCCTCGCCCGTGGCCGCTTTGGCAGCTTTCATGGTAGCGTTGGGCCCTTTGAGCTGGTCATTCAACGGCGCGAGCTGCGCCTTGTCCTTTCCGACCTGATCGGCCAGGGGGGTGGCAGCGGCTTTGTCGCTTGCGATCTGTTTATTCAGCGCGGCGATGGCCTTCTTGTCCTTTTTCTTCAGGGTGGACAGCTGTGCCTCTTCGTCGTTTATCTTCTTGTTCAGTGCGGTAATCTGCGTCTCTCCGGCGGCAATCGACTTCGTGAGAGGACCGACCTGCCCGCTCATGGCTGTCACCTTCTTGGCCGCGGGCATGCATACCAGAAGGATGATCAGGAAGGTGAGGACGTACCCGATGACGAACTTGGGGAATCGGTCCCAGATCTGGCCGGGCCTCACTTTCTCACCGGGCTTGCACTCGATGAACGAACACCAGATGATGGCCAGGACGAACGCCCAGACGCCGATGAACACGTCGATGAACACCTTGACCACGGCAGCGGTGTTCTTGATCCATTCGGGCTGATAGATGATGCCCTCTGCCGCATTCTTGCCGAGGATGAGGCCTTCTGCCACGGCGCCGGCGGCCACGGCCGCGCCATCGGTCTTGACCGCGAGGCCCATCCATGCGCCGGCCACCATCGGTTCTTTATAGAGAAAGTGCTCGGCAAAAAAAGGAAGGACAATGAGCTCGACCACGGCGAAGATCACGACGAGCGATGAGACCATGATCGGCACCACAGGTCGGGCCTTGATCGCGCCGCCGGTAGCGATCGCGGCGGACACGCCGCAGATCGAGATGCCCGAGGCCAGGGGCGCGGCCCATTCCCTGCTGAACTTGAAGTATTTGCGGGCGATGAAGTAGACAAGCGCCCAGTAGATGAGGTAGGCTTCGACGATGGCGCAGAGACCGCGGAACATGACCGCGGAGGCCAGTCCCAGTTTTTCCGCGGCCATCATGCCGAGGGAGCCGCCGAGGATGACGATGGCGGTCTTGATGTACAATTCAGGCCGGACGGCCTCCTTGATCGCGTTGCCGAAGGAAGGCACGAAATTGCCGAAAAACAGGCCTACGAGAAGAGCCACGATAAACCCGGCCTCCGCCGTAAGCTTGAGCGACCAGGTTATGCCAAACTTTTTCATATCCGGCGCCGTGGTCACCGCGATGTTGGCCCAGCTCCCGAGCATCCAGCAGAAGTAGCTTATCCAGAATACGATGGTAAAACCGATGATGAAATTCTTGATGTCGGCCTTGAGCGCTACGGCACCGACGGTCATGATGACGAGCAGGACAACGTAGGTAAGAATGAGCGAACCGAATCCTCCCAGCCAGGCCGCTGAGATCGGCTTAAGCGCCTTCGAGATGTCGGTCCAGACCGCAGTGGTCACTCCCCAGTTCAAAACATCCGTGCCGACGAAAGCCCCGAGGGAAACGACGAAGATGAACAAGCCGATCCATACTGCCAGCCAGTCTTCACTAATGCCTTTAGCTTTTTCTTCCATACAGCAGTGGTCCCCCTTTCCTAAAATGAAATTCCATCTCATTAAGGAACAACCCGTATTGCATGCTGGAAATACTTCAGGCAAATGGCGGCACCGCCACTCTTCTATCACCTCCCCGCGACAGCACTGGTCTTTTATCGTGAAGTTATATCATTATATTGTTTCGCAAGCTCATGAAAAACACGATGCCTGCTTTTCAGTCACCGTTTCCCATTTTTGTTCCGTTTCCTGAAATTTCAACAGATTATGGTACTGCATGGTTAAGTTGTCAAGCGATTTTTTGGCGTCTCTTGATCAGCTTTTCTATTTCCACGCCAAAGAAGACGATCGAGGAAAGCGCGAGCACCAGCGCAAGCTCCGGCGCCGTCAGCGGCTGCGTCTTGAAGATGGGGTTGAGCGACGGGATATAGATAGTGAAGAGCTGGAGCACAATAGTGGCGGAAACGGCCGCGAAGAGGGGAAGGTTTGTGAAGATTCCCTGGGTGAACAATGATTCACGCTCTGACCTGATGGCCATCACGTGCCCCAGTTGCAGGAAGCAGAGCACGGTGAAGACCATGGTCTGCCAGTGCGCATCGCGCACATAGATGGACCAGGCCTGGAGCCCCAGCACCACGCCTCCCATGAGCAGGCCCACCCAGAGGGCGTGCACGCCCAGGCCATGCGCAAAGAGACCCTCCTTAGGGTTGCGCGGCGGTCGGCTCATCACATCGGCTTCCGCCGGTTCAGCTGACAAGGCCAGGGCCGGCATACCGTCGGTCACCAGGTTGATCCAGAGGATATGGATCGGCAGAAGCGGAATGGGCAGCCCCACCAGAGGCGCCAGAAAAAGGGTCCAGATCTCGCCCGAGTTCGTGGTCAGAAGATAGCGGATAAACTTCCGAATGTTATCGTAGATCTTGCGGCCTTCTTTTACCGCCTTCACGATGGTGGCGAAGTTGTCGTCCAGCAGGACCATGGACGAGGCCTCTTTTGCCACGTCGGTCCCGGTCACGCCCATGGCAACGCCGATGTCCGCACGTTTGAGCGCCGGCGAGTCGTTCACACCGTCGCCGGTCATGGCAACAAAGTGCCCCCGGTCCTGGAGCGCTTGCACGATCTTGAGCTTCTGCTCCGGCGCAACGCGCGCGTACACGCGGATGGACTCGACGCGCTGCTCGAATTCTTCAAGCGATAGCGCATCGAGCTCTTTTCCCGTGATGATCGCTTGCGAATCGTCCGTTTCGAGGATACCTACGCGCTTTGCGACCGTTCGCGCGGTCAGGGGGTGGTCGCCGGTGATCATCACGGCAATGATGCCCGCGCTCCTGCAGAGTGCCACTGACTGCTTCGCTTCTTCCCGCGGCGGGTCCATCATTCCCATGAGCCCCAACAAAACAAGATTTTTTTCCACGTTGCCCGAGACAAGGTCCGCGGGCAGAGCATCCCATGACCGCATGGCAATAGCCATGACCCGAAGCCCGTCTTCGGCCATCTTCTCGCTCACCCGCTCCAACTCCGCCCTGTCGATCGGCGCAACTCCTGCAGACGTGAGAACGCTCACGCACTGCCCGAGCATGACCTCCACCGCACCCTTGGTGAAAGAGATATGTTTTCCTTCAAGAGTGGATCCTGAGCCCTGGCCGGACCCTGCCCTGTCATGGAACGTCGTCATCAGCTTCCGTTCCGAGTCGAAGGGCAGCTCCGCGACTCGAGGACAGGCGTTTTCCAGCTCCCGTTTTAAAAATGCGTTCTCGCGCGCAACAATCAACAGCGCAGCCTCGGTCGGGTCGCCGAGGACCTTTCCCGAGGCATCGAGCTGCGCGTCGTTCGAAAGGGCGAGAGCGGTGAAGAATAAGGGTTCAGGCGCCAGGGGCCGGTAGCCGGCAACCTTTTCACTTCCCGGACCCTGGACCCCGGACCCCGGACCCTTGACGATTTTTCCGTCCACCCACATCTCCTCCACGGTCATCTTGTTCAACGTGAGGGTGCCGGTCTTGTCCGTGCAGATATAGGTGACCGAGCCCAGGGTTTCGACAGCAGGTAGTTTTCTGACCAGGGCGTTCTGCTTCGCCATCTTGCGCGCGCCCAGCGCCAGCGAGATCGTGACCACGGCGGGAAGCGCCTCGGGAATGGCCGCAACAGCGAGGCTCACGGCAACCAGGAAGATCCGGACTGCCGGCTCTCCGCGCAGCAGGCCGGCAACGAAGACGATCGCGCAGATAATGAGCACGGCAATGGCAATGCGTTTACCGAAGTGGGCAAGTCGCTTCTGGAGCGGCGTTTTCCCCTCTTCTTCCCCCTGCAGCATGGTCGCGATCCTGCCGAGTTCGGTCTGCATGCCTGTTGCAGTTACCACGCCAGTGCCCCGGCCAAAAGTAACGAAGGTCCCCTTATAGAGCATGTTCTTCCGGTCCCCCAGGGGAAGAGTTTCGTCGGAAAGCGCTTCCGTTTGCTTTTCAACCGGCATGGATTCTCCGGTCAGCGCCGCTTCCTCGATCTTCAGGTATGCGGACTCAAGGAGCCGGAGGTCGGCAGGAACTACGTTGCCGGCCTCCAGCAGGACGATATCGCCAGGAACAAGCTCGGCTGCGGGGACGGCACAATGTTCATTGCTGCGCAGGACCGTTGCAAAGGAAGCAGCCATCTTCTTGAGCGCTGCCATTGCCTTCTCTGCCCGGTACTCCTGGGTGAAGCCCAGAGCAGCGTTCAGGATCAAAATGACGATAATCGCGATAGTGTCCGAGGCTTCGCCGATGATGCCCGAGATAATGGCCGCGGCGATCAGTACGAGGATCATGAAATCGCTGAACTGCCCCAGGAACATCATGAACAACGTCTTTTTCTTTTTTTCGACGAGCTCGTTCGGGCCGTACTTCGTCAGGCGCTCCTGAGCCTCGTCGGCGGTGATCCCGGAACGAGACGATCGGAGTTCCGCCAGGGTTTCTTCGTCACTTTTTTGATGAAAATACATCCGTCCTCCCGGAAGATAGGGCGAGAGAGCGCTATTCTGTCCGCTCTCCGTCAAAAAATAGCAGAACCAGCGACGGCGATAATAGAAAATAATTCCTGTTATTGATGGCGCTTTGTTTTATTATGACATACCCGGCGGAGCAAGGAGGCAATAATTATCTTTACTCTGCCCGGCACTTTTAGTAATATAAGTGGATTATTGGAATTCTTAAATCTTCATGGAGGGCACGTCATCTTCCCGGTTTCACTGCCGGGGACGCGACATTCGGAATCTCATGAGAAATAACATTGTTTCGCTCGGCGCCGACGAACTGAAATACGAGATACGCGAGATCGTGGCCGTTGCCAAGGAGTTCGGGAAGCTGGGACTCGAGATCATGTGGGAGAACATCGGCGACCCCGTCCAGAAGGGCGAAAAGATCCCCGACTGGATCAAGGAGATCGTGATCGAAGCGAACCGGGAGGACATGTCCTACGCGTATTCGCCGACCAAGGGCCTCGATGCGACCCGGGAATTCCTATCACAACTGGCGAACAGCAACGGCAAGGTACAGATCACCAAAGAGGACGTCATCTTCTTTAACGGCCTTGGCGACGCCATCGGCAAGATCTACGGTCAGCTCAAGAAAGAATACCGCGTGATCGGGCCGAGCCCGGCCTACAGCACGCATTCGTCCGCCGAGGCCTCGCATGCCGGGTCCGAATATATTTCCTACAACCTCGACCCGCATAACCTGTGGTACCCCGACCTCAATGACCTGCGGATGAAGGTGAAGTACAACCCCGCGATCTCCGGCATCCTCGTGATCAACCCCGACAATCCCACGGGCGCGGTCTACCCCAAAGAAGTGCTCCAGGAGATCGTGGCCATCGCCCGGGAGTACGACCTCTTCATCGTCTGCGACGAGATCTATATCAACATGGCCTATAACGGAAAGCGGGCCGTGCCGCTGGCGGAAGTGATCGGCGATGTGTGCGGGATCTCGATGAAGGGTATTTCGAAAGAGCTTCCCTGGCCCGGCTCTCGCTGCGGTTGGATCGAGGTGTACAACCAGAAGAACGACCCGGTTTTCACGAAATACGTGAAGAGCATCGTCGACGACAAGATGCTCGAAGTGTGCTCCACCACGCTGCCGCAGAAGGTGATCCCGAAGATCTTCGGCGACAAGAGGTTCAAGGGCCACGTCGAGGGGCGCAACAAGAAATACGAGCACAGATCGAACATCGCGTACGATCTTTTAAAGGACATCAAGGGGATCGTCGTCAACAGGACGAACGGCGCTTTTTATATGACCGTGATGTTTGAAGAGGGTGTTCTGAACGGAAAGCAGTCCCTGCCGGTAAAGGACAAGGCGATTAAAGAATTAGTCGAAAGAATAACAAAGGACGTCGCGCTCGACAAGCGGTTTGTGTACTATCTTCTTGCAACGACAGGGATCTGCGTGGTGCCGCTCACGGGGTTCAACTGCAGCTTAAAGGGGTTTCGAGTAACGCTCCTCGAAAATAACGAGGCCAGGTTCGAGCAGATCTTCAAGACAATCCGGGAGAAGATCCTCGAATACTTGAAGAACGCGTAGACGCTAGACTAAGCGTCGCCGAGGGGATTTCGTTTCATAATCCAATACCCTGTCCTGTCTGTGTTGGCGGGTTCACCTCAATCACCCCCCTGCCACCTTCACTTTAATCGCGGCCTGATCTCCCGGAAGAAGCGGGCAGTCAGTCTACCAGCCCAACTGCAGCCGGATGAGATTCATATAGTCCTTGATTTGTTCGATCGCCTCCGCTTCTAGCCCCTGGAAGAGCACCCCGAAACCGGGGGGGAGGTGGTCGTTGCGCGGATGTTTGCCGCCGTTCACCCAGTTGACCTGCGCCGCGCTCTCGATCGGCACAGCGCCGCTCTGGGGGAGGACGAACTTCACGGTCAGGAGGTCGCCCGCCGCGGCCTCGCGGGCAGACCCGACGAACATGCCGCTGCTGCTGATGTCCTCGATGGACCCGTAAAAGGTGTCGGAGACCGCGGAGCAGGCCACGATGGCGCGGCACGGTATTCGTTCCCCGCTCGGGGCGGTCCTCGGTATGAGCGAAAGTCCCGTTTCCAGAAACTCCCGGCGATCGACGGGCTTGGCAACGACAGCGTCGCAGCCGGCTGCGCGGCTGAGTTCCGGCTCTTCTCCGGCGGCAGTGCAGACCATCACCACCGGGATTTCCCTCAACTCCGGATCGGACTTGAGCGCCTTGCAGCAGGAAAATCCGCCCGCGCCGTGCAGGTTGAAGGAAAGATAGATGAGGTCGGGCCGTACTTTGCGCGCGGTGTTCAGGACCTCTTCGCTGTCGGTCGCGGTGAATATACTCACCTCGGCGAACCTCAGGCACCTCTGTTCGATCTGGAGGACGATACTCGAGCTTTCGGCAATGAGAATCTTCGGCTTGGACATGGCCAACTCCCGCTGGTGGTTGGTGAGGATCGCGCTGCTTTCTTTGGCAGTTTATCAGAACTGAAGTTAATTTAATACGATATTTTTAAAACAC
>Ga0316624_10000598_pt1 | contig 12610 bp, 10 predicted proteins | sample OWC_Aug_N3_C1_D5_FD_207657 | JGI IMG/M metagenome (GOLD analysis project Ga0316624, IMG submission 207657) | Wetland soil microbial communities from Old Woman Creek delta, Ohio, United States - OWC_Aug_N3_C1_D5_A | ecosystem: Environmental > Terrestrial > Soil > Wetlands | place: USA: Ohio...
CCTCCAGACGGCGGACCGCCTGGCTGATCGCCGGCTGCGTGCGGTACAGCCTGGTGGCGGCCCCCGAGAAGCTGCGCTCGGCCGCGACGGTGAGGAACACTTTCAGTTGCGTAAAATCCACTCGACGTCTCCGGAATGCCAAATCATAACCATTGCTTATGAAAAAGTCACAACTATCAATTTGACTGAAACAGCACGGCCCGCGTACAAACGCCAGCTCAACCTGAGAGGAGCCCGTATGCCCGAGAGCCGTGTTGTAATTTTCGACACCACGCTGCGCGATGGCGAGCAAGCGCCGGGGTTTTCGCTGCGCACCGACGAGAAGTTGCAGATGGCGCGCCTGCTGGACGAACTGGGCGCGGACATCATCGAAGCGGGCTTTCCCATCGCCTCGGACGACGATGCGGAAGCGGTCAGGCTGATTGCCGCAAACGTCCGCCGTCCCGTGATCGGCGCGCTCGCCCGCGCGCGCCCGGCCGACATCGAGCGCGCCGCCTGGTCGCTCGCGCCGGCCGAACGCGCCCGCATTCACACCTTCATTGCCACCTCCGACCTCCACCTCGAACGCAAGCTGCACCTCACGCGCGAGCAGTGTCTCGAAGCGGCGGTTGACGCCGTGCGCCAGGCGCGGCGCCACACCGACGACGTGCAGTTCTCGGCGGAGGATGCCACGCGAAGCGAGATCGGTTTCCTTTGCCGGGTCATCGAGGCCGTCATCGATGCCGGCTGCACGACGGTCAATCTGCCCGACACCGTCGGCTATTCGACGCCCGAGGAGATCTTCGCGTTCTTTGCGGCGATCTGTGGACGCGTGCCGAACGCCGATCGCGCGATTTTCAGCACGCACTGCCACGACGACCTGGGCATGGCGACGGCGAACACGCTTGCCGCCGTGCGCGGGGGCGCGCGCCAGGTGGAAGTCGCAATCAACGGCATCGGGGAGCGGGCCGGCAACGCGTCGTTTGAAGAGGTGGTGATGGCGATGCGCGTCCGCGGCGACGTGCTGCCGTTCCGGACAGGCGTCCGCACCGCGGGGATTTACGGCGCGAGCCAGCGGCTGGCCGACTTGACGGGCCAGGGCGTACAGCCGAACAAGGCCATCGTCGGGCGCAACGCGTTCGCGCACGAGGCGGGCATCCACCAGGATGGCGTCTTGAAGGACCGGCGGACCTATGAAATCATGCTGCCCCAGGATGTCGGGGTCCCGGCCACGACGCTGGTGCTCGGCAAGCATTCCGGGCGCCACGCGGTCAGGATTCGGTGCGAAGAGATTGGCTACCTGCTCGGCCGCGTGGAGATCGATCGCGTCTACCGCGCGATGGTGATGCTCGCCGATGCGCAGAAGACCATCACTGACCGCGACCTGCATGACATCGTGCGCAGGGTGAACGCGGCGCACACCGTGCGGTGTTCGCCGGTCACCGTGCAGGAGAGAACACGCGTGAAAGCAGCCGTCGGAGCGCGCCGGCGGTGACGACGCGGATCGTCGTGCTGGCGGGCGACGGGGTCGGTCCCGAGGTCACCGGCGCCGCGGAGCGAACGCTGGTCGCCGTCGCCCGTCGCTTCGGCGACGACTTCTGCTTCGACCATCGGCCGATCGGCGGCGCAGCCCTGCGGGCCGAGGGCACACCGTTGCCCTCCGGCACGCTGACCGCGTGTCGCGACGCCGACGCGGTCCTGCTGGGGGCGGTCGGCGACCCCGCTTTCGATCGCCACCCGGCCCGGTCCCGCCCGGAATCAGGCCTTCTCGAACTGCGGCGCGAACTCCGCGTCTTCGCGAACCTGCGGCCGGTTCGTGTCTGGCCGAGCCTTCAGGCTGCCAGCCCGCTTCGCGCCGATCGCGTCGCGGGACTCGACCTCCTCATCGTGCGCGAGCTGACCGGCGGCCTGTACTTCGGCGAGCCCCGCGGCCAGTCGGCCGACGGGCAGCAGGCGTTCAACACAATGCGCTATTCGTCGGCCGAGGTCGAACGGATTGCGGAAGTGGCATTCCGCGAGGCGGCCGGCAGGCGCGGGCGCGTCGTGTCGGTGGACAAGGCGAACGTGCTGGAAACGTCCCGGCTCTGGCGCGCGACGGTCGAGCGCGTGGCCGCGCGTCATCCCTCCATTCGGCTCGAACACCAGTACGTCGATTCGTGCGCCCTCGCCCTCGTGCTCGAACCCGCGCGGTTCGACGTGATTCTCACCGAGAACCTGTTCGGCGACATCCTCTCCGATCAGGCCGGCGGCCTGACCGGATCCCTGGGGCTGCTGCCGTCCGCGAGCCTCGGCGACGGGCCGCCGCTCTTCGAGCCGGTACACGGCTCGGCGCCGGCGCTCGCCGGTCGAGACATCGCCAATCCGATCGGCGCCATCCTCTCGGCGGCGATGCTGTTGCGCTACGCGGTGCACGCGGAAGCCCAGGCGCGCGCGATCGAAGAGGCGGTTGACGCGACCCTCGCCCGCCGGTGCTGCACCCCGGATCTCGCCGGGCCGCTTCGCGTCACCGCCGCATCCTGCTCGGAAGTCACGGCGGCGATCATCGGCGAGATCGCCTCCTCGGGGAAATGACGGGGTCCGAGGTCCGAAGGTCCGAGAATCTGCCCCGGGGTCGTCACTGCGTCCGGCGGGTGAGGAGGGTCACTTCGACTCTCGCGTCGTTGAAGCACGCGCCGCCCGCGAAGTCGGTCAGGTCGTCGGCCACGAGCGCCGTCGCGGTCGATCCATTGCGAGTGTTCTTGCGCCACAGTCCCTTCGGCAGCACGACCGTTCCCGGCCGTACCGCAGGCGCCACGCTCACCGGGCACTGCACTTCGCCCAGATCGTTGGCGATCCGCACCACGTCCCCATCCTCGAGTCCGCGCGCCGACGCATCGGTCGGGTGCATCAACAGCCGCACCTCTGGCCGCGACAGTTCGCCAAGCGTCGAGCTGATCGTCTTGTCGGACGCCGGCGAGATCAACGCGAGCGGATGATGTTCGGTCGCCGGATCGGGCGCGAACACGTAGAGATGGCCGCCGGCCTGTGCCGCGAGGCTTGCGGGAAACAGATCGATCCGGCCATCCGGCGTCGCCGGAAATACGTCCTTGAACTGCACGGGCGTCCTGCCGCACTCCGGTACCGCGACGCACTCCTCGCGCAACTGTGCGGCGGCGTTCCCTTCGAGGCCGTCGAGCACGTGCATCAACACGTCGAGCTCCCCCTGCGGCTCGCTGTCGCCGTTCAGGTCGCACGCCGTCAGCAGCTCACCGAACACCTGCGAGTTGGGTCGCGCCTCGCCGACGGAATCGACGACCGGCTGCACGAGCTGAAGGCTCAGCGGCCCGTAGGCGCGCGCCACGTCGTACCCTTCGAGAAACGTCGTCGCGGGCAGGATGATGTCTGCGTAGAGGGCGGTGTCGGTGAACACCTGGTCGAAGACGACGGTGAAGAGGTCGTCCCGCTGCAGCCCGCGCAGCACCCGGTTCTGATCGGGCATCGTCACCGCCGGGTTGCAGTTGTAGACGAACAGCGCCTTGATCGGCGGGTCGGTCAGCTCGGTCAGGGCGCGGCCAAGCCGATTCATGTTCACCGTCCGCGTGGCCGGTTCCTGCGCGCCAATCCAACGATTGCGATCGATCTTCCAGGCCCCCGAACTGCTCATCGAGTAACCGCCGCCGCGGACGCCGAATTTGCCGGCCACGGCCGGCAACGCGAGGATGGCGAGCGCCGCGTTGCCGCCATTGCGGTTGCGTTCGACGCCCCAGCCGCAGCGGATGACCGCGGGCGAGCCTGTCGCGTACCACTCGGCGAAGCGGCGCAAATCGTCCGCCGCGAGGCCCGAGACGTCCGCGGCCCGTTCCACCGGCCATTCCGACGCACGGGCCCGCAGCCCGTCCACGCCGCGCGCATGACGCGCGAGGAACTCGAGGTCCGCTGCGCCGCCCTCGAACAGGAACCGGTGCACCGCCAGCGCGACGACGATGTCGGTGCCCGGCCGGACGGCGAGGTGAAGATCAGCGAGACGCGCGAGCGGCGTGCTGCGCGGGTCGATGACCACCAGCCGTGCGCCGCGGCGCTGCGCCTCGCGGATGTACGGCACCAGGTGGATGCCCGAGGTCGAAGGATTGGCGCCCCAGACCACTATCAGGCGCGCGTCGGGATAGTCGTCGTAGGCGACCGACGGCATCCTTCCGTAGAGTCCCTCGAGCGCCGCACCCGTCGGGGCCGCGCAGACGTTGCGGAGCAGCCGCGACGCGCCGAGCCTGCGGAACAGCGTGGCATCGGTCGTGTCCTGCGAGACGAGACCGTTCGAGCCGCCGTACGAGAAAGGGAGGATGGCTTCACCGCCCCATCTCTCGCGCACCTCCAGCAGCGCGCGTGCGATGGCACCTAGAGCCTCTTCCCAACTGATGCGGGCAAACGCCGCCTGTCCCTTTGCTCCCGTCCGCATGAGTGGATGTGGGACGCGCGCCTCGCCGTGCACCCGCTCGGCGAATCGTCTGACCTTGGCGCAAATGTATCCGCCCGTGATCGGCTGACGCCGGGAGCCGTCGAGGCTCACGACGCGGCCGGCGTTGATTTTCACCGACAGACTGCAGGAGTCGGGGCAGTCGAGCGGACACGCCGTGTCCACCGTGATGTCGTGCAGTTGCCGCGACTCGTCTTTCCTCGAGGGTGAAGGCGAGGGCGAGCGCATCTGCGACCGCGATTGGGACTTGGACCGCATCCCGAAAGTGTACGACACGTCTGAGGCAATGTCAGATGCGTCCGGAAACCGATGCGTCCAGAATCCAAACACGAGGGTACGCGGAGTGGCGTGGAAGCGTGCGATCGCGACGGCCGGCAAGTCTGCCGTTGTCCGTCGCCATCGTCTATCGCACACGTTCTCAGTCAGTTGCAAAGGCAGGGTTGTCGAGCGGTGGGGGGCACGCGACTTGCTCGGTGCTTCAACAGCCCCCAACACGGGCGTGGCGAGTCAGTCAGGGACGCTCATTCAACCGCCGGCGCGGCGCGCAGCCGCCCGGAACTTGCGATCCCCCCTTACGTCGCGCCACGCCCGGAAATCCTTCTTTCGATCGCCACGCTCACCTCGCCGGCGCTGCAACTCCAAATGTGGGACAGGAACCTGCCACGCGGCATTCCAGCAACCCTTCTGCCGCGGCCGGCGGCGCGTTCCGGAGCCCGTTCGCGCCTTCAAGCACGCGTCTTGCACGTGTTGGAGGTGCGACGCTCTGCATGGCACTGATGAGCTGCCTCCTGTGCTTGCGCCGCCGGCGCCGAGACCGCCATGAGCCGTTCTTCAACTATGCAGAAACCGGCACTCAGCACGACCGGCGAGCGGTCCGACGATCTTCTGCGCTTGCCCGAGGGTGACCGGGGGCGCAGGCGGCGGCTGGAGGCGGAACGCGCCCTCGTCGAGGTGGAAGAAGCCCATGCGCGGCTCGCCCTGCTCGCCGAGATCAGCCAGTTCCTGCTGGCATCGCTCGACTACCAGGCGGCGATCACGGGACTGGCCCGCCTGGTGCTGCCGGCTCTCGGCGACGCTTGTTTCATAGATCTGGAGGAAGCGGACTCGGCACACCGTCTGGCCATTGCGCACGTGAGCCCGCAGAAGGCCGCGCTGCTGCAGCGGCTCGATCAGACGGATGGCGTGACGAGCCTCGTCGGGCGCGCATTGTGGAACGCGGTGCGCACGGGGCGGCCCGAGCGCGGCGATCGGGTCCGGAGCGGAGCGCAGCCAGGCACCCGGAAGCCGAGCCCTGCGAGCGAGGAACTGATGCGCGCAATCGGGCCGCGCGCCTACATGGTGATCCCGCTGGTCACGCGCGGCCGCGTGCTCGGCGCGATGGTGTTCCTGGTCACCGACAGCGACCGCACATATACGGGCGACGATCTCGATTTCGCCCAGCACGTGGCGCGGCGGGCGGCGACCGCGGTGGACAACCTGCGCCTGTACGAAGAGGCGCGGCAGGCGCAGGAGGCTGCGGAAGAGGCGAATCGCCAGAAGGACGAATTCCTCGCGACGCTGTCACACGAACTGCGGACGCCGCTCAACGCGATCCTCGGCTGGGTCCGCATGCTGCGCAGCCGGCCCCTCGACGCGACGACGCGGGAGAAGGCGCTGTCCACGATCGAGCGCAACGCGCTGGCACAGGCGCAGATTGTCGAGGATCTGCTCGACGTGTCGCGCGTCATCACGGGCAGCCTGCGGCTCAACCTGCAGCATGTCGAGTTCGGCAGCCTGATCGACACGGCGGTCACCGCGATCCGGCCGGCCGCGGAAGCCAAGGGGATCCAGGTTCATTGCAGTGTCGCGCGTCTGGAGCCGATCGTCGGCGATCCCGGGCGGTTGCAGCAGATCGTCTGGAACCTGGTGTCGAACGCAACCAAGTTCACGCCGCCTGGCGGCCGCATCGACGTCGATCTGGAACGTCAGGGCGCGGAAGTGATGCTGCGCGTGCACGACACCGGCATCGGCATCGCCCCACATTTTCTCCCGCACGTGTTCGAGCGTTTCAGCCAGGCAGACAGCACGTCGACGCGAGTTCACGGCGGTCTCGGTCTCGGCCTGGCCATTGTCCGGCACCTCGTCGAAGCTCACGGCGGCACGGTGGAAGCCGCGAGCCAGGGAATCGGCAAGGGCTCGACCTTCACCGTGCGGATTCCGATGCGCACCGCGATGCGGCGGGCCGACGATCGCGGCGCCATGGGAGGCGTTGCCGTCGGTGCCGAACCGGGCGGGGAGTTGCGCGGCGTCACCGTGCTGGTCGTGGATGACGAGGCCGACGCCCGCGATCTTTTCGCGGCGATCCTTCGGCAGCACGGCGCTGTCGTACACACCGCCGCCTCCGTGCACGACGCCCTCGAATCGGTCGAGACGTTCAGGCCAGCCGTGCTCGTGGCCGACATCGGCATGCCGGGTGAGGACGGCTACTCGCTCATCCGGCGGCTCCGCAGCGGGACGCAGGCAGACATGCCCGCCGTGGCCCTCACCGCGTACGCGCGGCCCGAAGATCGCCGCCGCGCGCTGGACGCGGGCTTCGAGATGCACCTGCCGAAGCCCGTCGAGCCGATCGAACTGATCAGCGCGGTTGCGGATCTGGCCGGGCGCTAGTAGCATGGCGGCGCGTGAACCACGCTGCACCGGTCCTCGGCACGCGCACGATCACCCTTGACGTCGACCTCGCCCTGAAGGGACAGGGCCTGCCGGCCGGCACGCGGCCGCGCGAGCGAGTGCTCGCGGCCGCGCACGACGCCGTCGAGCAGGGTGCCGACCTCATCCGGCCCCAATTCATCCGCGCTTCCCGTCGCATCCTCGGACGCACGTCCGTCGCCGTCGAGCTGCCGGCGGCCTCGCTCGAAGGCGAGGCGATCGTGCGGGCGCTCGAAGGCGCTGAACGCGCGGTGGCCGTCGTATGCACCCTCGGCGCTCTACTCGACCATCGCGTGTCCTGCCTGCTCGCGACGGATCCGCTGCTTGCCCTCGCTTTCGATGGGCTCGGTTCCGGCGCTTGCGAACGGCTCGCGGCCGAGGTGTGCGACGAGATCGGGCAGGAGGCGGCCGCCGAGGGAAACTGCGTGACCGGGCCGTTGTCGCCGGGTATGATCGGCTGGCCGCTGCGCGAGGCGCAGCGCCAGGTGTTCGCTTTTGTCGATCCCGCGCCCCTGGGCGTCGTGCTGACGTCCAGCGGGCAGATGATCCCCCGCAAAACGCTGTCGTTCATCGTCGGCGTCGGCCCTGGTGTGCGGGCGCGGACGTCGTGCCCGACCTGCGGGGTCGGCGACCGCTGCACATTTCGGCCGGGTCATGCCTGATTGCGATCTCGCAACCGCCACAGTGACGGTGGAGTTCCAGCCGTTCGGCCGGCGGGTGGACGTCCCGGCCGGCGCAACGGTATTGGACGCGGCACGCGCGGCGGGCCTCGGCCTGCTGTCGGTGTGCGGGGGAGCTGGTCTCTGCGAAAGCTGCCGGGTGCGCGTCGTGCGCGGTGAGGCGTGCCCGCCATCCGCGCACGAACGCGAGGTGTTGCCCGGTTGCGATATCGACGCGGGCCACCGCCTGGCGTGCCAGGTGCGTGCCCGCGGCGATCTCGTCGTCGACGTGCCGGCCGAGTCGGTCGGGACGGAGCAGCGACTGCAGCTCGAGTGGACCGCGCTGGAGAGCGGAATCGTCGGTGGCGCTCCGCCGGTACGCGGCGTCGATGTCTGCGTGCCTCGACCGCACCGAGACGACCTGCGATCGGATGTCGACCGGCTTCGCGACGCGTGCAGCGCGGCGGGCGAGCAGATCGGACGACTCGAGCAGCCGGTCATCGCGCAAGTGCCCGAGACGCTTCGCGCAGGCGACTGGGGGCTGCGCGTCGCGATCGGAGAGGAAGGCGCCGTGGCTTGCCTGCCGCCGGGCACGCGGCTCTTCGGGTTCGCCGCCGACGTCGGGACGACGAAGATTGCCGGTTATCTCGTGGACCTCGCCTCGAGCCGCACGGTTGCCTCCGAAGGCGCGATCAACCCGCAGGTGACCTACGGCGAGGACGTGGTCAGCAGGATTGCGTACGCCGATCGGACGCCCGGTGGAGTGCAGACGCTTCACGAGGTCCTCGTTCAGTCGCTCAACGGGTTGATCGCGCGGCTGTGTGCGACGGTGTCCGCGTCGAGCGGCTCGGTCGTCGACGCGGTGCTGGTCGGCAACACCGCGATGCACCACTTCGCGTGCGCGTTGCCCGTCGCCCAGCTCGGCCGCGCCCCGTACGTACCGGCCGTGGCCGGCGCCGTGACGCTTGCGGCGCGGGATCTGGGGTTGCGCGTTGCGCCGGGGGCGCGCGTGTACCTCCCCCCGAACATCGCCGGTTACGTCGGAGCCGATCACGTCGCCGCGCTCGTTGCCGTCGGCGCCCCGGCGGCGGGCCGCACGCGCCTGGTCATCGACATCGGCACCAACACCGAGATCAGCATTCTGACCGCCGGCCGCATCGTCACGTGCTCGTGCGCATCGGGGCCGGCTTTCGAAGGCGCGCACATCGGTTGCGGCATGCGCGCCATCGCCGGTGCGATCGAGCGGGTGCGCATCGTCGGCAACGACGTTCGTTGCCAGACGATCGGCGGCCGGCCGGCGATCGGCATCTGTGGTTCCGGCGTGCTCGACGCCGTCGCCGAGCTTTTCTCGCACGGAGCCTTCGACCGGCACGGCGCGTTCAGGCATGACCACCCGCTGGTCGCCATGCGCGGCGACGATCGAGTCTTCGTGCTTGCGCCCGCGGAATCGACAGGGCGAGATCGCGAGCTGCTCCTCACGAGGCACGACGTCACCGAGATCCAGCTGGCGAAGGCGGCCATCCGCGCCGGCATCGATCTGTTGATGGCGCGCGCCGGGATTCGCGAAGAGTCGGTCGACGAGGTGATCGTGGCGGGGGCGTTCGGCAGCTACATCGACCTGTCGAGCGCGCGTCGTATCGGGATGCTGCCGGATCTGCCGGCGAGCCGGTTCCGCCAGGTGGGAAATGCGGCTGGGGCCGGCGCGCGCCAGTTGGTCGTGTCGGCGGAACGACGGCGCGCCGCCGAATCGCTGGCCGCGCGTGTCGAGTACGTCGATTTGACCGGCGATCCGCGATTCACCGAGACGTTTGCTGCCGCGCTGGGATTTCCTGTGGGGGGGACCCCCTTTCTGACTGCTGCGAGGAGAACATGCGACCCACACTGAGACTGCTCGCCGACGACCTGGTGGACCGGATCGTCGGCGAAGGATTCCAACTGTTGATGGACCCGGGCGTCAGGGTCCACAACGACGAAGCGCTCGACCTGCTGGCCGGCGCGGGTGCCACCGTGGACCGCGGGAACCGTATCGTCCGGGTTCCGGAGAAGATCGTCCGGCGCGCACTCGAAACGGCGCCCGAGGAGTTCTACCTCCACACGTTCGACGGCCGCCCGGTCGTGCACTACGGGGGCGACGACGTCCAGTTCGATCCCGGGTCGGCGGCGATCACGATGCTCGATTCCGATACCGGCCGACAGCGCCCCGCGCTCACCGGCGACTTCGTGAACCTGGTGAAGCTGGTCGAAATGCTGCCGCAGATCGACGCGCAGAGCACCTCGGTCATCTGCGCGGACGTGCCGCCCGAGATCGGCGATCTGTACCGGCTCTATCTGGCCCTCAACTTCATCCGCAAGCCGATCGTCACCGGGGCCTTCCGCAAGGACACCTGGTGGACGATGCGCGAGATGCTGCTCGCGATGGCGGGCGGCCAGGCGGCGCTGGCGGAACGGCCGGTTGCCGTGTTCGACTGCTGCCCGTCGCCGCCGCTGTTGTGGAGCGACCTCACGTGCCAGAACATGATCGACTGCGCGCGCCACGGCATCCCGGCCGAACTGGTCTCGATGCCGCTGGCCGGCGCCACCTCGCCGGTGACGCTCGCCGCCGCCGTCGTCCAGCACACCGCCGAGTGCCTGAGCGGCGTCACCATCCACCAGCTCGCGAAAGCGGGCTCGCCGATTGTCTGGGGCGGATCCCCCGCCGCCTTCGACATGCGCGAGGGCACCACGCCGATGGGCGACGTGGGCACGTGGCTGATCGACTGTGCCTACACCCAGGTGGGGAAAACCCTCGGCCTGCCGACGCACGCGTATCTCGGAATGAGCGACGCGAAAATCGTGGATGCGCAGTGCGGCCTCGAATCGGCGGGCGGCACGGTGCTCGCGGCGCTTGCGGGTGTCAACATGGTGTCGGGCGCCGGCATGATGGACTTCGAGAGCTGCCAGAGCCTCGAAAAGCTCGTCATCGACGCCGAGGTGATCGGCATGGCCAAACGGCTGATCCTCGGCATCGAGGCGCGCGAGGATCCAATCGCCCTCACCCTGATGCGCAAGCTCGGCCACCGCGCCGACTACCTGGCCGAGACGCACACGTTAAAGTGGTTCAGCAAGGAACTCTACCTGCCGTCGGCCGTCATCGATCGCGGTTCGCTCGACGCGTGGCAGAAGAAGGGATCGAAGTCGGCCTTCGAGCGGGCGCGCGATCGGGCCAGGCAGCTGATCGCGTCGTACAAGGCGGTTGGCGTTCCTGCCGACGTCCGGCGCGAGCTGCGATCGATTGCCACCGCCGCGGCGCGCAAGTTCGGCATGAACGAGTTGCCTCCCTTGCCCGAGCAGGCGCTGGGCGTGTAGGCGCCGCCAATCAAAAACAATGGAGCGCGTTACATGGCGAACGAGATTCTGAAGAAGATCACGACGAGCATCGTGGACGGCGAACCGGACCTGACGCTGGACCTGACCGAGCAGGCCCTGGCCGGCCGCGTCGATCCGATGGCCATTCTCGATGACGGGCTGTTGCCCGGCATGCGGATCGTCGGACAGAAGTTCTCGGACGGAGAGTACTTCCTGCCAAACCTGATTGTCGCCGCCATGGCGATGAAGCGCGCAATGGCGCGCCTGGAGCCGGAACTGCGGTCGCGGCACCAGGTGGTGAAGGCGGCCGGCACGGTGATTATCGGAACGGTGCAGGGCGACATTCACGAGATCGGCAAGACGCTGGTCGCGACGATGCTCTCGGCCAACGGCTTCGCGGTGCACGACCTCGGCGTGGACGTGCCGGCCGAGCAGTTCATCGCGACGGTCAAGGCGACCGGCGCGACCGTCGTGGGATTGTCTGCGCTGCTGACGACGACCATGACGGTGCAACGGTCGATCATCGAGGCGTTGCGGACCGCCGGGCTGCGCGATCGCGTGAAGGTGATGGTTGGCGGCGCGCCGGTGAGCCGGCAGTGGGCCGACGAAATCGGCGCGGACGGGTACGCCGAAGACGCCGTCGGCGCCGTGCAGGAAGCGCTGCGCCTTGTCGGCCAGACGACCGCGGCGTAGCCGGGCGTGCAATGTGCCGCGTGCACGGTGCTTGGTGCGCAGCACACGTCGCACGTTGAGCGCTGCCCTTGCACCGCGGCTACACGTTCGCGAGGTGGAGCAGGCGCCGGACCTGCGTGCAGACGACCTCGGGCAGACAAGGCTTGAGCAGCAGTTGGTCGCACCCGGCGTTCCTGGCCAGCTTGAGATCTTCCTCCCTCGTGTCGCCGGTGAGCGCGATGATCGGGATGGCGCGCGTGCGCAACCGGCCCTTCAGCAGGCGGATCGTCTCCCACCCGTCGAGCGCGGGCATGAGCAGATCCATCAGGATGATGTCGGGCGACAGCTTGAATGCCTTCTCGATACCCTGGAACCCGTGCCCGGCTTCTTCGACGCGGAAACCGGCTGCCTTCAGGTAGGTCGCGTACATCGCGCGGCTTTCGGCGTTGTCGTCCACGATGAGAATCAGATGGGAACGGGCTGGCGCCGCCATCGCATGCCTCCGGCGGGGGCGGGGCACGCCACCGGATCGATCGTTCGTGAGGTCTGCGTCCCCCTTGTACAGGTCCGCAGGGCGGGTGTCAAGGGACGCAGTCCCTGGTCCCCGGTTCCTGGTGCGGTCCCCGACGATGGTCCGTCCTGCGCGCCAGGGACCAATGACTCGCACTGGGGACCAAGGACCAGGAACCAGGGAATTCCTACTTGATTCCGCCGGCCGGTATGCCCTGGGCGCGATCCGTCTGCACGAGTGCGGCGACGAATGACCTGGCGACGGCAGGCGGCTGGACGCGACGTGACAGCAGGATGTCGCGCGCGCTCA
>Ga0316624_10000600_pt1 | contig 12595 bp, 13 predicted proteins | sample OWC_Aug_N3_C1_D5_FD_207657 | JGI IMG/M metagenome (GOLD analysis project Ga0316624, IMG submission 207657) | Wetland soil microbial communities from Old Woman Creek delta, Ohio, United States - OWC_Aug_N3_C1_D5_A | ecosystem: Environmental > Terrestrial > Soil > Wetlands | place: USA: Ohio...
AGCTTGAGCACGCTGTTCCCCATCTGGGCTCGCGAGGGCGGCACTGACGGCTTCATTGCCAGGCTCAAGGACCCGGCGCTCGACGCCCGGATCCGGGCCCACCTCGCCGCGCAGGAGAAGGGCTACGTTTCGTGGGACAGGATCCTCATCTCCGAAGTGGGCTCGGACAAGAACCGGGCCGTCGAGGGGATGAGCGTCCTCGAAGCCGCGACCAAGGCCGGGAAAGCCGCTTACGATTTCATGCGCGACCTCATCATCGAGGAGTCGGACCGGGTGGGCATGGTCAGCTTCTACGGACACGAGGACGTTCTCAAGCGCATTCTGGCCTACCCGCTCGTCGGCATCGGGGGAGACAGCGGCGCGGTTGCACCCTACGGGCCCCTGAGCAAGGGGAGGCCCCACCCCCGCTTCTACGGGACCTTCCCCCGCGTCCTCGGCAAGTATGTCCGCGAGGAGAAGCTCGTGCCGCTCGAAGAGATGATCCGGAAGATGACAGCCATGCCCGCCGCCCACATGGGGTTCGTCCGACGCGGGCAACTCAAGGTCGGCTGGGCGGCTGACGTCTGCGTTTTTGACCCGGAACGGATCATCGACAAGGCGACGTTCAAAGAGCCCGCGGTCTATCCGGAAGGGATCAGTCAGGTCATCGTCAACGGCGAGGTCGTCGTCGACGGCGGGACGCATACCGGACGCCTGCCGGGAAAGGTGTTGAGGAAGAAACCGGGGGGAGCGGTGGCGTGAGGCCTCTCAAGCCGCCGGCCGTGAAAACGGCCGCGCTCGGCGTCGCCCTCATCGTTCTCGCGCTTGGAGGAGTCGGTTCCCAGACCGGGACGGCCCCGGCCGGGCCCGTCATCCGGCTCGCCTATCGCTCGCTCCAACCCGGGGAGCCCATCCTCGTTTTTCTCGACGCGGACCGCACTGTCGTCTCGGCTTCGGCGAGCTTCCTGGATCAGACGGCCGAGTTGAGGCCGACCCGGTCGTCGCGGACAACCCGGTTGTCGCGGACAACCCCGCGCGACCCGGTCGTCGCGGATGGCGGGAGCGTCTTCGCTTTATTGGGGATCGACGTCCAGACCAAGCCGGGCATATGCGTTCTGACCGTCAAGGTCCGCAGGACGGGCGGGCTCGTCGAGACCGTCCGCAAGGACCTTCTCGTCGTCGAGAGGGACTTCCCGTCGACGAAGCTGACGCTCAAGCCCGAATATGTCACGCCACCCGCGTCCCTGCAGGCGCGGATCAAGCGGGAGGCTGAGCTCGTCGCTCTGGCGACAAGCATCGTCACGCCGGAATGGCTGGGGGACGGGCCGTTCGCGCTTCCGAACGATGCGCCGTCATGGGCGAATTTCGGCCAGAGACGGCTCAACAACAACGTCCTGCAATCGCTCCACACGGGCCTCGACCTTCGCGTCCCGTTCGGCGAGCCCATCAGGGCCGCGAACGCCGGACGCGTGGCCATGGCCAGCGACCTCTACATGGGCGGAAAGACCGTCATCATCGACCACGGACTCGGCGTCTTCAGCACCTACGGCCACATGTCGAAGCTTCTCGTCAAGCGGGGAGAGGCCGTGAAGAAAGGCCAGACGATCGGGCTCTGCGGCTCGACCGGCCGGTCGACCGGCCCTCATCTTCACTGGTCCGTCAAAATATTCTCTGCCCGCGTCGACCCCGACGCCATGCTCCGCCTGCCTCTTTGAGCTCTAAAAAATAGAAACGTCCCCATTTTCTTCCCCATCCTCCGATCCGGCGGCGCCGAGCTCGTCCTTGTCGCGGAACGGGTAGGTATTTCGGAGATGGACAACGGCCTTGAGCACATCCTCGAAGGGCTTGCCGCCCCGATCGCCGGTGATGGAGTCGGTGAAGGCCTGGCCGTACCCCGTCCTGCCGTGGAAATTGACCATGGCGGTGAGGGAACAATTTCGCTTGCGCCCCGTATACCATTGAGAATAAACTGACGCCTCCGATGAGCATCGAAGTCAAGGACCTGAGCTTCCGCTACGGCAAGATCGTCGCCCTGGACGGCGTGACCGTGCGCCTGGGGGAGGGGGCGGTCGGCCTCCTCGGTCCGAACGGCGCCGGCAAGAGCACCCTCCTCCGCATCCTCCTCGGCTTCCTCGTCCCGGAGCGCGGCGAGGGGAAGGTCCTCGGCTACGACATCCGCCGCGAGCAGGCCATGATCCGCCGCTCGGTCGGCTACATGCCCGAGAGCGACTGTTTTATCGCCGGCATGGACGCGGTGACCTTTACGTCGTATTTCGGCGAATTGTCCGGCATGCCCCGGCAAGAGGCCATGAAGCGGGCCCACGAGGTCCTCTTCTACGTCGGCCTCGGCGAGTCGCGCTATCGGCTCCTTGACACCTACTCCGCGGGTATGAAACAGCGTCTCAAGCTGGCCCAGGCCCTTGTCCACGATCCTAATATCCTGTTCCTCGACGAGCCGACCTCGAACCTCGATCCGACCGGGCGCATGGAGATCCTCGAGCTCATCCGGGACATCTCTGCGAACAAATCGATCCAGGTCCTCCTGTCCTCGCACATCCTCGACGACATCGAATCACTCTGCGAGACGGTCGTCATCCTCAACAAGGGGCGGCTCGCCGCCGAAGGCCGGATGGCCGACCTCCGGGCCATCCAATACAGTTTGTACGAGCTCCGGATCAAAGGCGATGCCGGGGCCTTTCGCAAGGACCTCGAGGGCCGGGGGAGCCGGGTCGATGAGATGGAAGACGGATTGATCAAGGTCTATATGCCCGAAGCCGCGGACCGTATGGACATCTTCCGTGCCGCCGCCCGGACGGGCGCCCAGCTGCGCTATTTCGTCAAGAGCCGTACGTCCCTCGAGGATCTCTTCGCCGGCGTCGTGGGGGTGGACTGATGGCCACCGTCCGCGAAAAGGGCTACAGCCACTGGGACGGCCGTCTTGTCGAGCGGCGCTTGCCCTGGTGGCCCATCACCCGGACGGGGATCCAGCTTTCCTTCCGCAAGAAAAGGTTCAAGGTCCTCTTTTCGGGCGCGTTCATCCCGGCCTTCGTATTCCTCGTCGGGCTCTACATCTCTGAGCGGCTCGAGGACTTCAAGGCTTTCATCCAGGGCAGCGACCGCCTGCTGAACATCGGCCCGAAGTACTTCTCGACCTATTTTACGAATGACGGCCTTCTCTTCCTGATCGTCCTCGTCCTCGCCTACGGCGCGGGCGGGCTCATCGCCGACGACCTCAAACACAACTCCCTCCAGCTCTACTTCTCCCGGCCCCTGGGCAAGAAGGACTATCTCGTCGGGAAGATGTCCGTCATCGCGTTCTTCGTCCTCGTCTTCTCGGCCGTGCCGGGGCTCGTTCTCATCGTCTTCAAGCTCGTCTTCGCCGGAAGCTTTAAATTCTTTCTCCAGTATCCCTGGCTGCCGCTGTCCGTGATCGGCTTCTCGGCGCTCCTGACCGTCTTCCTCGCTTTCTATGTCCTCCTGATGTCGTCCCTGAGCAAGAACTCCCGCTATGTCTTCATCCTGATCTTCGGGACCTACATCTTTTCCAATGTCCTCTTCGGCATCCTCCAGAGCATCTTCAAGACGCCCTACATGGCCCTGTTCTCGGTCCCGGCCAATCTCCAGCAGGCCGGGGCCTTCGTCTTCGGCCAAAAGCTGCCCCACGCCGTGCCGGCGGTTTGGTCGTTCGCCGTCCTGGCCGCGATCTGCGGTCTTTCCGCGGTCATGCTGAACCGGAAGATCCGCAGCGTCGAGGTGATCAAGTGACCGCCGTCATCGCCGCCTCGAACCTGTCCAAGTGGTACGGCAACGTCCTCGGTCTCAACGATGTGAGCCTCGAGGTCGAGGAGGGCATCACCGGGCTCCTGGGGCCCAACGGCGCCGGCAAGTCAACGTTCATGAAGCTCATCACCGGCCAGATGAAGCCGAACGACGGCAACGTGACCGTTCGCGGCCAGAAGGTCTGGAACAATCCGGGTGTTTTCCAGGGTATCGGGTTCTGCCCCGAGCAGGACATCTTCTACGAGGATGTCACCGGCTGGGAGTTCCTCACCGGCCTGCTCCGGTTTTACGGCTACGCGCGGTCCGAGATCAGGGAAAGGGCGGCCCGGGCGCTCGACATCGTCGACCTCACGGACGATAAGGACCGGCTCATCCGCGGCTACAGCCGGGGCATGCGCCAGAGGATCAAGTTCGCTCAGGCCATCGCCCACGACGCCGGCATCCTCATCCTCGACGAGCCGCTCAGCGGGCTCGATCCACTGGGAAAGCGCAAGCTCATCAAGCTCATCAAGGACTTCAAGCACCAAGGCCGGACCATTCTCGTCTCGAGCCACGTCCTGCCTGAGATCGAGGCCCTGACCTCGCGGGTCGTCCTCATCCACCAGGGCAAGATCCTGGCCCAGGGCGACATCCCGTTCATCCGCGAGCTCATCGAGGCCCACCCGCACCAGATCTCGGTCCGGTCGAGCGATCCCCGGGCCCTGGCCGCGCGTTTCGTCGGCGATGGGTCCATCCAGAAGATGACCTTCGCCGCGGACGGCCGGACGCTCGTCGTCGAGACGCACAAGCGGGACGAGTTCTTCGGCCGCCTGACCGGAGTCGTCCTCGAGGCCGGGATCGCGGTCGATGAGATCTCATCGCCGGACGACAACCTTCAGGCGGTCTTCGAGTACCTGGTGGGGGAGTGACATGACCGGAGCGAGCGCCGTCCGTCAGGTCTTCGGATTCTTCTCGTTCCTCGTTCTGAAGACCGGCAAGACGCGGGTCTTCGCCATCCTCGGCCTCATGCCGGTCGCCCTCGCCGTCATCCGCCGCGTCGCTATCCACGGCCGGAGCGGGCTCATGACCGCGGTCTTCACCGAGATCCTGATGGTCTTCTTCCTACAGTTCTACATCGTCATCCTGGCCCTCTTCTACGGCACGTCGGTCACGGCGGAAGAGGTCGAGAACAGGACGCTCGCTTATCTCATCACCCGCCCCATCCCCAAGCCGGCCATCGTCCTGGGCAAGTTCGCCGCTTATTCGCTCCTCATGTTCGCGATGGTCGCTCTCAGCCTGACCCTGTCGTACTTCATCATGAACGCCGCCCGCCTCTCGGACCCGGAGCTTTACCTGACCTTCCTCCGCTACCTGGGCGTCCTCGGCCTCGGCGTCCTGGCCTATGCGGCCTTTTTCACCTTCCTCGGCACGATCCTCAAGCGGGCCATCATCGTCGGTTTGGTCTTCGGGTTCGGCTGGGAGAACGTCATCCAGTATTTTCCCGGTTCGACGCAGAAATTCTCCATCGTCCACTACCTGAAGTCGCTTCTGCCTTACAATCCGGCGAACGTCAGAGGGGGGAGGGGGGTGGCGCTCCTTCTCTTCCGGCTCGAGCCCACGGCGCCCCTGACGGCCATCCTGACGCTGGTCGTGATCACGGCCGCGCTTCTCGCGCTGGCCTGCTGGGTCTTCAGGACAAAAGAATATCTCTACGAAGAATAGGCCGGAGCGGGCCTATTTCTTCTCTTCCGGAGCCGCCTCCTTCTTGTTCTTCATGAGATCCCCCGCTTTGGACTGGGCCAGCTTGCCGAGCTTGTCCATGACCTCCTGGGGGACGCTGATCGCGAGCCGGGTGAAATCCTCCCCTGAGGTGATCGCGATCCCGTTCAGAAACTCCCCCACGGCCGGTTCCTGGGCCCCGAACATCGCGCCCATGGCCTTGAAGCCGTTGAGCATCGAGGCCAGATTGACGTTCTGCTCTTTCGTGCCGCCGATCGTCCGGATATCGGCGACGAAATTGGCCATCTTGTAATCGAAGGCCATGGTCAGGGCGCTGACGCCTTCGAGGACCTTCATCTGCGGGTTGGCTTCGATGCCCTTCTTGATGAGGTCCTGAGGGATGGCGAAGGCTCCCCAGGCAAGGCCGGACTTGTCGACCTTTTTAAGGATGGCGGCCATCTCGGCGTTCTTGGCCATGGATTCCGCCTTCTTCTGGTGGACGTCGATGATCCCCCTGACCCCTTTTTCACTGCCGAGGACGATGTGGGAGTCGTCGAGAAATGCGGCCTCGGTCGTCTGCTTGGCCTTGCCGCCGTCCAGGTTGGAATAGATGGTCACACCGTTATAAAGCGTCTCTTTGGCCTCGGGCGCCTTTTCTTTGATCAGGCCCTGGAGCTTGGCCTTGTCGTATTTCATGGTGATGATGAAGCCGCCGTCCCCCTCGGGCGCCGCGGCGGAAGGCATGGCGCTCAGGCCGAACCCGAAATAGGAGACGTCCTTCATCGGGTCGATGCCGCTCATCTTCACGAATTCATCGTATTTTTCCTTGGCCTTGGGATCCTGGAGCGCTTTCATGGCCGCGTCGGTGCCCATCGCGCGGGCGACGTCGACAGCCACGATGCCGGTCGTGGACCTGGGCAGCATCTTGACCAGGGATTCGCCCGCCGCCGCCCCTGACTTGACGCCCGTGGCCGGCGTGCAGGACGTTAAGGCGGCCGTCAGAAGCAGGACCAGACCGAGAGTCGTTGTTCTTTTCATGATCGGAACCTCCTAGAGGGTCTCTATCGGAATACGGTTTCTTGCCCCCGATAGTTCCTCGCCTGGACTATACCACCTTTGGCAGGTCCCCGGCAACGCCGCACGGGAAAAGGGGAGAAGGGTCCCCGGCACCCGAGTGGCCGTAGCGTAGGCGGATAAGTTACCGGTTGCCGGGGGCCGCGTTTTGGTATAATTTTGTGGGCCGGGGCTAGCGACGGACGGAACGAAAGGAGCCACGCATGTCTCTTCGGATCCGCGGCACCATCATCACAGCCATCCTTCTTTTGGCCGCACTTGGGCCGGCGGCGCGGGCCGACGAGGTCCCTGCCGTTCTCGGCCTCAAGGAGCAGGCAGCGGTCTACGACGGCTGGTTAACGGCGCGGTTGAACAGGCTTCTGCCCGAGCTCATGAGGCGCGAGAAGATCGACATGTGGCTCGTCATCTGCGAGGAATATAACGAGGACCCCGTCTACCTATCGCTCGTGCCCTTCGCGAGCCTTTCGGCCCGCCGCTTGACCATGCTGGTCATGTTCGACCGCGGAGGGGAAAAGGGCGTCGAGAGGTTCTCCGTCAACCGCTACGGCATCGGCACCCTTTTTCCGACCGTCTGGAAAGGGGGCGAGGAGGACCAGTGGCAGGCCCTGGCCAAGGCCGTCAAGGAGCGGAACCCCAAGCGGATCGGCATCGACGAGTCGGACGTCTTCGCTTTCGGCGACGGTCTCAGCGCGTCCTTGAAAAGGCGCCTCGTCGAGGCTCTCGGCGCGGACACCGCGAAACGCCTCGCCGGGGCCGAGCGGCTGGCCGTCGGTTGGCTCGAGAGGCGCCTGCCCGAGGAGATCGAAGTCTATCACCATATCGCGGCGATCGCGCACGCCATCATCGCCGAGGCTTTTTCCTCCGCCGTCATCACGCCCGGGATCACGACGACGTCCGACGTCGAATGGTGGATGTGGGAGAAGGTCCGGGCCCTCGGCCAGACGACCTGGTTCGATCCCGGGATCTCCATCCAGCGGCCCAAAGAGAGCCCTTATAAGGACAGTCCCGTCATCCACCGCGGCGACCTCCTTCATTGCGATTTCGGCATCAACTACCTGAAGCTCGACACGGACACGCAGCAGCATGCCTATGTCCTTCGAGCCGGAGAGACGGATGCCCCTCGCGGATTGAAGGAGGCCCTGGCTCAGGGCAACCGCCTTCAGGATATCCTCCTCGGAGAGATGAAGGAGGGGCTGACGGGGAACCAGGTCCTCGCCGCGGCCCTCAAGGGGGCCAAGGACGAAGGCCTGAGGCCGAGCATTTATACGCACCCGCTCGGCGTTCACGGCCACGCGGCCGGCCCGACGATCGGGCTCTGGGACAAGCAGGGGGGAGTCCCGGGTCCGGGCGACTATCCGCTCTTTGCCGATACGGTCTATTCGATCGAGCTCAACGTCAAGGCCGCGGTCCCCGAGTGGGACGGCCAGGACGTCCAGATCGCGCTCGAGCAGGACGCCGCCTTCACCCGGTCGGGATCGTTCTTCTTGGACAGGCGGCAGACCGAGCTCATCCTCATCAAGTAGGGGCAGGGAGGTCGCGATGTCCGTGATAACTGACGAAGGCTCGCCGCTCGAACCGACGCCGTTCCAAAAGATCATCCGGGGCCGGCGCTCCATCCGCCGCTTTCTCGAGACGCCGGTGGAGCCGGAGAAGCTTAGGGCCTGTCTCGAAGCGGCCCGGATCGCGCCATCGGCGCACAACGTTCAGCCATGGCGCTTCGTCGTCGTCAACGAGCCCGCGCTCAAGGACCGGCTGGCGTCGGAGGCCTTCTCCGGCGTCTATCGCGGGTCGAGATTCGCCGCGAAAGCCCCCGTCCTTCTCGCCCTGCTGGTTCGTCGCGACTTCGTCGCCCACGATCTCGGCGGACGGATACAGAGAGTACCCTATTTTTATGTCGACATGGGCATCGCCGGCGAGCACATCGTCCTTCAGGCCGAGGAGCTCGGCCTGGCGACGTGTTGGATGGGCTGGTTCAGCCGGCGCCGTGTCCGAAAGGTCCTGAATGTCCCCCGGAAGCTCAAGATCGTGGCCATGATGCCGATCGGATACGCCGAAAAGAGACCGACGCGCGAGCCGCCTCGGAGGACGTTCGAGGAAATCGTCGCGTTCAACAGGGTCCCCCTGGATTGAGAGACCGAAGGATGCTCGTTTTCGTCGCCATAGCGCTGGCCATCTACGGCCTCATCAATCTCTACGTCGGCCGTCGCGGCGCGCAGGCCCTGTCATCCGTCCCCGCGGCCCGGACGGTCTTCCTCGTCCTCTTCATCGGCCTGGCCGTCATCTTCCCGCTGGGCCGCATCCTCATGAGCTTCGCCAAAGGAAGCCTGACCTCGCTCCTGGTCGAGGTCGGGACGTTCCACTTAGCGGTCATGCTTTACGCGTTCATGGCCGTTCTCGCCGTCGACTTTGTCCGCCTGATCAATGCGTTCCTCCCGTTCCTGCCGAAAGGCCTGTTCGCTGCCGGGGCAAGGACCGGGCCCGTGGTGTTCGCGGCCGTCGCCGGCATCGTGGTCCTGACGGTCGCGTGGGGCGCTTGGAACGCCACCCGCCTGCGGACGATCGATCTCGACATCCGCATCCCGGCTAAGGCCGGCACCGTCGATAATCTGACCGTCGTCGCGGTTTCCGATCTCCACCTTGGCGCCCTCGTCGGCCCTGCCCGGCTCGAGAAAGTCGTCGGGAGCATCAACGCGCTCGGGCCCGACATCGTCCTCTTCGCGGGCGACATTGTCGATGAGACGGTGACCGAAGCCATCGAAGAGAAGCTCGGGGGGATCATGCGACGGCTCAAGGCGCCGCTTGGCCTGTTCGCCTGCCCAGGAAACCACGAATTTTTCAGCGGCCTCGAGAGGAACCTGGCCTGCCTCCGGTCCTGCGGCATCACCGTCCTCCAGGACGAGGCGGCCGAGGTGGACGGCGCGTTCATCCTCGCCGGGAGAAGGGACCCGAGCTCGCTGGGAGTCCAGGAGCGGAGGCTGTCCATCGGCGGGATCCTGTCCGGGAGCGGCGCGCGGGCGGACCTTCCTCTCGTCGTCCTCGACCACCAACCGATCCACCTCGAGGAAGCGGCGGAGGCCGGAGTCGCCCTCCAGATCTCGGGCCATACCCACGACGGTCAGATGTTCCCGATCGACCTCATAAACCGTCTGATCTACGAGCTCAATTGGGGATACCTCCGGAAGGGCGACACGCAGTACTATGTCACGAGCGGCGCGGGGACCTGGGGACCGCCCGTCCGTATCGGCAGCCGGGCCGAGGTCGTCCGCATCCGGATCACCTTCGACAGGACCCCCGGGGACGGAGTCCGCGAAGCGAACCATCAATAACGCGGCGGAGCGGCTCGGAGCCGCGTTTTTAAGAAGTATCTTAGAAGAGCTTCTCAAAAATACGGGGAGAAAGGACGCTCTTTCTCCCTGTGATCCGTTCGGCGGGTGTTACTTCTTGACGGGAGGGGTGGCCGTCTTGGACTGGTCGTAGCGGCGGACGACTTCGTCGGTGATGTCGATCGTCGGGTTGGCCGTGATGACACCGCCCGTGGCCGATTCGAGGACGAGCTCGAGGCCCCGTTCCTTGGCCAGGTTCTCGACGATCGTAAACATCTCGGCCTGGATCTTCTGGAGGAGGTTGGCCTGAAGCTGCTGGATGTCCCGCGTCGCATCCTCTTCATAGCGCTTCCGCTCGGTCGTCTTCTTATCGATGTCGGCCTGGATGGCGACGAGGGCTTCGGGGGTCATCGTCAGGCGGCCCGTGGTCAGCCGGTTATCGAGAAGACGGATGGCGTCGTCCATCTTCTGGAGGTCGGTCTTGATCCTGTTTTCGCGGTCCGTCAGCTGGGCCTGGGCTCTCTTGCCCTCGGCCGAGGTCACGAGCGCTTTCTGATAATTGAGGGTGGCGATCTTGCTCACCTGCTGGGCGTACGACGCGACGGCGACGGCCAGGATGAACAAGATGACGAGGGGGGCGATGATCCGGATTCTTTTCATATGCGGCCTCCTAAGGTCCTATTCCTCTTAACTCATTCCGTCAGGGAATGGATTCGGTATCTTACCACGATTAGTCGAATTTTTTAAGTAATTCGTCGATCCGGCCCAGGGCCCTCAGGAGATAGCCCTTTTCGGGCCCGAAACCGAAGCGGAGATAGCCGTCCGTTTCGAAATGGTCGCCGGGGACGACGAGGACGCTTTTCTCCCTGATGAGGCGCTCGACGAGCTCGGTCGAGTTGACCTTGAGGCCGTAGCGGGCGAAGCAGATGGCCCCGGCCTGCGGCGTCCGGAAGCTGAAAAGGCCGCCGTGGTCCTTGAGCCACGTCTCCAGGACGGGGAAGTTGGCGTTGAGGATGCCCTGTGTCCGCCCGAGGATGCGTTCCCGAGTCCCAGGGGCCAGGGCGATCGAGGCCAGCCGGTCGGTCAGGGCCGAGGGAGAGATCGTCGTGTAGTCGTGGTAGGGCCAGGTCCGCTTGATGACCTCCTCCGGGCCGACGATCCAGCCCATCCTCAGTCCGGGGAGGCCGTAGGCCTTCGACAGGCCGTTGACGACCAGCGTCTTGTCCCATCGTCCCCAGAAGCTCGGCGTCGTCACGCCCGAGAGCTCGGCGCCCTGGTAGACCTCGTCGGCCAAGATCCAGGCCCCGACGCTCGAGGCCAGGTCGACGATCCCCTTCATGATCTCCGGGGCGAGGACGGCGCCGGTCGGATTGTTGGGGTTTGTCAGGACGATGAGCTTGGTCTTGGGCGTGACAAGCCGTCGCATCTCATCGAGGTCGGGCTGCCAGCCCAGGCTCTCCCGAAGGGAAAAGGTCCTGACCTTGGCCCCGAAGGCCCTCAGGAGACCGGCCATCTGCATGTAGTTCGGCAGCTCGAACAGGACCTCGTCGCCGGGCTCGATGAGGCTCCACATGAGCAGGAAATTGGCCTCCGATGAGCCCGCCGTGGCCAGGATCTGGTCGAGCCCGACGCCCGGATAGAGAGCGGCGACCCGCTCGCGCAAGCCGATCGTGCCGTTCGTCTGGGTGTAGCCGAGCTCGATTTCGGTCAGGTCTTCGATCTCGGCCGGCGTCAGGAGATCCTTGAGGTTCAGGGGGTGGACGCCGCTTTCCGACAGATTGTAGTCGACGACGTTCTCCCAGGTGGACTGCATACGCTCCATTTTGAAGATGTCGATGTGCATGGGGGCTCCTCTTTCGACGTGGAAATCAGATCTCGACCTTGAAGACGCCCTTGAAGGCGAAACCAAAAGCGATCGACAAAATGAGGTAGGCGACGAGCCAGTGAACGCTGAGGCCGAAGGCCCTCAAGCTCTTGGCCGGATAGAGGATCTCGACGGATCGGACGGACGTCCCGGCGGGAAGCGGCGACTCGCCCGGATAGAGGACCTGTTTCACGATCGAACCGCGCGAGGCCAGGGCCGAAACCTTGGCCATCGGCCCGCCGCCGACGGCGACGGACTTCTCGATCGTCCGGCCGCCCGTTCGCAAGAGCAGCCGGCCGGTGCCGGGGGCGAGCGCCTTGACCCGCCAGACGACCTGGTGAAGGTCGGCGATGCGCACGGCCGGAGAGGTCACCTCGATACCGGGGGGCGTCTCGAGCTCCAAGCCGAGCGTCACGGGGTCGGCCGTCGCCTCGAGGCCGGCTTTGACCAGGGTCTCCTCGCCCGGCCGGAGCGGGGCCCGGTCGTACCACAAGCTGAGCTGGGCCAGGATAAGGACGAGCGGCACGATCATGACCGCCAGAGGCTTGAGGTTCGCGACCATATAGGAGAGGTTGGCCTTGACGACGGCCCCTTGCGCGGCGAGGGTGACGCGCATGTTGTCCTTGTAGAGGCGCATCTCCAGAAGGTGGGCCTTGATCCGGTCCTTGGCCCGGCGGATGGCCGCCTGGTTCGAGGTGTGCTTGTAGACCTCGAGCATGAGCAGGGCCGTCAGGAGCGAGACGGCCGTCATGCCGAACCAGGGCGAAAGGCCCCGGAAAGGCCATAGGACGGCCCCGACGATCCCGCCGAAGACGAGGTTGACGACGGACATGGCGCTCAGCCGATGTAGCCCAGCCCCTTGAGCTTCTTCTTGATC
>Ga0316624_10000601_pt1 | contig 12577 bp, 7 predicted proteins | sample OWC_Aug_N3_C1_D5_FD_207657 | JGI IMG/M metagenome (GOLD analysis project Ga0316624, IMG submission 207657) | Wetland soil microbial communities from Old Woman Creek delta, Ohio, United States - OWC_Aug_N3_C1_D5_A | ecosystem: Environmental > Terrestrial > Soil > Wetlands | place: USA: Ohio...
AGGCGTGTCTCACCAGTACCCGGTGCGCCCGGACGCGACTTCCGCGCGACGGCGCCCTTCGGACCGGGCACCAACAGAGGACGCCATGCGCGACGTTCGATCCTGGAAGAAGCCCGGGCGGCTGTTCCTTGCCTGCGTGGTGAGCGCAATGACCGCGGGCGCGGCGGCCAGCGCCCAAACCCCTGCGCGTCAGGCGGACGCTTCTCAGCGCGGCGTCACCGGCATCCGGGGAGTCGTCGTCGAGGCCCGCACCGGCGTGCCGCTCGAGCGCGCGCAGGTGTGGCTTCGCGACACGAACCACACGACCCAGACCGATCGAGACGGGCGGTTCGAGCTGCTCGGCGTTGACGCCGGGTGGCAGGTGCTGCACATCTCGGCGGTAGGCTACGTGCTGGCGCGGCGCCCGGTCGAGGTCGTTCCGGGGCAGATCGTGGAGGTGGCCATTCACGTTACGGGAGGTAGCGGAACGTACGACGAAACGGTGAACGTTGTCGCACCGCGCGGCGGCGAAGTCACCCCGGCGCCCGTCCAGCAGATGCTCGAGGGCGTCGAACTGCAGCGGCTGAGCGGCGGGATGCTCGAAGACCCGACACGCGCCGTGCAGGCGCTGCCTGGCGTGGCGGCTTCCGACGACATGCGCGCCCAGTTCAGCGTGCGCGGGAGCGCCCCGCGCAACATCGGGGTCACCTTCGAAGGCGTGACGACTGGCGTCCTGGTGCACACGTGGCATCGGGAAGACGACGGCTCGGCGAGCATGGTGAACACCGCCGTGGTGGACCGGATGACCCTGCTCCCGGGGTCCTATGCCCAGCGCGTCGGCGGGCGGACGGGCTCGTGGCTGGACGTCACCATGCGGGAAGGACCACGGGACCATGTCGAGACCCGAGCGTCCGCGGGACTGACGTCGTCATCGGTGGTAGCCGGCGGGCCGCTCGGCGCCTCCAGGCGCGGCTCGTACCTCGTGGCGGGACGCGTCAACTATATCGACAAGATGCTTGGTCTGATGGGGGCCACGGGCGACACCGCGGGCTTTTCGATGGCCGACATCCAGGGGAAGATGGTTTACGACCTCGCGGGTCGCCACCAGGCGCAGGTCGCGTGGCTCGGAGGCCTCACGTGGCTCAACCTCGAGAACGAACGCGGGGGGGCCGAACCGAATTCGGATCTCAGCACGGTCAATGCCACGGGTCTCCTCACCGGGGTGCTTCGATCGACGATCGGCTCGCGGCTGGTGTTGACGAACCGGGTATCGACGGTCGCCAACCGCTATCGCACCGAGGGTTTCTTCCTGCGCGACCTGGCTCGTTCCACGAGAGTCGAGCTGTCGTACCGCGGCGACCTGATCGCGTCGGTCTCGGGGAGTTCGACAATCGAGGCGGGAGCCTCGGTCCAGCGGAACTCGCAGACGTTCGAGGCCACGGAGTATGCCTGGGCCAACGCTCAGCACACGGCAGTCGAGACGGTGCAGCGCAACGAACTCGACGCCGGCACGTACCATTACGGTGGGTACGCCTGGTTGCGCTGGAACAGGTGGCCGAGTGTGACCCTCGGTCCCGGCGTGCGCGTGGACCGAGCCTCACTGACGCGGCAGGCCGTCGTGTCCCCGTGGTTCCAGGTTGCCTGGAAGCCGACGCCGCGATCGGAGGTCGCGCTGGGCGCCGCCGTCAACCACCAGTTTCCCGAGTTCGGCGAGGTGTTCGGTCTCGCCGGCGGCGGACGGGGACTCCGGGCCGAGCGCGCCATCCACACCGATCTCACGCTCTCGCGGGCGTTGAGGGATCACATGCGGGTGCAGGTCGCGTTCTACAACCGAGCAGAGCGGGAAGGCCTGCGGTTCCGCGACGGCGAGATCCGGAAATATCCGTGGGGCATTCACTGGCCGGGACGGGCGTCGGCAGGCTATGCCAACGCTCTCGACGGATACTCGCGCGGGATCGAAGTGGAACTCCGGGCGGGCAGCCCGAACGGCCTTTCGGGTTGGGTATCCTACGCGCTGAGCTACACGAGGTTCCAGGACGCCGGGCGGAGCGAGAGGTTCTGGGGCGACTACGACCAGCGCCATACGCTCAACGTGTTCGCCCAGTATCGGCGCTCCGCGCGATGGAGCGCCAGCGCGCGGTTCCGGTATGGCAGTAACTATCCCCTGGTGGGGTACTACGAGCGGCGGATCGAGCCGGTCTACGACGGCGCCACGTTCCTGTGGAACCAGACGACCTACGTCGTGTCCGATGTGCGCAACGCGGAACGGGTGCCCGCCTATGCCCGGCTCGACGGACGCTGGGATCGCACGTTCGCGTTCAAGCGGCGTCGCCTCACCGTCTACGTCGAAGCGACCAACGCGCTGAACCGCGAGAACCGCCGGCAGGAGTATCATGGCTGCTGGCCCCGGTGGGATGGCCGGGTCGTGTTCAACAAGCCCCTTCACTCTCTGTTCCCGCTGGTGCCCTCGGTCGGGTTCCTGATCGACTTCTGAAGTGCGAGAATGGGCTGATCGAGAATCTCCAGTGATCGACAGGCCGCTTGCGACGCGTCGCGAGTTTCTCAGGATCGGCACCGCGGGGATAACCGCGGCGGCCTTTGCGTCGTCGTGCTCCGACACGACGGCTCCGCGCCGTTCGCCGCCGGCCGGTCCTCCCACCAGTATCCGCACTCTCGGTCGCACGGGCCTCAGGCTGCCCATCGTCAGCATGGGCAGTGCGTACGCGGTGGAGCTCGTCCGGCGCGCCATCGACGAAGGGATCAGGTACGTCCACACGTCGAGTTCGTATGCCGAACGCAACCAGGAGCGGATGCTCGGTGAAGTGTTGAAGGGCGTGGCCCGTGACTCGTTCGTGATTGGCACCTGCCCGGATCTGCCAGCCCGCTTCCCGGTTCGCGGCGAGCCGTCAGTGGACGTTGGAGTGCAGGTCGATCCGGGTCTGATCGGGAGGTCGATGCATGCGAGCCTGGAGCTTCTCGGCCTCGATCACGTTGACATCTACTACCTGGCCTCGGTCGGCACCCGGCGGAGCGCGCTGCACGAGCCCTACATCAAGGCCTTCGAGAAACTGAAACAGGCCGGGCTGACGCGATTCATCGGCCTCATTACGCACCGCAGCGAGCCCGAGGTCATGAGGGCCGCCGTCGAGGCCCGCGCGTGGGACGTGGTCGTCACCGCTTACAACTTCAGGCAGTCGCACCGCGAGGCGGTTGCGGCGGCGATCAAGGTGGCGTCGGAGGCCGGCCTCGGCGTGGTCGCCATGAAGACCCAGGCAGGCGTCTACTGGGACCGTTTGCGTCTGCGCAAGATCAACATGAAGGCCGCGCTGAAGTGGGTGGTGCAGAGCGAGCACGTGCACACCACGATTCCCGCCTTTTCCAATTACGACGAGCTGGGGGAAGACCTCGACGTCATCAAGAACCCGGCGCTGACGCCGGAGGAGCGCTCGGATCTCAAGCTCGGCGAGATGGCCGGCCTCGCGGGGGTTTTCTGCCAGCAATGCGGTGTTTGTCTCCCCCAATGTCCGTCGGGTGTGAACGTCACCGGCCTGATGCGAGCGTCGATGTACGCCGTCGGGTACGGCCGGCCGGACAAGGCGCGTCAGGTACTGCAGGGATGGTGCCGCCTGGACGATCTCCCCTGCGTTCGCTGCAGCGGCTGCAGCGTCCGCTGCGCGCTCGGTCTCGATGTGCGCGCGAGCGCGCTGGATTTGGCACCGCTGCTCGCCGCAACCGCGCGCACGTGATCACGTGCGCCGCTCACCGGTCCGTGCGGATGTAGCCGAGGGTGATGGCCTTCGCCACGGCGGAGGCCCGGTCCGTCGCGTCGAGCTTGCGGTAGACGGCGGCGAGGTGCGACTTGACCGTCGCTTCGCTGCAATGAAGAGCGGCGGCGATCTGCCTGTTGCTCGATCCCTCCGCCACGCGCCGGATCGCCTCCGCTTCGACGGGCGTCAGCCGGTCCACTGCGACGCCCCGGGCGCTTCGCAACACCTTCCTGGCCACGGAGGGCGAAAGCACCGTCTCACCGGCGAAGGCGGCGCGGATCCCGCGGAAGATCTCGTCCGCGCTGCTGTCCTTCAGCAAGTAGCCGACGGCGCCGGCTTCAACCGCGTGAAGAATGTCCGCGTCCGTGTCGTAGGTGGTCAGCACGAGAACCCTGGTGCGCGGATTCCTCGCCAGGATCCGCGACGTCGCCTCCACTCCTCCCAACACCGGCATCCGAAGGTCCATCACCACCACGTCAGGTGCCATGCGGGCGCTCGCCTCCACCGCTTCTTCCCCGTTGGACGCCTCGCCCACGACGAGGAAGTCGGCGCGTTCCGCGATCATCCGCTTCAAGCCCTCGCGGACCACGCTGTGGTCATCGGCGATCAGGACGCGGATCCTCTCCATCTTCTCCCTCCGGGACGGACGCAGCGACTCGCGGGATTGCCGCCGAGAGCTCAGTGCCCGCACCGGTCCCGCTGCGGACCGTCAGCACTCCGCCCAGCGACTCGATCCTCTCCCGCATGGCCGAAAGTCCGAATCCCTTCCCGCCTTCGCGCTGTTCCTCCATGCCGACACCATCGTCACGGATGCACAGGACGACCTCACCGGGCGTGAACTCCAGGCGCACGCGCACATGCCCGGCTCGGGCATGTCGCGCGACGTTGCTGCACGCTTCCTGCAGCATGCGGAAGAGGGTAATCTCAGCGTCCGGTTGCAGGCGGTACGGCTCGCCCTCCACGAGGAACTCCGCATCGGTGCCGCTACGGGAGGACCACTCGCGCAGGCATCGCGACAGCGCTGCGGGAAGAGGATTTTCCTCGAGGGCGATCGGCCGCAGCGCCCACACCAGACGCCTCGTTTCCTGCAGGCCACGCCGAGCCGTTCGCACGGCCTCGCGGATGCACTCGGTGCGGTTGGCTGGCTCGTCGCCGCCTGCGCCGCTCGCGCGTTCCAGCGCTTCCAGGTTGACGACAATCCCAATCAGATCCTGGGCGATGGTGTCGTGGATCTCCCTGGCCAGTCTCTGACGCTCTTCCAGGACCGCCGAGCGACGCGCTGTCTCCAGGAGCCGAGCGTTCTCCAGCCGCAGCCTCAACTGCGCCGCCAGAAGGCCGAATTGCCATTGGTTGCGGGTCAGGAACCCATGCCGGGTGAAGTAGAGCACGGCGAAATCCGGGGCGGCCGCGTCGAGGCCGTTCAGCGGCAGAAACGCGAGGGATCGGATGCCGAGTGGCGCGAGCAGGCGGCGGACGTCGGGCGGAAACCGGTCTATGCCAAGCGCTGACGGGGTTCTGGACACGACGTCCGACGAGAGAGCCGCAATCGCGGCTCCCGCAGCCTCCAGCGCCTGCCGGTGCCGCTCCAGGCGCGGTTTCGACACGAAGAACGCGGATCCGCCGAGCAAGGCGCAGATGGCCGGCACCGACGCGAACTGCGCGTAGTCGCCGAGGGCCGTTCGAACGCTCTCGCAGCCCCCTGCCGAGCGGTCCAAGATCCCCGAAAGCGCCTTCCGCCGTTGGCACCGGCGTTTCCCCAGCCACCCTCCCGCCAGCCCGGCCGCGAACGTGATCGGGACGCTGAGGGAGTACCAGGTGCTCAGGCTCAGTCGCCGGAACGAGAGCGAGAAGCGAAACCCGAATACCAGCCCCAGAACGACCAGCGAAAGCGCGGACACGGCGGCGAAAGTCCACACCGTTGGATGGGCTCGTTGTCGCCCGGCGTACACACGGTGCGCAATGGCCGCCGTCAGGCACGCGTTCAGAAGGGGCAGAGCCCACCTGGCGGCGCCCTCGACGAGCGACGCCGACAAGCCGGCCCGCCTCAGGGTCCAGGGGACATACGACGAGACCAGGAAGGACCCGGCCTGCGCGGCGAAGACGCAGACCATTCCTGCCAGCAGCGGAACCCCGATCGCTGCCAGGACAGCCGGCACGGACTCGGCCAGCCGGGGCTCTCGCGAGGGCATCGCAGACACTCTACACGATCGTTCGAGTCACAACACCTCTCGGCCGCCACGTTCCTATCCGTCCGGACAGCAATCGATAGCCGATCGGATGATGCGCATCTCCCGAGTGCCCACGTATATCGCCGATGGAGCCCCGCGAACGGCCGGACCGTCCAGAGGGACTGTCATGGAGAATGCGACATCGGGCAACGAGGCGCGGCCAGGGGGCCGCAGCGGCGATCGTGACTCTCGTCTTGGCAACTGGGGACAGACCGGTCGGGAATGGCGACCGAACACCCGATGGTCGACCCTCGCCGGATCCGTGTTGCGGGATGTGCGAATGGCGCTCCGCGTCTTCCGCCGGAGCCCGCTGTTCACCGCCGCCGCATGCCTGTGCCTGGCAATCGGCGTGGCCGTGAACAGCGCCATGTTCACGATCCTCCACGAGCTGGTAATCGACCCTCTGCCGTTCGCGCGCTCGCACGACCTGGTGGCTGTCGGCACCAGCGTCACACGGGGCGACTTCGTCGGGTACTGGTGTTCGATGCCGGACTACCACGACTGGACGCAGCGGAATCGCGTGTTCGAGGCGATGACAGCCATTCGCTGGGTGGGGCGGCACGTGCTCGGCGGGGTCGAGAACCCGGCCCGCCTCCTGGGCATCGAGGTGACGCACTCATTCACGCGCATCCTGGGCGTGCAGCCCGCGCTCGGACGCGGGTTCGCGCCGGAGGAAGAGCGGCCGGGTGCAGGCCGCGTCGTGCTGCTGAGTCATGCCGTCTGGCAGCAGCACTTCGGCGGCGATCGGACCATCATCGGGCGGACGATCCGGCTCGACAGCGACAGCTACCAGGTGGTCGGCGTCATGCCGCCTCGATTCACCTTCCCGGACTTCGCGGACTACTGGGTGCCCGCGACGCTGCCGCCAGACGAGCGGGAGCGATTCAATCAGAATGTCCAGGCAATCGGCAGGCTGAAGCGGGGGACGACGGTGGAGGCCGCACGGGCCGAGTTCGCCGTGCTGTGGGCCGGAATGACCCGGGAGCACCCGGAACTGAAGCGGACCGACAGGATCCTGGTGGCCCCGCTCGGCGTCTCCATGTTCGAGAATCTCCGGCCGCTGGCGATGCTCCTGTTCGGCGCGTCCTGCCTGGTGCTGCTGCTGGCCTGCGGAAACCTGGCCAACCTGCTGCTCGCGCGCGCGATGGATCGGCGGCGGGAAATCGCCATCCGCGGCGCCCTCGGCGCCGGCCGGTGGCGCATCGCCCGGCAGTTCCTCGTCGAGAGTCTCATGGTGGCCGCGCTCGGCGGCGCCGTCGGCGTCGGCCTGGGCCGTGTCGGCCTGACCCAGATGATCAGTCACGTGCCGCGGACGGTCCCGCCGTTCCTGGCCTTCGACATGGACGGATCGGTGTTCGCCGTTCAGGCCCTGATCGTGGTCGGCTGTGCGGTGCTCTTCGGCGCCTTCCCGGCCGTCTTCGCCGGACGCGTGACCCTCGGCACGACGCTTGGGGAATGGACGCGAGGCTTCGGCGGCAGCCGTCGCGTCCATTTCTTCCGCTCCTCCCTGGTTGCGCTTCAGCTCTCGCTGGCGTGCGTCGTCCTGGTTGCCACGGTGCTCATCGTCAAGGGGTTCCTCGACATCAGCGCAAACGCCCCCGGCTTCGATCCCAGGAACCTCGTCGTCCAGCAGGTGACTCTTCCGGCGTGGAAGTACCCCTCGACGGCCGAACGCGTGCGCTACTTCCGGGATCTGGTCGATCGCGCCCGCGCCCTGCCCTCCGTGACCGCGGCGACCCTGGCCTCCGAGGTGCCGATGGGGCCGTCGGGCTGGACACGCCAACACTCGGTGGAGGGCTTCGAGCCGCAAGGCGAGAGGGCACGACCGATCAGCAACTACCGGGTCGTGGACACGCAGTACTTCGCAACGCTCGGAATCCCCCTCGCGCTCGGCCGGGGCTTCACGGATTCCGAGCCGCTGGCGGGGCGGCCGGTGGCGGTGGTGAACCGCGCGTTCGTGAGACGGTACTGCGGCACGCGCAACCCGATCGGACTCGGCATCGGACTCCAGGCACGAGACGGCAAGGTGGACAGGGTCGAGGTGGTCGGCGTGGTCGAAGACGTTCGCGAGAACGGGCTGCAGGTGCCCGCGCCGCCGTGCATCTACGTCCCGCTGGGGCAGGAGGTGTTCGCCTCTTCGCAGCTCGTGGTTCGGACGTCGGCGAACTTCGAGGCCGTCTTCGCCTCGATCCGGAGCGCGGTTCGCGCCCTGGACCAGGAGATGGGACTCGTGCCCCCGAGGACGATGCAAGCCGTCATGGACGCGAGGAACTGGCAGATTCTCTGGTTCTCGTACATCTTCGGAGTCCTTGCGCCACTCGCGCTCGCGATGGCCCTGATCGGAGTGTTCAGCGTGGTCAGCTACGTTGTCTCACAACGGAATCGGGAATTCGCCATCCGCGTGGCGACGGGAGCGACCCCCGGGAGCATCTACCGCCTGGTGCTCAAGAAGGGCCTCGTCATGTCGGCCGCGGGCCTCGGCATCGGGTTGGCGGCATCCGCGGCGCTGGGGAATGTCCTGCGGAGCATGCTCCTCGGAGTGAGCGCGGGAAGTCCGTGGGTGTACGGGGGTGTCTTTCTCGCGCTGTGCTGTTTCACGCTCGTGGTCAGCTCGTTTCCGGCCAGGCGGGCCGCACGGATCAACCCGGCCGTGCTTCTCAACGAACAATAGGCGACTGTCCGTCTGCGACGAGCCGGGTATCATTCGTGGCGGAGTGAGGACATCGGGTCCAGGCGCGCGGCGCGGCGCGCCGGCAGGAAGGCCGCGAGAAACGACGCCATGGACAAGAGCAGGACCACGCTTGCGTACACGGCCGGATCCGTCGGCGAAACGTCCTGCAGCAGTCTGCGCAGCGCCTGGCTCGTCAAACCGGCCAGCACCAGGCCGATCGTCGCTCCACTCAGGGTGAGCATGAGGCTGCGGCGCAAAACCCCGACCACCACCTGCGCGGGCACTGCGCCCAGAGCGATTCGAATGCCAATCTCGCGCGTTCTTCGCGCGACAGCGAACGACACGAGCCCGTAGAGTCCGATGCAAGCCAACAACATGGTCACCGATCCGAAGACGGACAGGAAGATGCCGACGACGCGCCAGATGTAGGTCTGGCCGGCCACCTGCTCGTCCATGGTCCTGCTTTCCAGCATCGGAATCTGCGCGTTCATGGTCTGCAGCTCGCGCCTCAGGAGGTCGCGCGCGCCGATCGGATCCACGGTGCGGACGATGATCGACATGTTCGAGGAGTATTTCTGGGCAAAGGGCACGTAGAAGTACGGATTGGCCTTCTCCCTCAGCGCGACGATGGGCATGTCCCTGGCGATGCCCACCACCTGCGCGACCGCCTCCTCGCCGGGTGGCCCCACCCGGCAGTAGGCGCCGATCGCGTTCCGATTCTCGAACAGCCTCGCGGCCATCGCCTCACTGATTACCACGACATGCGGAGACGCCGGACCGTCCTGCTTGTTGAAGCTTCTGCCCCGGAGGATCCGGATGCCCATGACGCTGAAGTACTCCGGGCTGACGACGTTGAAGAAGCTGCCAGCCGGCTGCACGTCGGGATCCCGTCTTTGGTCCTCGCGCCGAATCGGAGTCCGGTCAGTTCCCCAAAGGCTCAATGGCACCTGCCTGGCCAGCGCGGCCGACTGAATTCCCCGCAGCGAAGCCACCCGCTCGCGGTACCGGTCCAGAAATGCCCGGCCGTCGGTTTCCGTTTGCACCCCGCCACGGGCCACATCAACGGTGGCAAACGCAATTCGCTTCGATTCAAACGGGATCTCCGTTGACTGGATGGCCCCGATGGTTCGCAGGAACAACCCCGCGGTGATCAACAACACGACCGACGCCGCCACCTGCACGACGACCAGGGCATTCTGCAGCGATAGCCCTCGATACCGGCGCGACAGCACGACGTTGTCTCTCATGATTCCCGTCAGGTCGCCTCGCACAACGCGCAAGGCGGGGACCAATCCAACCAGGACGCTGGTTGCGATCGAGAGCAGGAAGGCGAAGGCCAGGACTCGCGCGTCGATCTCCGCGTTGACGGTTAGCGTGACCGGCACCGGCAGATTCAGGCTGGTGAACTGGCCGAGCCCCAAGAGGGCCACCAATACTCCCAGGCCGCCGCCGACAAGGCCGAGCAACGCGCTTTCGGTCAGGAGCTCGCCCAGCAGGCGTCCCTTGCCCGCCCCCAGGGCCATGCGCACGGCGGCCTCCCGCTGGCGCGACAGGGCTCTGCTGAGCAGCATGCCGGCCAGATTCGAGCAGGCAACCAGCAGCGCCAGTCCGACGACCGCCAGCAAGAAGACCGACAGCGGACCCATCGCCTTGTCGAACATCGGATCGAGGCGGACGTCTGCGGCCCGGAACACTCTGAACTTGCGCTCGTGATTCGTGTCCGGATGCGCCTCGGCGAGTCGGGCCGCGATGATATCGAGCCTCGCCTGTGCCTGGCCTGGTGTGATGCCGGGCTGCAACCTGGCGAACATGCGCACGCCGCGATCCCGCCGGTTCTCGAAGCGGGCCCTCTCCGGATCGACCACCGCCGCTGTCGCCCACGGGATCCAGTAATCGGTGGAGAACGCAACCAGCGTCCCCTTGAAACCCCTGGGACCGACACCAACGACCGTCACCGGAAGGCCGTTGATCCGGACCCTCTTCCCGATGATGCCCGGATCGGCGGCGTGCTGCGTCCGCCAGGTCGCGTCGCTCAGCATGACAACCGGTTCGGCGCCGGGCAGGTCGTCTTCGGCCCGCAAGGCCCGGCCCATGGAAGGAGCGACCTCGATCAGCGAAAACAAGGAAGGCGACCAGACTTCTCCAAGCACGGTGACGGTGGCGCCTTCCTTCTGCAGCGACCAAACCTCCCCATCGCTCGCCGCTGCGGCGCAGGAGAAGAGGGCCTCCTGATTCCTGAGGTCCACGAACTCCGGGTGCGACAGCCATTCTGTGCGAGTGGTCCTGGGCTGCGTCATGTAGATCCGGACGATCTGATCCGGCTTGCCGTAAGGAAGAGCGGGACTGAACAAGGCCGTATTGACGATGCTGAAGATGGCAGTGTTTGCGCCGATGCCGAGTCCCAGGATGGAGAGCACAACCAGTGAGAATCCGGGATTGCGAAGCAGCCCGCGCGATGCGTACCGCAGGTCCCTGATCACTCGGTCCGCGAGCGCTGCGGAAAGCCGACTTGCTCCGGGGTTGGTTGGCTGCTCGAGGGTCGTCTTGCGCACGATGCCTCCTGACGCGTGTCCGTCTGCATAAACGGTTTCATGCCCCAGGAGGTTCCATTGCGGCGCGGAGGGACCTTCTTTACGTGTTGCAGTGGCCCATCATCTGGGCGCCAGGATCAAGACGAGGGACCGGGGATTGGGGAGGCTCGTGTCGATGCGTTCCACCGCGAACCGGCTTCGGCCAATGATGTCCAGGAACCGCTGCCGGGTTTGCACCACGACGTTCTTTCCGTCGCACGACTTTCCTCCCTCGACCTCGAAGACGACGACCTTCCCTCCCGCCTTCAGGCTGGGCGCAATCCTCTCGAGAACCTCCTCAGGTCTGCTGAGATCGTGGAGCACCCGCACCATGAAGACCATGTCGAGCTTGCCCGCAGGGAGGCGGGGATCGACTTCCGTCCCGAGAATCGTCACGATGTTCGACAGGGCCTGCTGTTTCGCGCGGTCTCGCACCTCCGCCAGGAAGTTCTCGACGATGTCGTTCGCGTAGACCTTGCCGGACGGACCGACGCGGCGCGCAAGCTTGAGCGTGAAGTACCCGTTGCCGGCGCCAACCTCGCCAACCGTCATCCCCGGCCGCACACCAGCGATGTCCAGAACGCGCGCCTCCTGGTACTCGGCGTCGCGCTTTGCTTCATAAGCGTTTCGGTCGCGTTGGTACTTCGCTCGCCGCCAATAGCGTCCGGCCTGCTGCCATTCCGATGACCCGTCCGCGGTCTGCCGGAGCGCTGGCACCAGAAGCGCCAGGACCACCAGTGGCAGTAAAAGACCTCTCATACGCCGACTCCTTTCCGTGGAGGATCCTGCAGCTTGCAGGCTGCACCTTCCGTTTGCCGCCCGCGACGCCGAAGTATCGGGGATGTCGGGGGCGAGCAGCACGCTGCAGCGGAGCAGATGCACCAGCTGCACGCGCCTCAGAGAGAAGGGGCGTTCAGTACCAGCTCCATGTACGACGTACCCGGCACCGGATCGAAGCGGTACGACGGAATGTCGCGGAAACCGAGCGACCGACAAGAGCAACCACTCGTCCGGCACAGACCATCAATGGCGTTGAGCTCGCGGTCGAGGCCAACGGGTGCCGAGGTGCTCTTGCAGGAACGCCAGCAGAATCGGCCACGACTGGTTGACCGCGTGGGCATCGTCGCGGGGATTCCCTCCCACGATATAGGTTCCGCGTGACATCAGTGTCGGGAAATAGGGGTAGGAGTACGAATGGCCCGCTCCTTCGTACGAGAGGTGGCGGACCGGATATGGATGGCCGTGCTCCTTCAGCCGGCGCATGACCATCTCGGCGAAAGCGGCCGAGGGCCACATCTGGTCGTCCCCGCCCGAGATCAAGAGCACCGGGCCATCGATCTTCTCGACGGGAATCGCCGCCCT
>Ga0316624_10000603_pt1 | contig 12562 bp, 13 predicted proteins | sample OWC_Aug_N3_C1_D5_FD_207657 | JGI IMG/M metagenome (GOLD analysis project Ga0316624, IMG submission 207657) | Wetland soil microbial communities from Old Woman Creek delta, Ohio, United States - OWC_Aug_N3_C1_D5_A | ecosystem: Environmental > Terrestrial > Soil > Wetlands | place: USA: Ohio...
CTGTCTTTGGACATGGACCGGTGGTCGCCCAGCACAAAGAAAGTATCCGGCGGAATGATGGTTTCAGGATAGGGACGGGAGTCCTCAAACTGGAGCGGGACATACGGTTCTTCCACCCGCTTGCCATTCACGTAGAGCCGGCCGTAAGAGATGCGCACACGGTCACCCGGGAGGCCGATCACGCGCTTGATGAAGCTTTTGCGCGGATCGCGCGGATAGCGGAACACGATGATGTCGTCGCGGCTAATGCTCTCCCAGCGGTAGACCAGCTTGTTGATGAAGATGCGCTCCTGGTCTTCCAGCCCCGGCTCCATACTGCCGCCTTCCACCTTCACGGGCTGGTAAACAAACAGGATGATGAAGAACGACACCACGATCGAAAAGAAGAAGTCCCGTGCCCAGGAATGCAGCGTTTCCAGCGTGGATGGCTGGGGCGGCTGGGGCTCGGGCGTATCGGATTGCTCCGGGGTTCCCAAGGTACTAGCTTCTCTCCGCCCCAATTATACGGTCATTTCGGTCCAAATCATCCAGTTCAAATCGGCCCCGGTTCTGGAGTAAAATAGCGGGTCATGAAATATTTCCTTTCCATACTGGCACTTGTTTTCGCCGTTTCGATGACGCATGCGCAGTGGAACTCCGCGCAATCTGATGTTCCTGCCTACCACAAGGCGCCGCCGGCCAAAACCGAGAAGCTGCCGCCCATTCTGACGCAGCAGCAGCTCGCCCAAGCCGGCATGACTCAGCCCGCACAGCGGGAATCTTACAAGGCCGCCGCCAAGGTCGGGAGCACGCTGTACCAGATGCCCTGCTATTGCCACTGCGATCGCCATGCCGGCCACACCAGCCTGCGTAGCTGCTTTGAGGGCACCCACGGCGCTAATTGCGGTACCTGCATGGCCGAGGCGCTGTATGCCTACCAGGCATCGAAAAAAGGCTGGTCGGCCAGCCAGATTCGAGACGGCATCATTCGGGGTGAATTCCAGCAGGTGGACTTACAGAATCCAACGCCGGTAAAGTAAGTTTTGCACCAGTTTTGGTGCAGTTGACGCGCCACTCCGTTTCTTCGTATAAAGGGCTGCTACCCCAATTTCCCGCTTACTTGCGGGATAGTAGACCCTTTGGATTTCCACAGCCTTGGTTTGCCGCTATGTCGATGTGGGCCGCGAGGGACACAACAGAATGAAGAAAAAAGTGGCAGCAAGCGTTAAGCGTTCGGTCACTACACTTAAGAAAAATAAGGTATTTAGGAATAAAAAGAAGATGCCTGCAAAGAAAACACCGGCCCCCCCGATCAAGCCTGGGTTCAAAGATGATCCGATTTTTGCACAGGCTGTGCAAAATTATGAGGCCGGGCTCAAGGCAATGCAGGAGCACAAATTCGAGAAAGCCAAGGGATATCTGGAGAAGCTGGTGGCCACCGGTCCGCGTGAGTTGACCGACCGCGCGCGCATGCATCTGAATACCTGCAACCAGCAGCTCAGCGGGGCGTCAGCCAGCTTTAAGACGCACGAGGAGCATTTCGACTATGCGGTCTCACTGATCAATGCGGGGCACTACGAAGACGCCCGGCAGCATCTGGAAAAGATCCTGAAGCAAAACCCCAAGGCCGACTTTGCATTCTATGGCCTTGCCGTAGTGGACTGTCTTACCGGCCAATTGGAGAGCTCTCTGAAAAACCTGGGCGAAGCTATCCGGATGAACCCGCAGAACCGTTTCCAGGCGCGCAACGACTCGGATTTTCAGAACATGGCAGACGACCCGCGTTTTACCGAGCTGCTGTACCCAGAGCCTGCGGAGCCGGCGTCCTCGAGCTACGATCCAAGAAGGCGCTGAGCCCAGCCGATGTCTCAAGACTCACAGCTCGGCAGCAATCTCAATCCGGGCTACCGCGTGGTGGCGATTGGCGGGGGCACCGGGTTGTCCACGCTCCTGAAAGGCCTGAAGCGTTACACCGTTTCGCCGGGCGAAGTTCCGCCGGAAAGACCTTATGTTTCCCACCTCACAGCCGTGGTAACGGTGAGCGATGACGGAGGTTCCAGCGGCCGGCTGCGCCGCGAGCTGAAGATGCTTCCGCCGGGTGACGTGCGCAACTGCCTGGTGGCAGTTTCCGCGGATGAAAACCTGCTTTCCAAGCTGTTCCAATACCGGTTTTCCAGCTCCGGCGATCTGGAGGGCCATAACTTTGGCAATCTTTTCCTGGCCGCACTGACGGCGATGACCGGCGATTTCGCCGTGGCGGTCAAAAAGGCATCAGAGATACTGGCCACACGCGGGCACATTCTTCCCGCTACTTCCGCCAATGTTGAGCTGGAAGCCATCATGGGCGATGGCTCGCACGTGGCGGGTGAAACCAGGATCAACGCCAGCGAGAAGCGGATCGTAGAGCTGACCATAGTGCCGGCGAATCCTGAACCGCTCCCGGAGACGCTCGAAGCAATTGCCGCCGCCGACGTCATCACCATCGGCCCTGGTTCTTTGTTCACCAGCCTGATTCCCAACCTGCTGGTGCGGGGCATACCGGAAGCCATTGCCCGCGCCCGCGCGGTGAAGGTCTTCATCTGTAACCTCATGACAGAGGCCAATGAAAGCCTGCACATGGCCGCCTCAGAACACATTCGCGCGATCTACGCGCACAGCCTTCCCGGGCTCTTCAACTATGCCCTGGTCAACTCCGCCCCGGCTTCAGCGATGGTGCGGCAGCGCTATGCGGAGGAGCGCGCGGAACCCGTGGAGTGTGACGTTGCTGCCATTGAGGCGCTGGGAGTGCGGTGCATCACCGGCGACTTTATCGAAGAACACGAAGTGGCCCGCCACGCCACAGACCGCCTCTGCCGCGAACTCCTGCGCCTGGCCCAGGTCGCGGAAAAAGAACTTTCTCCCGCCGCACAGCGGTAAGATGATCTACTGATGGCCGCAAACAACACCAGCAAGGATGGCGGGCGGTTTGCCATCGTCATCATGGCCGCGGGCAAAGGCACGCGGCTCAAATCGAAACGCGCCAAGGTGCTGCATGAGATCGGCGGACGGCCGCTGCTGGCGCACGTGATCGCCGCTGCGCGGCAGATCGTCCCCGCACATGACATTCACGTCATCATCGGCCACCAGGCGGAGCAGGTGCGTGCCGCGGTTCAATCCACGGCAGTGGAGTTCGTACTGCAAGAGCAGCAGCGCGGCACCGGCCACGCCATCATGTGCGCACGCGCGCAGGTGAAGGACTACGACAATATCCTGGTGCTTTCCGGAGACGTGCCGCTCATCCGCCCGGAAACCATCCGCCGGGTGCTTGATTTTCATCTGGCAAGAAAAGCAGCCATGACCATCCTGACCGCAGAGCCGGCTGACCCCTTCGGGTACGGACGGGTGATGCGTACCGGGCCAGGCAGCGATCGCGTGAAGGCGATCGTGGAGCAGAAGGCGTTGAGCAAAGCGCAGGAAAGAACGCGCGAGATCAATTCCGGGATTTACGCCTTCGCCGTCGCGCCGTTGTTTGCCAACATTGACCGGCTCAGCACGGACAACCCTCATGGCGAGTTCTATCTCACAGACATGGCGGCGCTGCTGGTAAAAGCCAAAGCCCGCGTGCTCGCTCTCAAAGCCGGCGACGCAACAGAGATCCTGGGCGCCAACACGCTGGCGGAGCTGGCGCAGCTCGATGCTTCGCTGCGCCTGCGCAAATGCAATGAGCTGATGGCCGCCGGCGTGAGCATCTACCGGCCGGATACCTGCGTGATCGACCCTGAGGTGAAGGTCGGCGCGGACACCATTATCGAACCCTTCACGCAGCTCCTGGGCAGGACGAGCATCGGATCAGAGTGCCGCATCCGATCCTTCAGCGTTATCAGCGATTCCCGGATCGCTGACAGCGTGCTGGTCCTTCCCGGCTGCATCATTGATCAGTCCGAGGTCGCCGCCGGGGCACAACTCGGCCCGTATTCCCGCCTGCGTCCGGGAAGCCAGATCGGCGAAGGCGCGCATCTCGGCAACTTCGTGGAAACCAAGAAGACACGCGTCGGCCGCGGCTCAAAGGCCAACCACCTCACCTATCTCGGAGACGCCGAAATTGGCGAACGCGTGAATGTGGGCGCAGGCACCATTACCTGCAACTATGACGGCACGCACAAACACGTCACCGTGATCGAGGACGGCGCGTTCATCGGCAGTGACACGACGCTGGTGGCGCCGGTGCGCATCGGCAAAGGCGCCTATGTGGCCGCTGGCTCCAGCATCACGGATGACGTTCCCGAAGACGCACTGGCCCTGGGCCGCGCGCGCCAGACGATCAAAGAAGGCTGGGCCAAACGCCGCAAAGAAGAAAAAGCCGGCGCCGGCAAAAAGTAACTTGCACTGCGACGCAATTTGAGACTCGCTCCATTTTTGTGGTGGAACAGCGTTCATCTCTGCATTTCAGGCCTGAAGTCACCCGGCTTCGCAAGGTCGCGGAACCCCCTCTAACAACCGGTTCGTATCAGGGCACGAGGCTTCACCTGGATTATTCACGATATTCCCGGCACACTCAAAAACCGCATGGCTGGGCGAGAGGATCGTCGTTGAAACTCCCTGAATCGCGTGGGAAAAGGAAAGATCCTCGGGATCCTTCGACTCGCCCTTAGAGCCCAATCCCCTTCGCGAGCTCAGGGTCAGGGTCCTGCGGGCTCGCTCAGGAAGACAGTGGTTAGAAGTGATGGGCCCAAAGCCTCATCGAGTACGCGAGCTGGAACTACTTTTGAGAGTTCCGCAAAATTCATTGTCAGAGGCTCTCGATTTTCTGCCATCCGGCTCCGGATTTCTGCCATCTTACCCCTGCGAGGAATTCGAGTGGCAAAGGGTAAGCCCAAGGTGAATCCGGGGAAGAAGCAGGCGCAAGTCGCCGGCCGCAGCACAAGCCCGCAAAACCCGCAGGAAGCGGCAGACCTCGACCGGGCGGGTGAACAGAATGCTTCAACTACTCCAGTCGCCGGGGAAGCGGCCACTCCATCCGCAACGGAAGGAGCGGCAACCCCTGTCTTCGATGATGACAGCATGTTCAACAGCGCAGACCGGCAGTCTGCTGTTCTGGCGAGAGAGCGGGCCGGCAGAACAGGTCCGCAAAAGAAAACGAAAGCAGCTCCCAGGCAAACCGAACGCCGCAAGGCCGGTTAGACCACCGGACGAGTCTTAACACGGTAACAAAGTCGCGGCCGCAAGCATCAACTTATATGAGGACCTTTTTCGGGCCTCTCAAGAAAATTTCGCCTACATCTCCTGATATTTCTTATTCACCTCACCACTCTGAAGAAGGAGTAAAGATCATGTCAAGCATTACACGTTGGGACCCGTTCAGCGAACTGTCCACGATCCAGGACCGCCTTAATGAGCTCTTCAATCAGCCGTCCGGCTTCCGCCCGCTCAGCCTCTTCCGCGGCGCCGAGGCAGGGTTGGCAGCGCCGGGCTTCATTCCCCCGGTCGACGTATTTGAGGACGAGCACAATATCGTCGTCACAGCCGAGCTGCCCGGCATTGAAGAAAAAGACCTGAACATCAGCGTTGAGAACAATGTTCTCACCATCACCGGGGAGCGGAAGATGGAGAAGGAGGAGAAGAAAGAGAACTTCCAGAGGGTTGAGCGCAGATACGGGCGTTTCACCCGGTCCTTCACACTGCCGCCCACAGTGGACGCGGAAAACGTGAATGCCGAGTTCACCAATGGCGTGCTGAAGATCACGTTGAACAAGCTGGAGCAGGCCAAGCCGAAACAGATCAAGATCGGCATCGGCAAGGGGCAGGCCAAGCCGGGCAAGGCAGCGTAAGACTTATCAAGAACAAATGGCCGGGAGCAATCCCGGCTTTTATTTTGGCTGTTGTCCGCCCGTGGGAGAAGGCGAGGCGCCGGCGGCGCCATGAGGATTGATGGAGGAGAGCTGCTTCACGATCTCCTGCTCCTGCTCGGAGTAGGTGCTGCGGAAGCGCTCGGACTGGAACACCTGCTGGCGCTGCTGCGGGTCCATCTGCCGGAGATGGCGCAACGCGGTGTGCACCATGACGCGGCGTTCCGGCGGCAGAGCTTGCAGCTTCTGATTGGCATCGCGAATCTGCTCGCGCTGCTCATGGGTCAGGCTGGCGAGGAAGTCAAGGCGCTGCAGGGCCCGCTCGCGCTGTTCGGGGGAAAGGTTGTTGAATTTTCGCAGCCTTTCCTTGAGCGCGGTTTGACGGTCAGGCGGCAGTCTCTTGAAACTGGGGTCGTTTTCCAGTGCTTTTTCCTGCTGGTCGAGAGGCAGGTCTTTGTGCGACTCCAGCCAGTCGCCCGCCTTGCGCGGCGGCCGCTGGCTGTTGTGGTTTCCGTTTTTCTTCTGGGTGGGCGGCGCCTGGTTCCTTTGCGGCGGAGCTGCCGCCTGCAGCAAGGGGTGACTGCCGGAGATGCCGGACTTGGCGCCGGCGGAGCTTTCCCCGCCCGCCAGGCAGGCGCACACCAACACCACAACTGTTCCGGTACGGCCCATTGCTTTGATGTCCTTAAAAGAAATGTCCTTAAATCTCTTCGTCATCGATTGCGTCATCTGAGGGGAGCCCGGCCATCTCATTGATCAGATCATTGCCGTTGTTGACCAGCAGATCATGATCTTTGTCCAAAGCCTCCACGTCAGATACAGCGGTCCCCACCGGCGGCTGCTGCGGTTGCTGGATCGCCAGCCGGTAGAGCACGCCACTGGCAAGCAGCATCGCCGCCAGCGCCCCGGCCAGGGCGGGCCTGCGCAGCCAGGTAAAGAAACCCGCTTTCGCCGGGGCCTTCTGCTGTTCCTCTCTCACATGCGCCTGTAGGCGGGTGAGAAAGTAGGGCGAGGGCGCAGGAGCTTCCCAGCCATCGAGCAGCGCCATGGTCTGGCGCAAGCCGTCAAGCTCGGCAGTGCAGGCGCCGCATTGGCGGAGGTGGGCCAGCACCTCCGGGGCCGTCTGGCCATCGGCCAGGACGTCCATCAGGTTTTCCCTAACATCGTTGCAGTTCATACAAAATCCTTCAACCGCTCTCGCAACGCCTCATAGGCGCGAAAGAGCAGAGACTTAGTGGCTGATTCGCTTAACTTCAGGACCGCGGCGATCTCGCGGTAATCCATCCCCTGGTACTTGTGCATGAGCACAGCGGCGCGCTGCTTTTCCGGCAGGGCGAGGACGTGCTTCTTGATGGCTGCCAGCCGCTCCTGCCGCAGCAACACCTGCTCGGCATTGAGCGTGGAATCGGCGACGTCGGGCGTCGTCCCGGTCTCCTCGTCCGGCTCGTCCAGGCTGACGACCTTCCCGCTCCTTTCAACTTTATGATCGCGAGCGTGGTTCACTGCCAGGTTGGTGGCGATGCGGTAAAGCCAGGTGGTAAATTTGGCCTCCGCGGCATAGCTCTTGCGCGAGCGGTACACGCGCAGAAACACCTCCTGCGCCAGTTCCTCCGCCAGCGCCTGGTTATGCACCATGCGGTACATGAAGGCGATCATGGGCCGGTGGAACTTGGTGACCAGATACTCGTAAGCCGCATTGTCATCGCTGCCGGCGCGAAGCATAACCTCAGCGTCGGTGAGCGATTGGTAAAGCACCTGGCCTGTTGCCATTTCCGCAACACCCTGTACCCTGTCAGTCGCTGTGGGCATCAACCATCCCGATTTTAGGGCCACACTGCTCACACCCGGTCAAACCCGTTCCTCCTCTGAAAGTTGCGGGTTTTTCGGAGACGTAATAGCCCGTCCAGCAAGTTTATTCCAAGCCGCTGGTTTACGCACGCCTAAGGTTTTCCCCCGCCCGGCAGCCATGCAAAGCAGTTCTTCTGCTAAAATATAAATACCCACTGTAGGTAAGAACGAGCCCAGTGGGCGCTTAACTCAGCGGTAGAGTGCCATCTTCACACGGTGGAAGTCATAGGTTCGAATCCTATAGCGCCCACCATTCTCCAAAACCAAGTTTGTTCAGCCCCGGACCTTGGCCGCGGGAATGTGCGATTTTTAAAGTTTTAAAGGGCTTGTTCGTGATAACATCGCGAAGTCTTCAGATTACCGCCCGTTCCGGTGCGGCTGGCTCGCGCGAAAAGCGCTGAATATAACGAAGATTTCACGAAGAAAAAATTAGGCCGGAGCATATCCAAGCCAGATCCTGGCGGAATCAGGTGCCGACGCAGGGGCGGCCCGGCAAAAACCAGAGTTTCAAAGGTAATAACCAGACGTTTCAAGGTAATAACAGCATGAATGATGCACCAAACCATCCGCAGGGCCCGGGAAACCGGAACAAGCGGCGCCGCAAACGAGGCTTCAGCTCACAGAACAACCAGAACCAGGCTCGCCAGGGCGGAGGCCAGGGCGGAGGCGGCAACCAGAACCGCAACCGCAATCGCAACAATCGCGGGCAGCGGCGGGGTCCGGCCTTTGTCGGCCCCATGGACCACAGCTACCGCGCTCAGAACGGCCAAGGCAGCCAGGGCGATCGCTTTCGCAACGGCGCGGCGCCGGTCGCCAACATGGAGCCTCTGCGCCAGCGCGAAGACGCTCCCACCCGCATCTTCGCTTTCGTCGATGACCTGTTCTTCCTGGCCAAGATCCAGGAAGTTTCGCGCAAGCTGAACGTGAAGGTGGAGTTCGTGAAGAGCGAGAAGGAGATCGTGGAAAAGACCGGCGATAATCCTGAAGACAAGCCGTCTTTGATCGTGGTGGACCTGAACAGCAACAGCATCAAGCCGTTGCCAATCATTACCAAGTTGCGGTCAAAATTCAAAAAGCCTACTTCCATTGTGGGATTTGTCTCCCACGTTCAGGGCGACTTGAAAGTGAAAGCCCAGGAAGCCGGCTGTGATGTGGTGATGCCGCGATCGGCGTTCTCCCAGAATCTGCCCAACATCCTGCGTCGCCATGGCGCCGAGGATGAGGTGGAAGACCACTTCAACCGCGTCTGAGCGCATTTGGTAATTGAGTAATTTGGTGATTGGGAAATTGAAGAACGAAGTCTCGGTTTTCGAACTGCCTCGATGATTCGGCGGTATTAAGTCTCAATTACTCAATTACCAAATTACCCACTTACCAAATCTGCCCATACCCGATTACCAATTTCATACAACTGAGCAGCAGCCCTGAACGTCCAAGCATGAGAGGCAGCTATTCTCATGGCCTTAACCCGTGCGTATGAAGAGCAAGAGGTCCCGCCGGAGCTGCGCCGGGTGTATGCGGAAATCCGCAGCAGCTTTGACCTGCCTTTTGTCCCTACGATCTTCAAACTGTTGAGCGCCACACCGCATTACCTGAAGGGCTTGTGGAAAGACCTGGGCCAGGTGGCGTGCTCGCGCGAGTTTCAGTCGGCCGCGCGGGGATTCCAGGAGATCTGCCACTCCACCGCGGTGAGCGGCGGCTGGACGTTCTCTGACCAGTCACAGGTGCTGGCGGCGGACAAATTCTCCAACGCCGATATCGGCGTGATCAGCGGGATGGTGGGCCTGTTTGCGCGGACCACGGCGCAGATGGCTCTGTTCACCCGGCTCATGCAGCGCGGCTATTCCGGAGGGCAAAAAGGGCGTGTGACCAGTTCCAAGCAGGTTTCTGCGCTGGCCCAGATGGTGCACATCCACATCCCCAACGAGCGTGAGGCCGGGCTGCGCGTCTGGTTGATGTATGCCGACATCAAGCGTACGACCGGCGCGAAAACCGTGCCCAGCCTTTTCCGCGCGCTTTCGCCGTTCCCCAGCTATCTGGCTTCGGCCTGGCTGGACAGCAAGAAATTGCTCGCCGATCCGCCCTTCGGGGCGACGTACGAAGAACTCAACCGGCGGGCCCGCGCCTTGTTGACCGGGCTGCCGGTGAAAGACCATCGCGCCGTCATCAAGGAAGTGGAGCCGGCGCAATGGCGGGAGATTGAGGAGACAGTGGATGGACATGCCCGCATCATGCCGCAGTTTGCGCTGCTCACCGCGGTGTGGCAGCGATCGTTCCCAAGCGCGGCAAGGCTGATCGGGGTGGCGTGACGCCTTGTCCCGAGCAAAGCGAGGGAACCCTATAGACTTTGGTAATTTAAGTAATTTGGCAAGCGGGTAAACGTTACGGATTTGGTCGCCTTCTTCCAGGCGGGACCAGTTTCCAGGCTTCACCGCCCCGACTTACAGTTTCGCAGTGGCAGGGTTCCCTAGCTCCGCTCGGGATTTCAGAAACAGCTATCCCGGCGGCCAGCCCAGCTTCCTTCCCCCAATCAGATGCAGGTGCAGATGAAACACTGACTGGCCTGCGTCGGGGCCCACGTTGTAAACCGTGCGGTAGCCCCGCTCAATGCCACGCTGTTTCGCGATTTTCGCGGCCACGAGCTGGCAATAGCCGATGAGCTCCGCGTCGGCCTCCGTGGCCTCCTTGATGTCCACGATGTGTTTCTTGGGGATGATCAGCACATGCGTCGATGCCTGGGGATTGATGTCCTCAAAGACGAAGGTGCGGTCGTCTTCATAAACTTTTTTCGCCGGAATCTTGCCGGCGACGATCTTGCAGAAAAGACAGTCGGACATAATTCAGAAATACTAGCAAATTGCAGAGGCCGCATGGTCGCTGCCCGTGGGCGGAAGAGACACTCAAAACACCCACGCAGGAAATCGCGTATATGAGATGCCGATGGCTTTTAGTTATCCAGATCTGAAATATGCTTCAACCCTGCCTGCGGCGTACTCTTCGGCGCCGGCTTGGGCTGCTGCATCTTGCGCACGGTGACGTCGCCCGCACCCGTTCCGGCGCCGCCACCCGAACTCTTTCGCGTGAACTGCTGCACCGTTACGTCATCTCCAAACTTCGTCCGTTTTCCCGGGGCCGCCTTGCGCGCCGGAGATTGCTTTCCCGCAGCCTCCGGGCCGCGCACCGCCGGACTTGGGCGCGGTGTGTTGCCGGCATGTGGCGAAGCGCTGGGTTTGATCGTGACGCCTCCTGTCTGGACGGTCACGCCCTGATACGGATGGTCCAGGCTGTTGGAAAGCGCCGGACGCGGACGGAAAGACGCCAAGGCCAATCCCAGCACAAACAGGGCGGCCATGGCAGCAACGCCGGTCAGAATGGCTTGGGTCTGTGGAGCGCGGCGCCGGCCCAGCCACAAGCTGAGTTGCGTTGGCCAGGAGGCGGCCCCGGGCGATGCCGGCTGTCCGTCCTGCTGCGCCGCCACGGTAGGCGCGCTGACGGCATCTTCCGGGATGGCAGGCGCAGCTGCCGGCTCACCGCCGCGCTCGCGCAGCAACTCCTGCAGCCGGGCTGACGCCGCGTCTCGCGCGGCCTGAAGTTCATTCGCGCGTTCCTGCAAGGCCGCCTTTCTTTTCTCCAGTTCCAGCAGCCGCCGCTGCCGCTCGGCTTTGATTTCGGCCATACGAAGATCCAACCGCTGCTTGTATTCATGGCCAAGGTGGCGCGCTGCATCCCAGGCAGCCGCCAGGGATCGGAGAGCTTTCTGCGCCCTGCTGTCGCTCTCTACGGTGGCAGCAAACAGGTCCGCGGGCTCTTCGTTCGAACGTTGTATGGAAGCTCTCTCCGGCTCGCGCGCCGCAGTGTCTCTCGCGATTGCTTGTGGTTGCTGGCGGACAGGCCCGGCTGCTGCCATCCACACTGCCGGCGGCACGGAGACATCCTCTTTTTTAGGCGGACTGGCCACAGGCTGCGCCGGACTGGTATCCGCTTGCCGCACCAGCCCTGGCGCGGACGCCTCAAGTTGGACAGGCGCTTCAATCTGGGCTGTGGGCGCTGCCGGTTGCGGAGCAGGAGCGGGGAGCGGCTCAAGAGATTTCGTTGCCGGCTGTTCCACGGCTTCACGCCGGCTCAACTCTACCCCGGGAGCCACAGCAATATCGGCATGCAGATGCTCCGCCAGTTCAGCGGCGCGGTCCAGCGCGTGTTCTTCCGGATAGATCTCGAAATCGATTTCCAGATCGGCAGGCGCGGCGGTACTTTCCGGGCGGACTATCTCCACCGAGTAGCCTTCAGATTCAAGCTGTTTCAAGAGCGCGTCTGTACGCTCCGGGTGGACTGTAAAAATGCGTGCCACAGGCATAACCAGCTCCGGGAAGCATAAAGTTTTTCAGACGAATGCGCGGAAGGGGCCGTCCCGTCCCGCGAACCTGGACAAAGTACAGGCGTGGCGTTAGAAACTTAGACGCTGATTCTACGCGAAAGAGGTGTCTGGAAGGAAGCCGTTAGTTTTAGTTGACGTCAGCGAAGTCCATGCCGTCAGCATATTGCAAGCCCGCGATCTGCCGGGCGTGGAACTGGACTTCCAGGTAGGCCCGCAGAATGGCGATATGAATGGATTCACGTTCCGCCGGGTTTTTGCATTCCGTGCGGATGCGGTCGAGTTCCAGGTAGCGGTCATGCGCTTCTACGAATTTGTTTACGATCGGATTCATAGACTGTGATTCTTCAGCCCGTGAGCACTTTCGCGAATCGCTCAAAGACCTTAGAACCCTCCCTTCTATCATCTAGACCAGTAACGTTACTTGGATAACGTTACTTGCCGTCGTAATGGATCGTAGGCGCGCGGAAGTGGAGCGTCTGTGAGGATTGTCACGCTGCTGAAGAAGTGATTTGCGTCACATGCGGAGAGGGAAACG
>Ga0316624_10000604_pt1 | contig 12553 bp, 11 predicted proteins | sample OWC_Aug_N3_C1_D5_FD_207657 | JGI IMG/M metagenome (GOLD analysis project Ga0316624, IMG submission 207657) | Wetland soil microbial communities from Old Woman Creek delta, Ohio, United States - OWC_Aug_N3_C1_D5_A | ecosystem: Environmental > Terrestrial > Soil > Wetlands | place: USA: Ohio...
TCCGGGTCGGCCTCGAGGATTCGCTTTATCTCGGCAAGGGTCAGATAGCGAAGTCCAATGCCGAGCAGGTTGCGCGCATCCGCGCGATCCTCGAGAACCTCTCGCTCGAGATCGCGACGCCGGACGAGGCGCGCAAGATGCTCGATTTGAAAGGCGGCGATGCGGTCAATTTCTGAGCCGGCAATTTCTGAGCCGGCTTTTCCCGATCGGACATCATGATCGATAAGCGCGTGGACAGTTTCGCCACAGCGCTGGCCGGACTCGAGGACGGGGCGACGGTGCTGTGCGGCGGCTTCGGCTCGGTCGGCGAGCCCTTCGCGTTGATCGAGGCGGTGATCGCGCTGGGCCGGCGCGATCTCACCATCGTGTGCAACAACGCCGGCAGCGGCCTCGTCGGCGTCGCGGCGTTGCTGAAGGCCGGCTGCGCGCGCAGGCTAATCTGCTCCTATCCGCGCTCGACCGACCCCCAGGTGATCGACGCGCTCTACGCGGCGCGCAAGATCGAGTTGGAAATCGTGCCGCAAGGCACCTTGAGCGAGCGCATGCGCGCGGCCGCTGCGGGGCTGGGCGGGTTCTTCACCAAGGTCGGCGCCGAGACCCAGCTCGCCCAAGGCAAGGAGACGCGGCTCATCGGCGGCGCGGTTCATGTGTTGGAACAGCCCCTGCCGGGCGATTTCGCGCTCATCAAGGCGCATCGCGCCGATCGCTGGGGCAATCTCGTCTATCGCAAGGCGGCGCGGAACTTCAATCCGGTAATGGCGATGGCGGGCAAGGTGACGGCGGCGCAGGTGGACGAGTTGGTCGAGTTGGGATCGCTCGATCCGGAAGCGATCGCGACACCGGGGATTTTCGTCGACCGCGTGGTGATCGCATGAAGGCGCTTTCGCGACGCCAAATGGCCTGGCGCGCCGCGCAAGACATCGCCGAAGGCCAGACCGTCAATCTCGGCATCGGCCTGCCGACGATGGTGTCGGACTACGTGCCGGCCGGCCGCGAGGTCGTGTTTCACAGCGAGAACGGCATCCTCGGCATGGGCGGCGCGCCCAAGCCAGGCGAGGAGGACCGCGATCTCATCAATGCGGGCAAGGGCCTCACCAGTTTGCGGCCGGGCGGCGCGTTCTTTCATCACAATGACGCCTTCCTGATGATCCGCGGCGGGCATATCGATCTCTCGATCATGGGCGCCTATGAGGTTTCCGAGACCGGCGATCTCGCCAATTGGGCGACCAATTCCGACAAGCTCGCGCCCGGCGTCGGCGGGGCGATGGATCTGGCCGCCGGCGCGAAAGACGTGCGCGTGCTGATGGAGCACAATTCGAAGGACGGGAGCCCGCGCATTCGCCGGCGCTTCACCCTCCCTTTGACCGCCCGCGCCTGCGTCACGCGGATCTATACCAACCTCGCCATGCTCGATGTGACGCCGGACGGGATCGTGGTGCGCGAGATGGTCGAAGGGCTCGACCTCGATGCGCTGCAAAAGCTCACCGAGCCCAAGCTCAGCCTCGCCAATGATTGGAAGAAGCTCACGGCGCCGGTGTTGTGAGGCCTAAGATGGCGTCGCGCCGTTCTCTTGCAGCCAGGCAACGAGCTTTTCCGAGAGCGGCTTCGATTTGCGCGTGGCGCGGTCCATGAAGACCAGTACGACTTCCTCGGTGCAGCAGCATTTATCGCCCTGGAACACGGCTTGGCCGAGGCGGAACGAGGTGCGGCCGTATTTGAGGCCGCGCAAGCCGACCTCGAAATTGCCGGGAAAGCGCAGCTCGGCCTTGTAGTCGCATTCGACGCGCACGACGTTGAAATTCTCGCCCGCATCGAGCATCCCCAGCTCGGGATTGCGCGTGATCGTGACCCGCGCCGTCTCGAAGTAGTTCAAAAAGACCGCGTGGTTGACGTGATTGTTGTGATCGACATCGCTGTAGCGCACATGCTCCGGAAACCAGAGCTTGTAGGCCGCGCGGTCGGCAAGGTTCGGCTTCTCGGTCTCGCTCATGCCACCCGCTCGATCACGGCGGCAATGCCCTGGCCGACGCCGATGCACATGGTGACGAGCGCATAGCGGCCGCCGCTGCGGTGGAGCTGGCGCGTCGCGGTCAAGGCGAGCCGCGCGCCCGAAGCGCCGAGCGGATGGCCGATCGCGATCGCGCCACCATTCGGGTTGACGCGGTCGTCGTTGAAATCGACGCCCATCAGCTTGAGGCAGCCGAGCACCTGGCTGGCGAAGGCCTCGTTCAGCTCGATCACGTCGATGTCCTTTACCGCGAGGCCGGCGCGCTCCAACGCCTTCTTGGATGCCGGCACGGGTCCCAGGCCCATCACGCGCGGCGGAACGCCCGCGACCGCAGCCGAAACGATGCGCGCCAGAGGCTTGGCGCCGGCCTTCTCGCCGGCTTTCTTGTTGCCGATGATGAGGGCGGCCGCGCCGTCATTGATGCCCGACGCATTGCCCGCGGTCACGACGCCATCGGGGTTGAGCGCCTTCAGCGCCAGCAGCCGCTCCAAGGTCGTCTCGGGACGCGGATGCTCGTCCTCGGCGACGAGAATGGTCGCGCCCTTCTTGCCGCTTGGCACGCTCACCGGCAGGAGTTCCTTGTCGTAGAAGCCCGCGGCCTTGGCCTTGGCGTATTTCTCCTGGCTCGCGAGCGCGAATTTATCGCTCTCTTCGCGCGTGATCTGATGCTCGCGCGCGACATTGTCGGCAGTCTCGGCCATGGTGTCGGCGCCATAAGCCTTCTCGACCTTGGGGTTGGGAAAACGCGCGCCGATGGTCGAATCGAACATGCGGAATTGGCGCTGATAGGGGCTTTCCGATTTCGCCATCACGAAGGGCGCGCGGCTCATGCTCTCGACGCCGCCGGCGACGAAGAGCTCGCCCTGGCCGCTCGACGCCGCGCGCGCGGTATCGAGCACGGCCGCGAGCCCGCTGCCGCAGAGCCGGTTGACCGTGAGGCCCGCGGTCTCGATCGGCAGGCCCGCGAGCAAAAGCGCGTGGCGCGCGACGTTCCGCGCGTCCTCGCCCGCCTGGTTGGTGCAACCCATGACCGCGTCTTCGTAATCCTGCGGCTTGAAGGGGTTGCGCCCGACCACTTCCTTGATCACGCCGGCAAGAAGATCGTCGGCGCGTACCGGCGCCAGGCCGCCAGCATGGCGGCCGATCGGGGTGCGCAACCCGTCATAGATATAGGCGTCGAGCATGGGGGCTCCTCATGGGCCTCGGGAATGGGCAGGAAATTAGGCAATGCGGGCGGGCCCGACAAGCGATATGGATAAAGCATGCGCGACTTCGAGCAGCCCCGACGTTCCGCCGCGATTGCCGCCAATGGCATGGCGGCGACCTCGCATCCGCTCGCGACCCTGACCGCGATCGACGTGCTGCGACAAGGCGGCAATGCGGTCGACGCCGCAATCGCGGCCGCCGCCATGCTGTGCGTGACCGAGCCGCATATGACCGGCATCGGCGGCGATTGCTTCGTGCTCTATTCGAAAAGGGGTGCGGCGCCGATCGCGTTGAACGGCTCGGGCCGCGCGCCGATGAAGGCAACGGTCGAGTGGTATCGCGCGCAAGGCATTCATGCGATCGAGGTCGAGACGCCGCATGCGGTGAGCGTGCCGGGCGCGGTCGATGCCTGGTGCCGGCTGCTTCAAGATCACGGCACCAAGGAGATGGCCGCGCTTTTGGCGCCGGCGATCAAGCTCGCCGAGGAAGGCTATGCGGTGACGCCGCGCGTCGCAGCCGATTTCGCCGCGGCTTATCCGAAGCAGGCAAGCGATGTGGATGCCGCACGCGTCTTCGCGCCGCGAGGCCGGCCGGTCGGCCTGGGCGAGAAGCTCTGTCAGACCGCGCTCGCCGATACTTTCAAGCGCATCGCGCGCCAGGGCAGGGCGGGGTTCTATGAGGGTCCGGTCGCGCAAGAGATCGTGGCGAAGCTCGCGCAACTCGGCGGCCTGCACACGCTCGAGGATTTCGCGCTGCAGAAATGCGAGTACGTGACGCCGATCGCCGCGCCCTATCGCGGCCACGACGTCTATGAATGCCCGCCCAACGGCCAGGGTCTGGCGGCGCTGATGATCCTGCGCACGCTCGAAGGCTATCCACTTGGCGATCCGAAATTCGGCGAGGCCGACCGGATTCATCTTCTCGCCGAAGCGGTCACCGCCGCCTATCGCGCGCGCGATGCCTGCTTTGCCGATCCGCGTTTCGTCGCCGTCGATGTCGATCGCTTTTTGTCCGATGACTACGCCGAAGCGGTCAGGTCGCAGATCCGGCTCGACCGGGTTGCGGCGCCCGCGCGCTGGGATGAGGTGGTGCACAAGGACACGGTCTATTTCTCGATCGTCGATCGCGACGGCAACGCGATCTCGTTCATCAATTCGCTGTTCCACGATTTCGGCAGCGGCATCTTCGTGCCGGGTTGCGGCGTGATGCTGCACAATCGCGCGATCAGCTTTCGCCTCGATCCGGCGCATCCCAACGCGATCGCGCCGGGCAAACGGCCGATGCACACGATCATTCCCGGCATGGTGCTGCGCGACGGCAAGGCGGTGATGCCCTTTGGTGTCATGGGCGGCGCCTATCAGGCCTGCGGCCACGCGCATTTCCTGTCGCAGATGCTCGATCGCGGCCTCGACCCGCAAGCAGCCGCCGAGGCGCCACGCAGCTTTGCATTCGACGGCTATCTGCAACTCGAATCGACCATCCCCGTGGAGATCGCGCGCGATCTTGCCCAGCGCGGGCATCGGGTGGTGCGCGGCGGGCCTTTGGGCGGATGCCAGGCGATCTGGATCGACCACGCGCGCGGCTGCCTCGTCGGCGGCTCGGACCCGCGCAAGGACGGATGCGCGCTCGGCTATTAGCGAGAACAAGATAGCGCCCTTTGCCGAAAGCCCTGCGGCCATGGGCAATAAATAGACGCCAACGCGCATAATTTAGGCAAAACCACAGTACGGCGCCGCAGGGACGGCGCCGGCCCGTGGATGCGATAGCCAGGCCGGCGGCGGCCCGGCAAGCGGCTTAGAGCGCCGCCGCGCCTTTTTCGCCGGTACGGATGCGGAAGGCTGCTTCGAGATCGACCACGAAGACCTTTCCGTCGCCAATCTTTCCAGTCTTTGCCGCGGCCTCGATCGCTTCGACGACTTGGGTCAATTGGGCATCATCCACGGCGACTTCGACCTTCATTTTCGGCACCAAAGTCACGGTGTACTCGTTACCGCGATAGATTTCGGTCTGGCCTTTTTGCCGGCCGAAACCGCGCACTTCGCTCACGGTCATGCCTTGCACGCCGAGCTTCGTCAGCGCGTCGCGGACTTCTTCGAATTTGAAGGGCTTGATGATCGCGATCACATACTTCATGAGGTTCCCCAAGGTTTGTTTCGAAGCAAAGGCTTTCGCCGGCGTTCTATTCACAAAGGCCGATCGAATCATATTCCGCAAGATGCGTGCCATGTTTCAATACCCGGCGCCGATCATCGCGGTGGCCAATGAGCACGAAATGCCGCGCGCGGCGGCGCTCAGGTCCCATAAAGGAACAATAGAGGAGACGGGGTGCGGCGCAAAACCGCCTTGGCAGGCGGAGCGGTCTCCGGTAAGACATCCGCCGCCTGCGAAGGTATTCAGCGAGATTCCACAGGAAATATAAGGAAATAGGCGCCGTCCTTGAGGCGCTGTCATGAAAGACGAATGAGCGACCTAATATTGCAGCACGGGCTGTCCTTCGCGGAGCTCTATCATCGCGACGGGCTGGTGCGTCTCGACGCCGCCTTCATCGAGCATGTCAAATCGGCCGATATCGGGCTGTTCTCGCGCCTCGTCACGGCGCGACGCGCGCCCGACGCGCTGTCGGACAAGGACGAGTCCGAGCTGCTGATCGAGCTGGCGCCGCATCTCGAGGATTTCGTGGCCGCGCTGTTCGGCATCGGCCCGCAAGCGCGGGCGCTGCAAGAGCGGCACGATGTGCTGGCGCCGCTCTACACGGTGAAGCGTCTCTTCGTCCAACGGCGTGCCGCCAAGAGCGCTTCGCCTGAGGAAGCGGAAAAGCTCGACGGTTCGGCGCTCGCGCGCGCGCTCGAAGCGCGGTTCGGCGAGAGGCTGACCGAGACGAGCTATGCGCGCCATGTCGTGCGCTGGCTCGACGAAGAGGCGACGCATGCGGAGGCGCTCGACGAAGCCGCGCGCTACGCGGCCTGGGCGCTCCACGCCCCAGCGGGCCGCGCGCGGCACGCCAAAGGGGTGCTCTTCAAGGTGCCGCACCGGCTCGATATGCAGCACCTCGTGCCGGCCGAAACCATCGTCGTCCAAGGCGTCACCATGTTGCGCCTGCCCGAGCATGAATGGCGCCAGCGCGAAGGCTTTGCGCTCACCGATGCCGGCATGGATCTGACCGGCGCGCTCGATCATGCGAATTACTGCATCTGGTGCCACAACCAGGGCAAGGACAGCTGCTCCCGCGGGCTGAAGGACCGCAAGACCGGCAAGTTCCAGAACACCGTCTTCGGCGTGACCTTGGCCGGCTGTCCGCTCGAGGAAAAAATCTCCGAGATGAATCTGGTGAAGTCGCGCGGCTTCAGCATCGGCGCGCTCGCCGTCGCCGCGATCGACAATCCGATGATGGCCGGCACCGGCCATCGCATCTGCAATGATTGCATGAAGGCCTGCATCTATCAGAAGCAGGACCCGGTCGACATTCCGCAGGTCGAGACGCGCAATCTGAAGGACGTGCTGAGCCTTCCCTGGGGCTTCGAGATCTACAGCCTGCTGACGCGCTGGAACCCGCTCGATCTGCGCCGGCCCTTGCCGAAGCCCGTGAGCGGCTACAAGGTGCTGGTGGTCGGGCTCGGGCCCGCAGGTTTCACCCTTGCGCATCATCTGATGAATGACGGGCACCATGTCGTCGGTATCGACGGCCTGAAGATCGAGCCCTTGCCCGCGGGCTTGGCCGACGCGCGCTTTCGCCCGATCCGCGACGCCAAGGAACTTTGGGAAGGGCTCGATGACCGTGTGATGGCGGGGTTCGGCGGCGTCGCCGAATACGGCATCACGGTGCGCTGGGACAAGAATTTCCTCAAAGTGATCCGGCTCCTGATCGAGCGGCGCGCGCAATTCGCGCTTTATGGCGGCGTGCGCTTCGGCGGCACCATCGCTATCGACGACGCCTTCGCTTTGGGCTTCGATCACATCGCGCTCTGCGCCGGCGCGGGGCGGCCGACCATCGTCCCGATGAAGAACGGCCTCGCGCGCGGCGTGCGCCAGGCTTCGGATTTCCTGATGGCGCTGCAATTGACCGGCGCGGCCAAGAATTCGAGCCTTGCCAACTTGACCGTGCGCCTGCCGATCGTCGTCATCGGCGGCGGCTTGACCGCGATCGACACGGCCACGGAATCGCTCGCCTATTATCCGGTCCAGGTCGAGAAATTCTTGGCGCGCTACGAGACGCTTGTCGCGGAGCGCGGCAAAGCGGTGGTGCGCGCGAGCTGGAGCGCGGAAGACGCGGCGACGGCGGAAGAATTCATCGCCCATGCCAAGGCGATCCGCGCCGAGCGCGTGCTGGCCAGGCTGCAGGATCGCGCGCCGCGCGTCGCGCAGTTCCTCAATGAATGGGGCGGCGTCACCATCGCCTATCGCCGGCGCCTCATCGACGCGCCAAGCTATACGCTCAATCACGAAGAAGTCGCGAAGGCGATGGAAGAGGGCATCCGCTTCGCCGAATGCCTCTCGCCCGAAGAGGTCAAAATCGACCGCTTCGGCCATGCCGAGGCGTTGGTCTTGTCGCGCCATTCGGTCGACGCGGCGGGCAAGCTTTCAGCAACCGGCGAGCACGTCACTTTGCCGGCGCGCAGCATTCTCGTCGCCGCCGGCACGCAGCCCAACACGGTGCTGGCGCGCGAGGATGCGCGGATCGAAATCGACGGGCGCTATTTCCAGGCCTATGACGAGAACGGCAACAAGGTGAGGCCCGAACGCGTGGCCAAGCCCGATCAGGTTCAGGTGCTGATGAGCCATCGGCCCGACGGGCGCGCGATCAGCTTCTTCGGCGATCTGCATCCGTCGTTTGCCGGCAATGTCGTGAAGGCGATGGGCGGCGCCAAACTCGGCTATCCGGTGGTGAGCCGCATGCTGGCACGGCGCAAGCCCGAGGCGCCCGAGCCCGCGAAACTCTTGGCTCGCCTCGATGACGAGCTCAGGCCCAAGGTTCATGCGGTGGTCGAGCTCGCGCCCAAGATCGTCGAGGTCATCCTGCATGCGCCGATGGCCGCGCGCGCCTTCAAGCCGGGCCAGTTCTTCCGCTTGCAGAATTACGAGACGCGCGCGCGCAAAAGCGACGGCACGGTGCTGGCGATGGAAGGCTTGGCCCTGACCGGTGCCACGGTCGACCGCGAGAAGGGATTGCTCTCGACCATCGTGCTCGAAATGGGCGGCTCTTCCGATCTCTGCCGCTTGCTTGAGCCGGGCGAGCCCGTCGTGTTGATGGGGCCGACCGGAACGCCGACCGAGACGCCCGGCGGCGAGACCGTCGTGCTGGTCGGCGGCGGGCTCGGCAACGCGGTGCTGCTCTCGATCGGCAGCGCCTTGCGCGAGGCCGGATCGAAGGTGCTCTATTTCGCGGGCTACAAGAAACCGCAGGACCGTTACAAGGTCGCCGAGATCGAAGCGGCGGCCGATTGCGTCGTGTGGTGCTGCGACGAGGCGCCGGGCTTTGCGCCCACGCGCGCGCAAGACAAGGCGGTCATCGGCAATATCGTCGCGGCGATGACGGATTACGCAGCGGGCAAGCTCGGCGCGACGCCCTTAAGGCTCGACGCGGCGGACCGGCTCATCGTCATCGGCTCGGACGGGATGATGGGGGCGGTCGCACGCGCACGCGACGGCGTCTTGAAGCCACATCTGAAGCCCGGCCATCGCGCGATCGCCTCGATCAACTCGCCGATGCAATGCATGATGAAGGAAATCTGCGCGCAATGCCTTCAGCCGCAGAAGGATCCGGTCACGGGCGAGGAGACCATCGTGTTTTCCTGCTTCAACCAGGATCAGGCGCTCGACCGCGTCGATTTCCAAGCGCTACGCGAAAGGCTGGGCCAGAACAGCCTCGAGGAAAAACTCGGCGCGCAATGGATCGACCGGTGCTTGCACAAGATCGGCCGGCGCGAGGCCGCGGCGTAGGGCCGCTCCGTCGATCTAGCTGAGGATCGCGTTGGCCGAGCGCTTCGAGCGGGCGGGCAGCGCATCCACGATCCCGCCCCCCTTATCTCGTGCGGAGATGAGGAGAATCCGTTGCTCGTTTGCGTGCTCTAGGTTCGGCGGCGCATCGCGATGGAGCGATAAGGTTTTGGCTTTCTCGCTCCTCATCGCAACGGACCAGCGCTCCTGTCATAGGCGCAACGCCGGCTTGAGCCAGATCAATCTTTGGCGCCCCGGAGATGATAGTGTTCATATCGATCCTTGGTGAGCCGGCGAATGTCGGTTAGGGACACTTCGCAGATCGCGGCAATCCGAGCGGACTTAGCGCCAAGCAAAAAGGGAGACACAGATGTCGCAACGCACAATCTCATGGCGCCACTTTGTAGCGGTATGCGCCATTTCCTTGCTCGGGGCCTGTGCCCAAAATCAGTCTCAACCAGTCGCCTCGAACCCACCGCCAGTGGCGCCGGAAACGAACGCTGTCTGGTACACGGTCTATTTCGACACCAACAGCTACGTCATCAACGCCAACGGACAAAAGGTCATCGCCGATGTGACCGCTTTCCTGCAGCGCAACCCTAACTCGGTCGCGACGATCATCGGCAGGACCGACACGGTCGGCAGTGCTGACTACAACATGCATTTGTCGAATCGACGCGCCGATGCGGTGCGCGATGCGATTGTTTATGGCGGCAAGCTGACGCCGGACCGGGTCGAGGTGCGCTGGACCGGCGAGAAGCGGGAAGGCGTGCCGACGGTCGACAATGTTGCGGCAGCGGAAAACCGAGTCGTCGACATCGCCATTCATTAGCGCTGCGACAGAAGCGACTGCCGGGCTCGATGGATGCTCCCGTCGTCGCTCGAGAATAGGACACTTTGGGTCGGCGTCTTACCAATCTGACGACAGCGGAAACCGTCGCGACCTTGCAGATCGATGTACCACTCGCTTGTGGAGACGACCATGAAACTTCAACTGCTTATTGTTCTCGCCTGCACTTTGCTGGCGGTTTCGGCCTGTGTGGTTGAGCCCTATGGCGGCCCTGCTTACTACGGCGGGGGCGGAATTTATATCGGCGGGGGCGGCGATCGCGGCCACGATGACCGAGGCGATCGCGGCGGCCACGATTATGGGCGCCGCGTATGGCATCGATGAGCTTCGGCGGCGCTTTGCTCTGGCGATCTTTGGCGAATGGCGGTGCAGCTGCGGCGGCCACGAGGGCTAGCTGATGCTTTGGAACCTTGGAGGGATTTGACATGAAGGCAGGGCTGGTTCGCGTGACGGCTTGCAGCCTCAGCATCATGCTTATTCCCGCAGCAGGATATTTGCCCGCAGCGTCGGCACAAGCCATGTGGGCGCAAGTCGCGACGGGCGACGGGATAGCCGCACCGATTCAGCTCGCACAGCTGGAGAGTCCGGCGCCGATCTACCTGCCGCAACAGCTCGACCAGCTCCTCGCACCGATTGCGCTCTATCCGGATCCCTTGCTCGCCCAGATCCTGATGGCCGCGACTTATCCTATCGAGGTCGTCGAGGCCGCGCGCTGGGTTCAGGATCCTTACAATGCGCAGCTTCGCGGCGATCAGCTGGATGCGGCGCTCCAGCAGCAGGGTTGGGATCCCGGCGTTAAATCGCTCGTGCCGTTTCCCCAAATCCTCCAGATGATGAACAGCAGGCTCGACTGGACCGAGGCGCTCGGCAATGCGTTCCTGGCGCAGCAGACCGATGTCATGGTCTCCGTGCAACGGCTGCGCGCCGCGGCCTGGGCGGCGGGAACGTTGCGGTCAACGCCGCAGCAAACAGTCTCGACCCAGGGCCAGATCATCGTGATCGAACCTGCCAATCCCCAGCTGGTCTACGTGCCCTACTACAACCCCACGATCATCTATGGCCGGTGGGGCTACCCCGCTTATCCGCCGGTCTATTTCCCACCGCCACCGAACTATGGCTACGTGGCGGGGCCGGGCATCTTCTTCGGTATCGGCTTCGGCGTCATCGGCGCGTTGTGGGGTTGGGATCGGTGGGACTGGGACCATCATGACATCTATATCGATCCCGACCGGTATAACCGGATCAACAATCACTCCATCGTTCACGACAATAGTCCTCGATATACCGCCAATACCTGGCAACATGACCCCGCTCATCGGCGCGGCGTGCCTTATAGCGATCCTGCCGTCCGGCAAAAATTCCAGCCGGCCTCGGCGGGATCCGCGAATACGCGTCGTGATTTTCGCGGCTTTGATAATCGCGGCACCGCGCCCGGGGCCGCCAGCCCCGGAGCTGTTCGCGGAGCCGCGCCGGCGGTAGCACCCCGGCCCGCGGATATCGCGCGTCCGGCAGCCAGGCAACCCGCGACCGGGCGCCAAGGATCCTTGCCGAGTGCACAGGGCGCGGGCGAGGCAGGGCGCCTCCCGCAGGCAGGCCCGCCGGCTCGGACGGCAACGCCTCGGACCAATGCGCGCACCGTGACACCGCCGCCCGTGCAGCGCGCGCCCGCCCCAACCGGCGGAGCCCCGCCACGGCCGACGGTTGAGCGTCCGGTGGCTCCGGCCTTCTCGAGCTTCGGCAAAGGCCCGGATGTTCGAGCCCAATCGCAGCGGGGCCAGACCAGCCGCCAATCCGTGCCCGCCACCGCGCCACACGTCGCCGCGCCACCGCGAGCGGTCGCGCCGCAACAGCGAAGGGCGACGCCCTCAGCAGCGGCACCACAACAACGAAGCGCGCCGCCGTCACCGCCGCAACGCAACGCGCCCGCCGGTAGCGGTCAAAAGGGAGGCGGTCATGACCAACAGCCTCATTGAAATGACAGGCTGGGAGCCTGCAGGCCGTAAGACGGCCGCCCGGAGCAACGCACACCGCGCGAGGACGTCATGGTCGAACTGAACGGAGACTCTTCTCGAGCCGCACAGCCCTTGCAGGCATTGCGCGGCGTTGTGCTCGGCATCGTCGTGATCGTCGCCTGGTTCGGAATTTCAACGGCCGCGATCGCCGCCGCGCCGCGCCAAATGACATTCGCCTCGCCCGAAGAAGCGACGAACGCGCTGGTCATGGCAGCGCAGGCCGGCAAGACGGCCGACATCGAGAAGATCTTGGGACCGTCGGGCCGCAAGCTCATCTACTCCGGCGACCGCGTCGCCGACAAGCAAGGGCGCGAGAAATTCGTCTCCGATTACGCCCAAAAGCATGTGATCGACAAGCAGTCCGACAATAAGGCGATCCTCATCGTCGGTGCAGACGAGTGGCCTTTCCCGATTCCGCTCGTGAAGCAAGGCGATGTTTGGCGCTTCGACACTAAGGCCGGCGCGGAGGAGATTCTCGATCGTCGGATCGGGCGCAACGAGCTCAACGCGATTCAGGTGGTTGGCGCCATCGTCGACGCCGAG
>Ga0316624_10000605_pt1 | contig 12550 bp, 10 predicted proteins | sample OWC_Aug_N3_C1_D5_FD_207657 | JGI IMG/M metagenome (GOLD analysis project Ga0316624, IMG submission 207657) | Wetland soil microbial communities from Old Woman Creek delta, Ohio, United States - OWC_Aug_N3_C1_D5_A | ecosystem: Environmental > Terrestrial > Soil > Wetlands | place: USA: Ohio...
CGCGGTCGGCTCCGATCTCGAGGTGCTGTTCGACGGCGGCATTCGCACCGGCGCCGACATCATGCGCGCGCTGGCGCTGGGCGCGCGCGGCTGCCTGATCGGCCGCGCCTATGTCTACGGGCTGGGGGCCGGCGGCAAGGCGGGCGTCGCCAAGGCGATCGACATTCTCAAGAACGAGCTCAGCGTCACCATGGCGCTCTGCGGCGTGAACAAGATTTCCGAGATCGGCCGAAAGGTGATCGCGGGCGGGGAAGACGGCGCGGCGAAGAAGCCGGCGGCAAGGAAGCGGAAGCCGAAGGCGGTGGAATAGTTTCGGCTGTCGTCCCCGCGAAAGCGGGGACCCAGTAAACGCAAGCCTTTCCGTCCAACCACTGACAGTGATTACTAGATGCCCGCCTTCGCGGGCATGACGGAGGGAGCATCACCGCCACCCAAGCGCCGGCGCGTTCTGACGTCGTGATCAAGATTGATTGGAAACGTGCGCGTCAGTGAAACGTGTAGTTCAAGCCGACGCGCACGATATTGTCGGTCACGGGTGAGCTGAAGCCTGCGACGAGGCTGTTTCCGGCCGGCGTGGTGAGAGAAGTGGTGAACGAACCCGAGACAGTTCCAAGATCGACATGAATATATTCGATCTTGCCGGTCCAATTGCCCAAAAGGACGCCTTCGACGCCGCCGCCGAGGGCCCAGCCGGTTTTGGTGGTCTTGGTGCCAAAGGATTCATCGACCGGCGTAAAAGTGGCCCCGTTGGCGCCGGGTGTCCCGAAAACATCGGTGCCGCTGACGGTCTCGGTAACCCTCACCTGGCCATAGGCCAATCCACCAGTTACGTAAGGCAGCAGCATCGGCATTACGGCGAAGCCGACACGACCGCGAAGCGTGCCAAGCGATTCCAGTTTTTCGCTCAAGCTAACGTTCACCGGCAACGCCGGGTCGTTGATCGTGTCACCGACATGTCCCCGGGTGCAAAGACTGTTCACCGACGTCACCGAACCGCCCGGGCACGTTGCAGTCGCACTGCCTTTCTGACCGGTGCCCTGATAGTCGGCTTCAAGGCCGAAGACCCAGTTGTTGGCCTGCCAATTGAATCCGATCTGCCCGCCGCCGATGAAACCGTCGAGATGGGGCTTCTCATCGACGCCGAAGACATCTCCTAATGTCATTGGGCCGCTGTCTCGACCCCAGCTGTGCCCCACATTTCCACCTAGATAGAAACCCGTCCAGGTCCACGTGGGAGGGGCCGCGAGCGCAGGGCTCACGATCATTGTCGCAATGGCCAGACCTGTAAGAATGATCTTCTGCATGACGCCACAAACCACGCTTCAAATTTCACATAGTGTGCGTGAATGTTATAAATTTGAAGCCACTGTGTCTGTTGCAGTTCTGCCACATACCGGATTTATTAGTTTCGTTTGTGCCCTGCACAGTTTGGGGCTGCGCGCGCGGCTGCCTGATCAGCCGCGCCTATGTCTACGGGCTGGGCGCCGGCGGCAAGGCGGGCGTCGCCAAGGCGATCGACATTCTCAAGAGCGAGCTGAGCGTCACCATGGTGCTCTGCGGCGTGAACAAGGTGTCCGAGATCGGCCGGCAGGTGATCGTGGGCGGGGAAGACGGCGCGGCCAAGAAGCCGGCGGCAAGGAAGCGGAAATCTCAATCCGCCTCATCCTGAGGAGCGGCCGGTCAAACGTACGCAATTTGCGCGCCGTGTCCCGGGCGCAGCGCAGCGTGAAACGGTGCGCTGCAGACCCGGGACCCCGGTTGACCGCAAAGAAATCGGGACCCCGCGTCTGCGGCGCATCACCATAAGCGCGTTTACGGGCGTCTTCGACGCGCTATGGTGCTGCGCCGCGCGCGGGGAACGCGACCCACCATCACCGCCAGCCCAAGCCCGGCGCGACGTGCTTGAGGATCGCCTCGATGACATGGGCGTTGTAGTCGACGCCGAGCTGGTTGGGCACGGTCAGCAGCAGCGTGTCCGCCTCGGCGATGGCTTCGTCCTGCTTGAGCTCATCGATCAGCACGTCCGGCTCGGCGGCGTAGCTGCGGCCGAAGATGGCGCGTGACGCGTCGCCGAGCAAGCCGATCTGGTCCGCGTCCTCGCCGCCGCGCCCGAAATATAGGCGGTCGCGCTCGTCCACCAGCGCGAAGATGCTGCGCGACACCGACACGCGCGGCGTGCGCGCGTGCCCGGCCGCCTTCCACGCCGCCTTGTAAAGCCTGATCTGCTCGGCCTGCTGGACATGGAACGGCTTGCCGCTCTCGTCGATCTTCAACGTCGAAGACTGCAGGTTCATGCCGAGCTTCGCCGCCCATTGCGCCGTCGCATTGGTGCCGGCGCCCCACCAGATGCGCTCGCGCAGGCCCTCCGAAAAGGGCTCGACGCATAGCAGCCCGGGCGGATTCGGAAACATCGGGCTCGGGTTCGGCTTGGCGAAGCCCTGGCCCTTCAGCACTTCGAGGAAAACTTCGGCGTGGCGCCGCGCCATGTCGGCGTCGGTCATTCCTTCCGGCGGGGCGTAGCCGAAGTAGCGAAAGCCGTCGATCACCTGCTCGGGCGAGCCGCGCGAGATGCCGAGCTGCAGGCGGGAGCCGGCGATGAGGTCGGCGGCGCCGGCGTCCTCCGCCATGTAGAGCGGGTTCTCGTAGCGCATGTCGATGACCGCGGTGCCGATCTCGATGCGCTTGGTGCGCGCGCCGCAGGCCGCGAGCAGCGGGAACGGCGAGCCGAGCTGGCGGGCGAAGTGATGGACGCGGAAATAGGCCCCGTCGGCGCCGAGCTCCTCGGCCGCGACCGCGAGCTCGATCGATTGCAGCAGGGCGTCGGAGGCCGTCCGCACTTGCGACTGCGGCGACGGGGTCCAATGGCCGAAGGAGAGGAAGCCGATGTGTTTCATGGGGTGTGCGTACGTGGTGAGAGCGTCGGTTCTCGCTCTTCTAACCTGAAAAATCAGAACTGGAACAGGTGGTGTTCGTGAGGTCCCAATTCAATTGCGGCAAGGCCGCCGGCCTGACGGTGGCCGGACCGTCGTGCAACAGGTTGGACGAACCGGCGAATTTGCCGGTTGGCCTCCTCGGTATGATATGATTGCCACCGTGCGCGACGAATTTTCGGCGAAGACCATCAGAATACTTCAAGGCCGGGCTGGACACCGTTGCTCCAACCCGGAATGCCCCCGTGTGACCATCGGGCCTGCGCTTGAGGAAGACCGCACATCAAACGTCGGAACAGCAGCACACATCACGGCAGCAGACGAAGACGGCCCGCGTTACGATAAAACGCTGACGTCCGAAGAGCGCAGGAGTCCCAGCAACGGAATTTGGCTGTGCGCGATCTGCGGGAGGCTGATCGATACAGACAAAAACCGGTTTACGGCAGACCTGTTGCGGAAATGGAAGGCCGAATCGGAAGCCCGCGCATTCAAGGCTATCGCTACTTCCTCGCCTGAAGAGCCTGCAGCGGTAGTCCCAGCATTTGTAGCCGATGATGATGACCGGGAATTTCTGAACACCCTCGGTCTGCCTGCCGAAGACAGCGCGGATGCCGTGAGCGCCCGCATGTCGCGGGCGACAATCAACGATATTGCGGCGTTTCGGGGAGCGCGCGATTGGCCCTCGTATGTCATCGAGCTTACGTTAACGCTCGGTGGCGACAAGACTGAGAGCATTTCCCTAGATGGCATTGTCAAAGCGCTTACAGCTGCGGATGGCTTAAGTCTCGTATCTCCACCAGGCACAGGAAAGAGTACGACGGTTGTGCAGCTGGCGGAGCATATCGCCGCCGCCGGCCATCATGTGCCGGTGATTGTGCCGCTGGGCGAGTGGTCTGATCGTTCAGACGATTTTTTTGACTTCGCTGTACGTCGGCATTCGTTCGGTGCTTTCCGGCGCCAGCATTTCATGCAACTCGCCTATCACGGGCGGCTCGTTCTCTTGCTTGACGGCTGGAACGAACTTGACCCTGAAAGTCGGAAACGGGCGCTAGGAGACCTGGCCGCGTTTCGACGCGATTACCCCCAGCTTGCGGTTGTTGTCGGCACACGCCGTCATGCCTTACCGATCGGCGGAGACATCATCGCGATTGAGCCGTTGTCCACTGAACAGCAACTGGCGATTGCCCGAGCCCAACGTGGATCGGAGGGCGAAGCTCTCGTTGATGTGGCTATTCGAACCCCGGGCGTTCGTGAGCTTCTAGCGATTCCTCTATACCTCAATGCACTCTTGGCGATGCCTTCCGGATCGCCCTTCCCCACGACCAAGGAAGAAGTGCTGCGGATGTTCGTGATGACGCATGAAGCCAAGCAGAAAAATGCCGAAATTCTGCGAAACGAGCTGCACGGCTTTCACAAGGACATGCTGATTGGATTGGCGGTGCAGGCAATCAGGACGGCTAACACGTCAATCCAAGAGGCGAGCGCCTATCAAGCTATTACCGGCGTGGAAAAACGCCTGTCGACCGAGGGCCTGCTTACAATTCAGCCGCAGCCGACGAAAGTCATTGACGTCCTCGTTGGCAGTCACATCATGGTGCGTCAGGGCGCTGGCGCTCTGATGTTTCAGCATCAACAATTTCAGGAATGGTACGGATCATACGAGGTAGAGCGCGTGATGACCGAAGCGGCGCGCGGCAATACATCTGCGCGGCAGATACTTTGCGAAGACGTGCTCAATTGGCCATCATGGGAGGAGTCCATCCTTTTCGCCTGCGAACGATTATCGCGAGAAAATGCAGATGGAGTGAACGCCGTTGCGGAAGCGATCCTGGAAGCGCTCGGTATCGACCCGATACTTTCTGCCGATATGATTTTTCGCTCGTCGCCGGAGGTATGGGCTCGGATCAAGGACAGGGTCGTGCCGTTCATCGAGCGCTGGCATACACCCGGCAAGATCGACCGCGCCGTGCGTTTCATGATTACCAGCGGGCGGCCGGAATTTGCCGGCAAGGTTTGGCCGCTTGTTTCTCATGATGACAATCAGATTCACCTGCGCGTATTGCGCACCGCAGACCGCTTCCGTCCTGACGTGTTGGGCGAAGATCGTGAGGAGAGACTTGCAGCACTTGGCGAGAAAACGCGAAGGCACGTCATTTCGGAGATTGCCGGCAATAGCGGTTATGACGGCATGGAGCTCGCCGTTCGTTTGGCAAAACGTGATCCGAGTCCGAAGGTCGTGGCTAGCGTCCTCCAATCTCTCGCCTTCCGCAGAGGCGACCGGCATGTTGTCGATATCCTACGGAGCGCACCCGATGCTGTGTGGGAGCAAGTGGCGCGTAAGGGCTATCCCGATGAAATCGCTGACCCAGGTCTTCAACAGCGGTTGGAATATCTCCGGAAAGCGGAAGCCGCGCGACCACGCGAACCGGTCAGCGAAGTGAATTTCTTGAGCGCCCCAGAAAATCGGCCGCAGGGAGCCGCTGAGCGCATCGACGAACTCATCCGTTCAAGCGACTTCCCGATTAAAGACCAGCATGCGGATTTTGCGATTCAGCGAGCTTACGAAGCCTACCCGACGCAAGTTGCCGACGCGATCATTGGTCGGATCGCTGATGGCCTTGAGGTGCCTTACGACTCGCACGAATACTTGGATCGCGCGCCAAGTCTCGATGAAGGGCCGATCCCGGAGGCGGTGCTAAATCCGGCGACGCCTGAGCGGCTCAGGAATGCTGCGGCATACGTCATCGGCCCAAAGACGATTGTAATGTTGATGGACGAGTTGCTCACCTTGAATGAAGAATACAGCGCCCAGGACTGGCGCGTCGACCAAGCGTCGCGAGACAAATATCATTCGATCAAGGACGCGATCCTAGCGACGCGCCGAGGGTCGTTCCTAGCGGCTCTGTTTGAAAGGGCCGCGACGGACAATCCACGGCACATCGCTATTATGGCAAATCTCATCATCCGACACGGAAAGGGCGACAGAGAAGAATTTGATGTATCGGAGTCGATTAGGGCACAACTGATATCGGTATTCCACGCATGGATTGACGTACTGCTGAAGTCGCAGCACGGAACACGTCATCAAATGTCCGCGGTAGTTTGGGCCATGCATCGCTTTTCTGACGCGTCGTTCGTACCGAAGCTTAAGTTGATGCTCGACCGCGACCTTACCGATTGGAAGCGCGCTCGGGAAACGCACAGGCGCGGCCAGCCAGGTGGTGTGCCGGCGGACGCAAGCCACAGCTACACCAATGCCTACCGAGACGCATTTGCAGCTATTGGCGGGGATGAGGTGGTCAAGCTGATGACGGATTATTTGCCAAATCCAGAATTCGGTGTGGACGCGGCCGCAGTCTTGGCGAGTCTTTGGAATCGAGCTCATCCTTCGGGAAAGGAACGCTCCCTTTTTGGCCGGGACTACAGCGAGGTGGAGGAACGACGGGCCCAACGCCAAGCTGGGAAACCAATGCCGACCTGTGACCATGCCCAAGTGATCTTTGCCACAGCCAGCAAGATCGCAACCGAGGCAAAAGACGATGACGATCGTCGCCATGCAATCGCGCTCGCGCAGGTGGCACTTGGCATCCCTCATGGCTCGAAGCGAACCGAAATCGATGAGCTTCTTAAACTTCCCCTTCCCTATGCGTCCAAGCAATCGCTCCTGACCGCCGCCGTACGCGCAGGCGAAATTGTCCAAGCCGATGACTTGGTCGCGGCAGTACGGGAGTTGGTAGAAGTCGCGCAAAGCCAATCTTGGCGGCTCGATGAGAACCGTGGCGAGTTGATGGGCTGGATAGAACTGTTTCCTTTCTCCACTCGACCTATGGCTGTGTTTGAGGCCATCGACCTGTTGCCCGCTAATCGGCGGCGCGACCCTTCGGATTTCCGGCGACTACTGGAGACGCTTCGCCAGGGCACGCATCCTGACACTTTGGCCGTTCTTGAAGAGATGGCGCGCCGCGACCCTCGTTACCTGAAAATGTATGAATGGTGGGACGCTCTGGCGAAGATCGGCAGCGAGGCCGCCGCGGTTGTGTTCCTTGACCGCGTGTGCTCGGCAGCCGAGAGGGGCGAGCGCCAAGGCTTCGATTCTTTCAGGGTGGCGGATCGTCTTGGCCTCTTAGGCAAGAAATTCTTTTCGTTGCGAGCGGAAATGCTGAAACGGTACACAAGCGCCGCCGCAAAACCTGTTCAGGGAATTCTTGAGGCGTCACTCGCCAATATTGCGGACGACGAAATCATCTTGGCAATGATCGCAAAGCAGGCCACGGATGGACGAACGTTCCGACAGGGGGCCCTAAGCGGCGCTATTAGAGATGTAGCGGTGGGACGCCAAACAGTGGATGAAACCTCGGGGGCATTCCAAGAATTCAGCGTTCCGTTGAACGCATTGCGCAAAGAGCTCTTCGCACGCGTCCTCGCCGGCAACGAGCAATCGGCCTTAGCCGAGGCAAGCCTTACTTACATCGACAAGCTACGCGACGAACACGGCCGAATTGGCGATGAACCCCGTCATCCTGACATTCAAACGGGTCGCGTTTGGCCGACGCAAGCCGCCACGTAGTCATTACTGGCGACATGCCCGTTGCGACACCGGTCCCGCATGTCGCTGTGCTCCATGCGGGTTACCTGCTAAAGATGCGGCGGCACGCTGAGGCCCCGAGCCTGCCACAGCGGCATGGCCCCACATAACGTTGATAGATCTCCCCCTACTCCTCCTTCAACCCCACGGCCAACTCATTCCCCGTCGCCCCGTAATACTTGAACGGCAGGAACTTGCCGGTCATGGCGATCTTGACGCGATCGCCCTTGGGATCGCTCTGGCGCGTGATGTCCATGTCGAAGTCGATGGCCGACATAATGCCGTCGCCGAATTCCTCCTCGATCAGCGCCTTCCAGGCCGGGCCGTTGACCATCACCAGCTCGTAGAAGCGGTAGATCAGCGGATCGGTCGGCGGCATCGGCGTGCCGGTGCCGCGCATCGGCACCTCGTTGAGCAGCGCCTGCTCGCTCTTCGACAGCCCGAACAGCTTGGCGGCGGCGGCGGCCATCGGCTTGGTCATCTTCTGCTGGCCGAGCACGGAGCCTACGATCATCACCGGCGACATGCCGCCGATCTGCTCGCAGATGGTTTTCCAGCTCCAGCCCTTCTCGCGCTTGATGTCGAGAAGCTTTTCGGTGAGATCGGCGCGGGTCATTTGTTTTCTCCTTCGGTTCGGCATTTACAGTCGTCATGCCCGCGCTTGTCGCGGGCATCCACGTCTTGCTTTACGCAACGGAAGACGTGGATGGCCGGGACGAGCCCGGCCATGACGGGGTGAGAGCGTTTCGCCCGTCATTCAAGCAATTTTTACGCCAGTCTTTTGCCCATCTTGCCAAATATTTGCGCGCGTGCGACCGGATGGCCATGACGGCGGACGTCACGATCAACGAGGGCGCGCGGCTCACCGCCCATCCTTTGCGCGCGGCGGTATTGGGCGAGGTGCACGCGCGGCCGTTCACCGCCCTGGAGACGCCGCGCCGCATCCTGCATTTCGCCTTCGATACCGCGGGCGAGGCCGCCAAGCGCGACCGCTCAGCGCTCGCCGATTTCTGCGCCCGCCGCGGGCTCGATCCGCTGAAACCCGCCGCCAAGCAGCACCGGGTCGCGCTGAGCGGCGCCACCTTGCGCTGGGAGCAGCATTCCGAATTCACCACCTATACCTGGGAGCTGCCGACGGAAGGCGACGTGCCGTTCCATCCGGCAGCCGGGACTCTGGCGGCGCCGATGGCGTCCTTGCCGCAGCCCGGCCCGCTGCTGGTCGCGCTCGACCTGCACTTGCTGTCGGAGCAGAAGAAAAAAGTTGCGCCCGAGCAGCTGTTCGAGCGCGCGAGCCTCGCCATGGCGCAGAACGCCGAGGGCGACGCGCTGTTCGCCACCGATTTCCAGGCCGCCGATCCGTCCGGCTTCGTGCGCATCCTGGTGATGGACCGCGGCCTGACGCCCGAGCGCACCGGCGCGCTGGTGCAGCGGCTGATCGAGGTCGAGACCTACCGCACGCTGGCCCTGCTCGGCCTGCCCGAGGCGCAACGCCTGGCGCCCTCGATCAACCGCATCGAGACGCGGCTCGCCGAGGTGACCGACGAGATGCGCCACACCGAAAAGCTGGTCGACAATCACCGCCTGCTCGACGAATTGACCGAGCTCGCGGCCGAGCTGGAAGCCGGCGCGGCGGCGAGCCTGTTCCGCTTCGGCGCCAGCCGCGCCTATGACGAGATCGTGCAGCTGCGGCTGCAGACCATCGGCGAGCGCAAGGTCGAGGGCTTTCCGACCTGGAGCTCGTTCCTGGCGCGGCGCATGGCGCCGGCGATGCGCACCTGCATCACCACCGAGGAGCGGCAGGCGACGCTGTCGGAGAAGCTCGCGCGCGCCGCCAATCTCTTGCGCACGCGGGTGGACGTCGAGCTGGAGCGGCAGAACCGCGACCTGCTCAAGTCGATGAACGAGCGCACGCGGCTGCAGCTGCGCCTGCAGACCACGGTCGAGGGCCTGTCGGTGGCGGCGGTGAGCTACTACGTGGTCGGGCTGTTCGGCTATCTGATCAAGGGCGTGCACGACGAGGGCGTGCCGGTCGACATTTCGCTCGCCACCGCGCTGTTCGTGCCGGTGGCGGTGCTGTCGATCTGGTGGGTGGTGCGGCGGATCAGGCGCAAGCACATCGCCGGCGACCGAGGCGACGGCGCCAAATAAGTTCACGCGGGAGGTGATGCCATGAGCGTCATGTACCACGACGGCAACCGGCAACTTCAGGACCGCTTCGATAGCCGGCGCATTTCCGACAAGCTCGAAGAAAAATTGACCCGGACGACGTTCACCGCCGACGACAAGGCCTTTATCGAAAGCGCGGCCTATTTCTTCATCGCCACCGCCGACGCCGAGGGCCGGCCGGATTGCTCGTTCAAGGGCGGCATGCCGGGCTTCGTGCGCGTGACCGGTCCGTCCGAGCTGGCGTTTCCCGACTATGACGGCAACGGCATGTTCAAGAGCCTGGGCAATCTGGTCGTAAATCCGAACGTCGGCCTGCTGTTCATCGCCATGCACGACAAACCCAAGCGGCTGCGCGTCAATGGCCGCGCCCGCGTCAGCGACACGGACCCGCTGGTCAGCCAAACGGTCGGTGCGCAGCTGATCGTCCGGGTCGAGGCGCGCGCGATCTTTCCCAATTGCCCGCGCTATATCCCGGCCATGCAGATGACCGGGCCATCGATCTACACGCCGCAGCCGAAAGCCGATCCTCCGGAGCCGGCGTGGAAGCGCTTTGACGATTTCAAGGATTGCGTGCATCCGCGCCAGCCAACCTGGAAGGGCTAGTCATGCGCAGCGAGAAGTTTGAGTTTCCCAACGGCAAGGGCGAGAAGCTCGCCGGCGTGATCGACCTGCCGCTGGGCGAGCCGACCGCCTATGCGCTGTTCGCGCATTGCTTCACCTGCGGCAAGGACATCGCCGCCGCCAGGATAATCGCCGAGCGGCTGTCGATGCACGGCATCGCGGTGCTGCGCTTCGATTTCACCGGGCTGGGCGGCAGCGCGGGCGAATTCGCCAACACGCATTTTTCCTCCAATGTCGACGACCTGGTCGCCGCCGCCGACCATTTGCGCAAGACCAAGGCGGCGCCCGCCATCCTGATCGGCCACAGCCTGGGCGGCGCCGCGGCGCTCGCCGCCGCCCACCGCATCGCGGAGGTGCGCTGCGTGGTGACGATCGCGGCGCCGGCCGACCCCGCGCATGTCACCGGCCTGTTCAAGGAGCACGTCGGCAAAATCCGCGAACAGGGCGAGGTCGACGTGCAGCTCGCCGGACGGCCATTCAAGATCAGGCGCGAATTCCTCGACGACGTCGCCGAGCAGATGCTGATGGACCGCATCGCGCATCTGCGCAAGGCGCTGCTGATCTTCCATGCGCCGACCGACGAATTGGTCGGCATCGACAGCGCCTCGCGCATCTTCACCACGGCCAAGCACCCGAAGAGCTTCGTTTCGCTCGCCGGCGCGGATCATCTATTGAGCAACAAGAACGACGCCGCCTATGTAGCGAACGTGATCGCGGCCTGGTCCGAGCGTTATCTCGACCGGCCGGAAAGCGTCGCCAAGGCCGCGAGCGAGACCGGCGTGGTGACCGTGCGCGAGACGCGCGCCGGGAAATTCCAGCAGGAGATCATGAGCGGGCCGCATCGTTGTCTCGCCGACGAGCCGGTGGCGTTCGGCGGATTGGATTCGGGACCGGGGCCTTACGACCTGTTGCTAGCCAGCCTCGGCGCCTGCACCTCGATGACGCTCAGGCTTTATGCCGACAGCAAGAAGCTGCCGCTCGAGCGCGTCACCGTGCGGCTCACGCATAAGAAGGTGCATGTGGAGGATTGCGAAACCTGCGAGACCAAGGAAGGCATGATCGACCGCATCGACCGCAACATCACCTTCGAGGGCGATCTCGACGCGGCGACGCGCAACCGGCTCCTGGAGATCGCCGACAAGTGCCCGGTGCACCGGACGCTGACATCGGAGATCAACATCCGGACATTTGAGCGGGCGCCGTCACCCTGAAGTGCGAGCGAAGCGAGCCTCGAAGGGTAGCGGCCCGGGTCCGGGCCGTTCATCCTTCGAGGGCCGCTACGCGGCCACCTCAGGATGACGGATTTAGGTTATCGGTGTAATTTGGAATCACCATGCAGCCCGCCGCGCACGCACTGACGCAGCAGTTCCTCGCCTGGGTGGCCGAAGGCGAACGCAGCTATGCCGACGCGGAAGCCTGGCGGCGCAGCTGCCCGCATCTGTCGATCTGGGAAGACGCCATATCCGATGGGCTGGTGCGTTTCGAGAACGGAGCCAGCATGAAAGAATCGCGGCTGGTACTTACCGACCGCGGGCGGGCGCGGCTGAAAAAGACGTGATCGGGTCGCGGCCGGCGAACTTAAGATGACTTTAGCGGTTGGCACATAAATTGAATGTGTTGATCGCATGAACAAGAAAAACGCCGATCCGCGACTCATCTGGCTGGCCAGCGTGCTGGCAGCAGCCACGCTGATTATTTACCTCGCCCATCAAGCCTAGCGCTGGGGCGGTACGGGGGCCGGAAGCCCATTCCCTTGCGGCTTGACGATCCCTCGTCGTCGGGTCACATTAGAACAAACGGGGAACATTGCTCGGCGCGACAGGTTCTCGGTGAACCTGTTCTCTAAACGTCTTCAGAGGGTTAGGCATGATCGAGCAGCTGCGCCAAAGCCTGCGGGCGCTGGAGAGACCGGCCGGGATCGATAGCGACCCCGGCGCCCTGCCCTTGGGCGTTGCGGCGATCGACGCCGCGCTCGGCGTCGGTTTTGCGCGCGGCGCATTGCATGAAATTTCGGCCGCGGGCGAGGCCCATCTCGCCGCCGCCGCGGGGTTTGCGATTGGAATTGCGGCGCTGCCTTTTTCTCCCTCTCCCCGCTTGCGGGGAGAGGGTCGGGGTGAGGGGGCGTTTCGACAGACTCAGAATCGCGGCCAGGGGGGGGGCCCCCCCCCCCCCCCCCGCCCGCGCGCCGGGGGGGGCGCGCCCCCCCCCCCCCCCCGGGAGGGAAAAAGATAAAGAGGGAGAGGGGGGA
>Ga0316624_10000606_pt1 | contig 12547 bp, 10 predicted proteins | sample OWC_Aug_N3_C1_D5_FD_207657 | JGI IMG/M metagenome (GOLD analysis project Ga0316624, IMG submission 207657) | Wetland soil microbial communities from Old Woman Creek delta, Ohio, United States - OWC_Aug_N3_C1_D5_A | ecosystem: Environmental > Terrestrial > Soil > Wetlands | place: USA: Ohio...
CACGAAAGAAACTCGTAAAATTACGAGGTTTTCGGGATTTCTTTACCAGCCGAATTGTCTTAAAAATAAAACGGCCGCTGCAGTGGAAGTCAAACTTCCCGGCCTGAGTTTTACTTTCCACCTCCATCGGTTAAATCGCCGCTTTTGAAACGATGCCGTCTGTAATCTCTTTGCTCAAACGCCCGATGGCCCTGCTCATCGCGTCAACTATAGCATCGCTATCTTTGCCCCTAACTTCTTCGCTGATCTGCGATTCCTTTTTTAACAACAATCCCTTTTCGGGCGAAAATATGCCCCATTGAGCCCTTAAAAGGACGATGCCGCCGGAGGTGCCTTCGAATCGCTCCACGAGGAGCTCGATTCTGTAATTAGCAGACAGCTGGGTCTGTAGAAGCGGTGTCCAGCGGATGACGAAAAAACGGTCCGAAGGCAACTGCGCAGAGACATTCTCCACGAGCACCCGGATGATGTCGGAATCGAGCGACCCGGCCCACCGGTCGAATTCAGAGAGACGCAGTTCGTTCTTGCCGGACCGGGTAACTATCTGGGGACGGTCAAGGTAATCGGGGATGCGAAGAGGACCGATGACGACAACCCTGCTGTCCTGGCCCGGGGCATGCGTCTCCGAATCAGGACCGCTCATAGTACTCAGCTGATAGAACTTTGACGGCGGAGAACTTGCACATCCGCACAGGACCACGACTAATACTCCGAGAGTGCACACTCCAGGTAGATGTGAAAAATTATTTCTCATCTCAATCTCCTTTAGAGGGATTTTTTCCTCTGATAAGGGCTTCGGGATGACGATCGAGGTAATCCGTCAGAGACCGGAGCGAACGGGACAGGGCCGTCATCTGTTCAAGGGACCTGTTTAAGTCATACCCTACATTCGCATTCTGGGCAGCGATCTGCTTTATCCCTTCCATTGCTTTTTTCGTTTCTTCGAGCGCAAGACGAGTTTCCTTAAGCGTAAGGCGGGATTCCTGAAGAGCCTCCTTTATCCCGGATGCTATCTCTCCCGGGACCCCCTCGTCCATCTTCAGTGTCTTTTCGGCCTGCACAAGTGCGCCTCGGGCCGCATCGGAAGTGCTCGTCAGGCTCGCGGTGAGCGGGCCCAGCCGTGTATCGATATTTTTTGCAAGCCTGCCGATATCCTTGAGCGTCACATTCAAAGAAGAGATACTTGCGCTGACTTCAGGCGAATGCACGATTTTGTCGATCCCTTCAAGCGTGCTGTTGAGTTTCTCTGTTATTTCCTTCAACGGCAGACTCTGAATTGTCTTTGCCAGCTCTTCCATAGTTGTGGGTATCGTCGGAATTTCAGGGTATCTCTTATCAAGCCCGGCCAGTTTGAGCGGCTTCTCGGGATAGAAGTCAAGGCTTACCAGCAGCTGACCCGTGACAAAACTTTGCATTTCAAGCCGTGCCTTCAACCCCTTATCGATCAGGGCCTTATAATACTGATACTTCGTCGGTTTTATTTTGAACTCAGCCCGGAATATCTCTGGATCGATCTCCAAGTATACCGGGATGAGGACAGACATCTTTTCGGGATTGAAGCGTAAAACGATATCGGTGACCTCTCCTATCTTGACTCCACGGAATGTCACCGGAGCGCCGACCTGGAGTCCCTTCACCGAACCCTCAAAAAATGTCACGAATTTGTACGTCTTTTTGAAGAACTTCCCACCCCCGAAAATGACCACCCCGGCCACTATCAGAACTATTGCGCCGAGAACAAATGTACCGATAAGCGTTTTGCTGGCCTTTTTACTCATTCTCCTTCACCTCACTTATTCTCGAGTGTTGGCGTCCTTCTCTCCATTAACGTCACTGAGGTTTCACCCCTGCTCCTCTTGTCAGAAAGTTGATGACTTTTGGGTCCTTTGATTCGGCAAGGAGACTTTTCGGGTCCCCCTGGGCGATCATGGTTTTCGTCTCCGGATCTAAAAAGACCGAGTTGTTGCCGATCGCGAAGATGCTTGCCAGTTCATGGGTCACTATTACTACAGTCGCCCCCAGACTTTCCCTTAGTTCAAGGATCAGTTCGTCCAGAAGATGCGCGCTTATAGGGTCAAGTCCCGCCGACGGCTCGTCAAAGAAAAGGATCTCCGGGTCCAACGCCATGGCCCGGGCAAGGCCCGCACGTTTCTTCATGCCTCCGCTGATCTCAGAGGGATAAAACTCTTCAAAGCCGGAGAGCCCCACAAGGGACAACTTGAGTGCAGCGATCTGTCTGATCTGGTCCGCGCCGAGATTCGTATACTGCTGAAGCGGGAGGGATATGTTTTCGCCAATTGTCAGGGAGCTCCAGAGGGCCCCGCTCTGATAGAGTATCCCGAATGACCTCATAATGGTCTCCCTCTCCTCGGGCCCTGCATCCCAGAAGCTGACGTTCCCGTAAAGGACCTTGCCTTTTGCAGGACTCTGGAGCCCCACCAGATGCCGCAGCAGGGTGCTTTTGCCGCAGCCGCTTCCGCCCATGACGATAAAGATGTCTCCCCTGTTGATGGTAAACGTCAGATCCCTCTGGATCAGGAAATCACCATACGCCATGGTAAGGTCCTGCACGATGATATGGGGCTTATTATCCTCCACCGTTTCTTTCCCTCTATATGTTCAGAACGTTACATACCACGGTAATCAAAGCCATTGCAACAACAATACTGACGATACTGGTGACCACGGCAGAGGTGGTGGCCTCACCAACCGCAGAGGCGCTCCTTCCGCACTGCATCCCCTGCTTGCAGCCGGCAAGTGCGACTAGTACACCGAAGACCGCGGCACTGAAGAGACCTACAATGAAATCGTTCATGGTTACCGATTCCCTGGTCTTGATGAAATACTCCATAAAATTCAGGTCCAGCATCGAGACCCCGATGATCAATCCTCCCACAATGCCCATGAGGTCTGCATAAAGGCTCAGCAGAGGCATCATGAGAAAAAGGGCAAGCATCCTCGGAAGCACGAGGAATTCCATGGGGTTAATACCCAGGGTCTTCAGTGCGTCGATCTCTTCGTTTACCTGCATCGTTCCCAGTTGCGCGGCAAAGGCCGCCCCGGTCCTACCGGCCATGATTATCCCGGTCATGATCGCTGCCAGTGCCCTGACCATTCCTATGCCAACCAGACTCGCAACATAGATCTGCGCTCCAAAAATCTTCAGCTGGATCGCGCCGATAAAGGCCAGTATGAGACCGACCAGAACGCTGATGAGGGAGACGATCGGGAGGGCCTGCGCCCCGCATTCCTGCATAATCAGAAAGAAGTCAGAGGGACGGAACCGCGCCTTTCCTGCAAAAAGTCTCACGAAGGCAACGGTGGCCTCGCCGATGAATTCGATCGTCTGGAGGATCGACTTCCAGGAGGCGATTGCAGATGCCCCCAGTCTGTCGAGAAACGATATTCTCGCCGCCTCCCTGCGGGCACCCTTTCTCTCGGGGACAGCAGATGCCAAACCAAGAAGACGTTTCACCCCCGGGAGCAAACCGCCCTGCTCAACCGTTATGGTCCGCGCCTGAGACGCCAGTTCCTGCACCCTGATGAGGAATATGAGGAGGCCGCTGTCCCAGCCCTGCAGTCCCTCCGTGTCGAAAGTTATTCGCCTGATCTTCGGGCCTGCATCAACATGCTTCATCACCTCATCAGCGGCAGGCAGTCTGTTGGAGAGCTTCCATTCTCCCGTAAGACGGACGAGAAGAGTATCTTCTGACGGGAGCTCGAAACTCAGACCGCTCCCTGCATTCATCGATTCAGTTGCCGGCATGCAGCCTCCTTCAATTTCTCATTACTCCACGCAGTCGATCGAATCCCAGGCCTCTGTCGGGACGGCAGTTCTTCATGGATCGGGCGATTTCTTTCCTACTCTTCGTTTTCGCCGTTGCATGAAAACCATCCCCTTTTCCCCGTCATCCTGAATTACCAGCTATAGCCAAGCGCAAGCCCATATATCCACTGATCGGCTGATCCCCGGTCCCTGACCACAGGGCTGTTCTCGGCGTCATCAAGCAGACGCTGGTAACGGAGGCCCGCCCCGACATGCCACTGCTTGCTCAGATGGTAGACAACGGCAGGTGAAACGGTGAAGTCTTTTATCCCGCTCGAGGCGTTAAAAACCCGCAGGCCAGACCGGATGGAATCCTCCTGACTGACACCGAAGTAGGTCTGCATGTAATTATCGTCTGCGTAAGTTGCGCTGGCGCCGATGGAGAGATCGATCGGCATCGATATGGGATACCAATAACGGGCCGAGAGGGTAACATTATAGCCGTTATATACATTTCCCACATCACCAAGAAAGTCGAGTGTGGCTGTGAAACGGTGGCGGGGATTGCTCTTGTCTATGAATTGAGCGCCGATAAAAGCGCCCATTTCCGCCGTATCGTCGATCTCCTCCATCTTCGCCACCACCGGGTCATCAACATCGTCATTCCGGCCGGGGCGATAGTTTACGGAAAGGCCGAACCGCAGGACCGGGTCGTTTATCAAGTTCACGGTGAGTTCTGTGCCGAGCAACTGCGCGTAGCGTTGGCCCCAGAACGTAAACTTGAAAAAGGGAGCCCCTACGAACTTATAATCGTCCGAACCCTGATAGTCGGGCGCCATTCCGGCCGCCGCGCCCACGATGTTCGGCACGTTGTCAATGATGACGGGGCTGTCGACCCCCACCGCCTGTGCCCCCGCTGCCATGACCAACGAAAATACGACTGCAAAGAATCCCGATATAATCCGTTTCATGGGATTTCTCCTCATCTTTTCTTGTTTGTTTCGCTTCAGTGCGTCAAACCCCAAAAGTTATGACGTCTTATGTTACGATCGGTGCTGCTTCCCTTCTCCACGTTTTCACGGGCCGATGATTATCTGCCCTTGGCCCATCAAATTGCACCTGTTTTATTCCGTTACCAGCGTGCACCTCACCGCCAGCCGTTCGCAGAGACGGTCGACGACCCGCAGCGTCAGTTCCTTCTCCTTCTCTTTCCTTTGCTTTTCTTCTCCTTCCTGCGAAGGCAAAGTTGCAATAACGGTTATTTCAGTCTTGTTACTCCCGGCTGCTACCGCACTCAAAGATGCGGTCTGCACACCGTCGGTTATTTCGAGGTAGAGTTTTTCATCCTCCTGTTTCACTATCCGCAAACCTTTTTCCTTTGCGAGATCGACCGCCGTACGATACACCTTTCCAGCCGGGAGAGGTATCTCCGCTTTTGCTTTGGTCTGGCTTGAGCTTTCGGCATACTTTATCGCAATCGGGATTGCAGCTACACATGACACCATGAATAGTGCGGTCAGGAAGACGGTCGCAACGACCAAAGACTTCTTTCCTGCCGCGTCTGCAGCCCGACATTCTCCTGTGGTCGATATCCTTTTCATGGCAGTTTTCTCCATTAATTATTTTTCACTTACAACTTGATTCAGACTCCAAACGTCCTGCCATTATGCTTAAACCTCTTCATTAAGGCTCCCGACGCCTGCCGCGTGAGACAGGCGCGCAGCAACTCATTTATTTGGAAGTTTCATCGACCTTCTTCCACGTCTTGTCCGGGTCAAAGGCCTTCATCGCCTTCGCGGTCGCGGCGGTGTTCTTCCCGAGGTCCTTCTGATACACCACCCCGTCATGATTCACTATGAAGGTCATCACCCCGGAATTTCCGTATTTTGCCGGATACGCAACGGCCGCGAACCCGCCGATCTGCTTACCCCTTACGATGTAATCGAAGGCCCCTTCGGGGGCATTTTTCCCCTGCTTCTTCAGCATCCTGAAATAATAGCCGTGAAAAGGCATTGGTTTCTCTTGCGTCCCTGCCTTGGTATAGCCCTCTGCCCGTGCATCCGCAACAAGTTGGCCGAGAGGGCTCGGTGGCTCCCCTTCCTTCGTCTTCCAGTAGAGACCGTTCTTCTTCCCCGGATCGCTCATGAATTTCTCTGCGTACTCCCGGACTCCGGATTTGTTGCGGTCTTCCATCGCGTATTCGCGCTCGGCATCGACGATTGCAAGCATTGTCTGGATCGTATTCAACTCGTTCTCTCCGATGCGGCGGTTCAGTATCTCTTCCTTCCCGGCCTTTGTATCGAATATCCACTGGTCACCTTTTTTTATCAGAGGGATAGGAAACGGCCAATCCTTCTGCCCGACAATGAGGACCATTTTGTTCCCTTCCTGATCAATGCGGTTCTTCAGGTCAAACGCTTTGACGAACTCCTCCCTCCTCCGCTTATTGCCGACAGGGTCTCCTGACCAGATGACCTCTTTTGCGAGAGGTCCGAAGATCGCCACCAGTTTCTTGTCGTCGTTCGATTTCATCGCGTCGTAAAAGGCCCTTACCGCCTTCTCGGGTGAGGCAAATGTTTTCTGTTTTGTCGCGGCATCAGCAGCAGTTCCGGCAAGCAAAAAGGTCATGACCACAATACTTGCCGTGAGAAGCCGAAACATATAGAAGACAGAGCGTTCTTTATATCTTATTCCCGGTAAGATCATTTTCGTCTCCCTTGAATGTTCATATATTAATGATTGGTATCTTTTCATAACTACCTCCTGCCACCACCGCCGCCGCGACCACCACCACCTCCGCGACCACCACCTCCACCACCGCCGCTCCTCGACGCTCCGCCACCGAAGCTTCCTCCACGGCTGCCTGACATGCTCTGTCTGCTTGAGCTGCCCCGATTGCTCATATCACGCGTCGCGCTTCCGCCACGGTCCATGCCTGAAAAGGCGCTGCCCCTCTGGCCTCCGGCCTCTCTCGTTCCGGCCCTGGCACCCTGGCCGCCCTTGAACTGGTCCGCTCCTCCGCGGCCGATGTCCTGCCTGCCTGCCTCGGCGCGTCCACGAAAGTTTTCGCGGGACTGGATTGCCTGGTTCGATGATCCCCTGTTGAACTTTTGTGCTGTTCCCTGATCGCGGTATGAGACACCTTTGCGGTGCTCAGGATTGTGCTGCCAGTTCCCCCTGCCGCCCTGACCTTGCCCTCGCTGCTGCATCTGTTGTTTGTATTTACCTCGATCGATGTTATTGTTGACATTCCTATTTCTGTCGACATCGATGTTCACATCACCGCCATGCCAGTTGGCGCCGCCCCATGCGTAACCCCAGGCTGCGCCGACGGCCACACCGGCCGCAAAACCAAATACCGCAGCACCCGCCGCATAACCGGGCGGATAATACGGATACGGCGGATAGGCAGGATACGGCCAGGCGCCATATACCACTGTTGGGTTGTAGGTGGGCACATATACGACTTCAGGGCTTGCAGGTTGGATAACAATGGTCTCCTTCTCAACGATTACTTTCTGCTCCTTCGTCGTCTTCAGGTTGCCCGTTGCCTCCGCCTTTTTCCGAAGCCTCTGTATAGTATCCATAACGTCTTTTTCCTGGGCCAGGAAGGCATCTCCCAACTTCTGTGTCACGTCCAGCTTCTGGCTCATCATCTCAAGTACCTGAGGAAAGTTGACCAGCGACTTCACGCTCGGGTCCCATGGCTGCTTCTCAAGCGCTGCGGCCAGTGCATCTCCCTTGAGGTTCTTGTTCTCCTTTGCCCATCTGTCGGCCTGGACCACTTCGAGCGGATATGTCGAGGCCATAAGTATCTCGACTAGCAGGGAATCAGGATAGAGCGCGACAGGCGCCAGCATCTGCTCTAGTTCCTCGCTCTTGAACGTTTTGGCCCCCGCGCCTTCCTGCGCCGCAGCTCCGGGCAGCATCACATCCAAGGGAGCGCTCAATGCAAAAGTCAGAAGCAAACTCATTACACGCGTAACAGTTTTTGTCATAACGCCTCCTTTTCCCCGGACCAGCAGGGGAAAATCCCCCCAGTGCCGGAGATTAATAAAATACGAATGCGCCGCATCTTGTGCTGCACGATTTTCTTGTTTCTTTCTTGTCTTTAATGCCTATAAAGCAAGCCACCTGCCATCCCAAAAAGCAGCGTATTATTGCACTAAGTCCTCTTTATACAAGGCTTTCATGCAGAAATAGTATGTGGAAAGAGCTTGAGGGAAATTATTCTTTGCCGATATTTCGGTAAAACTACCGATATTTCGTTAACATCTTATTCATGAGGATGACTCCGATAGATCCCCAGTTTCTTCATCTTCGACTGCAGCGTGGTCCCCTTCAGACCAAGGATTTCAGCGGCGCCGCCTTTGCCGGTGACACGCCAGGTGGTCCTCTTCAGCACGTCTACAATATGGCTGCGCTCCATTTCGTGGAGGTTCAGCACCGCCTTATGGGAAGACGCGACCTCTGCGACTGCAGGCAAAGACACTTCCAGCGTTCTGCCCCTGCTGACTATCATGGCGCGCTCTATTACGTTCTTTAGCTCCCGGCCGTTGCCCGGCCATCCATAAGACTGAAGAGTATCCATGGTTTTCTTTGGGATGTTGTCGATGCGCTTTCCCATTTTTTTCTGAAGTTCTGTGACAGAAGACCATACCATCAGAGGAATATCTTCGGGACGTTCACGCAGGGGCGGAATCACAATGGGAAAGACATTCAGTCTGTAAAAAAGGTCATTTCTGAATCTGCCGCCTTCTACCTCCTTGGCAACATCCCGGTTGGTGGCAGCAATAAGGCGGACGTCCACGTGGACGGGTTTTGTTGAGCCCAGCCTCTCAAACGTGCCTTCCTCGATCACCCGCAGCAGCTTGACCTGCAATTCGGGAGGGAGATCGCCTATTTCGTCGAGAAAAAGGGTGGAGCCATCGGCCACCTCGAAGCGGCCTGCCATCCTTGTAAGGGCGCCGGTATAAGCGCCCTTTTCCCGGCCAAACAACTCGCTTTCGATCAGCGTGGGAGGCAGTGCAGCGCAGTTTACCGACACCATGGGACGGTCTTTACGCCGGCTCATATTGTGGATCGCCCGCGCCAGCAATTCCTTCCCGGTTCCGGTTTCACCCATTATAAGGACAGTAGTGTCTGTCAGGGCGACCTGCTCGGCCTCCAGCAGGACTTTTTTCATGGCAGCGCTTTGTCCGACGATCTCCGTTTGTTCACTTAGCTGCCTGACTTCCTCCTGAAGATAGATGTTCTTATCCTCAAGGCGTTTTTTGAGTTCCTCGATCTCCTGAAGGCGCTCGCACAACTGGTCCTCCATCTGCTTTCTTTCGGTGATGTCCACTGATGCGCCCATTAAGCAGTCCGGTTCGCCGGCAGCGCTATAATGCATGCGCCCGCGGCAGATAATCCAACGTACGCTTCCATCGGACTTTACAATGCGGCATTCGTCGCTGAAGTCCTCTTTATTCCGGACGGCCCGTTTTATTTTCTTGCAAATCCTTGCGCGGTCCTCGCAGTGGATGACACCCAGGAAGTCATCCAAGCCCAGTTCCTTCTCAAAAGCCAGGCCGAGCATCCTCCGGGCTTTTTCTATGGTCCATATGCGACCGGAGCCCACGTCCAGTGTCCAAAGGGCTGCATTGGCGGAATCGGCAGCCAGGCTCAGACGCGCCCAGCTTTCGCGCATCAGCTGTTCAGCGCGTTTTCGGGCGAGGGAATTGGCAAAGATTTGAGCCACAAGCCTGAGCCGGCCCACAAGCGTCTCCGGCCATTCTCTTTCTTCCCGCAAAAGGGCAAAACTCATCGCCCCGAAAACCGAGTCTTCAGTCAATAAAGGAATCAGCAAGGTGGACTTCGTACCGTGCAAGAAAAAGGACTCCCTGTCACGGGCCGCTTCCTCAGGCAAATCAGATATTCTGGATATTGCGAGAACTTCTCCTGCCAGAAGCCTATTGCTTGCCCACGGAAACATTTGTCTTCCATCAAGCTGCCTGGGAACTGAAAGGCCTCCTCTGTCATAGAACAGTTCCAGTTGCAGAGTCACCGTCTCCCTATCGGACAAAAGCCAAAGTGTTGAGCGATCCAGGTCGAAGCACTCGCAGACGCGACGCAAAGTACCCAGAATATAATCATCCAGCTGCTCGGCAGGCAGATTGATCAGGCGGGCCGACGTCTCGCACAGCAGCATTTCGAACCGGAGCGACTCATCGATTTGCACTGATCGATGATCCGAATTTCGGTAAAATCCGCTATGTAGTCGTTTGGTATTTGAAATAATACCCTTTTGTGCTATTTTCATATGTTTAAGAGTTTCAGCAATGCAAAAACAAAACAAGGGATTACTTTATTTATATCAGGCTTAGGATGCGAAGGGAACTCGTAAAATTACTAGGTTGCGGAGATTTATTTACCAGCAGGTTTGTTTATCCAAAAAATGCATTGCTTCCCGTTCCTTTACTCAGGGTCGTGCAAACAGTACCACCGCTGAGCGGGCCTCCGCCCGATAGGTAACGCCCGGAACTGCCGGTGACGCCTGCCATTCGACAATGTCGTTGGGAGAGTCAAGGGAGGTGTCGATCCATCGCCGCCACTGGTTTCCCGTCTTGCCGCCTGCAGGCGGCAGTTCGAAGTCGAGAGGTTCCCAATACGCATTCAGGATCATATGTATGAGCATCTTTTCCTTTGCGATCTCGACGCTGAACGCCAAACAGTGGGAATGGCTGCTCCAGTCAGGCTGGTTGAGTTTAACGCCGTGCCACGCCTTATTTGCCTGCCGGATCATCTGGTTCAGACTCAGGCGCCCTCTTTCGTGCTCCATGTCCCGCAACATCCGTCGCGCATTCAGCAGAGTCACGAACCGGTGTAGATCGGCATGTTTTTTAAGGAGGGTCCAGTCGAACCAGCTTGTCTCGTTGTCCTGACAATAGGCATTGTTGTTGCCGTGCTGCGTCTGTCGCACCTCGTCGCCCATCAGGATCATAGGCATCCCAATGGACATCAGAGTAACTGCCAGGAAGTTCTTCACCTGACGGTTCCGAAGCCTCTCGACCATCGGGTCATCGGTTTGCCCCTCAACGCCGCAGTTCCAGCTGCGGTTGTCGTTTGCGCCGTCCCGGTTGTCCTCTCCGTTTGCCTCGTTGTGCTTTTCGTTGTAGGAGACGAGGTCGTTGAGGGTGAAGCCGTCGTGGCAGGTCACAAAGTTCACGCTCTGTTCAGGCTCGCGTTCCTCATGCCCGAAGATCTCCGGGCTGCCGATCAGGCGGTCGGCAAAGCGTCCCACCGAATCTTCTTCTCCTCTGAAAAAACTGCGCGCATCGTCGCGGAACCGTCCGTTCCATTCCTTCCAGCTGTCCCCGATGAAGCTGCCCACCTGGTAAAGGCCTGCCGCGTCCCAGGCCTCGGCGATCAGCTTGGTGCCTGCCAGTACCGGGTCGGACTCGATGTCCCAAAGCACCGGCGGGTTCGCCAGGGGGGTCCCGTTCGCATCGCGTGTGAGGATCGACGCGAGGTCGAACCGGAAGCCATCAACATGCATCTCGGTGACCCAGTGGTGCAGGCTGTCGACGACCATTCGGCGAACAATGGGATTGCTTGCATCGAGGGTGTTCCCGCACCCTGTATAGTTGGAATAACGGCTTTTATCCGGCTCCAGGATGTAATAGGCTTCGTTCTCGAGCCCACGGAAGCAGAACGTGGGGCCATCGTGGTTGCCTTCTGCGGTGTGATTGAATACGACGTCAAGGATCACCTCGATGCCTGCACGATGCAGCGCCTTGACCATATCGCGGAACTCATCCACCGGTCCGAGCGGTTCCCTGCGCGAGCTGTACGCCTGATGGGGCGCGAAATACGAGACCGGCGCGTAACCCCAGTAGTTGACCTTACCCCGCGGGCAGTCCTGCGCGTCGAACTGGAACACCGGCAACAGTTCGACCGCAGTGATGCCGAGCTTTTGGAGGTAGGGGACCTTCTCGATCAGACCGGCGAACGTGCCGCGTTTCTTCTCCGCGACGCCTGAACTGGGATGGCGGGTGAAGCCCCGAACATGCATCTCGTATACAATGGTCCGGGAGGAAGGCCGTTTCAGCGGCGCGTCGCCTTCCCAGTCGTAAGCAGACGGGTCCACCACCACGCTCTTCATCGCTGTCGCTGCATTGTCACCTTCACTGGAGGCGGCATCGCGGCTATAATCCTTCGGCACAGCAACGCCGCGACCATAGGGATCTAGAAGGACCTTGGCGGGATCGAACCGCATACCCCTGACGAAATCGGATGGCCCCTCAACCCGATACCCGTAAATCTGCCCTGCCTGAACGCCGGGAACGAATACGTGCCAGTAGTGATAAGTGCGGTTGGTCGCCGGATCGAGGCGAATAGTGCGCGCCGGCCCGGCGTCATCAGTATCATCAAAGAGAAGAAGCTCAACCCCCGTGGCATTTTTCGAAAAGACGCTGAAGTTTACGCCCCCTTTTGAAACAGTCGCTCCCAAAGGAGAGTTCCTGCCCTCCCGGCTGCTGCGTTCGGCGTCCGACGTCTTTCCCGATGATTTCCCAGCCCTCGCCATGTTCATCCTCCTTCGCGCATCGACACTAGCGTTGCTTGGTTCGCTTTTTTTGCGGTCTTCAGCTTTTCTTCTCCATGTTTGAAATGTCGGCCGGCGGCTCGTACCACTTATCCCTGGGGACGACCTTTATCTGCGCCGGATCGCTCACGTAATGAGGAGACATGATCTGCACGCCGTACTCATTAAATGTGTCCAGTATGTTACGGTGAAGCTCT
>Ga0316624_10000607_pt1 | contig 12541 bp, 9 predicted proteins | sample OWC_Aug_N3_C1_D5_FD_207657 | JGI IMG/M metagenome (GOLD analysis project Ga0316624, IMG submission 207657) | Wetland soil microbial communities from Old Woman Creek delta, Ohio, United States - OWC_Aug_N3_C1_D5_A | ecosystem: Environmental > Terrestrial > Soil > Wetlands | place: USA: Ohio...
TAAGGAGGTCAATTTCGTAATAACGCAGTGGATTTTCAGCGGTGCCCGTTTTGTTTTCGTAAGGCGCAAGGACGCGAAGCCTAAGTGACGGCTTGGTTTCTTCTGCCCAAACAGCCCTTTTTTGTAAAAGACTGTAGAGTATTTCGGTGACTATTTGGGTCGGCTTCATATCGAGCAGGTATGACGCTTCTACGGCAGTTAACCCGCGTTTCACGCCAAGAGTTTCCATGCTGACTTTTGGAGAAGCATACGTGTTCTTTCTTGCGACATTAACGACGCCAATGATTACTAGAATAGCGATTATGGGCAAAATAATCAATGGAAGGATTTCAAAGCCTGAAAAGCCACCGCCGCCTGAGGATTGCGGGGGGTTATAGTTTGGCATGTATTGAGCTGGAAAAGAGACTCCCACTGTGAGCCTCTCATCAGCCGCCAACTGAGGTATTTCCCAATAAACTGCTAACTGTCCATCTACAGTTGAGGTGCCGTTGTAAAAATTCGTGGTTGTTTTTACATCACTTGTTGTAACACCTAGCGGTAAAACTATCTGTACACGTACGTCGTTTATGGGTGTTGATAGCCATTCGGGGATAAACTGCATGCCGAAGTTGCCTGGGTTCGTGGTGTCATTGTATATCACACCTGCAACGTTGGTTGTTATGGTGTACCAGATGCTATCTCCGGCATTTAAGGACGAATTGAAGTCCACTGATGCTACATCTGGTGTGTAACTATATTTTTTGAGTTGGTTTCCGTATTCGTCTTCGGCTTCGCCGATGGTGAAGTCGCGGTTTGGTTGTCCAACGTCAAAAGAGTGGAGTGTGCCTGAAGTTACGGTTATTGTCAAATTATAAGTTAAATTGATTGTGCCATCTTGATTGATAAAGATTTGTGCCCATTGATGGTCAACACTGTAAACTATGCTGGATTGAGCAGCAGCTACGCTGGCAGTCGACACTGCAGCGGTTAAGCAGAAAAAAACCGCCAAAACATAGGCATGTTTTACCATTTCGGTTCCTCAGTTACCTCAAACGTAGTGCCGCAGTAGGGGCATTTAACATAAGGAACGCCGCCGACAATCTTTATTTCGTCTGCGTTAATTGAGGCCGAGCAGTTTGGGCACTTTATTGCTGCTCCCTTCATTTGCCCAGAAATTTCAAGTTGTTGAATAACAGTTTTTGGTTTACGTGCGGCATAGTATATACCGACGATCACTACTATGCCAATTATGAAGAGTAAGACGCTTATAATCAGTCTTGTTTGGACTGTTGCGACTGGGATTCCTTCCGCAGCGGATGCGAGCGCAAAGATGACTGCGAAAAAGAACAAAACTGCTACCGCGATGCCGACAAGTATTGTTATTGCTTTCATAATTATGTTTGGTGTGGTGGCTTCCGATTTAAAGTTAATCCTTGCAGGCAAAAATCTTAGTTTATGCGGTTAACTATTTATTGACTAAAGCGTTAACTTGATGGTTGAGGAGATTTTGATGCCAAAAAGGTTGCTTGACCGCTTGAGTGGTTTTATTGCATGATTGGAACCCAACCCAAAACACGCTTCAGTGCGGTAAATATCGCCCTAATCAGCATCTTCAGCGCACTGTGGATAGTGTTTAACTTTGCCGTTGCGCCACTCGGATTCCAACTAACGAAGCTACCATTAATTCATGCTGTAATTTCTTTTTTGACGCTTTTACTCGCCACATGGGCTACAGGTCAATACGGTACTGCGTCAGCCGTTGGCATGATTGGTTCAACCATTGTTTTGATTGCAGGCGGACCGCTTCCAGTTTTGGGTTTTGCAGCCGCATCGCTGCTGTTCGACGTGATTTTGTTGGTGAATCATCATAGGCTCAACTTGAAGCCAATTAACATAGCTGTAGCTTTGCTGGCGACTGCTATATGCGGTTACTTTGCAGGATTACTAAACGGCTTCCTCATTCTCAATTACCAGGCGTCTTTTGTATTAACTTTTTGGGGTCCTTGGACAGTTGCAGGTGGAATAATTGGTTTCGCCATCGCATATCCAATTGTTAGCGCCTTGGAAAAAGCGAACGTCAAGAAGATTAAAGCGGAGTAAAGCCGAATTCATGCAATATTTATTTAAACTTGAAAAGCCAAACATAGCGATTATATTAATTGATATATACATCATACACAATCAAGGTTTAGAGGATGGCAAGGCTTGGTTTGGTACGATGACCCCGTGATAGTAACAGTTGTATTGTTAGTGATAATCATCGCATGCGCCTCAGTTATTTTCGCTATGAGAAGACAGGGCAAAAAACCAAAGCCGAAAAAGCGGGCAGACCCAGCAATAGACCTTGAATTCACCAGTACCAGTGTGCCGTTTAAAATTTCTAAAAGTGTTCAGACACCCATGGCTTCGAGCGCCAAAGATGAGTTGCGAACTCTTGATTTGGAGAGGGAAATTCTTGGTGACGCAATAAGGCGACTCTATGAGGCATGCGCTGAAGGAAAAATTTCAGAAGACGAACGTGAAAGATTAGCAAGTTACTACAAAATCAGAATGAACCTTATCAAGGAATCGATTTCCAAAGATGAAAACATAATTGCGCTTCATGAGCTTGAGGGCATGCAGGAAGACCTTATGAAGCTCTTCAGCGAACGCTTCGGAGAATTGAGCACCAAAGTTGAAATGCTCAGAACCAAAATTGATGTTAAACCTATTAGGGAAATACCCATCAAATTACCGGCACGAATGCCAACGCAAATCGAAAACCCTGACGAAGGTCAAGAACCCGAGGGCGAACCTGAAACAAATGAGGGTGAGGATAGACCGAAAAGGAAACCTAAGAAATCGTCTGAAGAGAAACCTGAGAGTAAGAATGAAGCTGAAAGACGAATTGAAACAATTCAAAGTGAAGTTGAGAAGATTTTAGACAGACTGGGGCAAATGGAAGTTGAAGGTTAACCCTGACCCAATTCAAGAGGCTAAACGTAAAGCTGCGCTAGAAGCAATTAAGCACGTCCAAGACGGTTTTATTGTTGGTTTAGGAAGCGGAAGCACGGCCGCCTTCGCCATAGAGGCATTGGGTGAAAGAATAAAAAAGGAAAAGCTGCACGCTATGGGTATACCAACTTCTTATCAGGCTTTCCTTTTGGCAGTTGAATGCGGTATCCCAATTACAACCCTTGATGAGCATCCAGAAATCAATGTGGCAATCGACGGCGCAGATCAAATAACACCTGAACTTAACCTGATCAAGGGGATGGGTGCAGCGCTAGCGAGAGAGAAAATTGTTGCTGCATCCTCCAAGTTAAACATCATAATTGCTGACGAAAACAAAAAAGTCAAACTACTTGGCGAAAAAAACCAGGCTGTCCCCGTCGAAGTATTGCCGTTCGCAATCTCTCTTGTTAAGCACAAAATTTCTGCTTTGGCCGGGCAACCTGTTGTACGTGAAGGTAAAGCTAAACTTGGTCCAGTAATTACTGATAACAGCAACGTCATCTTGGATTCATATTTTGGTGAAATTGCTGATCCTGCAAAGTTGGAGGTTGAAATTAAGATGATTCCCGGCGTAGTTGAAACAGGCTTTTTTGTGGGCTTGACGGACATTGCTTATGTGGGCACCGCTGGTATGGTGGAGAAAATCGAGCGTAAGCGCAAACAGTAAAGCTTTGAGGCTTAAAAATGGCTTTAGCAGGCAGAAACGGCTCTATAGGCTGGCTATTTGAAGTCACACATACCTTATAAAATAAATAAATGATCAAATACGTGACAGGTCTTATAGAGCCACTTCTATATTTTTGCGAATAGCCCTATTATAATTCTGATTTGCTTTTCGGCTGGACTGCTTCCTGCTCGCAATCATTCTATTAATCGTCTGACACATAACAGGACGCAGACCAGCATAACACTCGACCAAAAAATTACTCATGTTTCAACCAGCCGCGCGCGCTGGGACGACACGGCTGTGAGAGATAAAACTATCAAGAAAGCCCGCTGATCTTAAGCACCATCCCTTTTATTAAAAAAAAACCAACCCTGGCCGACGCTGCGAAGAACAAACTCGAGCAAAAACTTTTCACATGGTCTTTAAAGGTTTAAATTATGGAAAATAAACTAACATGAACATCCAACCAAAAAGATGCGGCAATTTGCCGGGGTAGCCTAGCCTGGCTAGGGCGCCAGACTCATAATCTGGAGAGTCATAAAGGGGCAAGCGCCTTATACCCAGAAGTCGCGGGCTCGAATCCCGCCCCCGGCACCAACAACGGCATAAAGGTTGGCTGGTTTGGTCCAATTTTTCTTGCCGCTGTAAAGCTTGCCCATGCTAGAGCGCCCAAAAGTTGGTACCTTGCGGATAGTGCCTTCTAGACTCATCGACTGCTTTCTCATCAACCTTGTACGATTCTCGACGATTTTGCCGAAGCCCCGCTCGATTTGGCTGCAAACTGGCTTTACTTAACCTTCAGCAGCGATAGGATTTACTTAATCATCTAAATACCTTCGCTAGCTCGTTTAACTTTTGGTTGTGTTTGGAGATATCACCTGCTATTCAAGGTCGAAGGCTGAAAAATGTTATTACTTGCCGCTTTGTCTAAATGGTAGGTGGTATGCCTTGAGCACCCAAAACAAGCTGTGGTTCAAGAATTGGCCGCCTGAAGTGCCAAAACAAATACATTGCCCAAATATTTCCCTCCAAAACATTCTAAGCCATAGCGCAAGGGATTACCCAGAAAAAACCGCGATTGTCTATGGCGAGCGGGAAATCACTTATTCCCAACTGGAAGCGTTTTCAAACCAGTTTGCCAACGCTCTCGCTAAGTTGGGCGTCAAAAAGGGTGAGCGAGTGGCAATTTTTCTGCCCAACGTTCCCCAATTTATAATCGCTTATTTTGGCGCACTTAGAGTAGGCGCAGTTGTAACGACGATTAGTCCGCTGCATCGTGAACGTGAAGTTGAGTACCAGTTGGTTGATTCGGGTGCAGAAACGATTGTCTTGTTGGATTCTCTTTGTCCGATTGTGGAGAAAGTTGGCGAAAAAACCAAACTGAAAAACGTTATAGTCACAAGGTTAAACTTAGAAAGTAACCCCCCGGATATTTCAAATGTATTGTGTTTCGAAAAGCTACTTAACCAAAACATAAATGAACCCGTAAAAGTCGAAATTGATCCACTTGAAGACTTAGCGACGCTTCAGTACACAGGGGGAACAACGGGAACACCCAAAGGCGCCATGCTGACTCATAGCAATCTCCTCTTAAACGCTCTCGCCTTTGCCGCATGGATAAAGGGAGCCATGGCTCAGGAGACTTTCCTGACGGCGCTGCCGCTTTTCCACATTTACGGCATGACCACCAGCATGACTGTGCCCATACATTTAGCCGCAAAGATGGTGCTTATGCCTAAGTTTGAGCCCGCAAAGGCGCTGGAAATCGTCCAGAGGCAAAGGGTTACGGTTTTCTGCGGTGTTCCCACCATGTACTCTGTTTTGCTGGCAAACCCAGAACTTGGCAAATACGATTTAACATCAATTCGAGTGTGCATTTCTGGGGCTTCTTCGTTGCCGCCGCAGCTTCAAAATAAGTTCATGCAAGTCACAGGTGGCTTCCTCGCTGAAGGGTACGGCTTAACTGAAGCATCGCCAGTTACGCACTGCACCCCAGTTGACAAGACCATGAAAACTGTTAGGGTTGGGTCAATCGGATTGCCCCTCCCAGACACAGAAGCACGCATCGTTGATTTAGAGACAGGTGAAAAAACCCTAAAACAAGGCGAAACTGGCGAGCTTGCCGTTAAAGGACCGCAAGTGATGAAGGGGTACTGGAACAGCCCCCGAGAAACTGCTATGGTTCTGCGTGAGGGGTGGCTACTTACGGGCGACATCGCTCGTATGGACCAAGACGGTTACTTCTACATTACTGACCGCAAAAAAGACCTAATCAAATACAAGGACTACAGCGTCTATCCGCGGGAGATTGAAGACGTACTTTACGACCACCCCGCCATAAAACTCTGCGCAGTTATCGGCAAAGCAGATACTGCAGCGGGTGAGGTTCCGAAGGCTTTCATTGTCCCCAAAGAAGGCGCCTCCGTGTCAAAAGAGGAGATTATGGCTTTCGTTAACACTAGAGTGGCACCCTACAAAGCAATTCGCGAAGTAGAATTAAGAAAAGAATTGCCGATTAGTTCAGCTGGAAAAGTTCTGAGGCGGCTTCTTGCACAAGAAGAAAAACGGAATTGCCTATTACATCCATACTTGCCGTCCGAACAATCAAGTTAGCTCTAGTACATGCATGAGCTATGTAACGCGCATGCTAATTGGCCCATGTTTCGCAAATTTTTCGAAATGTATAAGAGAAAACCTCTGTCTCTCAAATAGTCATGATTCAACGTGCGCGCAAAAATTAATATTACAGGTATTGTTCAAGGCGTCGGCTTCCGCCCCTTCATCTACCGCATAGCAGTGAAGCACGGAATAGTGGGGTACGTTCGTAACAGAGGTGATGCTGGGGTCGAGGTTCTGCTAGAAGGCAATGCGCAAAGTATCAAGAACTTTATGTATGATTTAACCGCAGAGAAGCCGCCTTTAGCGCAAATAGACCAAATCAAAAGCACTCCACTCGCAGGCAAACAAAAATATTCACAGTTTATCATTTACAAGAGCTCCCAAGAAGCAGAACTTTCGGGCTCAATCATACCCCCAGATATTGCCATCTGTAACCAATGCCTCGCCGAATTGCGAGACCCAAAAGATCCACGATACGAGTACTTCTTCATAACATGCACCAACTGCGGACCTCGATTCACCATCATCGAACGCCTCCCATATGACCGAGGAAACACCACAATGCGCGAGTTTCCACTATGCGGTTTCTGCCAAAAAGAATACAATGACCCAGCCAACAGACGTTTCCACGCTCAAACTGTGGCATGCCCAGCATGCGGTCCTAAGGCTTATTTGACAACAAACAATGGAGAGCCAGTCCAAGCCAAAGACCCGGTGCGGCTGGCAGGAAAACTGCTCTCGGAAGGCTACGTGCTCGCAGTGAAAGGTTATGGGGGCTTCCACATTGCTACATCCACCTTGCTGGAAAAGCCATTGCTGAGGCTTCGAACAACGAAGCATAGGCGCGAGAAACCCTTCGCCATTATGGCAAGAAGCATAGGAACCGCAAAGGAGTTCGCCGAAGTCTCCTCGAAGGAGGATGAACTGTTGTCTTCTCCGGCACGACCAATTGTCTTGCTAAACAAAAGCGGCAATTATAATCTTTCGCCTTTGGTTGCCCCAAACCTGCACAACGTCGGGGTCATGTTGCCCTACACAGGCTTGCATTATATGCTCTTGGACCATGTAGGAGATCCAGCGTTTGTGATGACCAGCGCGAATCCCCCTAATGAGCCCATCGTGAACGATAATGATGAAGCGCTGAGAGTTCTCGGCGGAACAGTTGATTATTTCTTGTTTCACAATCGCAAAATTGCTCATCGCTGTGACGACTCAGTTATGCGCGTTCATGAAAACCGCCAAGTGTTCCTTAGGCGAAGCCGAGGCTATGCGCCAGCACCCATAAGGCTTAAACAAAAATCTAATCGCTGCGTCGTGGGGTTAGGCGGCGAATTAAACAACACGTCTTGTGTTCTATTTGAGGATAAAGCGTTCATTAGCCAGCACATCGGCGACGTTGAAAACGTGGAAACACGCGTTTTCCTTCAAGAAGCAGCAAGCCACCTGCAACATTTAACCAACTGCCACCCGGAGGCAGTAGCTTGCGATTTGCATCCCAAGTTTACCACTACCATATTAGCCCAAGAAATGAAAAAGGCGGACGGCTTGCCGCTCATTCAGGTCCAGCATCATCATGCGCATGCAGCAGCTTTGATGGCGGAACACGGCTTGGATGAAATTGTGGCGATAACCTGTGACGGTTACGGCTATGGCACCGACGGGCAAGCCTGGGGTGGCGAAATCCTCCAGTGCACTCGGAAATCAGAGGAATTTAAGCGACTAGGACACTTGGAGAGTCAACCCCTGCTGGGCGGAGACTTGGCTAGTCGTTATCCTTTGCGTATTGCCGCTGGAATGCTCGGAAAAGCTAGCGTTGATGTGGAATCTTGGCTTATGCAGAACAACCAACAACTACCGCATGGAGAGAGCGAAGCCAACTTCATCACAAACCAACTCAAAAAAGGCAAAGGCATTCCGGAGACTACGAGTTGCGGCAGGGTTCTTGATGCTGTCTCGGCAGTTTTAGGGTTATGCTATTTGCGCAGTTATGAAGGGGAGCCAGCCATGAAGCTGGAGTCAGCTGCACTAGCTGGCGAAGACAAGTTAAACCTTCGGCCTTCATTGCATGACGACGTGCTGGAGACTACGACGATGCTAAGAGCAATTTTCGACAACGTAGGCAAAGTTTCCACAGCCGACTTAGCCTACTCAGCCCATGCTTACTTGGCTAAAGGATTGTCGTCTTTAGCAGTAGAAAAAGCTAAAGTGCAAAGGGTTAAAGCGGTTGGTTTCTCAGGCGGCGCGGCCTGTAATCAAATACTTTCTGAGATCATGAGGACATTTGTTGAGCGCGCTGGCCTACGGTTTTTTGTTCATGAGGCTGTTCCAGCAGGTGATGCTGGGATTTCGTTAGGGCAAGCAGTTGTAGCTGGTTTCTGCAATTTTTAGACCAATCTGTTTTTATCGCTCTTCAAAGCGTCTTTATTAACTGATAACGTATGTGTCTAGCAATTCCTGCAAAAATTATGAGTCTTGATGGCAGTAAAGCCAATGTGGACTTCGGACAAGGCGTCTTGCGCGCGGTTAATGTGTCGCTTGTTGACGCTAAAGTTGGCGAATACGTTTTGGTTCACGCGGGCTACGCGATTCAAGTTCTTGAGGAAAAAGAAGCCCTAGAAACCCTAAGCCTATGGAACGACATACTACAAGCTGAACAGTAAGCGGGAGTTTTAACCGGCATGGCTGGAAACTTAAGGTTCAGAAACCCCGAGTTAGCGCAAAATATAGCAGTAAAAATCAAAGAAGTAGCGCCGAAAGCTGAGAAAGTGAAGATTTGCCATGTTTGTGGCACTCATGAATGGACAATAACACATTTTGGCTTACGCAGCCTCTTGCCAGATAATGTTGAGGTCATTGCTGGACCCGGCTGTCCTGTCTGCATAGTTCCAGCTGCAGAAATCGACGAAGCAATCCAACTGGCGCAAAAAGGCAAGGTAATAACCTGTTTTGGTGATGTGCTGCGTGTTCCAGGCAGCCTGATGTCGCTTCTTGAAGCCAAAGCTGTTGGCGCTGACGTGCGAATAGTGTATGCGGTGTCTGACGCTGTTGAAATGGCAAAACATGAGCCGGACAAAGAGTTTGTTTTTTCAGCCGTCGGATTCGAAACAACGGCGCCCTCAACCGCAGTGGAAGCGCTCGGCGACCTGCCGAAGAACTTCAGTTTCCTAGTCTCTCACCGCCTAATTCCACCTGCCATGGAGCTTTTGCTCGGTGTCGGCGACTTGCAGATTGATGGTTTCATCGCGCCAGGGCACGTGAGCGCAATCATCGGTCTCAAGCCTTATGAGTTGTTTCCAAGGGTTTATCGGATGCCCACGGTTGTGGCAGGTTTTGAGCCGATTGACGTTTTGATGAGTATTTACATGATTCTAAAGCAACAACGTGAAGACAATGCAAGACTTGAAAACGAGTACCTGCGCGTGGTCAAGCCCGAAGGCAACGTGAAAGCGCTGGAACTGATGAACAAGGCGTTCATTGTTACTGCTGGAAACTGGCGGGGCATCGGCAGACTCCCAGACTCGGCGTTGCAGTTACGCGAATCCCTTGCACAATACGATGCCCGATTAAAGTATGATGTTCGTGTGGATCTGGGCAAAGACATCTTGCTAGGCTGCGAATGCCACCTAGTAATTATTGGAAAAATAAGGCCTAATGAATGCCCAATGTTTCTTAAAGCATGCACACCTGCGAAACCTGTTGGTGCGTGCATGGTTAGCAGTGAAGGTACCTGCCGTGTCTGGGCAAAAAACGTCGCCGCTCAAGCTTAGCAGATTCTTGGCACAGGGTCCCCGACTGGACGCGCAATTATTCTTTTTCCGCCGACCAGCGTCTGCATGGCTACGCCTTTAAATTGTATTGTGGCTTCGCCTATTATTTGTGCATCTTTGCCCTCTTCGGTCTGCTTTAAAAATTGCATCGCTTGCTCTGCCTTCTGAGGTACTATGCCGATTATTATTTTTCCCTCATTCCCAACTTCTAAAGGGTCCAAACCTAGCATTTCGCAGGCTGTTTGAACATCGTCTCGGATGGGCACCCTGTCTTCGTTAATTAGTATGCCAACTTTGGATTTTTCTGTCCATTCATTAAGCGCATCGGCCAAACCGCCGCGTGTAGGGTCTTTCATTGAGACAACGCCACCCACTTCGCCCAACAGCTTCTGAATCATACGGTTGAGTGGTTTGACATCGGATTTTATTTCGCTGCCAAACGTTAAGCCCTGCTGAGCTGAGAGCACCGCTAAGCCGTGGTCGCCGATAGTGCCTGAGAGGATAATTTTGTCTCCTGCCACAAGGTTTGAGTCGAGTGCCCAACGAGTTTTCAGTTCCTGAAATTTTCTGGCAACCTGTAAATTACTATCTAGAGCTGGAGTTCGCTTGCCGATGCCTGAAACGTTCATGACGCATCCGCCTAAACTGCCCTTCTCCACAACCTTCGTATCCCCAGTCACAATGCCGACGCCCGCTTCTACGCACGCCTGCCGCATGCTCCCCAAAATGTGCTCTAAATCTGCAAGCGGCAAGCCCTCCTCCAGAATCAACCCACAAGCCAACGCGTAAGGCTGCGCCCCCAAACATGAAATATCATTAACTGTGCCCGAAATCGCCAAGCGGCCGATGTCGCCTCCTGGGAAAAAGATGGGTTTAACAGCGTGTGAGTCGCTCTTGAAGACAACATCGCCGATGACTGCAGCGTCATCCATGGCTTCCAGCGGCACTTCGGCTACGTTGTCTAAACCTCCGAAATACCGTACAATGTAGTTTTTGACCAGATCATGCATGACTGTTCCACCTGCGCCATGCAGCATGGTAATTTTTTCGTTTGTCTTTGACATTGGGCTATCCTGAGTAATAGTTTGCTATAGGATACTTGAGGTTAAAAATAAACAAATCGCAGAACTTAAGCTATTTAGCTAGGTATGCTGTCGCCGACAAAAACCAAGTTGACCAAAAACTGGCTGATGTCACTGTGGTCTGTTGCGAGATTGATGTTGACGGTGCTCGTCTGTCCGCTGGCTAAAACCAGCCCCAGTTGGTCACCGGCTGGCGTAGAAAAGTCCGACGGTGTCACATTCACTGAACTAACTGCCCCATCTTTGTTGAATAGGGTGGCGTTTAAGCAGACATATGCCGTGCCGTCGATTGGTGCTGTTGGGTTGTCTCTCGCTGGTGGCGGGTTATCGCTTGAATAGTCATTTCTCAATGTTAAGGTTATTACGAAAAGTTGGCTTCCTTTTGACACTTGCCGTCCGTCGCTTGTAGAATATGTTTGGTTAGCAATGGCGTACGATGAAGTCTCAGACAGCACATAAATTCTGCTTGCGGCTCCTTGATACGCAAGGTAGTGTGGTGCAAAAGCTTGTGTGTTAGGAGACAATAAGCCAGACCAGAACACAAACAAAACCGCTGATATAACTAGTATGGCGATTATTGTTGTCAGCAGGATGCGCTTTTTTGTTTTGCCCTTCACTGCGCTCAGCCTTGACTTTTTTTTTATCGTTCTTTAACGTATATTGCGGTTGTTCCTCTCAACACCACCCGCGCAAAGGAGTGGTAAGTTCCATTGACGCCCTGCTCCTCAGAGAAGAATGTCAGGTGAACGACGCGTCCAATTTCGGGTTTGCCGTTTACAAGGTTGACGATGTCGTAGGTTTTTATTTTGTCAGCCATGGCTTGCGGATTGAAATTGTAAGTGAACTTGCCGTTGGCAGCATTGATTGTGCCTTCTTCTAGAACGGCGCCTGGAATAATCGCTGCATAGTATACCTGGCTGGCGGTAGAGTTTCCTGTTATTGTAAGTCCTGCTGTGGGTGAGAAGGTTTGAATGGCGGGGATGTTGAGTTGCATTCCTTTCTCTGAAGCAGGCGTATTCTCCAGCACAAATACCCATCCGCCTGCTTCTGGCAACCCAGGCACTCTACCTTGGTAACCATTCCACGTCGCGTTCACGGTGTACACCCAAAGTCCCGGCTTGTCAAGCAGCCATTTATCCACAGCCACAAAGTATCCATATTGGTCGCCCATGCCTGTTGTTATGAAACTTGTCCCGTTGGGCGCTGTAAGTATGAAACGTATGCTGCATGGAACCACAGGATCGATCTGCAGAACTGCACCAAAAGTAGCTCCTGCAGAGTAAACCATTCCCGGTCGCAGCGGCACCAGGAAGAAGCGTGCTGGGGTGCCGTCCGGGCTGGGCAGGTTCTCGTCTCCGGGTCCAATGACCCGATTGTTGTTTGTGCCTTTAGGAAGTATGAAGGCGCTTGCCTGATACCCTGCATACATCGGA
>Ga0316624_10000609_pt1 | contig 12517 bp, 12 predicted proteins | sample OWC_Aug_N3_C1_D5_FD_207657 | JGI IMG/M metagenome (GOLD analysis project Ga0316624, IMG submission 207657) | Wetland soil microbial communities from Old Woman Creek delta, Ohio, United States - OWC_Aug_N3_C1_D5_A | ecosystem: Environmental > Terrestrial > Soil > Wetlands | place: USA: Ohio...
GGAAAGACCTTATTTTTCCCCATCATGAGAATGAGATTGCACAATCCGAGGCTGCCACAGGAAAGCCGTTTGCTCGATACTGGATCCACAACGGGTTTGTCAACATCAATAAAGAGAAGATGTCCAAGTCTCTCGGGAATATCCTCACGTTAAAAGAAATCTTCAAAGACTGGCATCCAGAAGCTATCCGGCTCTTCCTCCTCTCCGCTCATTACAGGAGCCCTGTCGATTTCTCATTCGATGCTCTCACTGAAGTGAAGTCAGCCCTGGACAGATTCTATGGAACTCTCGAGGCAATTCAAAAAGAATTGAAGGGTCCGGGCTCTCCACAGGCCCCGTCCCTCCCCTCCCCATCGATGGGGGAGGTCGGTACGACTCGCAACCGAAGTAAGGGTGGAGGTGTGCCCCCGATAAAAGATGCTCGCCAAATCCTCGATTCCTTCCGGGCGCAGTTTGAGGAAGCGATGGATGATGATTTTAACACTGCTCAAGCGCTGGGCTACTTCTTCGATCTTCAAAGACATCTGAATAGCCTTTTGGATATTTCAAAAAAACAAAGAGCTGAAGAGATCCTTGTAATGCTTAAAGAGGGATTCGAATATTTTACCCGTTTCGGATCTATCTTAGGACTCTTCCAGGAAGACCCAACGACTTACCTGGATGAGCAAAAAAAGGAAGGCCTAAGGAGATTGAATCTCATCGAAGGGGAAATCCTCAGGCTGCTTGATGAGAGGAACCTGGCCAGAAGAGAGAAAAACTGGAAAAAGGGTGACGAAATCCGAAACGATCTGCTCTCCAAAGGAATTGTTTTAGAAGATACCCCTGCCGGAACCATCTGGAAGATAAAATAGATAAAACCTCGCTAAATATATTTGACATTTCTTTGACTGTCATCCTGAACCATGCCCTGAACTCGTTTCATGGGCCGTTTCAGAATCTCACCCTATGGGTGAACCAAGATGCTGAACCAATACTGAGTCAAGCTCAGCACAAGTTTCATGGCAGCAAGGGGTTTCAAAATGTGAGAAGAAGATTCTCACATTTAACAATGGATGAACCAAAATACGATTGAAGGAGGAGCGTAATGGATTGGAAGGTTTTTCTTACCACCTTCGGGACGATTTTTCTAGCTGAACTGGGAGACAAGACACAGTTGGCGGCCATCATGATGACCTCCAAGACAAAACTTCCTTTGTCTGTATTCATGGGAGCTTCTCTGGCTTTGTGTCTTGTGACACTGGTGGGCGTTCTTTTGGGTGAGGGTCTGATTGCAGTTATCCCCCAAAATACTCTTAAGAAGGTGGCTGCGCTGGCCTTCGTCGCAATCGGGTTGTGGATGTTTCTTGGCAAATAGCCGTATAAAAAACAGGAGCAGTAATTTCGATTTGGGTGAGAAACAGGTATCAAGAAATGATTACACACATTTTTCTTCAATTTCAGTGCGTTTCTGATCTGTATAATTGTTTGATAATCGGTGTCATCAGAGGTTTCCGGACTTTTTCAAAAATCTCATCAATCGCTGAGAAGTTTCCCAATAAAAAGTTCTCTTAATTTCCCATAGTCCTCTTTTAATATCTTAGCGAATCTTATTCCGTATTGATATCCTCCCTCGCCTCTCCCTCGAGCTATGCTCTGTGTCCTCCGTGCTTTTTCAGGGCAACGAAGGCTGCTCCCAATACCCCTGCATCGTCACCACATTTGGCTTGAACGATCTCCACCTTCTCTCTTGATCCCTCCATCACCCTTTCCATAACCACTTCCATTGTGGTCTTTATGAAAGAATCCCAGGCACGGGAAGCTTTCCCTCCAATCACAATTTTCTCCGGATCAAAGAGGTGAATGAGATTGACCATTCCCAGGCCCAAAAACCTTCCCATCTTATGAAAGATCTTTTGAGCGGTCTTATCTCCGGATTGGGCTGCCTCAAAAACCTTCTCTGCGGTCACTTCTCCCACCTTACCTCCGGCTCTTTTAACGATTTCTGCTCCTTCCCCTTTTTCAATAGCCTCCATAGCCATTCTCTTGATCCCGGTCGCTGATGCATAAACCTCAAGGCATCCCCTTCCTCCACAGCCGCACAAGGGTCCTTCCGGATCAACCGCCATATGGCCTACTTCACTTGCCTTTCCCCCGGAGCCATGGAGAATTTCTCCGTTGATAACAATACCTCCCCCAACTCCAGTGCCGAGTGTAATCCCGCAATAATAGCTGGACCCTTTTGCCGCACCGACCCAGCCCTCTCCCAGAGCAAAGGCATTGGCATCGTTCTCAATCGCAATGGGAGATTGCATCCTTTTCTGAATGAACTCCCGTATACCGAACCCATTGAGGTCGGGGATATTGGGGGAATTTATTATCCTTCCCTTTTTCATATCCATCGCTCCTGCGATGCCCATCCCAATCCCTAATAATTGGTCATTTTTCCCAATCTTCTTTTGAACGAAATTCTCTAGATTGGATATCAATCCCTCGACAATCTTCAATCCCCCCTGAGAAAGGTCTAATGGATATTCCTCCTTCTTCAATACCCTCCCCTTTGGACTAACGATTCCAATCCGAACATTTGTCCCGCCCAAATCGACTCCAACTAAAACCCGTCCCATCTTCTTGCTCCTAACCGGCACAGTGCATAGCGCAGAGCGCCTGCTTACCGGCAGGCAGGCATAGCGAAAAAGTATTAGATAACAATAGATCAAAAACGCTATGCTCTATGCGCTTTGCTCCATGCTATTTTCTTATTCCCTCCTCAGCCACCTGATCAATGCACTCACCTGGGTAGTAAGATAGGAAACCATGATAATTAGAATCACCAACAAAAACGTATTCGTATTGACGATCCATAAGATATCCATCTTGGCCCCCTTTGTTCATGGTTCATTGTTTTCCGTTCATCGTTCGCTGTTCATCGCTCCCTTCAATGCCCAGTATGGCGATCACCCTCCCCCCTGTCAAGTTCTAAAATATTGCCGCAAGCTATCTACCATAGGCCATAAGCTATTTGCTATCAGCCAGATTTCCCTTGTCTGTCCTCCTCCATTCTGATATAAGTAGGGCCATGTTAGCACGGGTCCTTAGCAGTGCTGTTTTTGGAATCGATGCCTATGTGGTGGAGGTGGAGGTCGATATTGCTCAGGGTCTTCCTGCCTTTGCCACGGTTGGGCTTCCTGAGGGGGCTGTCAAGGAATCGAAGGACAGAGTCAAAGCCGCCGTCAAGAACTGTGGCTACGACTTTCCATCCCGGCGCATTACTGTCAATCTCGCTCCCGCCGATATCAAAAAGGAAGGGTCCTCATTCGATCTTCCCATGGCGATTGGAATTCTGGCAGCTACGGAAGTCGTCCAGAAAACGAGACTGAATCAATACCTGATTCTGGGCGAGCTTTCGCTGGATGGACAGGTGAAACCCATTAAGGGAACCCTCCCTATTTCCGTTGCCGCAAGGGATGCACGCTTCCGAGGGATACTGCTTCCCAGGGGAAACTCCAGAGAGGCTGCGGTTGTGAAAGGCATCGATATCTTACCTTTGGATACCCTTTCGCAGTGCGTTGAATTTCTGAACGGAGCTCTTCACATCGACCCAATGGATGTGGATCTCGATGAGATCTTTCGAACGGAGCAAAACTACCCTGTTGATTTCAATGATGTGAAAGGCCAGGAGCATGTGAAGCGATGCCTGGAGGTGGCGGCTGCAGGGGGCCACAATGTGATCATGATTGGACCCCCGGGATCCGGAAAGACGATGCTGGCCAAACGGCTTCCAACCATCCTTCCTGATATGAACTTTGAAGAGAGTCTTGAGACGACAAAGATTCACAGCGTCATGGGATTGATTTCCCCGGAAAGCTCCCTCATCGTCGTCAGGCCTTTCCGTAGCCCTCACCACACCATTTCCGATGCAGGTTTAATCGGGGGAGGCCAGATTCCGAAGCCAGGGGAAGTCAGCCTTTCCCACAATGGTGTCCTTTTCCTGGATGAACTCCCGGAATTTAAGAAGAATGTCCTAGAGGTGATGCGTCAGCCTCTGGAAGAGGAAAGAGTCACCATCTCCCGGGCCGCCACTTCTCTCACCTACCCTGCTCGCTTTATGCTCATGGCAGCCATGAACCCCTGCCCTTGCGGCTACTACGCTGACCCGAACAATGAATGTTCTTGCACTGTTCCTCAAATTCAGCGTTACCGGTCAAAGATCTCCGGCCCCTTGATGGACCGCATTGACATTCACATCGAGGTCCCTGCGGTGAAGTATCGGGATCTGGCTAGCCGGGAGGCAGGAGAACCTTCCCGTGAGATTAAGAGAAGAGTAGATGATGCCCGAAAGATCCAGCTCAATCGATTCAAGGGAATGAAAATCTACTGCAATGCTCAGATGACGAACCGTCACATCAAGAAATTCTGCGAGATCGATGAGGCCAGTCAGAAGTTACTGGAGATGGCAATTGATAAATTTGGATTGAGCGCCAGGGCTTATACACGAATACTGAAGGTCGCCCGAACCATTGCCGATCTCGAAGCGCAGGTGAATATCCAACCCGCCCACCTCTCCGAAGCCATCCAGTACCGAACATTGGATCGCAATTTGATTGCATAATGACTCACGACCGCAGTGTTGTTTCTGTTGTCGGAGTGATAACTGAATTTTGAAGATTTGACCCCCAAGACTCCTTGCTGGAATAACCTCACCTTAACCCGACCCGTCTAAATACCCCAAGCTTCCTTGTGAAAACCCATGTCCCAGAAGAGGTACTCCAGCTTTGAAGTCATAATGAAATGATTCCGGATCCGTTTGAGGTCGCCCTCTCCTGCCCCCTGGGCAACTTGATCCATTACCTCCAATACCTGTCGGACAATGGCGCCGTAGGCCTCACTCGAATAGGCCTGAATCCAGCGACGATAAAGCTCTTTCGGCGACCCACACTTTTCAAGTTCCTTTCCAACCTCCCAGTAGATCCAGTAGCATGGCAGAAAGCACCCCATGATTTCAGGAAAGGGTCGCTCATAAGCGATCCTTAAGAGATACGATGTGTAAAGAAGGTTCGTGGGAGCCATTGGGGTCGAATTGACATCTTCATCCCTCAGGTGCCAATCTTTGAAAAAACTTTCGTGAAGGGCCCGTTCAACAACGATCACGTCTCGCGCATGCTCGACAAACATCATCAGCCAATGATCGTGCGGAGCCTTGGTTCCCAGAAGGGCAAGGCCTCTGGCATAGTCTCTGAGATAGAGGGCATCCTGGATCACGTAAAAACGAAAGGCTTCCCGATCCAGTGAACCATCGATCAGCCCTCGGATAAAAGGATGTTTTAGAATCCTGTCATAGATATCTTCAATGGAGATCCACAGTGATTCTGTAAATTTCATGCCAACCCCCTGGCAGATTCGTTACAAACAAGCTATTTACTCAAGCAAAAACATATCTCCACTCATATAAAGAACATAGATCCACTCCACCTAACCCTAAATTTATTCGGCTTTGCCTAAAGACATGATCCCACACTCTCACTCCTTTTTCCCTTCCATGCCTGAACGAACCCTCTCATCGGGGCCTGGAATGATCATCTCAAAGACCGACTCTATACTTGTGTAGTCATAATAGCCCAGACGGGCTAACGGCCGGATCTTAAGGATATTTAACTTGCCGTCCGGTTGGATAAACTCATCTTTGATGTAAATGCCAATGACCTGGCCGAAAACGATGTCCACCGTGCCCATCGTGCCGTTACCGGGCAATCGAATGGTCTGATGATAACGGCATTCAAAATTGACGGGCGATTCCGCGACGCGGGGGGCTCTCACCAGCTTTGAAGGAGCCTTGGTGACTCCCGCCAGCTCAAACTCGTCGACCTCGGGGGGCACCTGTTGAGCGGATAGATTCATTGCCTCCCTCAGATCATAGGTCGCCATGTTATAAACGAACTCCCCACTCTGTTCTGCGTTGACCACACTGTCCTTGCGACGACCGTCGGTCTTCTGATTCGCTGCAAACATCACATAGGGAGGGTCGAAGGTAAGGTTTTGGAACTGGCTGAACGGAGCGAGGTTGGCCACCCCATCGGCCCCTACCGTGGATATCCACCCAATCGGCCGGGGCACGACGCAGGACTTAAAAGGATCGTGTGCCAGTCCATGATTGTTTTTTTTCGGTTCGTAAAACATGGTTGTATCCTCCTCTGGGGCTAAATTGAAGTTTATTGTAATAGGTGGTGGGTCTCTTCCGGTTATTTCCCGAGGTATCTTCTCCGGACTTCGTCATCTCCTCGCATCTCCGCGGCCTTCCCGTGGGCTGCCATTTTTCCGATCTCCATGATGTACGCGCGATCAGCAATGTTGAGAGCCCCGATCACATTCTGTTCGACCAGGAGCATCGAGATCCCGCGCGAACGAAGATCCTTGATCACCTTGAATATTTCCTCCACTATCATTGGAGCCAACCCAAGGGATGGTTCGTCAAGGAGCAACAGCCTAGGTCGAGACATGAGGCTTCTTGAAATGGCAAGTATTTGCTGTTCCCCTCCGGAGAGCGTGCCGGCCTTTTGTTTCAATCTCTCCTTTAGAATGGGAAAGAGGTTGAAAATGAAGTCAAAAAGCTCTTGTGCCCCAGCCTTTTTGCTCTTCCGGGGATAACCGCCCAGGAGCAGGTTTTGCGCAACCGTAAGGCGCGAAAAAATCTGCCTCCCCTCCGGAACATGGCTGAGACCCATTCGCACGATCTTATGAGGACTGTATCGGCTGATCTCCTGGTCTTGGAACAACACGTTCCCTTGGGATGGGTGAAGAACACCCGATATTACCTTCAACAGGGTCGACTTTCCGGCCCCGTTCGCTCCTAAAAGGCAAGCAATCTCGCCTGTGCAAACTTCGAGAGTTATCCCCTTAAGCACTCCAATATCCCCGTAGGCGGCATGAAGATCGTTGACCCGAAGCATCATTCCGAATGATTCCTTCCAGCTATGTTCACGTAATCAGAGCCAAGATACGCTTCGATCACTTTCCGGTTACAGGATATTTCATCGCAATTGCCTTCTGCCAACTTCCGGCCAAAATCGAGGACAACAATTTCATCGGCAACCTCCATGACGAGCTTCATGTTGTGTTCGACCAGCAAAATCGTCATCCCTTTCCCTTTCACGGCCAGCAGAAGTTTTTTAAAATCCTCTACCTCTGCATCATTGAGCCCAGAGGCTGGCTCGTCGAGTAACAGCATCTCAGGTTCCGCCATCAGTGCACGCGCAATTTCAAGCAACCGCTGGTTCCCGAAGGGCAAGCTAGAGGGTGAGGTATCACACGTTGCCTGTTCCAACCCTACAAATCTGAGCTTTTCATAGGCCGTTTCCCGCACAATACGATCTTGATGATGGATGACACCCCTCAAGAAAAGGGACTTCACAAACGAGGGCTTCAATTTCAAATGAGCGCCTATCATCAAGTTATCCAGAACGTTCGCGTTGTTGGCTTTAAACAGCCGAACGAGTTGAAAGGTCCGGGAAAGACCCCGGGCAGCAATTTCATGTGGTCTCAATCTCGTGAGATCCTTTCCTCGGTAATACACATGACCGCTGTCGGGAGAGAGAATGCCGCTGATGACATTGAGAAGCGTAGTCTTTCCTGCCCCATTTGGCCCGATCAAGGCCTTGATGTGACCGCGCTCGACCCCAAAACTGACATCGAGGAGCGCCGTCAGGCCTGAGAAGCTTTTGGTTATGTTGTCTATCCAAAGTAAATGCTTCCCATCCACTCGGCTATTTCTGATTGCCTCATCGTGCATTCCGACGCCCTCCTAAGCCCGATCCTCGAGACCGTTATGGTTCCGTTCCCGAAGAAGGAGGATTCAATAGGTTCCCGGATCCCAACAACCGATTCTTTACGTTTGTTAGGATACCAAGCAGCCCCTTTGGCAGGAAGATCAGTACCAGAATCAATATCAAGCCGTGGAAAAACAGCTCATAAGTCTGAAATCGATACGTTACCTCAGGGAGGAGTTTAAGAAAGGCAGCTCCAAGAGCAGCTCCATAAATGGTCCCAACGCCTCCCAGGAAAAGCATCACCAAAATCAGGATAGAGGTAAAAATATCAAAATCGTCCGGTGCAATGAATCCCATAAAGTGTGCGAAAAGAGACCCAGCCACCCCTGCAAGCATGCTGGAAATCACAAAAACATGCAATTTGTATTTTGGGCACTCTATGCCAAGCGTGCTCGCAGCCTCTTCATCAGAATGGATAGCAATCAGTGTACTGCCAAAGGGGGACTTGGTCAGTGCCAGGCAACAGGTAATCACGAGAATCACAATCCCCCATACGAAATAGTAATAATAAGTGTGATCTTGAAGCGTCAAACCAAAAATCTGGAACGGGGGGATATTGAGAAGGCCGGAAGCGCCTCCAGTGATGGAGGCAAAGCCTGTGATGAGTTTGACGATCACCGCATTTAAACCCAGCGTGGCCATTGCCAAATAATAACCCTTGAGCCTCAACACCGCTCGCCCTATTCCCCATGCGACGAGCCCACTTACGAAAAGCCCACAAAGGAGGGCGATGGAGGGAGAGATACTATGCTTGGCAGTCAGAATACCCGAAGTATATGCTCCCAGAGCAAAAAAAGCCGCATGACCTACTGATATCTGACCGGCAAATCCAATGAGTAAATCAAGGCTCACGGCCAGAATCACGTAAATGCCCACGAGGATCAAGACAGTATTGTAGTAAGGGCTGATCCTCCCCAGTGTAGCAGGGAACAGGGCGATAAAAAGCAAAAGGACCAGCCACCATAAATTCCCTTTCACTTTCACATCCCACCATCCTCAGTTCTTCCCAATATGCCGTAAGACCGGCCAAGCAGTACAAGGATCAAAACAGAGAAAACGATTGCGTCTGCGAACTCTGATGAGATCAGACCCACGGTATACGCCTCCATAATCCCCAGCAGTAACCCGGCAATGACTGATCCGACTGTCGTTAGGCCGCCAATGGCTATTGCCGTGAACCCCTTTAACATGGGCATGGTTCCACTGATGTACCGCACAAATATCAAGGGGGCTATGACCATACCGGCTAAAGCGCCCAGCGCAGCACCCCAGGCCCACGCAAAGAGCGTAGTTTTCCAGACACTGATTCCAACCAGGCTGGCGCCTAAACGATTCTCGGCACAGGCCCTCATAGACAATCCTAAAAGTGTCTTTTCAAAAAACAACCAGATGATTAGCAGAACAATAGCCACGGCAGCAATAATCCAGAGAACTTGTACCGAGAGGTATGCCCCGAAAATGCCCAGTGCCTTACTCTTTGTAAAAGTAGGTAATGTGTGAGCTTCTCTCCCCCAGATGAGCAGCCCTAAACCCCGCAGGCACAGCGAAATCGCTACTGTCATGGTTATTACCATTCCAACGGAAGAGTTTTGCACGGGTCTAATCAACAATCTTTCAATGACCACTCCGAGTCCCGAGACAAGGACGATGGTGAGGATGAACCCAATCGACATCGGTATACCCAAAGCAGTCAGGGCAATCATGGTCAGGGCCCCGAACACGAAAAATTCACCCTGCGCAAAGCAGAGGACCCGGGAGACGTTGTAGACGATGACAAGGCTAATGGCGATCAGCGCATAGACGCTCCCCAGCGTAATACCGCTAAACAGAAACTGTAAAAGAACCGATCGGTCAATCAAAGCTCAGTCCTCCACTGATGCAAACAGCTCTTTTCCATTTACAAAACAACGCCCAGAATGCCGCACATTCATGCATTGCCAGGGATTCAAGATCTTACTCGGCAGAGTAGTTTACCCTTACATGTAGAATATGCGGCATCCTGGGCGTTTACACATTAGCGTTACTGCAACAGTTGCCACTTTCCATTCTTGATGGTAGTGTTTACCATATCATCCAGGCGAGTACCCTGGTGATCCTTTGGAGACATGTTAAAGACGCCATTATTCCCCACAAAATTCTTGATTCCCTCTAAGGCATCCCGCACTTTTACCGTATCACCTGACTTGGCAATCCTCAAGGCCTCAGCTATCAGAGCCACTCCATCTGCCGACTGACCAGCATAATACGTAGCAGGAGCCTTGAACCGCTCCATATACACCTTGTTAAATGCCTGCAAGACCTTTTTCGCCGGATCGCTGTCAGGGATCTGATCAACCACCGTGATCTTCCCTGCGGGCACAATGACCGTAACCGGCAGGTCGGCTACCATCTTCAGGAAGCCAGGCGATGCATTGCCGTGACTAACCAGAAGAGGAATAGTCATATTCACCTGCGCCATATTTCGGGCGATCATAGCTGCCGGCTCACCCGTCGTAAAAGAAAAGATTACATCCGGCCTCAAGCCGCGCAGTTTTGTTAGTTGTGGCGTTACATCCGTTGCTTGCGCTTCAAATTTCTCCTCACCCACCACTGTTATACCATACTCCGGCGCTACCTTTTTCCCAATTCTGGTGCCCAGTTCACCCAGCGACCCCACAACCATCAGAAAGGCAACCTTGGTCATTCCTTTTTCCTTGAAGTACTTAAACGGACGCGCTACGGCAAATTCGGTCGGATGCGACTGGTTAAAAGAGAATGGTTCCTTGAGAGGATCGACTGCATAACCACAGGCGAAAAAAACCGGGACCTTTTTCTGGTTCCCCAAGGCAAACACTGGTGCAGCGATAGGCACAGAACCGTCACCAATGATGGCAACAACCTGATCCCGTGTGATCAACCTCTGGGTCACCATGTTCGCCTCTTCAGGCTTAGATTGACTATCGTAGGTGATGAGTTCCAAGGGATGACCATCAACCCCACCTGCCTTGTTTATCATCTCCACCCTTATTTTCGTACCCTCATCAGCCAGCCCTCCAAGCCAAGAAACAGGTCCGGTTAGAGGAAGAACCGCTCCAATTTTGTATGGTTCTTTCTCGGCTGCTTCTGTAATGGGGGGCTGATAAGTTACCACAACGCATAAAAGCAATAAAACTCCGTGGATAATAATTCTTCTTTTCATAAATCCTCCTTTGGTTTTAATAGGACGAGTCAATTCCATTCTTAGTTAGAATCCCGTAGCGGCCTATGCGTTTCATGATGCAGTTCTCACCTCCTTCCTCAGGGGAACCATTAGGATTCTGGCTCTAAAACAACTTAATTAGGTCCACAGAAGAGAGCATACCATGAATTCTATAGTCCCTTCTTGAAAATGAAGATTCTATATCGGTTGACCGAACGAATTTCCCTTACCCCAAGGAAGTCGGCCCAAATATAGCAAAAACAGGGAATTATGCAAGGATAAAACATGATATGCCTCAAGCACCGGAGCCACATCCGTTCCGAGGGTGAGGTCTGCAAACCCTACTATCGCTGCAGCCACAGCACTCATGCCATATTGTCCACTCGCATAAGAGGAGAGTAGATGATGCCCGAAAGATCCAGCTCAATCGATTCAAGGGAATGAAAATTTACTGCAATGCTCAGATGACGAACCGGCACATCAAAAAATTCTGCGAGATCGATGAGACCAGTCAGAAGTTACTGGAGATGGCAATTGATTAATTTGGATTGAGCGCCAGAGCTTATACACGAATACTCAAGGTCGCCCGAACCATTGCCGATCTCGAAGAACAGGTCAATATCCAACCCGCCCACCTTTCCGAAGCCATCCAATACCGCACCTGGATAGGAATCTGACTAGATAGGATTTCTTAATGGATGCTCCTGAAGTCGGATCAAGATATATCAGGTCGGCAGGAGGGATGTTTTTGTCATCCCTTGCCCATCATTAAATTTGGCAGCCAGAGTGCAATCTGCGGAAAAACAAACAGAATGATTAAAGCCAGGACAAGGGCCGAAAGGAAAGGAACCACTCCCTTATAGATCGTTTTGAAAGGAATTCCTGTTATGTTCCCTAATATAAAGACATAAATCGCTACAGGCGGAATAAGACCGCCAATCATAAGCGTCACGCAAATCAGGATGCCGAACCATATAGGATCATAACCAAGTTCCACAGCTGTCGGGAAAAAGATCGGGGTGGCAAGTACCATGAATGCCAGATCATCCATGATTGAACCGCCTAGCAAGTACATGGCCATTATCAGCAGCATGACGAGGAAACCCGGGACGGGAAGCCCTCCGGCCCACTTTGCCGCAATCATCGGAATCTCCGTTATCGCAAGAAAATGGCCAAAAATAGCAGATCCGGCAATAAGCATAAGAGTCATAATAGACGTTTTCAATGCGCCCTTAAAAGATCTGATGAGCATATCCGAATTAACTTCTCTCCGCACAAGAGCCAGGAGAAAGATCGCAACCGTACCTATTGTGCCTGACTCTGTGGGGCTGAAAAAACCTGTTACCATTCCACCGATCACGACGCCGAAAATGACGGCAACGATTAATGCATCGGGGATCACAGCGAATCTTTCTTTCCAGGTTGCCTTTTCCGCCCTGGGAGCAATGGCAGGCTTCAAGGTTACCCATCCCGCTATGACTGCTATAAAAAGAAACGCTATCATGAGCGCGGGCATAATGCCCGCAAGGAATAATCTGCC